>Ga0181612_145460_pt1 | contig 19568 bp, 7 predicted proteins | sample HoacroProtozoa21_FD_119630 | JGI IMG/M metagenome (GOLD analysis project Ga0181612, IMG submission 119630) | Hoatzin crop microbial communities from Cojedes, Venezuel. Combined Assembly of Gp0051906, Gp0051904, Gp0051908 | reverse complement strand
GGTCTCCCCTGGGTTACCCAGCGTTCGCACGTGCACGTCGAAGGGCCCGTGGAGGCGGCCCGTGTGGTGGCCGCGGTGACTGGTACGGTACGTGCCCGGTGCCGAAACACCCCGCGAGTGCGCTGCTGTAGCAAGACCCGCGCGGAGGTGAGGGCACCTGGAGGCCTCCGTTTATGTCGGTGTTAGTAATGAATCTGTCAGTTTTAAGTTTTATGCTTTGGTAGAGCTCTGAGGAGACAAATGCTGATGGATAAATAGTCCCGGGCACTTGCAAGTTGTAGAAGCATCCCTGGGTGTTCCACGTCGAGAGAACATGGCTCCTCTGTAGCATCTCCTCAGCTTCTCTGGAGTGACTGAGGGGACTTGCCAATGCCAGGTTTACAGGCTCGCAGCTTTGTTCAGCTTCTTCCAGAGAGGACTCGGCTATGGTCTCTGCCCTGCTTATGGCCCCTTTGTGGTACAGAGGATGGCTTTGGGACGAACCCGTTATCAGCAGGAGACTCGTGATGCTTGCCCATAGTTTTTAGCAGACAGTGATTAGTTAATTGGGTATCTTAAGCTCTCCCTTTGGCCTGTCTGTGAGGCCTGTGCTCTCCTGGCTCTGCATCCGTCTTCTGTTAGCCGTTATTTCCTGATATAAATGTTCCTGCTCATCTGTTGTTTTCCATTCTGACTGCTTTTACAAGGCAGAATTTTCTGATGAGTGATACAGTGAAAATGTATTAAATGTTGACTTCAGCCTTCTACCCTGTACTAGCCCGATGAGGATGTTTTCTCTAACACAGATTCAACTTACTCCTACAGCCTAGGAAGTTACTGCTCTTTGAGTAAATAGTTGTTCAGTATATAGCATTTTTTGCAAATATGTAGATGCTTCTGTACCAAGTCCTTCACCGTCTCATGATCTCCTTGGGAAACTGTTTTCAGTTACGCTTTCATTAAGCTCTGCTAGGCTGTACCGCTTCATATCCTGTTACACTTTTATGACCTATTGAGCGTTGACTTCTGCTGCTACAGTGGATAAAATACTGTTTTATTATTAATTGTGGCATGCACGTAGTCTCTGGGTTTGTTTTGGGTTTGTTTTTTTTTCTCTTGAAGATTTTGTTCTTAATGTTGTTTTAGCAGGATATGGAGAAATGCAATAAGAAATTCCATTATGAGCATCTGCATCATTCAAGATAAATGGAGATGAATGGCTGTGAAGAGTAAATGAAAATCTCTGTAGGAGAGGGATGGGAAACGGAACACACAGAACAGCAGTGACATGGGAACAAAAGGTAAGATCGTTTTTAATGTACAAAAGATTGAAAATGTTTCAGAACTTTTTTTTAAAGTGCTCTCCCATTTCATTCTGTTTCACTGCTTGGTGTTATTTTGTCAGATTTGAATTTGCCTGAAAGAAGTTGGATTAAAAATGCAGCATTCAGGCATGTCATATCTCAGAGTTGCTGTCACTAGCTGGTTTTGTTCGGAGGGCGAAGTGGGGGTCTTTTTCTGGCCTTTGTGTTCTCTCTCTTGGCTTTAACACTGAGAATTACTATGATCCTGTAGGTCTGACCTCTCAAGAGACTGATATGTGGATACATCTACATGTGGGCAGTTTAGTTTTGTTAGTTGTGGGCAGTTCAATTTATTAGTTTAGTTGTGCGCTACCATCAGCCAAAGAAAGAACAGGCTCTGCCCGTGGCCTGGGATGCCATCAGCCTGTTCTTACACAACTTGAGGGACCTGATCCTGTATAAAAGCAGGTTCAGATTCAATGTGAGACAAGATGTGAGTTTAGCACTGTACTGGAGTGATGTTAATATTTATGATGATGGTCCACGTGCTTATCAAACTGAAGCTTCTTAGGGAATATAGTTACAGAAACCACATTTATCTCTAAGTTTGAAGTAGTGTAAAATTTAATGCTGTGAAATAGTAACGTTATGCAATATACCGAAAATTTGGGATTGCTACATTTGTCATTGATGGGAATGGCTTAACATTTATTCAGGAGGAATTGAGGATTTTTTTTAAAATCAGAAAATTCGTGAGCCTTTCACAGAAATTAATTTAGGTACATCTACATCATTTTAATTTGCTAACAAAATGGTTAGTATTTTTATACCTTCCGTAGATTCATGTGTTGGCTTGAAAAACAATTGGAAGCAAAACCTATTTTATATCAGTAGGGCCACAAGTACTTTCTGTAATACAAATCAGAAGACCACATTTGCCATGGCAGATGTATAAAGGCTAATGAATGTAATAAAGGAAAGTATTGTGGATGCTGGCCAGTTCAAACAAGCATTATCTGATTATTTTTTATTGTTATTATTTAAAAAAAATATTTCAAAAAGCACTTGTTCCTTTGGTTGTAGTGTTTCACATCAGGAAGAAGTATTAGAAGTATATCATAACACTGTCTGTTTATCTTACTTTTTTGCAACTTGACTTTTAATTTAATTTTTTAGTGTTGAGTTCTAATACTACTTTGGTTTGCCTTTTTTTTTTTTAGTGTTACTAGCATAACTAGTGCTTGGGTATGCTTTTGTTTTATTTTAAAGGAGTATGCACCCAAGTTCAAAGTGATGAACATAGGGGAAAGAAACATAGGTAGAATGAAGGGCTTTAAGTAAACTATTGCTGCTTCAGAAAGAGTGTTAAGCTACTGTGGTAGTTCTCTGAAAATATCATCTTGCAGCTAATCAAAAAGACAGTGCTAAAACTTCTAAGAAGAGGAATTGAAAATGGTGTAAATTCATGTACTGTCTCTGTGGTCATATCTTGAATCTTATGTGCAGTTCTGATCATCCTGGAGCATAAATGGCAGAACTGAAATTGTTTCCATGAGATACAACAAAGATGAGAAATGGAAACCAGCCAAAATAAATGAGACTTTTCAGCTAGAAGAGGAGATGAAAAAGGAGATGGTGTAAAAGAAAGCTATAAATTAATGAGTGGTATGAACAAATGCATGAATCCTCCATAATTCTGTCTTAACTGCTTTTGAACTCATTTATAATTTTAGCCTCCACAACAACCTATGCCAGTGTCTTCCACAATTTAAACAAACACAACGCAAAATTGCACTTTCTCCTTTTTTGAAACTGCTTCCTGATAAAATTCCTGTGGTTTCTTTAGTCATTGGATGACTGTTTGTCATATCTTGAGACATGACAAATAATTGCCTTCCTATATATCTCTCCGACTGTTGAGCACAACGCACCTCTTGGCTTGGGAAGTTACTGAGCAGCTGATTACCAGAAATTAAAACTGTATGTCAGGGGAAGGATCGCTTTGGACTGCCTCTGCTTCTGATACTGTTTTTTAGGTGTCTGTTTCTGACTACAGTAGCTAGCTGGACATCTGCCTTGACCCAGCAGGACAGCTATAATGCAGCCTCATCAGTAGCCTAAATTGATTTTGCAAAGTCCTTTTCACTGTTAGTTTTCTGTCCTTGCTAAAACCTGGGAAGTGTTCATTTCTAAATAAGCTTCTGCACCATCTTCCACTGTTTAGTATGTGTTCAGCTAGAATTTATCTCTTTGTATGCAGAGTATCCCATGTGAGCAGCACATTGGAAATCAGAAACATCCCAGTGTTGAAAACGACTCTTGAAACAGCTTTACAGGCCATGGAATGTCTTGCTTCAATCAGCTTAATTACCTAATAAAATGGACTGAAAATTGTTTGGGGACAACAGAGCGGTTTGAAACTCTGAAATGCCAAATAGGTTGCATTTTCATCCTGCACAGAAATTTGGATTTCGAAGGGCTCATAAATGCAGTGCAACAGTAGTTAGAAAAAAGGTCTGGGTTTATTGTCCTTTTCTTAGGTGGAATCTGGGTTTGCTTCTAAATAGTGGATATTAAAAATGCTTTAAAGACCGAAAATGTGGAGTTTTTCTTCTCTGTAGCTTTGGAATGTCACTTAGTCCTGAGTCCATGGGTTAGAATAGCCTGTGAATGAGGAGCACTATTGTAAGCTTGACCTGAGACCGCACTTACCTGTGCAGGGAGACACTGCACTTTTTCTGTCTCAGAAAACTGAGCTGAACCACAATATTATTATCCTAATGAATAGAGAGAGCCTGCAAGACCTTTGGGCATGCAGGAGAAATTGGGGAAGGCACTGGAGAGAGACCAGTATTCAGATAACTTGCCCAGCTTCTTCATAATGAGGTGGGAGAGTGTCAACTGATGTGAAAGGCTCTTGCCTTAAGCCCCAGATAAAGATCACAAGGCTAGGTTAAAAGCAGTATTTGTGCAGGGTAAGGTGGTTTTACGTGAAAGGAAAATTAGGGCAACACTAAAGCAAAACTAAGTCTGCAGTGAGAGAGGGAACTTTTTTTATATTGTCCCATCTTTGCAATAAATGACACCCCCTTGTATATAATATTTTTAAAAGTGGGTGAAATTTTGAGCCTACATGGAACATTTTCACTTACTTTTTGGCTCTCATCACTTGCAGAAGATTAATCTCAAACTTTTTGTGCAGTGTGACCACCAGTGGAATAGAGTATAATCTATGCAAATCAGTTGGCAAATTAGTTTATTCACTTACAAAAGCTCGATTCATTAAGAAAGTACCTTTACACTGATAACAGAATATATCCATAGGCCTCACCCACCTGCACTACTCAAGGAGATTATTGCTTGGGTGATGAATTAGCCCTAAACCACTCAAATCTTGATTATTTTCTTTATTCCCCCCTAAAATATGATTTCATCATGCTGCTTCTTACTTTTTAAATGTATATATTGCAGACTATGTACTGAGACAGTATTGTTTCTTTTTCCAGATGTTAAATATACATCATAAATGGTGAGCTACCTGAAGGTAACTTTTCTTTTAAAGTGCTCAGACTTGCGTACAGAATGGTTGTAGGACGTGCAGTGCTGCTCTTGGGCACTCGGGCTGTCTGGCTGCCTTTCTTCAGCCCAGCTCCAGCAGCTCTGAAATAGTATACTGGGATGCATATCTTTAAGTCTTCTCAGCCAAATCAGAAGCTAGAAAGAAAAGACTTGGCCGACTTTACTTCAGGTGAGCCTTGACCTATGAGACTTGATGTAATGTGGCTGATGAAGAGCAGAGAGATGTTCAACCTAATTGTAGACCACCTCTTGCAGAGGTGTTGTGAGGAAAGAATACACAGCTGGGGGGAGGCTGGTGGGAATGCTTTTGTTAATACTTTAAATGATACTGGCGGGTGCTTTATCTTGGGTTAGCTGGGTGATGAACTTTGTACTTGGGTGACCCCCCTACTCACTGCATGTGAAGTTGTTCACATGAATGAGTCTTTTCAGAGTTGGGACCTGAAGCTGCGGTGCTGAGTTACATTTCCTCATTGAGCTTGGAGAGTATGGATAAGTGCCCATGACATGAAAAGGGTGCCCTAAAACCTGTCTTCTTTTCCTAACTGTGTCTACTGGTCTTAAAAATATACTGACTCTGCAAAACCTTGCTTTGTTCGGTTTGTCCAGCAACATGCCTAGCATCTGCAATTGAAGTAATTGCTGAATTAGTGCTTTTGAATGCAAGGAGGGTAAACAAGTGACCTGGCTGATGTTTTAGAAAAAATAATTGTTTGGGTTATTGTCCTTTGAAGGTTAACAGAATACCCAGTAGATATTAAGATAACCTGTAGAGTATTAAACAGGAGATCAAATCTTAATTCAGCCTGGCAGAATGCACTTACCTGTACATTTTCTCTTCTGAAATAAGACTAGCATATCAGAGGTAAGGCCCAAAAAGAAGGATACGAAGCATTTCTTGATGAAAGACTTCATTAAGCTGGTGCTGTGGTTTAAATTAGTATCTGTACCTTGGGAATAGTTGTAGAGAGTAACTTTATAGTTGAATACCTCTTGTTTTAACAAAGCTGAAACTGTAATGTTAGAATTGCCTAAACTAATTATTTTTCCCAATCTTCTGCTCCAGTGACATCTACATTTAAGGCAGGATCTGTGTGTGACAAGCACAGATGCGTTGGTTCCTGTGTACCTTGACATTAGCTATCCATGATAGGACCCCTGTGTGAGGACAGGAGGATGTTAAACAGAGCATCCTTGTCACTCCCTTACTTAAGATCTGTACACTGTTGGATAAAAAATTCTGACCATGAAAAGACAAATGCAGCTTCCTGATGCCTGGCTACGTTGGCAAAGTTAAAATGATGAGGGATTTACTCTTGTCTCCTTCACTGACTGAAATGATCATAAGATCGTTTGGCAACCTGCTGGCAGTGAAAGCATAGGCACCTCAGATCTCTATTTTCCATAAACCTTGTTGTTCACCAGCTACCCCCACATGCTGACCCTTGCTTTGCTTTTCTTAGGCTGATTGTGGGAAGGAGTTGGGGCAGACTGCCTCTTGAGAGCATTTTTTTGCAGCAGCAAGTTCACCTGTATAAGAAAAAAAAAGTCAATCTATAACATCTTGTAGTTTCAGCTAAGGATTTAGATAATCCATGCTTGTTCATAGTCACTGTCTGTAGACTTACACTGCATAGAGTATCAATGAATATTTGGAGCCAGACAGAAATTGCCACTGATACCCTCCCACCACAGGACTCTAAAAAACAAAAGCAATTGATTGGTCTTCGGTTTAGTGTTTCTTTGACACATAATAGCACATATAAAAGAGAGCGATCTGCTTTTTATCATGCTATCAGGACAACATTTGACAAGCTACCTCCAGAATGATTTAATTTAGAGACATTTCCAGCACACGTGATAAAAAATTTCTCATCACTTACAACCTCGCTGGCAGAATCTGGGAAAGTGTTATATGTCCTGCTTTTTTAATACGTGCAATTTGTAAATATATAAAGGAGAAATGGGTGGCAGTTAAATGCACTGCCTTTTTATTTATTACTGCTATGTTTTTTAAGAATATGAAACACCTTTTATTTCAAAGGTGTTGGCTCAAACCTAGTCTGGGTTTGTAGCGCATTTTCTTCTCTGGGATCACTGCTGCTTTGGGCAATGGCATTTGAACTCGGCTCTGTGCAGTGGGGTAATACAAAGTCCATGAAGCTCCCAAGAACTTTCCCCAAGGACTGCATGGGACATAGATCCTGAGGGTTACCCACCATTGTCATGGCAACTGTAGAGCAGCATTTACATGTAATCCCAAAGGACTGTCAGGCACTCTTACAGCTTGTAAAACCATAAATAAGGAAGGTGAATAATGAGGCAAATTGGTACACTTGCTTTATGTGCAAATTTGGCTGCTTGAACCAAGGCCTCAAACTGGCTGAACGGTTGAACAAAACCATCATTGTAGTCATTTAAGTCATTCAATGTCATTGAAGTCAGTGAATTTTTAATTATGTTAAATGGAATATTGATATCTTGATATTTCAGCATTCTCATAAAAGCTTTTTTTCTTTAGTGGGGCACATAAATGGAATATTTATGAATGCTCTTTATAGTGTTTACATGATCCCTTGGTATTAAAGTAGCATTACTGAAGTAGTTGTTAGCTCCTTCTGCTTAACAAAGCCAGAAGATTAAAACAAGATCGTTTGGTCATATACAGAAAAGATTCCCACTAATATTAGGTCAGATGTTGTATTTTTCAACTTTTTAGAAGTTGCACCTGGTAAAATAGAGTGGTATGTTGCAGGATGCTTTATATTGCATAAATGTAGCGGGAACTGGTTTTGCCATTAGGGGTGGATTATTCTAAGAGTAGTTTCCTGATGACTTCATAGTAAATTCCAGCTGCCCAAAGAGTCATTTTCCAGCATTGGTTATCTGTAGTGCACTTGCACAAAATTACACTTAAAGGGCACTCTTAGTGCCCTTGGGACTTATAAACCAAACTTTATCAAATCTTTAGTAAATACAGAATTCTTTGCTTTTGTTCTGTGGCAGTGGTAACAGTATGGGCACTACTGTAGTTTGTGATTCTGGATTAAACAAATAAAAATTACATTATGCAGGGCAAGAGAAATGGAAGTCTGCAGTGCAACTTTCCTGTCATGAAGGGATAGATAGCACAATGGTTCTAAAATATTTTTTTCTAGAGATTTTTTAGGCTGGTGACATGAAGATAAGGACGTACAGATTGCGGTGCCCTACCTGAAATGGCACTCCTCCCTGTCCAGTGGAGCTTTTTGAAGGCATGGGTAGCCACAGAGCTGCAGAGAATGCTGTTTGAGAAGTTGGTCTATGGGAGTAGAGATTCATTTTTGCATGGGATGTTAATATGTAGGGCAATATGTCTTTCCTAGTGTAAAGCTGGGTTGATTACTGTTGTTTGGTGACTTCTTGTTTTTAAATGGTAGCTGAATTGCTTTAGGTAATGTCTTGAAGGCTGCATTAGAAATTATCATGCCTAGTCACAAAATTCGAAGGGTCTTTCCGAGACTTAGGAAGCCATAATTAATATGGAGTCAAACATTTCTGGCAAGTGCTGTATTTCAAATGCATATTAATATATATTTAATGAAGAATACATGATCCTATCATTGATCCTTCGACAAATCTTGTAGCAGGAAAATCAAACATTGGAGTTTTACTAGTTTGTTGGACCCTAAGAACATCAGATAACTATTCTCTGCCAATTTCTTTCTAGCAAATTATGGTACTCTGCAGGGATTTTGAATAACATGTTGTTCCAAGGATAATTAATTTTAATAATGAACTTTATGAGCTGTATTTCTCTATATATATTGAAAATGTTTTTAATGAACTTTCACAACATGTCTGTGAATTGACCAGCTTACCATCATCACACTTGCTTTGGGAAGGAGAGTGGCAGCAATGGGGAAAGTCGGCAGATTAGCTGTTAGTAGAGTTCAAGATCTTCCATCTCTCTGCTCTAGTCGTTGATTTCTCCTGCACTCACTGATTATCTACTTCTAGTTACCCACAAGTGTAAGAGTCCGCCAAGTCAAGACCTATGATGCAAATCCAGCAAAAACTAAGTCATTGATTTCTTTCATTCTTTTGTTCTTCTCAATGTTCACATGTAGGACAAAACCTCCTTTTTTTTTTTTCAACCATTTTCTCTTTCCCTGACACTCTCTCTGCTTACTGGTGTTGCTTTGTTCTCCCAGTGAATTTGTTGAAAGTCTGTGTTAGGTGCAGTTAGCTTCCATCCTTATTGGTCCCAGAAAGTCTTGCAGGAATGACCTGCATTATCATTTAGAGTGTAGATCCAACATATATCCAATGCAGCCATCTTCTCTGTGGAGTAATCTTCAGGTTTGTGACTTCTTAGACTTCCTTAATGACAATGAAGCCTTTCCAGTCCCTGTAAACTGTTCCACTGAGGCTAACACTAGTTTGGGTCAGTGGTTGCTTGTCTTGTGCATTTGACAGAGCCACAGATTTTTCATTTGCTTTTTAGCGTTTTAAATGACTGGGTGAGGTGGCTTTACGGGAATGATTTTACATGTCTCAGAAAGTCAGGTGGACCTGATGAAAATGAGTGATCTGACTGTTGTTTCTGTAGGGGCACAAGTGTTGTACCAGGCCTCCTTTTCACTCTTACACAGTGCTGGAGATTTTGGAGGTTTATGGATTTTTGTGTAAGACTGATACCTCAACACTAGGATTCCTGCACCCTTAGCTTTTCCATAATCCTCATTTTGAAGAGGTTATTTTGATCCATGTTCAGGAGAATATTCTTTCTCCTCTGGAGAAAGTTTTGAAGTGATGGAAGCACGTAAAAAAAAAATAGTTTTGTTTGCTGAGAATAACTCAATTTGATCCCAGACAATTTGTAATGAAAATACTTTTTTCCTCACTAATCCAATGTTGCAATAATTACAAGCAGCAGCTCAATAGCGGGAAGTATAGAATTGGAAGTGTTACTTCAGATATTGAGCCACAAATTGATCTCCCTGTCAAACCTTAAATAAGTGCTGTATCAACACATGCTTCAAAGACTGGAGGACATTCTGAAATGTTATAGTTACGTACCAAAGTAGGGAGAACAATAATTTGTTTTGTGCAAGTGTATTAACACTTTACAGCCCTAATCTACACAATCCTGCTATTATCTTAGTACGTTTTGCACTCACACATTACTTCAGTGATTTATGACTGTTTTTCCACTTGGGTCCGATAACATATGGGATTATCTCTGCATAATAATGATCCTCACTTGAATTAGAAGGAACCACCAGTACTTGCACATAATCCAACATGTCTTATACAACTGTCAAAGTATTCCAGCATTTATATGGCAGATTTTCTAATACAAGTCAGTTATTGACCCAAATAATTCTTTCTTAGGAAAATAAAGACAACACCAGAAGACCTTTGTATCATAGAAGATTCTTGAATTTCCTTGGACAACTGATGGCTGTTACAACTCAGTGTATTGACTAAATCATACCGACCTTCTCTAAAGAAATTAGAGGAAAAAAAATCTGAGAAATTCTAGAATTCTTTGGAAAAAGAAACAGATAATAGAAATTTATGGGCTGTAGTTTTTCTTCCAAAAACTAAGGCATGTAGTGTTTTTGAGATCCATTTTCCCACTTAATAGGCAGAAGTATGAAAGTTGTCCTTATACTACTGTAGGCACACTGAGGTTTTAGAAGCTGCAAATGTCACTGCTCAATTCATTTTATGGTGTTTCTTTTATAAGCCATAAGCCATTAAGAAAGATTGAAAAGAGTAATGTGTTTCTGAAGAATTTGTTCTTGAACATGTTTTTTAAGCGTTGAACATTGTTGTGCCTCAGACATAGCACATTTGAGAAGTCAGCTTTTTCTATAGGAATGCTTGCCAGGTGCATGCAGGGATCTGAGAAAACTAGTTTTTGCTTTGTGTGGGTTGCCTTTCCCTGCTAAGCATATTGAAGGAGCACTTAGGAGTGTGAGGTCTTGGTTCCTCTATTCCTAATGCTGGGAGATCCTGCAGAGAGAGGTTTGGTGGATAGTTCTTTTGTTCTTCTTCTTCAGATAAGGGCTGCTATTTTTTTCTGACGGTATTTAGTCTTTTGACTTTCTTTTCCTAGTGCAGAGATGAAGACTTTTGACTGGACGTAAGTCAGAGCAAGAAGTCTCTTTGGTGTAAACCTCTCTCTCCTACTAACCAGTCAGTCTTCTCGAGTAGAGATGACTCGCTGAGCAGTCAGAACTTCTATTTTTCCTGTCAGAAAACACTCCTGTGTTTGACTGTCTATTAGTATGACGGGGAAGGAAGGTGGTAATTCTCAGGTCTTGGCCACCACTGAAACCTTGTCAGGCAGTTACGATTAGCTTGATTATTTAATTACTTTTCCAGCACTAAGAATAAGTATTGCTTCAGAGTGGAGAACAGAGGAAAACTACAGGTGTCCCTTCAGCAGAGTGACAAGGCTTTTTTCTAGTCTAGCCTTTTGTTGTTTCAGCAATGTTTCCAGCTGTGCTACTTCCTTGCTGCCAAGTAGTAGTAAATAGCTGTATAAATCACAGTAATGCTCGTACCATTCGGGTACAGCTGATTGCTTTTTCACTCTAATGGGTGTGCATATGCTTATTCTCATATTTCAAAGTTAATTGTTAATATTTCTGTAAAAGGAATATAGCTTTGGGAATTGAGAAACAGACACTTTAGAAGTGCTTCATCTTCGAACTTTGGACTTCATTCCTCACTTGAAGCATACGCAGGGTTGTTTAAATTGTATTTTAATTTTATTTTCTCCCAGACTCTCTTCAGAACTAGAATTCGGTAGCCATGGCCTGCCTGACCCAGAGGGCAGTCAGTAGCTGTGCAGGTATGTTTGATTTGGGACAGCAAATACAGACTGCTGCTGTTCTTACTACCTACAGGCAGAGCTCAAAACACTGGAGAGAAGTGGTGATGTGTCTTGGTGCTGGCACTTGTAGCCTGGAGCCTGGAAGAGTTTTGCTGACTGCTGCTCTCATTTCTCAAGAGGGGATGGGTAGGTAGAACGCCCATGTGGATGGCAAGTTCATTGCTACCAGAGAAGGGTGAGTGGAGTAGTGAGGAGACTGGAAAGGACTAGTGTCCTGAGTTGTTTGCTCTTGACCACCTTCATTGTACAGAGCCATAGGTGTGCCTGGCTTTTTGTATAAGTGCAAACGATAGTTTGCTGTAAAAGCTTACACTCAGAGCTGAATGAGATGTGGGACTAGGATAGCTCTTAAGGGTGAAGAAAAAGAAGAATATGTTACATGATGCATTGCTTTGGGTTCTTTCTGATTAGAGAAACGTGTATCTCCATAAGCACTTGCTGACTTGCAATGGGAGTCAAAACAGGTTTTGCTAAAGGGAAAATAATAAACACAGGGAAAATACCAGATCGCTTGTTATCCTTTTGTTCATAGCATACTGAGATGGACCTGAAGTGGAATTCTGGCAGAGTTTCTCGTCCAGCCTCAGCTGCGGTCCGGGTGACTGATTTGAGTTGGCAAGGCAACCTAAATCCCAGTCCACTGATTAAAGATGATGGAGAGCTACTTATGGATGAATACCTTTCCCCCAGGAAACTGGTGAGTACACATTCAGCGTTTTAATGAAGTATCAGAGTCAAACTGGTATATACAGAGCTGTATTAACCTTGCAGCTGCTCTTGTGATGATTGCAGATTGTTGCATATTTGACAATTATACTTCTGCATAAAGTAGATTCCGTCTTATGGAAACTTGTCAAATGTTTGTCCTCCTGTCACCTTGTTTCATGTAAAAAATATTCCCAGCATGAATGCTGCTGTCTTTATTGCCAGTTTTCTTGAAGCAGCGCGAAGAAAAGTACAGGTAGCATAATTATAATTTGAACAGGTCTCATTTATGCCTTCTGAAGTACTTGAATCTTAGCATCAGAAAAAACTTTTTACATTAACCTTGTTCTAGAGATTGGAAATGTAACTTTAAAAGTACAACTTTTTTTCTGAATTAGTGAAATCCTCTGTCCTGCTAAGCAGCCAATTAAAATATTCTGCAAGTGCTGTAAGTACTTTCTGTATGTATCAAAGCATGTGAAAGCTCAAAGCACATTTGAAAGCTGTGTTCCTTTCTGACTGGGGAATATTACTCTGGTGTGCAGCCTGTTAAAAGCGAGTAGCATGCTGAAATCTCTCATGAAGGAATACTTGGTTGCACAGTGTGCTGTATTTCCTCAAGACTAATTAAGGGTGAAATCCTTCAGGACCTTTAAGAGCTGAGAAAATAATCTCATTTAAACCTGCTAAAGGAAGGGAGAGCTGAAAGCAGAAGTTAAGGGGAGAAGCTGCAGCTTTCTGTGTTGCAGAGCTGGATAGAAATTAGTCAAAGACAGATAGGGCCAAGGCTGTGGCTCAGAAGCTCCCAGTGGGCAGGGTGGTGATCGCAGTGTCCATCATCCTCTGTGCATCCACTGCACAGAGAGACAATGTGGAGAGACACTAGCTTCTGCAGGGGGAATATTCCAGCTGCAGGTTTACTCCACTCACTAACTATATACCAGTCACCCTTTTGATCATGAGCTATAGACTACACAGCACATTGCTCTCAGAACTATTCTTCTCTTAGTAGCTAAGTCTTTTAGTGTTTATAAAATGTTTGGAGATGCAAAAATCATTTTCTCCAGAGTGTGTATTTTAAGCTTTCTAGAGAAAAATTGGTATATGATCTTATGATCTATGCCATTTACTTTCCTTTGGCTCGTGTGAAACTCTGACAACTTCTGGGTCTGTTTTTTGGAATCTGGTGTAGAGTTTGACCAGTCTAATGTGTTTGTGGCCTATAGTACCCTGTATAAATCAAATGGGAAGCTCTCAGATTAGTCTGTTTTCTTAGGGCATGAACCAAAGCCCATTAGAGTAACCAAAACAGCTGCTCTCTGACTTCAGTAAACTCTGAATTAAACCCTTAGGAAGTTCTTTCGCTGGCATGGAATTCTTCTCTTTCTGAAGCTCTGCAGCTTTTTGCTCACAGTAAATTGTAAGCAGAAAAGTGTAGGCAAGGCAATATTACCCACATCCTATTAAGCTGCAGTTTATTATTTTGTAATTTTTTTTAAAGTACAGATCAGAAGTTAAATTCTCCCACAGTGCTAGGCTGTTTTTAAAAATGGGAAAAATCCCTTTATTATTCATATGTAACCTCTTGAACTTAATCGAGTCTTGCCTCTGTAAGATTATGTATATTAACATTTGTAAGGAATTCCATTTCAAAGACTCTTCTAAATGGATGCATACTGTCCTACTAATTTTTCTGGACACAGCTATTTCCAGACCTTGGAACTCGACATTTGTGTTGGCATAGCTGTGAAACTTCCTGCTCAGAGGAAAAATTTTATGACATCGTCAAGGAAACATTAGCAATGTTTGTACTTTGTTTTAATAACATATCTAATCTATCTGTTCTTTGACCTTTATGTTGATCAAATGGAAACCACTACTTCCATAAATTTACTTCCTCTGGATTTGCAAATGTAAAAATAGAGACACTGTGCAAACATTTAATGCGAAACAAGTTGTTTTTTGTTTTTTTTTTAAAGAACCACATGCCATTGATAACTAAATGGTTTGAAACGTTGTTTTGCTTGGTACACTTGCAATGTGTTCTTGATTGTTGCTCAGTTGTGAATATTTTAGGAGTTATTGATTGTATTCGCTGAAGTGCTCTGAGAAGGAAACTAATAGATTTTTAAAATACATGCTCATTAAAGTAAAATTATTTCACATTCAAATAAGGGCATAGGCCCCAGTTCTGCAGTGTTGCATAGACAGATTTCTGGACACCTGATGAATGTTCAACGAGGAAGGTTTTTGTTCTGAGATACTGTCCTGGATTTGGCTGGGACAGAGTTAATTTTCCTCCTGGTAACTGCTGTGTGACACCCACCCTGAAGATATTTGTAGGCGTTTATAAGATCCCTTCTCAGCCTTCTCTTCTTTGGGCTAAACAAGCCCAGCTCCCTCAGCCTTTCCTCGCAGGAGAGATGCTCCAGTCCCCTCATCATCCTCGTAGCCCTCCGCCGGACTCTCTCCAGTAGCTCCTCATCTTTCTTGAACTGGGGAGCCCAGCACTGGACACAGCACTGCAGATGGGAAAACTTAAAAAATCTGCTTTCCCAAAGTCACTCAAGCAGTCATCAGAGTTCAGCTGGGATTCACTCTCTCAGCATTGAATTCCCCAGCTCCCAGGGGCTGGCAGCCTTGAGACCTGGATGGAAAGCGGGACTGGGGTCTTGCACGCGTATAGCCGGGGGCTGCTGACGCGTGGGACCACTGCCCTCAGCAGCGCGATCTGCTGTGGGGGTCATCCTGCCTGTTCCTCTCGCAGCTGTGGAAGCATCGATCTAGAGAAAAGCGACCTGAAATTGCACGCAGCTTAGCGCGGTGGTGCGGGCTGTGTGAGCTGCAGCCCCCGTGACTGGCTGTGCAGCGGCGAAGATGCTCCTGGGGGGGCTTGGGGGGGCTCACAGCCATGAATCGCAGCCCTCCTCCTGGTCAGAAGGTCCCGCACTGGTTTTTTCATTTCTGCCCTAAACTTGATCTGATACAGGACAAGTTACGCTTTGGACTGTTATGGAATAGGAACAATACCGACTTGTTTTTTTCCTTTAGACTGTAAACTGTTGAGTGCTTCCTGATGCTGTTTATGTTTGGGGCTCCTGGTCTCAGCTGAGGCTTCTTGCTGCCCTTGTGATGTGAAGATCGTAAAGCAGGAGCTGGTTCGGGAGATTTTTCATGCTGAGGGAAGGGAGGTCGGCTGGGATTATTGAGGAGAGTGAAGCTGAGCTGTGTAAGGAGGAGAGAACAGTTAGGAAAATGTGTTGCATACACTGAGGAGGAGGATAATTGCCTGTACTGCAGGGGAAGCAATTTGCCATTTTGTTGTTTTTAAACTTCTCTTTGATTACTGCGGTTAATCTAAGTGTGTTCTTTATGTTTGGACAGGAGCGCGTTCAAAAGACGTTTCCTCATCCAATAGACAAGTGGGCGATTGCTGATGCGCAGTCTGCGATAGAGAAACGCAAGAGAAGAAACCCTCTCCTGCTGCCTGTGGACAAAATACATCCTTTATTAAAGGTACTTACACCGACAACCTGATGGCTGCGGCTTCTGCCCGCCACACACCCGCAGCTGTAATATTGCCCTCCAGCGTAGCCTTTAAAGTATTTCTTTAATTTGTGTGAAATTAGGTAAGTTTCTCATCTTGGCTGAAAGAGTAACAAGTTGCCGTGGAACAGGACTAACACATTGTAGTGTGTAATAAATGTAGATGCCTGAATTCATCGTGATCTAGACGTTAGTGTCTTAACATATTATTCTATGGTGAAATATGACTAGTTAGTTTTTAACATAAATAAACCCCAAACAAACTCAGATACCTTACCTGCTTAGTAACGCTTGTTTTGATGCCTTTATTTGTTTCAAAATGCTGCAGAAGCCAAAACAGAAGAAAGGAGAACAAGTAGATCCTGTTCCTTGTATACTGTCAACCGAGATGTGTATCAGTGTCCTTTTAGTTCCTGCTGAATGTCACTGGTGCCTTGGTTCTAAAACCAGTCGATCTGCAAAGGTCTGACAGTAGACCGAGTACAGAGTTCAGTGTTGGTGGGTTTTGAGGAGCAGAGCGGCCATCTCTGTTCTGAGATGTCACCTTACGTAGGACAGGTACAGAGCTCCTTGCTCACTTCAGGACTTCGTGTCACACAGTAAGCGTGTATTCATACCCTGTCGCTGCAGAGTTGGGGTTTTTTAAATGATAAAACACTACTCCGATTTTTAGATCGATGTTTTATCACTTTTGGATCAGTGATGAATCAGTAGGTTCAGGCTGATTCAAACACTGCTCTTTTTTTGGTGTTCTTTTTTTCTGTTGATCTGCTTTTCGTTTGCTTTTTCATTTCATAGCTTAAAAAAAATGTTTTTCTTCAGTGGTGGCATTGTTGCACCAGAGTTTCCAGCTGCACTGACAAAACATTATTCAAGCACGTGCAGAAATTAAAGCACTTTTTCAGGTGTAGTCACTGTGTCCTTCTACACAATGTCTCATCTTGTGATGGTTGATGAGAAGGAAAGAGATGTTAGGAAAGAAAACAGCATTAAATAAGACCTTCCTAGACAACACTGGCTTTGTTTTCTGGAGTCTGGTTTAGAAGTGTGTGGACATAGGTACAGCATCTGATTTTTAGAAGATGCGTCAAAATCTGGTAAGAATGAAACCACCTTATTCAACTGCATGAACTTGCCTGTATTTATTCCTGACGGTCCTGTTGTAAATGAGAGGCCATGTGGTGCGTGCTCTGCAGAACGCGGAGCATGTTTCACCAGAAGAACGTGCAACGTTCATCCATTTTCTCTTCAGACTTTAATTACTAAAGTTTAATTATTTTATGTAACATAAGGATGCAGATAGCTTAAGTGTTCAGCCAACTAAAATAGATCGTGGTACGTAACAGGTTGAGCATACTGTCTGTAGTTTTGATGAAGGACAACTTTTTCCATCAAAAGCAAGGTCAAAATGAAGCACTCTCTTTTCTGAAGAGTCTAGATTAGGGCCAGAGTCCTGCAGTAAGAATAGATACAGCCTAAAATTTAACTAGAAGAGTTGTTCCAGTGAAGTCCCTTTGCTGAAGAAACCCTATTTTTAGGACTGTCATTTTTAGAGGAAGAATTATGGAAAGTTCTGTAGCTTTTCATCTGTCAGTATATGGCAAAATAGCACAAGGAAGTATTTGCAAGCATTTCCTTTGAGGTGGCTGATCAGATTTCTGTTTGATGTCCTTTGCCCTGCCTATTGCGTTACTGTAAATTATCAACTTGGACAAGATGAATTTCAGTAGAAAACTTAATGTGTTAGTTGTCATTCTGAAAACTTAATGTGTTAATTGTCATTCCGAGTGAATTTCTGGAATAAATAGCGCTTTTTTCCCCCTTGTTTTCAATTTGCAGGAGGTCCTAGGTTATAAGGTAGATTACCATGTCTCTCTGTATATTGTGGCTGTCTTAGAATACATCTCGGCTGACATTTTGAAGCTGGCCGGAAACTATGTTTTCAATATACGACACTTTGAGATCTCCCAGCAGGACATTAAAGTATCAATGTGTGCTGATAAGGTAAGGAGTTGGGATTAAAATGGTCTCTTGGATAGATACAAAAGTAAATACTAGAGGTGATGGTTGGTTTGTTTGATTTTTAAGATCTACCCAAAGCAGGGTAGGAGGGAGAGACTGGTCTTATTCAAACGCAGAAGCTTCTCTCCTTATTCGTGCCAGACCCGTCACAAGAAAAGCTTAGCTTTAAGTTAAGACTGTGAAGTTTTGGAACAGTACTAGTACTTACAAAACAATGTAAGGACAGAAAAGGATGTTGTCCTTTATTTCACAGCTGTGCTACTGTCTTCCTGACGTGGCTTTGTCATGGCAGCACTTTCCTTTTTTATAATACAGAAGAGACCCTTAGTTTTCATCCTCATAAAAATGAGAAACATTTTTGTGTAATTTTATCAGGAGGGTTTTGTCAAAGGCTTACGCAAGATGCCTTGTTTTCAGAGTTGGTTCTGCATGAATTGTAACTTGTTTTCTAGGTCGTACTAACTTATAAAGGGGAAAATGGCTTTGGCAACTGATCCAGCCTTCTGCTGCCAAAGTTTGAATATTACTCCCTTGTGAAAGTGATCACAGAAAGTATTGTATTAAAAGCTCGGAGGATTTCTCTGAACACAGTGAAATAGCTGAGCTTGAGCCAAGTGTAAAAATCAGACTTACGTGTAATTTTAAAAATTTCTTTGCTAGGTTCTGATGGATATGTTTGATCAGGATGACATTGGTTTGGTTTCTCTCTGTGAAGACGAGCCCTCTTCTTCTGGGGAACTCAACTACTATGACCTAGTGAGAAACGAAATTGCAGAAGAAAGGCAGTATCTGCGGGAGTTGAATCTGATAATCAAAGTATTTCGGGAAGCTTTCCTGTCAAACAGAAAATTGTTCACACCTAATGTAAGTCCTTTAATAGGTTATTGATGTGTAACGCTGGTTGCTCCATTAGCAGCCATAATGTATCAATATTCCATTCACTGCTTTGGAGGTGAAATTAAATGTGATTAATTGTATGTCAGTGCGTAATGAGTGTTGACTGTATGTGAAAGAAAACAGAGGAATTGCCGCTAATGATATGAAGAGTGCTGCTCTCGGAGTGAAGCTTAATGAACACGATTCCCTGTTGGATGCCAGCAGTAGCTGGAGTCCTTTGCTCGTGCAGGTAACGGTTACACTTCTGCTGAATACAAAAATGAACAGTTGTCTACCTGCATGTACTGTGAATGCTTTAATTGACATTTGAACTCTACCCCGGGACACGCTTATCTGCAGAAACTACAAGTAGAGCAGCCCGTGCGTGGCTCTGGATTCTCAAGCATGTGACTGACTGTGAGGGGAATCTCGATTTGATAAACAGTTGAAATATTTGATTGAAATTGCACGTGAGGCAAATTCTGTTTGCAGGATGCTGGAGTCTGAAAAAGGAAGCACAGCTCTTGTAAGAGAAGAGTAGTAATGAGAGCTTAGCGAAGCATTCCTGTGGGAGGGAGGAAGGAGAAGGGGACCAGGCCAGCTGGACCTGAACTGGGGTTGGTGGGTGATACCAGCAGGTTATCACAGAATCCCAGCATGTTCAGGGT
>Ga0181612_159894_pt1 | contig 19569 bp, 18 predicted proteins | sample HoacroProtozoa21_FD_119630 | JGI IMG/M metagenome (GOLD analysis project Ga0181612, IMG submission 119630) | Hoatzin crop microbial communities from Cojedes, Venezuel. Combined Assembly of Gp0051906, Gp0051904, Gp0051908 | reverse complement strand
GGCTAGCCAGGCTTTGCCGCCGGGAAGCCTGGGGAGAGCGCTTTGCTGGGATGCAGCGCGCAGCTGCTGAGCCGTTTCGCCCTTACAAGCTCGCACTCGAGAGAGCCGCTGCCAGCGCTGCGAATGCAGAAGAGCTGGCAAAAAATGTGGCAGGCGGCCAGGTGCTCCGGCAGCCGCAGCCGGGCACCCTGCTCTCTGCCAGCAGCCCGGCAAAATTCCTCTGGGGCTGTCTCTGGGCTGTGTGCAACCGCAGCGTGCAGCTTGCGTGCAACCACTGCGTGCAGCTTGCGTGTGATCACAGCCTGCAGCTTGCATGTAATCACAGCCTGCAGCTTGCATGTGATCACAGCCTGCAGCTTGCGTGTAATCACAGCCTGCAGCTTGCACGCAGTGACAGCGTGAGCAGAGTGCCCGCACGTGTCCAGAACTGCACGAGGACCTGTTTCCGCCCGGGTCCTGCTCCTGCCGTGATGCACGTTACGGCTGCTCCGCGGCGCGCAGCGCACGCAGGGTAGGAGCCAGCCCTTGCAGGAGCCGACGTGGAAGCCGCGGCCATCAGATCAAACAGGGCAGGGGACCCCATTTCGTTAGGAGCTGGGCTACTCGTGGCACGCGCTGTGATTTCTTGCTTGCGGATGATTTCTGCAGGAAGTTCTGTTTGCTCCCAGGAGAGGGCAATAACACGTGGGAGCGGGGAGCGGGACCCTGCTCGCATGGCTCCTGCTGCGGGTCCGCAGCGTGTCCCGGCCGGCCCACCGCAGGCAAACCAACAGAAAAACCAGATTTTCACTGGTCTCCGCTGAAGAAGGCTAGAAAATCCCCAGAGAGTATGTGCTTTATCAAATCAGTAGAAATTAAGCCAGCCTGTTCTCAGGCAACCATCCATTTCCCAGATAGTCAGGAGTGACGACCGCTGGCATCCACCCAGCTCGCAGCTAACAAGCGAGCCTTGAATATGTGGCAGCGAGATCCAATGCGAATTATTTGCACAAAGCTGGAGGATTTCATCTCAGATGAGCTGCCAAAGTGGGAAGTTTTAATAAGTGAGGTCCTCTAACATAATTAACCAGGGAGGAGACTGGCCCTGGAAGGTTGAAGTGCCACGGGCTTCTTGGCATGGCAACCGAGGGCTGAGAGCAGGAGCTGGGACCACGGGGGATCGCTTGCTGCGAGGAGCCGGAGCCCTCCCGGCCCCCCGAGTGAGCTGGGAATATTGCGGTCGCCGGCCGCTGTCTGAAGGGTCAGACACGCCGAGTGGTTGAATTATCTGCGTGGGAACGCGGGCAGGGCCTTGACCCGTGGCAAAACTCATGTCCTGCAGCGCAGGGCTGGCACCTCGCGCTCTCCTCGGAACTTCGGGGCCGGGAAGGGAAGGGAGCAGCCCTGCTTGCCCTCTTTCTATAGTTTTTCTTTCAGATCCCTTCCAGAGCAGCAGGAGCAGGGGGAAGAGCCTTGGCGCAAGCAAAGCCCCCAGACCGTTCCCCAGAGGCGGCGGGGTCCGTGCTCCCCTGAAAACTTCATCTGGCAGAAAGCCTCGAGCAGAGCGAGTCCGACACAGCCCTTCCAGAGCCGGTTTAACATGGAACGACTTGGAAGGAGATGAGCAGGAGCCCTGCGAGACGCTGCGCTTCGGGGTGAGGCCGGGCGCGGGCGCGGGCTGCGGGAGAGCCGGCGCGGTTCGTCGGCGTTCGGACTGTCCGCCCCGCGCCGTTCCCCGACGAGCGGAGTTTCTTAAGGACCCGCATTAAAGCAATCATGTTGTCTGCTCTCCTCTGCTTCGGTGACAGCTCCCCGGCCGCTGCCGTTATTGGGAGCTATATTCATGTCACATCAGGAGTGCGGATCGGCTCTCCGGAGAGTCCTTCTTTACTGGGAAGTGGCATCTCTGTCGTGTAGTCCGGAGAGAAATCAATGAGAAAACTAGTCGGGGACCGGCAGACGAGGCTGAGAACTCTTTCCAGTGACACCAGCATGCCTCAGGTTGGCTTGTTTAAGGGGAGGAATGGCAGAGGTGCGGAGGAGACTGAGGATGGGGAGGAGGAGGAGGAGGAGGACAGGGCTTCCCTCCTGCAGCGGGTCGGCTCTTTCCCGTCCCACCTTCTCCTGCCTGCATTTCCCAGGCGGCTGCCTCCCCTGGGAACCCCAGTATCTCCCCTCAGGAGGTCAGGTGTGCTGGGGGTGGATTTCTTCACCCTCAGCAAGTCTCTCTTGCAGCAAGCAGTGAGAAGGGAAACAGAAAAAAGACCAGTTTTTCTCCTGCGTTGGCACAGCTGAATGTTAGCTGCTGATAGAGAAGACGGAGTGGGGATAAAGGGTCACGTTTCCATTAGATCTTCTTAATTCGGCTTTTTCCTGAAAACACAAAATCAATACCTTCATCTACATGAAGCCAAGAAGCTTTTAGGGTCTCCTTTAATAATGCAAACCTGGCCTTTGTGCGTGCCGACTGGCGGGGTACGGGCAGCTGCCTGCTGCCGGCGGGGTGCTGGCAGGGCCTGCCCAAGGCCACATCGAGGAGATGCCCAGCAGCACAGCCCCGCCGCACGCTGGAGAAATGCCACGTGCAAGGAGCTGCGGGCCGTGCTGCGCCGCGGGGATCGGGGCCGTGCCGGCCGTTGGGAGCCCAGCCAGGCGCCGGAGGTGTGCGAGCGATCAAAGATTTTGGTGGTGGAGAAAAAAAGCCAATTCTGAGCCGAGCATCCTCAGTCAATATCTGACAATTCCTAAGAAATTGGCCACCTTGAAGTAACTGAAGTGACAAAACAGAGCCGATTAGAAAAATTAAACTCAGACCGAGCGGGAAAAAAAGGCCGTTCGGCTCACTGAAGACATTATCTGCTCTAATTGGAAGCTTTGTTTAATTTGGCTTTGAAATTGAATTCGTTTTCCTTCCCGGAGAACTGTTATTACCTTAATTCCCTGCTTTGAATAAGACCATTTATACGGTCAAACACAGCTCGCTTGCGGCACGGCAAGCTCACCGAGCGAAGCAGCGACCGCCCGCTCCCGCGCCAGCTACCGCTGGGCCAGCCACGTCTGACGGGCTCCCGCGTCGCTTCTTCACCCTTTTCATCTCGCCTTCACTCGGCCATGACGCTCTTCATGAAAAGAGTGAAGTATCGGGTTTAACTTCCCGCTCCTCCCGAGGCAGACACGGGCACCCCTCACGCTCCTCCTTCGCGTGCAGAGCAGCGGCAGGGCAGCGAGCGCGGGCACGGGAAGCTGTGCGAGGCGGGAAGGCATCGAGCGGGAGGCTGCAGCCCCGTCCCTCCGCGGCCGCTGCTCCCACCGGGGCTCGCCGACACAGGGTTCCCTGAGGACCCAAAGCACCCGTGGCCGCTGCCCCTTCGGGGTACAAACAGCAAAATTGGGTTTTCCCGTCTCCATACCAGCTCGTTTCACCAATTTTAGCCACTCGCCGTCGTGCAGCTGATGTGCAGAACGGCAATAGAGGGAAGCCAACAGCCTAATGAAAGCATTGCGTCCCAATTTCCAAGTGTGGCCAACAAGATCAATCAGGCACTTTGGAAAAATCAAGAACTTCATCTCCAATCAGCCAGCTTTTATCTGCTTAGGAATAAACAAGGCTGAGGAAGCCGGTGGTAGCAACAGCTGCATCATAAATAAGCCTGGAGCCAGACCCTTCTGCTGGAGGTAAATAATTGATCTCCGAAAAATTCTGCTTAGGCAAAGCCATTTCAATTACCTGGCAGATGACGACGAGTGCTGGGAGAGGTTAATGGCTCTGAAATATTTAAAGAGAAGATGTTTGCCTGGATGCACCACAGTTTGTCTTTAATTTACCCAATTGAGAGAGATTATTTGAGTAACTGAGCAGCAGGTAGGTATGACTGTCCCAGCCCGCTCTGGCGTGATTCACTGGGGCGACCCGCGGCGAGGGGCACCCAGTTTAGGGGCGAAAGGCAGAGACGGCTCTCGCCCGGCAGCGTTCCTGCCGGTCACTCCAGCCTGAACTGCAGCTCCTCCGGGATCCCAGAGCGCATCAACGGCTGCGAGGTTTTCTTGGGGATTTATCTCTAACGCCACAGAAGTCAGGCACTGAGCGGAGCCGAGTAGGTGAGACGTAAAAGGGAGTTACTGTAAGTGAGGAGCCACGGTGCAGTGCGCCCAGGGGCACTGCAGACCTGAGCTCAGTTTAGTGCTGCGATGTTTCTCCCTCGGCAGAGAGAGCAGCCTCCCGAAGCTGCCATCGTGCCACCGGTGCCGGGCAGCAGCGGGGCCGCTTGCTGCCAGCGGGGTCGAGCCTGGGCGCTCTTCGCATCACTCGAAGCAGACCTTCATTTGGGGTGCAGGAGGGAGCCCTCGTCTCGTTTCCATCACATCTTGAGAACCAGAAAGTTCATCGGAGGTTGTGCTAAATAAGGCATTAGCGGAGCATCGGCTCTCGCTGAGCACCATGCGCCCGGCTGGCCCCCGCGGCCGCTCCCCGGGGCGAGGTGTGCCCCGGACGGATGCGCGCAGGGGGGAGCACCCCGTGCCCGCCGCGCTGCGCCCCTCGCAGCGCGCGATCAAAGCCCCGGTGGTGATCGCTGCGGCGGGCTGCTGAGCGATCGGCTTCGGTTTCGCGAGCGCTTTGATCACGATAGCTCCGCTGTGGGAAATGTGTGGTTCCCTTTGTTTCGGTTAACTTTCCTTTCTTCACTTTCATCCTCATAAATAATTTATTCTTGTTTGTTGTATTCACTTTCATATTTTTGTTTTCTTCCCCATTAAAATTCTGCTTCAGTGGCTCGTGGAGAAACTGTGAAGCTCTCCCTCCCTGTCCTCAACCTTTCCGGGGAGACAAATTCCTGCCCAGTGTGGCCGCAGGGAGGGAGACGCTCAGTGCCCCGATACCCGGCTGCTCTGCAAAGCGCTCGCCCCGCGCAGCCCGGTCCCCGTGGTGCAGAGCAGCCCTGGGCGAGCGAGCAGCCGGCAGGCGCGGGTGAGAGCCGCTGCGCCGGACGCCGGGCAGACACACGGCTCGGCAGAGGAGCTGCCCGTAAAGACAGAACTATTTCTGGCATCGTAACGTGCCCTGCTTCGGATACGCTGGGTCTGTAAAAGCCTGCCTAAGGAGGGATTGCTTCTCTGATGTTAAAAACATTTTAAATTTTCAAAGCAGAGCACAGATTCAGTGGACAAAGATGCCCTTCTGCACAGCTGCTGAGAAGGTCTTTCAAAACCACAGCCTTGCTTGTCCCCTGTCATGAAAATGACGGTCCTTAGCCGGGTTTTCCTGTCCCCTTCACTGTGCAGCAGCTTCTTTAGCTGTTTTCTTTTTCACAGAGCTCTATTTTTAACCTTTTGTCAGTATTTTTTGCCCATTGAAAGATGGATTTTATTGTATTCATCCTTAAATGAGCCCTCTAAAAATAAACAAGGTGCCTCTGCCCTTTGCCATCCCATCTATTGTACCCAGGTGGCTGTTCCCAGGTGTAGTCACTCCACCTGTGCTCGCCTTAGCATCTGGGTGGGTTGGCTGGAGAGACCCCTGATGGCAGCAGGTTCTCCCACTTTGGTGATCAGACCTCAGGCTTTAAAACCCCCAGGGCTCTCTAGGAAGCTCTGTTTTTCTTCTGGGATGTGAGGAGTGAGGATGGCTGCATGCTGTTGGTGTGCTTGGGGAGCGAAGGACCAGCCTGCGTGCGGAGGAGAAGGTGGGCTGTTTACCCTCTCGGATAAGCAGGTTATCTGCAGCCTCTTACGAGAATCAGAAAGGTAATTACTTGGAGGGGAAGTGAAATGCCCTCACATTAGCAGGTATTATTTGTTCTAGGGTAGCAAATTGCTGTGTTGGTATTATTATTTGGATAGCAGCACCCAGGGCCCTACCAAGGAGGGAGGTGCTGCTTTCTGCCTTGGTGAGTGTGGGGTCTCTTGTCTCCTCTAGTTACCCTCAAGATTTATGAGTGCATTGTGGAGAACCTGGTGTGCTTCCCAATTTATGGAAACTCAATGTGTGTGTGCCACCTCAAGATATCCAGAGCAATAAAGGGGCAATTAACAATTATTATCAAGTATATTGGTGATGTGACTTACCCCAGGAGATCTGGGAGTGCTCTTTAAGCTGCTGTCCCTAACCTTACAGCCCACAGTCAAAGAAAGGACCTGTAAGAACTGACTGAGAGGGAGTCTCGCCCCTTGCACACCATAAAATCATGCCTGCAAGGCTGCCTTTGGGGAGATGTTGCTATGCTTGTAGCTCCTGTCTGAAATTTCTGAGTCAGGATTATTGATTGGGATTGTTAATTGGCCTGGCGTTGTAAGGGATGGGGATGTGGGGCTCTGTGCTGCTGAGGTGTCTTCGTAGGCATGTCTTCTTAGCAGCCTGCTGAGGCTTTAGTTCCCTTCTGTATGGGTCTCCTGGAAGATGCTGCTGCTGGATCATTGCCTTTTCTCTGTCCCTCTTCCACCACTTCTAAAATTCCAAGGTGAGCCGCCTTCCCTCGCCTCCACCCACAGTGCTTGTCCCAGACCCTGTGTGGCCGTACCCAGCTCCCTGACCGATGCCTTGGCTGTAGGCACCCATCATTGCTGTGGGTCCTCGGGGCTCCCTGGAGCATGAACAGGAGGTGCCTTTACTGAGGTACCTGTGCAGGAAGTCTTAATCTGTGAGCCTGAATAAGGCCAGTATGGCTCTACCTTCTCACATGGGAAAGGGAAGATGCAAACCCCACTTGCAAAAAGACATATTCATAGGGAAATGTCATATCTGTGACTCTCACAGTGAATATATCTCAAGCTCAAGGGCTTATGGCAGTAATAACCCTTGGATATGTCTCTTTTTCTTTACTGCTGTGGGATTTATAACATCCAGAAAACAGTCAAGCCCTGGATAGCACCTTAACCAACACGTATTATGTCAGTTCACACCATGTTACCCTCCCTGCATATTTTCTGTAGTAATCGGATTTGACTACTTCCCTGCAAATTGACAGAGCTCGCAGGTTGGCACATAGGCAGACACAACTCTTTGAATTAAAAATAGTTCTCCATGTCAGGGCTCATCTCAGTAATCAGCACTGCGAGGCAGCTTTGATCTCCACCCCATGCAAACCGTGATGGCTTTCCGGCTCTGTGTGGCTCTGGTGTTGCCCAGGCACACGTGCTGAGCACAAGCAGGGGTTTGTGTGTGTGTGCAGAGACGGGTGGGCTGCTAAACCTGCCTGAGGGATGCATCCCAAGTCCCTGTGCCTCTGCAATATGCCAAAAACTCCTATTGATTTGAGGGCTGGGGATCAAAGCTAAGACCTCCAGAGTCACGGGAGGTATCTGAACTTCTAGATGCCACTAAAATGAGTGGGATCACTAAGAATGAGCCATCTGAATCCTGCAGAACTGGCAGGTGGGAGCCCGAAGTGATGGGAAAGGGGTGATGGTGGTGGCAGGGCTGGGTTGCCCACGCAGGGCAGGAGCGGCTGGGCACGCTGCGGGTGCTGCATTGCTTTGCCTGTAAGAGCAGCCCTGGCTCTGGCCAGGTGTGTGAGCAAATGACTGGTGCCTCAGGTGAACTCGTGGCTTGCAGCTCTCTGGGTGCTGCCATAATTCTGCTGCTCACGGTGATGAGAGCTTTAGCTACCTGGAAGGTGGGGAAGGGTCTCCCGAAAGAGCCCTCCTGGCTGCCTGTGGGAAGAGGCTGTTCTGGGGAGGAGCGGAGTGCTTCTTGCATCCTGAGCTCCAGGCCTGTTTGGCTGTGACAGGCAAAGAAAAAACACTTCTGAAAATCAAACTCACAACTGCAAATTTTTCAGATGCAGTGGCTGGTTTGAAAGAAATTGGAATTTCTTAGCCTGGGGGAGGGAGGAAAGAATAGATACAGTTCAGTTAAACAGTAATCACAGGTTGAGGAAAAGAGCTGGGAAATTTAAAGCTAATTAAAAGTGTCTGAGGTTTTCTAAAACCACTGTTAAAGCAGACAAGTAGAAATAACCCACTGGGTGATGACGACATTTGAATTTTGTTAGAAATTGCAGAAGAATAAATTTAGCAAATCACCAGAAAAGGCTAATGCAACACTGGAGCTGCAGCACACAGTTGGTACTGGTAATTCTCCAAATTCCTGACAATTCCCCATTTCAGGAGATGTTTCCACTTATCTTGCCTCACCTTAAAACCTTCCTATTGAACTCTGCCTCTGATTAATCCTCATTCGTGCTCCTCTTTCTCTGTTCTTTGTTATTGCCTTCCTCTGTTTCTCAGCTCGGTGATAGCAATCTTCACCTACCTGTCCTTTTCCCTGCTCCATTTAAGGAGGATTAAGCTTTAATTGGGGGGGGTTGCCTTACATTGCTGTGGTGTTGCGGAGCTGTCTGGCAGCGATCTGAGGCCTCTGGGGCAGCTCGAAGTCTTTCCAGAAAGCTGCAGCCCCTTGGTGCCTCCTGGCTCTCCCCGACGGGCGGATGCTCCCGGCAGCACGCTGAGGATAGCCACTTCTGGCTGAGGGAGCGGACGCAGGGATGCTGGCATCTTTTTCTGAAGGAATATGAGGTGGGAATTTTCCAGAAACTGTGTTTTTTAAAGAAGGACAAATGCGAGACAGAAAATGCAGAGTGGACAAGGATGCCAGCCTGGAGATGTCCCTGGCCACAGCACGCAGGAGACACGAGAGCTGGGGAACGGAGAGTGCTGAAAAAAGTGATGGCATAGTAAGGATGAACAGATAATAAAAAAGGAAATGAAACAAACACAAGGGAAAAACCAAGCCACCTCTCAATAGACTGTAGGTTTCGATGAGCAGCTGGGACAAAAAACTGCAATCCCCGTGCTTCCTGAACCCTATGGAGTTGGGCGTCCAGCTGATAAGAAGGCGACCAAAGGAATGAAGGAAGTAAAAATAGAAAGGAGAAATTACTGAAGGGAGAAACCTGCAGGTGATGTGCTATTTTGCTATGCTAATAAAGAGATGAAAGCAAATGGAACAGAAGCAGAGACTGGCAAAAGTCTTACTTTTCTTGCAAAGAGTAAGAGGATAAATGTTTTTAGCATTTATGAAGTAGCAAAATAAAGCAAAGAAAGGCTCAGAACATCAAGCTCGTAGATGAGGAAATTAAAGTACATAAAATATTTATTCATTCGTGCTTAGTGGCTGTCAGCCATGCAAGCATTGGAGAAATGGTATGTTTCTAGGCACGGTTTTATTCTTGCTCCTATTTTTTTCCTCCTCTCCCAGAGATGAACAGGAACAATTTGGTAAATAGAAAATGAGCTAAGTGTTCAGCTACTATATTCCATTAATGTTTCATTTCTTAATACCCTCGAAATGAAAATGGGAAGTTGGTGTAAAACATTATTCTCCTTTCAAATCATGGTAAAAAGGAGCGCGGTTCCAGGCCAATCATCAAGATTATAAACTGGCATCTGTATGAAAATGGGAATGCAGTGCTGACGACATGTGCCAGATTGGAAGTGGCACTTTAATGAGCCACAGAAAGAGAGATGTAACACAGGTTTTTTCATGTCACCAGCTGTCTCCATCCCAGCCCAAGAGAACTGTTTCTGGAGGATGCTCTTGGCTTCTTGTCCTATGAATATTTTACCTGACATCCTCACTGACCCAGGGAGCAGCTTGGTGGCTTCAGATGACTTATCCCTTACTGCACTGGAAAAGAAAGAAACTTCCTAATTACAGACGTGGGCCTTGATGGCTTCAAATGGCAGTGGAGTGTGACATGTTCCTGAGATCTTCATTAGATGCTTCTTGCAGTGGCACTATGAGAATGGTGCTGCTGGTGCTGTGCTCCTGGGCCTGGGGACAGGGGCTGTAAGGAATGGCTGGCTTTAGGAAGTCCCCATCCCTCCCTTTCCGTGCCTTCCTGGAAGAAATCCAGCTGCGCACAGTGGGCAAGAGCAGGGCACAGATCACAGCTCAGGGGGCAGCTTGTCCTGTGACCGGAGCACTGTGCCTTCACACCTGGGGAAGGGGGAGGGCTGGGTGGGGGACCCACCTGCAGCCCCCAGCTCTGTGTTCTGTTGGTGGGATGAGCAGTGCCGGGTGGGTCTGCACCAGGAGAGGCAGAGGGATGGTGCACTTGCCGGTAGCTTGTCCTCTGCGTGGCAGCGCTGGCCCCAGGCAGTGGGCATGTCAGCCTCTGGCCTATTGCTAAGTTTAATTTGTTTGATAGGGAATCCCAGGTGCTCCAGTGGCTTGGCTGGCATCGCCTGCTGCCTGTCAGATGCATTTATTCTCCAGCCTCTAGAATTTACCAACCCTGAGCTAACTTGCTGCTCCTCTTGTTCAGCAAATTTCTTCCCAGTCGCCAGGCTGCCGTTACTCATTTGCCTGCCTATTTGTCTGCCTTTGGGAGCCCTGCTGAGCTGGGGTGCCGGCTCCGGAGCTTCCCGGGAGCCGGGTGCGGGGCAGAGAGCTGCCCGGGAGAGGACACGGGGATGAGCTGGGAATGGGGCTGTGTGGGCAGAGTGGGGGGCTGTCTCCCCTGGTCACTGGCCTGGCACGGGGGGCTGGAGCCTGAGGATGTCCGGGTCTGGAGATGCCCCTGCATGGGCAGTGCTGCTTGGGGGGAGCTGCGTTGTCCTTCCAGCCAAGGTCGGGTCGCTGTCTGTTTCTGCAGCATTACAGGTGCTGATGTGCTACATGTTTCTCTGGGTCTCTTGGGATTAATGGAGAAGCTGCTGGCTAGCCCAAGGGATTTTCCAAATCCTACCCTTCCAGCAACAGTGTAGTGGGGGAGCTGGAAGTGAGCCTTGGGCAGGGTGGGAAGTGCAGGAGAGCCTGCCTTCTCCTTGTGCATCCTTTGCAGCCTCCCGCACAGCAGAGATGTCAATATTAATTCCATTATGAAGTTCACAAAACCCCTTGATCTTGGTTTTATCAGAAGTGATAAATTCTTGGAGAATTTCTTAGTCTGGATCTTATGGTTTCCAGTGAGATACTTGGATAATGTAAGCTAAAATCAATTTGTTCACTTCAATTGGGATCTCCCAACTTGTACCAGCTGAAAAAGTGTTTTTTTTTTTTTTTGGTCTTCTGACGACAATTTTGTGTAAGTGAAGCTGACCCAGCCTGAAGGAACTGAGGAAAAGCCGATAACCACAACAAGCGGTTTACTGCGCACCCAGATGATGCAACTCGCATCTCTGATGCGGGATCGGAATTTTCTCAAAGAGAAAAGTAGAAGCAACAATTTCTCAGGACCACTGGTGAGAAATCACTGTAACAGCTTATGATGCCACTTGATGGAAGGCACACACAAACTCCCACATCCCCGTGATTACGGCATTTCCGAACGGCGGGCGCTGCGCCATGTGTCCCGTTGTGCCCGACGGGAGGCCGGGCTGCACGGGGCACTGGCGAGCAGTCACCCACGGGACCACGCTGCTGGGTCCTCACCAGCCACGGAAATCAAAGGGAACCCACCTGTAGGGATGGAGCTTGCGAGTGCGAGGGGGGTGTCGTTGGGCTGCGTGTAGAGTTAACTACAGGGAGAAAATGGTTGGTTTGGGGAGAAGCCTTCCACAGGATTTCCTCCGGGTTCCCTCGCGTCTCTGACGGTGGCTGGCAGCCGTAAGCCGTGTTTCGCGTGTCTGATGGGCTGTTGTGAGGTGCAGTGGTGGGGTGGGGGCTGGGGGCTTTGCCCGTTGGCCGTGCTCCTCCTGCCTGTCTCGCTCTGCTCCGACGGCCGCGGTGCGTGGCTCTGCGGGCTCCTCAGCCCTGCGTGTTTCCCCCGTGGCCTTTGCTGTCAGCGTGCTGCACGTAGAGCCTCACCAGCCCTTGCACTGGATGCAGTCACTGCTTAATTTAATCCTCTAACTTAATCAATACTTCAGGTCTTTGTTTTTAAAACACAAACAGAAAACATTCCAGTCCCTATTTTGATTGCTTTATGCAGGTATTTTTAGGTTAATGCAATCAGCGGTGAAAAAGCTGCCTTCCATTTACCGAGGGAGCCGTCTCGTTCTGCGTGTCGTGGACGGGAGGGGAGCCCGGGGAGGAAAACCGCGGAGCTGGGTACTGGGGACGTAACCGCTGGCATCATCAGATTCAGAGGTGACCCTTTCTGTTGCAGACTTGATGGGAGGCACCAGCAAGGACTCCCTCCCTCTCCAGATGCTCCTCAAGAGGCGGGACAGGCTGGGGTCTGCAGAGGCGAGGAAGGATGGAGCAAGGTAGGAGGATGGAGAGAGCAGCGGGTGAGGAACGCCGGTGGGATGTTTTGCCTGAGGTCGTGCGGCTCTTGCGGTGGGGCAGGGTGGGGAGTGCGGTCTCTGGCCGTGCAGCACGAAGCTGCGGTTCCTCGTCAGAGCTCCAGTTGCGCCAGGGCACTGGTGCAAGGCTTCCAGTTGCTGGGGCTGCCCTCCCCGTGCCTGCCGGTAGTGCTGGTGGAGCACGTGCTTGGTGCTGGCTCTCGGCTTAAGGAGGGGAGACGTGTGAATCCTGCAGCAGTTGTTCGTCTTTAATCAAATTTGCAAAGCCTCAGGCCATTCATGGGGAAAAAAGTGTTTTCCGTCTTTAATAAGGGGAAAGTTTGTCTGTCAAGTGGCGCAAACCCTGATAAGGAAGGATCCTTTCTTGTTGCGTTTCACTGTGAATTTCTTAAGAATAGTCTCAACAAAGTCAGGATGCGTGTAGAAGACTTTTCAAGCTCTGTAAGAGGGCTGGTAAGCAGCAGCAGCTTCCACTTCCAGGGCTCAGCGAAGCATTAGTGTCTCCAGCCTGCTAAGGCACGCTGTGCGGAGCAGGCGGGGAAGCCGGCTCGCACGGAGCGGCAGCGTGGACGGGCTCGGTTTAAGGGATGAACGTGCTGAGGGCGAGGTGGGAGAGCGGCGTTGCCAGCCCTTGGGCTCCCAGCTCCCAGGGGTGCTGGGGAGGGGGGGTTCCTGCTTCCAGCTGCGCAGCTGGGACTGGGATGTGCTTGGTGCTGGACCCACGGACCCTGGGGTGGGGCTGAGATCGGGAGCTCTGTGCGAAGCGTCCGGAAAGGAGACGTGGTTCTGGCAGCGGCTTGCTGGGGTTTTTCAGTCCTCGATTGTGCACTGGCGGGATGGTCCTTGCAATCTCTGTCTTTGGCCGTTTGGGAAAATTTTCCCAGTTTGCCTGCAAGTTTTAGCGCTTTGGTTGCATTGTTCTAGTGCAGAAAACCAACCACGGTAAAGCTAGCGAGGAAATAAACCCCTGAAGAAACTACAATAAGTGCCAGGAGGGCGATAAAAAAAACTACAGAAACATCTCTAGCTTCTTGTTTTCTTGAGAAAGGTCAATTGACTCCCTGCCACCCTGGAGCCCATAACAGAATCGATGATACTTCATCTTTAATTTGATTTTTCCATTCAATAAGGGTGGCAAGCATTAGTGTCACTGTAATTTTACAGAGTACCATTAGGTAACAGGAGAATATCAAACGTGAAGATTATGTGCAGTATCAGTGGCAAAATATTATACCCAGCAATGATTTAGAAGAACATTAATGTCTGAGGCATGCTATAAGACATGTCATCAATTGGACAATAAAATGTCTCATTCCTCAAATAATTACTCACAGGCTGATGTCTGGCTGTTGGGGAGGCGGATTGGTGCCCGCGGAACCGAATTCCCCACCCGCAGCCGGTGACCTGCCCAGCGTTCTCCCGCGTGGCGGCGAGGCGGGTGGGGGACGCGGCCCCGGAGTGACGGATGCTGCACATCTGAAGCAGATCGATAACAGGATTGGTGTAGACCACGGTTATTTTTGTGTTTAATTCACTGGATAAAATGAAACAGGTAAATCACTCCGAGGAGATGTGAGCTGATGGTAATAGGCTCGTTTGCAGCACTATCTGAAAATGAGTTCTGCAATTACTGACTCATGCCATCGCTGGAGCTCCGCGGCGTGAAGCCTCTGCGCCAGCGTCCTGGGGAGCAGCCCCTGGCTCCCGCAGCCCGGGCTGGGGGGCTGCAGCTGGAGGGGCTGGGGCTTTGCCTGGACACTGGCAATGCGCAGCAAGCCCGTGCTGTCCCTGCAGAGGTGCAGGGCGTGCTCTGGCTTTCCGTGGCCTCATAGGGATCAGTCTGAGCGAGCAGCAGGCACCAGGGCTGGGCAGCTCTTCCAGGCTGCGTTTAGCAACAGAGATCACCCAGTCTTCTTGCCTTCCTTGCCCAAGGTAAGGAAAACAGTTAGCGTGGCTGTGGCAGGGCGTCAGCAGCCTGTTCGGCTGTCTCTGTTCCCCCAGCTTCCCCCCAAAGTCTGCCTTGTGTGTGACCCAGGGAGCTCAGCTCATCTGGTGCTGCGGCTGCTGAAGAGCCCGTTCACCCAGGGCTAATAGCAGGTAGCAAAAAGCACAGCCACTAACAGCCGCTGCGGCGGAGGACGAGAGGCTCCAGGATAAGCATGAAATTGGATCAGCGCAGCCATTTACCATCGAGCGACTCCGCAAGAAGCCTCGGCGTGCCCGGCTCCCCGCGGAGGAGGCTGAGCTGGCGTGGGGGCTTGCTTACGGGGGGGATGTTTGCCTTGAACCGCCCTGGAGGAGCCACGTTAGAGCAACGGGCATCTGTCTGGGATGAGAGAAGAGATGAGAGATCACCAAATGGTTGTGGCTGCGTTTCGGTGCTGTTGCTATCACCTCTGGCTGCGAGCAAGCCCGCCCGCAGTGCTGCCGGCTTCTGCTGGGCTGGCTGCCTGCCTGCGTCTCCCGTGGGCTGAATGCGCTTCGTGGGGGATGCGGCTGAGCAGAAGGGGCTGCAGGCAAAGTGCCAAAGGGTGGGGGATAAGTTCTGTATCTCTTCTGCTAAGTAAACCACCTTGCAGCATCCCAAGGTGCTCGGCGGTGGGGTGCCTGGGTAGGCAGCGTGGGTGCCAACAGCCGCTGCCTCTTGTTGTGGTGGGACTGGAAGCATCCCCGGCGGTACGAGGCAGCCTGCGTCCCTGCACGCAGCCCAGGCGTGTGTGAGGGTGCGGAAGAGTTGCACCCACGCACCTACACTGCTGGATTTTGGTGTCTGTGCCAATTCCGTGCAGCCGCCTGATCAGAGGCGAGGTTTTTCTGCGACTAATCTTTATCCTGCTGCGCTTCTGGCTGCTGCGATGGAGGCGTTGCTTCGCCATAGAGGGTGCGGTGCCTTTGTCCAGAGGAAAAGCAAGAGCTCGGCTGCGGGGTGTGTTTAGTCTTTCTGCTGTGGCTGGGGTGGGATGTGGGACCTCCTGAGCATCCTCAGCCCTGACCCTTCCAGGGCTCCACGAGGAACGGCGGCGTGGGGTGGCCCAGGTGTTTGGGTGGGTGTCTCCCCAGAACAGGGTCCTGTGCTCCCCATTCTGCTGGAGCAGCCCCATGGGCGCAGGGGATGGGTGCTGGGAAGCGCTCCCACCAGCTCGCCATGTTCCCACCTCCGCAGAAGTAGTAAAGGATCAGGGACCTGGATGACACAGCCATCAACCCTTTTATCGGGAAGGAGCAGAATTAATCGCTCGGATCAGCAGAGTCATTGTGGCTTACTGAAAACAAAACAAAGCCAATTATTATTCGAAACTTGTCGGGGGGCTGTGGCTAATCTCATTACGCGCAGCGCAGCAAGGCACCCGGGAAATCTCACGGTGCCGATAAAGCGCTCGGCGGCTGCACAAAGCAATTATGGGGAAACCGCTGGGCTGCTGGCGGGGATGTGCTGGGGGCTCAGCCCCGGCCTTGGGGCCAGGCAGGGGCTCCCGGGAGCGGTGTCCCCAGCTGAGCATCCCTGCCTGCCTCTGCAGGGAGCCCTTGCTTGCCAGTAGCAGAAAGGCATGGCAGGTGCTCTCTGTCAAGGCTGTCCTAGTGCTGTGTCCCCGTGTAAAGGTCTGTCTGATGGCTGGTCAGTACGCAGCTCTGCAGAAAACTCTGCCAGGAGCCCAGCAGGTTGGGGGGGGCTGCAGGACCAGCTCCTCCATAGGTGCCCTGAGTGGACAACGTCATCCTCGTGGTCCCATGCCAGGGGCGGTCATCCAGAAGGCATCGGGCACGTAACCCTCTTAGCACTGCGGAACAAAGATGTCTTGTCTCAGAAGGTGGTAAAAGATATTTATGGGTAGCCATGCAGGCCATAATTGAATGGCATTAGAGTGGTGCTATTTTTTATTTTTTTATATATCTTAAATCATTCTACAGCTCTCGCTACTGTTTTAAATTGTAACTTGGCTTTTTAAGAGTTTATCGTGCACTAATTCATTCAGCCCGTTCATTTACATTCTGCTGACAGGGTACAAAATTGCTCCTTTTTTCATCCCAGAGAATTCTAACTTTGGCAATTTATGGTGCCTTTTTGATTTAATCAGGATGTTTCCTGAACTTCCGTGGCAATAATAAGACATTTTTCAAGAAGCACCTGAGAGATGGCCGGGCGTTATTTATACCCCTGGTGCAAGCAATATTTATGAAGGACTTTTCACCAGTCACTGGTGGTTGTGCGCGGGCTGGAAGCTGTGGGTCAGGGCAGGGGTCCCTCCAGCATCCCTCGGCCATGCTCCCCAGGGAGGACCTGGAGAGCCCCTTTTTTGCCTTTATTTGCCATTATTTGCCATTTTCAGAAATGCCCACATGTCATTCTTCCCATCTTCCCACCCTGAAGGAGCCCAAAGCCTTCGGGGAGCCTCTGGGGAGAGCTGGGTGCCCCAGCCCCTGGGCAGCACCCACCCGAGGGACCTGCCACCACCGGCACATCGCTCGTGTGCCATGGACAGAGACCCTTTGGCGCTGCGCTGCAGAGTCAGTATCACACCATTACGTGATGAAACACTGTTATTTCACTCTTCTAAACACTGTCAGAGCAAGTCACAGGAGGGATTATTTTTGGCTCTGTTCAGCGTAGTTACCTAGCAATTTGCGGGAGGCTTGGTATTGCTGGGTGGTTACTGGAGCCGTGCGAGCTGCTTTGCAGCGAGCGATTCATTTGTTGCATTCGGTTCCTCTTACTGCTCACAAATAGTCCAGGCACCAGCTCGGAGTCTTACAAATTTGTTCTCTGCTGGAAAGATTTCAGCCCTGTTGGTTGTTTGTGAAATATTTCCTCTGATCATTGCTTTTGATTGCTCACCGCCTGTAATTCCCAAATCATGCCTGGGCTTGGTCCACTGGCAGGACGCAGAGCTCTTTTTCTGCCCTGTGAGAGGAAGGGAAAACAGCAAAGTGTGCTGATGTGGATATCTGTAGGACGTCGCTTGGAGATCTCTTCCGATATTTTGCTTTCACATTTCTCAGGCTGAGAAGAAAGAGCGTGCAAACGCCTTCCTCTTCCGGCTGCTTGCTGCGTGTGTTCCCCTGCACGCGCAGCATCACTGCTTTAATGAGCCGTAAATACTGTTTACATTTGGCTTATTATCTCCAAGGTAATTTATGCTTTTTTGCTCATCCAGGGTGTTTACAGGCCTTCTGTTGCCTGCAGAACTTGAATTGTAATGAGGAATTGTTATTATTCAGCTAATGAGCAATATTGATTGCTAAAAAGCAAACAAAGTCACTGCCTTCCATCCTCCCAGTGTCAAACTGGAGGGGGAAAAGCCCCAGGGAAAATCCCAAGTGGTGCGGAACAGGGAAAATAACATCCAGGTGGCAAAGAGCCATGGTGCTACGGTAAATTTTCAAGAACCTCAATTAGGAACAAATTAAAGATACTTCAGTTCCCTGTATAGCATTACCTAGGTTATTAAATTACAGCTAAAAAGAGAGAAAACCTGCTCTAGACCTCTTCCTCTTACGGGCATCTCCTGTATCTGGGGCCAGTGCTGCGGAGCGTGCTGGGTACCGGCTCTGCAGCTCAGTGGGGTGCCTGTCCCGGGGAGGGGGGTGCCTGTCTGCTGACCCGGCCAAGCTGGAGGAGACAGCGATGCTTCCGACCCCGCTGGGTCTGCGTGTGCTGCCTGTGCTTCATCCTCAGCGAGCGGCTCCAGGTGCTCCAGTAAGAGCTTAATGCAGGCCACGGTGGTGGCTCCTGTCCCTCAGACACGGCAGCGAGCAGCCAGCCGGCCCCATGCCACTGTGGCATCGGCAGCGTTGGCACCCGGCAGCGGAGCCATGGAGAGCGAAAGGCGTTTGCGTGCGTTGCAGCACCAGACGTGTGCTCAGCATTTCACGGGCGGCAGTTTCGGATCCTGACGAAGCGTTTATTGCAGGCAATAACTTGAAACCAGCCCAGCTCGCAAGCGGCTCTCAAACAAGGTGCTGCCTCGATGGGTGCCCATGCCTCCAGCCAGCCTTGGCACCCACTGCCTCCGGTCTGGGCTTGCGGATGCAAAAGCAGGGATTTATTGTCTGCTGGGTTGGAGACTTCTTGCAGCTGGGTGCTCACCTGGGCCTGGCACTTGCTGGGTGCTGCTCACCCATCGCCAGGAGCCTGAGCCCATCCCAGGTGACAGCAGAGGGTGGGCGCACCCGGTCCCTGGCAGCTGGCACAGACCAGCAAAGGAGTTGACATAGCTGAAGGATGTTCATTTAATCAAAGCAACGCAGCAGCTGCCTTTGCTCTGCAGTGGGCAGCCTCTGCGCCCCGTGATGTTCTGGGGTGCGGCTGAGGCTTTTCGAAGGGAGATGTGACTCAAACTCTGCTCCTGCCGCACATCCGTGTTTGTCAGCTCCGTTATCCCGACCGCTTCCTGCTCCAAAGCCTTGCAGAGAAGGCGAAATGAGAGCGATGGTTCTTTCGAGCTCCGGCGTGTGCTGGATGTTTGCTTTAAATAGAATTAACCATGCAAATTGAATCATGTGAGCGTAAATTAGCGCTCATTTCGCGGGTGCTCTCGGTATCCTTAACCTACCATTTACCCCAAGACATCTGCTAAGTGCCATTCTTTCAAGTACTTAAACAGCACCTATTGCTACCAAAAAAGCCCCAGCCCCACGGAACAACAAAGCTGCTGGAAAGCCTGTAATTATCATTAAAGGGCTATTGTGCTGCTGGCGGTGACAAAGCCGGCGGGTGAGGCTTTCCAGGCTGGCTCTCCTGCTCGCCAAGCGAGGAAGAGTGGAGCTGGGGCCGAAGCCTGCCTGCTCCCTTCCCCTGGCTGCTGGGGCAGCTGGGCATGTCCCAGCACACGATTTTGCCCAAACCCTGCTTGGTTTCAGGCAGGGCCCATCGCTCATCCCCTTGGGAAGTTCTGCAGTGCAAGGCACCCCGCAGCCTCCTAAGGGAGCAATTAACGGGGGGAGAGCTACCAGTCGCACTGGGGCTTGGTATGAAGAACTGGAGACATGTTGGAGGAGCAATGTTGGGCCAGGGCTGGGCTCCCCAGCCAGGGCTTCCACCCTGTGCAAGCCTTGGGGAGGAGACCACGCATCTGCTGGCGGATTTCAGCCTCTGCTATCTCTTGCTGGCATCGCTTCCTCCGCAGCCGAAAAGGAGAGCGAGGGCCCAAGGCTGCAGCGAGCGCGGCATCGCTCCGCCAAGCCTTCCGCAGCCTGATCTATTATTTACACGGTTATTTAAGCCTTTGTTGTCAGAGCTGGGAGAATTAATGCGTTAACCTCGCAGAGAAGATGGAGTGCCGGCAGGCTGCAAGCACCCGGTGCTCTGCCCTTCGGCGTGGGTTTGCTGCTGCAGATCAGAGCTGAAGCCATGACGGGTGGGGAGGACGGGCGGAGGGGGATGGCAGCACCGGTGCTCGAGTGGCT
>Ga0181612_156004_pt1 | contig 19570 bp, 13 predicted proteins | sample HoacroProtozoa21_FD_119630 | JGI IMG/M metagenome (GOLD analysis project Ga0181612, IMG submission 119630) | Hoatzin crop microbial communities from Cojedes, Venezuel. Combined Assembly of Gp0051906, Gp0051904, Gp0051908 | reverse complement strand
ACTTTAACATAACAAAACCAATTTACACACATTTATGCTAGTATTTCACTGTAAATGAAACTTTTGCTTCATGATTTGTTTCAGAACGATGTCGGCAACGTCTGCCTTGTTGATGCGGTCTAGCGACGTGGCATGCCTCTCCACCCAGTCGCTCACCGTGATGTCCCATCCATGGCGGTTAAGGGCTCGGGCTTTCACCTCCCACTGGCTATAAGCCACGCTCACCGCCTTGCAGCCACGCACACTGCCGCCGCCATTGTCGTTATCCGTGTCCGGCACTGCCGTGCGGCTATCGGCAACCCACACCGCACCTCGGCAGGCGTGCACCATATGGTTGCCAAAACGTATGGAAGAGGCAGCACCTCGAAGAGGTGTACCATAAGGAAGCCCTGGGTTATTGAGCGAGAAAAGCGAGCGAAAAAACCTAGGGTACAAGCGATTAAGTGGTAGGTACCTCGCAGAGGTGCACCACCAATAGCCCATGTTAGTCACGCAAATGAAACGATATGATAAACTCATTCCTTCCTTTGATGATGCTGGTGCACCTCTGCGAGGTACCTCACGCTCTATTTGCCTCTACCCCAGGTTCCTACGTTCGCGAATCGCTCACTTCGGTAACCAGGGGCTTCTTATTATTGGTACACCTCTTCGAGGTGCCCCTTTTTCGCTTGCCGCCCGAGCGGTGGAGGTAGCCACAAGCTATAACCGTGCCGAGCTTGCCGTTGCCAGTTATGGGCTAGAGGGCGAGGACCAGTACCTGCTGAAGCAATGCAGCGACCGCTATGCCCGCATCTACCGCCACCATAACAAGAAGTTTTGCTTGAAGCTCGACAGCCGCACGACACCCCTGCTGGTTTGCGCCCTGCAACAGGCAGTGCGCAAGCACAGCTATGTGGAGCGTGACGGCGAAGCCATGGAGCAGTTGCGGTGCATCATGGTAGCCCCGACGGGCTACCGCACCAGTGGCGGCACGCCATGGCACTTGGCACTGGCTCGTGCGCTCGCCTGCTGGCTGATGCAAGAGGGGGCGTTGAAGTGCTACCAACCCTGCCCACCGCCACCCAGGCTGCTGGGCGTGAACTGGCACAAGCGCACGAGCAAGTGAGGTTGTTGTTTCTGTTTGTTTGAACGTCAAAAAAATGGAGGTTTTTAAAGATATGTTAAGTGGTTTTGTATTAGCATTTTCTCAACGTGTAAGATAATGATATTAGCCAATTATGTCTTGTTTGATATGTTGTTAATATGAACGAATTGAGCTTGTGATAAAGCGAGAGAGTTAAAGTTTCTGCCATTTTTCCATACACACCGCTTCTTGGTAATAATCTTAGCTTTTTCTTTTTTTCATAAAGTTTTCCCAGTGCCGTTAACCCGCGAGGGCAGGCGGCACTGGTTTTTTACACACACGCATATGGGAAAAATGGGAAAAATGGGAAAAAACGTGGCGGTTTAGCGAGGGCAGTGCCAAATTTGTCTGGGCATTGCCGAGCGTGGGCGATTTATATAAAAAATGGGCGATTCGCAGCCAAAAGTCGGTTTTTTGGGGACTTTTGGCTGCGAATCGGGGTATTTGTTTGCAGTCTAGCCCGCCGTTAGTCGGGTTGGTAGGTGATATTGCCAGAGCCGCTGTGTGACTTGTTGAGGTGGGCGATGTTGCCGCTGAGGTGCATCTCGCCGCTTCCGCTCTGGCGTGCGTCAACCGTGCCGGTGGCAGTGAGGCGTGCGTCGACCGTGCCGCTGCCTGCCAGGCGCAGCGTGGCGTCGCGGGTGTTGCCCTGCTTGACGTGGATGCCGCCACTGCCCTCGACACCTGCCACAAGGGTGGGTGCGGTGACCGCCTGGACGTGGACGCTGCCGCTGCCAGTGACGGTGAGGTGGGCAGCATCAGCGGCAGTCACGCCTGCCACATCGATGTCGCCACTGCCCGTGACGGTGAGGGTCAGGCGGCGTGCGGTGAGGCTGGCGGCGGTGAGGTCGCCACTGCCCGTGATGGTGACCTTGAGGTCGCCCTGCTGCTGCGCCACGGTGAGGTCGTCAACCATGATGTCGCTGCTGCCCTCGATGGCGAGGCTGCCCACCTGCGGCATGGTGACATAGACGTCGGCATGCTGATTGGTGAGGTTACCGGATATGCCCTGGACCAGCAGGGTGCCGCCCTGCGCCCCGATGGCGATGGGCAAATCGTAGGGATTGCTGACGCGGATGTCGAGCGGCGAGCCCTGCGCGAGGTGCAGCCGCACACCGCCGTCGGTGACCCGCACGCCGCTGAGCGCACTGGCGCGGACGCCGTCGAGGTCGATGGTCGCCTCGCCACGGTTGCCCGCTGCCGCCACCACGCTGCCGGCAGCCCGCCAGATGGATTTGACACACGACGACGAGGTGGTGGTGACGACGCACAGCAGTGCGAGCGCGAGCGCAAATGTAGAAATCGTTTTCATTGCTTTTTTATGGATAAAATGTTTGGTTGGTTCTGCCGTTATCAGCCGTTAGACGCACGAGCTGGGCAAAATGTTGCAACGGTTAACGAGTTTTAACACACAGCACTGCTGCGAGCCCCCATCCAGTTAGGGGAAGTGGGGGAACTGGTCCCAATCGGGCTTGCGCTTCTCGAGAAACGCCTTGCCGCCCTCTTGCGCCTCGTCGAGGCAGTAGTAGAGCATGGTGGCATCGCCTGCCAGCTGCTGGATGCCTGCCTGCCCGTCGAGCTCGGCATTGAGCCCCACCTTGACCATGCGCACCGCCAGGGGCGAGAGCTGCATGATCTGCCGCGCCCAGCTGACGCACTCGTCCTCGAGCTGGGCAAGGGGGACAACCTTGTTGACGAGCCCCATGTCGAGTGCCTCTTGCGCGGAATATTGGCGGCAGAGGAACCAGATTTCGCGAGCCCGCTTCTGCCCGACGATGCGTGCCAGATAGGAGGCTCCAAAGCCGGCATCGAACGAGCCGACGCGGGGTCCCGTCTGGCCAAAGATGGCGTTATCGCTGGCGATGGTGAGGTCGCACACCACGTGCAAGACGTGTCCGCCGCCAATGGCGTAGCCGTTGACCATAGCGATGACGGGCTTGGGCAAGCGGCGTATCTGCATCTGCACATCGAGCACATTGAGGCGGGGCACCCCGTCGCCGCCCACATAGCCGCCGCGACCCTTGACGTGCATGTCGCCGCCGGCACAAAACGCCTTGTCGCCCGCACCAGTGAGCAGCACCACGCGGATGCCGCCGTCCTCGCGACAGTGGTCGAGCGCCACCGAAATCTCGTGGGTGGTGAGCGGCGTGAAGGCGTTGCGGTAACGCTCACGGTTGATGGTGATGCGTGCAATGTGGTCGTACTCGTCGAAAAGGATTTCCTTGAAGTCGAAACCCGCTATGGGTTTCCATTGTCTTTTTTCCATGATTGGTATTTGTGGTTTAATGATTCTCGGGCTTGAGTCCACGCCTGCTGGTCGGCATCGACGTGGGTAACAACTTCTAGCAACCGCGGACGGTCGTCGTCACCGGCATCTGCCTGCACCAGCCAAGTGATGCCGGCATGCAGGTCCTGGCTGCCATAAGCCGCACGATAGCTCACACCGTGCTGCTGGCAAACGCCCTCGGCACGGGTGCTGTGGCTAGCCGCCACCAGGGCGTCGCGGGCAGGCGATTGCTCCAGACCAGCCAATTGCCTGAAGATGCCACCGCCGCCGTTGTTGAGCAGCAAGATGCGCAGGTTGCCATGCAGGTGGGTGTTCCACAAGGCGTTCTGGTCGTAAAAGAAGCTGAGGTCGCCCGTGACGCACAACACACGCCTGCTTGTGACTGCCGCCGCGCCCACCGCTGCCGAGAGCGACCCCTCGATGCCATTGGTGCCACGGTTGCACGACACGTGGTGCCGCGCATAGATGTCCGCCAAGCGCACAGGCTGGCTGTTGGCATAATGCACGATGAACTGGTCACGACCCATTGCCCCGACGGCTTGCTCGGCTAGCTTGACCGCCAGCAGCTGCGAGAAGTGCGGCGACAAATCGGCATAGTGGCTGCCTACCAATTGCAGCAACGCTCGCCAACGGTTGACAAACGGCTCGGCATGGTGGCTGGCAGGTTGTTCGGCAAGCACCCGCAAGACAGCCGACGGCGTTGCGTGCAGCAGTTGCGTGAGGTGGGTGAACGTGTCGTGCACCTCGTCACGGGCATCTACCTGCATCATCACACAGCCGTCACAAGCCGACAGCCATTGCCTGAGACGCTTGCTCACCAATGTGCCGCCCATGTAAATCACATGCGAGGGCTTGTAGTGGTCATCATCGCCGATGAGCGGCAATGCCTCGTCGAGCGAAGCGCCGCCATCGTCAGCACCTAGTGCCTCGCTCAACACCACATAACGCTCACCTAGGCGTTGCATCAGGGTGGCATCGACCATGCCCCGCGGCATCTGCCCGATGAGCAGCATGGGTCGCTGGGCGGTCGCAAAAGGTTGCAGCACGCGGGTCACGGCATCTTGACAGGCAGGCAACGACAATGGTGCAATCACCCGCTGCTGGGGCAATGCCTGCGTGGTGAAGCTAAACAAAGGCTCATCGAGCGGGACATTGATGTGGACTGGCGCACCCTGCCGGCACTGCAACAACGCCTCGTTGACCAAGCGATTGCAATGCCAACGCTGCTCGGTAGTGAGCGGTTGTGGCAGATGAACGCTACATCGGGTGAACCGCGCCAACGCATCGGGCTGCATGATGGTCTGCCCCACCTGCTGCCCTATCCACTGCGGCGGGCGGTCGGCACTAATGACCACCAACGGCACTTGCTGATAAAAAGCCTCGGCAACAGCGGGCGCCACATCGAACAGCGCGGTGCCACTGGTGACACACACCGCCACAGGCTGCTGCAACACTTGCGCCATGCCTATCGCCTGAAAGCCGGCACTGCGCTCGTCGGTCACTGCGTGGCAGGTGATTTCGGGACACTCGTTCAGGTTGTGGGCAAGCGGCGCATTACGCGCGCCTGGACACACCACGGCATGCCTCACGCCATGTGCCACAAGCAGGGCGGTGAGGATATTGATATTTTCGTGATCACTATAACTCATGACAGCAACGAAATGTTAGCGCAACTCAGTCAACCATCATCTCATCGAGCAACGACACCAGCAGCAGCTGCGCCTCGGTGGTGGCACGGTCAATCACCCGCTGACGGTCGCCAGGCAAGTGCTTCACCTGCGCCACAACGCGGTCGCCACAGCTGGCAGCCATCCACACTGTGCCCACAGGCTTGTCGGGCGACCCGCCGCCAGGGCCAGCAATGCCGCTAGTGGCAATGCCACAAGTGGTGCCAAGAGCCTTGCAAACGCCCGTCGCCATCTGCCGCACGACGGGCTCGCTGACCACGCCATGGGCAGCGATGTCGTCGTCGCTAACGCCCAGCAGGGAGGTCTTCACCTGATTAGCGTAGCTCACCACACTGCCCATATAGTAGTCGCTACTGCCAGCGACGCTCGTTATCTGGTGGGCTATGTTTCCGCCCGTGCAGCTCTCGGCGGTGGCGAGGGTTAAGCCCCGATCACGCAAGCGGTTGCCCAAGATGGCAGGCACGGGCAGGTCACCATCGTTAATGATAAGCCGTCCTAACTGGTCATGCAATTGCTGCACCAGCCGGTTCATGTCATCATTAAGGGCAACGCGGTCGGTGGAAATGCCCGTGAGCCGCAAGCGGATAAACCCAGGTTGGGGCAAATAAGCCAAATGTATGCCCTGCGGCAAAGCACGCTCAAATGCGTCAAGCCGCATCGCCAAGTCTGACTCGATGATGCCGGTAACCACTAGCGTGCGAAACTCGATGTCCTCGCCACTGTGAAAGCGGCTGAGCAGCTGCGGTATCACGGCACGCTGCATCATGGTTTGCATCTCATGCGGCACGCCTGGCATGCTGACCAGCACTTTGCCATCACGCTCAAACCACATGATGGGAGCAGTGCCCACTTGGTTTTGAATGACGCGGCACGACGAGGGCACCATGGCCTGGGTGCGCGTGTAGTCGTTAACCGTAAGCCCACGGCGAGCCATCACCTGCTCCACATTATGCTCAACCTCGGCACGATAAACCAACTCGCCACCAAAATATCGGCACAGGGTGGGCTTAGTGATGTCATCCTTGGTCGGGCCCAAGCCGCCCGTCATCAGCACCACGTCGGTCAGAGCAAAAGCGTGGTCGATAGCCCGCTCAATTTGCTGGGCATCGTCAGCCACCACCTGCACGGTGAGCGGCTCCCATCCCAGTGGTGTCAAATGCCGAGCCATCCAGCCCGAATTAGTGTCTAAAACTTGTCCTATCAACAATTCGTCACCAATGGCTATCGTGCTATATTTCATTACGTTTGATTATTAGGTTAATGTTTCAGCGTTTGTGCATAGGCCCGCCACTTGTCGATGAGAGCCGTCATGTCGGCAGGCAAAGGGCTGTCGAAGTTCATCTGTTGCCCCGTTGTGGGGTGTACGAAGCCCAGCGTCTTGGCATGCAGAGCCTGACGTGGGCACAGGTCGAAACAGTTGTGGATAAACTGAGCGTAAGCCGCCGAGCGGTTGCCGCGCAATATCTGGTCGCCACCATAGCGTGCGTCATTAAACAACGGGTGGCCAATGTGCTTCATGTGCACCCTAATCTGGTGGGTTCGCCCCGTCTCGAGTTGGCACTGCACCACCGCCACATGCGCCAGATTTTCTAGCGTGCGCCAGTGGGTCACGGCATGCTTGCCCTGGTCACCATCGGGAAAAACCTTCATGAGCACACGGTCGCGCGGGTCACGTCCAATGTTTCCCATCACCGTACCAGCCTCTTGCTTCATCTCGCCCCAAACCACAGCAATGTAGCGGCGGCTGGTGGTTTTATTAAAAAACTGGGAGCCCAGCGAGGTCTTGGCGAGAGGCGTCTTTGCCACTACCAGCAAACCGCTTGTGTCCTTGTCGATGCGGTGAACCAACCCCAAGCGCGGGTCGGTCACATCATAGTCAGGGTTGTCCTTGAGGTACCATGCCAATGCGTTAACCAGCGTGCCGTCAAAGTTGCCGTGGCCTGGATGGACCACCATGCCGGCTGGCTTGTTGACCACCAGTAGCTGGTCATCCTCATAGGTGATGTCGAGCGGGATGTCCTGCGCCACAATCTCACACTCATAGCGCGGCCTGTCCATAACCACGCTGATGATGTCGCCTGGGTGAACACGGTAGTTGCTCTTAACGGGCTTGCCATTCACACGAATGCACTGCGCATCGGCGGCGTTTTGCACACGGTTGCGCGAGGTGCCCTTGATGCGCTCAACCAGATATTTGTCGATGCGCAACAGCACTTGCCCTGGTTCCACCTCATATCGATAGTGTTCCCACAAGTCACGCCCATCCTCGGTGAAATCAGGCTCCGAGTAATCATATTGGATAGAATCGTGGCTACCAGTCGTCTCGTCAGTCATAGGGTGTGATCTTCGTCCATCATGCACACGCTAACAAGCGCAAGTGCACCTCACTTTTTGTCCTTATTGTTATCTTTCGACTTGGAGTCTTTGTTCTCTTTAGACGACTTGGCATCCTTCGACGACTTCGTGTCCTTGGCTTTCACGTCCTTCGAGGTTTTCGAGTCTTTGTTGTTATTGTTGTCGCGTGACTTTTGCTCTTTGTTCTCGTGACGTCGCTCGTTTCGGCTCTGCTCTCGCTGCTCTTGCTCAAGACGAGCCTGCTCAGCCTCCATCTCTTGCATATAGCGTTCCTCCTCAGCCTCAAAGCGCACATTATCAATCGAGTCCATAGTCGCTGCGTCAATCACTTGGTCGGGATTTTGCTCGCTAGCCAAGCTACCATCGCCCACCGTGATGCGAACGGCGGCGTTAACCGGAATACTCGTGCCTGGTGCCACATGATGCCCGTCAACTGTGACTTGCAAAATCAGGCCGCTATAGGGCGAGGCAATGCTATCCATGGTAATGTTCTTAAAGCCCATGCTGCGCAACATCGCCATGCCTTGCCGACCCGAGATTTCTTGCAGTTTGGGCAGCGACACCATGCGGGCATGCATAGCGTTCACTTTCAGATAAATCACGCGAATCTTCTTGATATAGCTAGCTGCCTTGGGGTCTTGGTCGATGACCGTTCCTGGGGCATATTGTTCTTCGTAGTTGGTCGAATCACTGATGTCCCACTTCAGACCGGCATCATCCAAGATTTCGATGGCTTTTTCGAGTGGCATATTGCGCACATCTGGCACCTGCACCTGCTGACCATGAGACGTGAACACATCGATGAATAGCAGTGCAATGTAGCCTAGCACGACCAATGCAAATAGCATCAGCACCAGATTTACCAGCACGGGGTGACGATCTCTGAAGCGGTCTAACCCCTTTTTATTGTCATTGTTGTTACTCACAGCGGTTTCAATATTGGTTGATAGTGTACTAACTTGCAAAGTTAATAAAAATTTCTATGCCCGAGTGCCAACACGGTGAAAATTTGCGACAACCAACAATAATTGCACACCGCAAATGGGGTGTTGACTTAGCCAACACCCCATTTGCAATCCTTCACCATCAAAGTAAAAAGGCGTATCCTTATGCACAGACATCAGTTGGCCGCCGTTGCAGCCACATCTGTTGCAGGCAGCTGCTGCCTGATGTGAATGTCGGTCTGCGGGAACGGAATCTCGATGCCATTCTCGTTGAGCACACCATAGATGTTTTCCTTGACCTTAGCAATGTCTGCCGCTTGTGATTTAACACGCACCCACACGATGACCAACAGGTCCACGCTGCTTTCGCCAAAGTTCTGGAACAGCACCTGCACGCCCTTCTTAGTATCATAACAGTCGAGTTGGCTGATGCGGTCAATAATCAATTGACGCACCTGGTCCACATGTGAGCCATAAGCCACTCCGACAGTGATTTTTGCCATCTCATAGCCATGGTTGCGGGTCATGTTCTTGAAGTTTTTGGTAAACAGCTGGCTATTGAGGAATGCGATAACCGAGCCATCGACAGTCTCGACCAGCGTGCTCTGGTAGTTGATGTTGCTCACCTTGCCGCGAACGCCATCACACTCAATCACATCGCCTATCTTTACACGACCGTTCATCAGCGACAAGCCATAGAACAGGTTCTCGAGCGTGTCCTTCATGGCAAAACCAATACCAGTTGAGAGACCCGTGAGGATGAGCGTGATGCCCGCACGATTCACATGCAGCGTCACCAGCACAATATAAATGTATATGCCCCAACCGATGTATTTGATGATATTCATCGACAGTGAGACGGCTTTGTTCTTGCTCTTGGTCTTATATTCCTTCCATAGCTGATAACCTTGAATAACCAGATAAATGAGATAGTTAAACACAAATGCAGCTGCCACACAAAAGAGGATGCGGTCGAGCGAAAGCACTATCAGACCTGGCTGATTAACAAATTTGTAGCGGAAAATCTCCTGACACCACTCCGTCAAATCAAACACCTTGGCAGCCCAATAGATTGACACAGCAACCGACAGCGTGGCAGCAATGGGGATAATCATCTTGTAAACGGCATCAAAGAACCATGTGCGACGAATGTCGGCACCCTTAGGGATGCGCCGGTCCTCATAGCGGTGCAACAGGTCGTAGATAACCGTGATGGTCTGGATGAGCGTGAGCAGCATAATCCACCAGATGAGCACTTGCACACTCATGAGCGTGTAGCCCATCCATGCCATCACACACGACACAGCCATCACCAGAAACGAAATCCACGAATAGAACGTGTCGCTGCGGGGCACCTTGGCATTATGACGCTTAATGACGATGAACTGCCAGATGGTGCACACCAGCAAGATGGCAGGAAACGTCAGGTTGACCAGCGTGTTGGGCATAAACACAATGCGGTAGAAGAACACCACAAAGCCCACCACCAGCACGGGCACATAGAGCTTTACACCGCTCTTAACCGTGTCTCCATCTAAGCGGATGATGAGCGATAGCGTGATGACTACAATGAGCCTTGCATACTCGCTCAACAGACCCGTCGCCATAATCATGAAATTCTGGTTAGTGAGCGACCTTGAGATAATTAGCGTGGCTATGGCAAACACGGCAGCAGCCGCACACACCACAATGCTCGACCGCTTTTTGCGGAAGGTGAGCGAGATAAACCGCTTGGGTATCGCAAAGCGCAGCACCAGCCAACTAACGATAATCGCGCCCACAATATAGATGGCCATGAAGATAAACAAGAAGCCCACCAACGGACCGCGCCACTCACTATGCGCCTTGCGTGCTGGTTTATATTTCTCGTCAATTTCACGCTTACTTTCGCTGATGTAACGCGGCAGTTGTTTCATGATGGTGGGATAACTCTGGTCACCGTTCACAAAGATGTTTTGGCGGATGCGGTCATACACTTCCAGGGCATAGTCGTTGAGCGTTTTAGCTTTTTCAGCCACCACATTGCGCTGCTCGCGGTTGTCCTTCATGCTCTCGCGCTGCGCTATGATGTCGGCCTGTATAGCCTTTGCCAAATAGACACAACTGTCGCGCGTTGCCTCTACCCGCTTAGTTCCCAGCAAGTGTGGCGATATGCGCTCTAACGCATTAATCAGGTTGCCATATTGCGCAATCTGCTCGTCTTGTTGCTCCTCAAACTGCTTGAACGAGCGTGTGTGCGACAGGCGGTTGTAAAGTTCGGTCGCCTGATTGCAAGCATACGCCACATCAAACACGTTTTGGTCCTTCTGGCTATAGAGCATCAGCTCAATGTTGTTGCACAACTCCAAGTCACGCCTGATGCTGCGTTTAAAGCCCGTGTTACGGCTTTGAAAACGCTTCAGATTCTGCTGATGCTCCTTGTGCGTGGTCGTCAGTTCCTCGCACAACACACCCAGTGTCTGCCTCATGTTTCGCTCCTTGAGCACGGCGCCTGCCTGCAACGAGAACAGCGCAACCAGTGCCATAACCATTAACTTTTTCATCATCTTTGTCATTGCGTGTCTTGTTATCACTAGTGCGCTGCAAAGGTACATCAATTGCCGTAAACAGGCAAACACACAGGCAATCGCTTGTCTATAAAATTATGCCATTGGTATAAATTTGAACTTATGGCAAGGCGGGCAGGCAGCTTTTTTGATGCCACCTGCCCGCCCTGCGGAAGTCAGTTTAAGGTTAAACGATCATTGTCGCTATAAATTCGTTATTACTCCTCAGCGGGGTCCCAATTTACGTTCCAGATGGAAACGCGGTCCTTGTTGCTGCTTGAACCCGTCGGGCACAAGTTAGTGAACTCAATAGTGAACTCTCCGCTAATCGAGCAGCTCTCCTCAAAGCTATAAGCCGTCTTCTGGGTCAAGCTGCTGGGGGTCACTGTCCACGTCTTAACCACGCTGCCGTTTTGCTTCACGTCAACACGGAACGACAATTGAGTCTCGGCAAACGCTGCTCCATAGTTGAAGCGCAGCTTCGTCATGCCACCCTTCAGCGTCGGTGATACCAGCGTGCCCACGGTAGAGGTCTTGCCGTTCAACGTCGGAGCCTTGGCATAAACAGTGGTCGAGCCCGTGGCATATCCAATGAACTGGAAGGTCGGGTTGCTGTCCACGCTACCACCCTCAAGCAAGCAACTATTGGTAGCTACCCAGCCATTGGTGGACGTGTAAGTGCCATATTTGCCCGAAGCGTCACCCATGGTCTCAAAGTCAGAGGTGGTCACTACCGTTGAGCTGCCACCTGCGCCAAAGGTCACGTCATCTAGACACCAGGTAGCATAGTTGGCATCCTCGTCAGCCTGGAAGCGGAAACCAATGTAGTAGCTGCCATCGGCAAAGCCACTCAGGTCAAGGTTACCTGACTCTGCCCAACTGCTATAGCCACTGGCTGGAGCCGTTGCAATGGTCGGGTTAAGCTGAACCTTGACATCGGCAGCGCTCGGGTCGGTGCTGTTGAGCACATACACCTCAAACTTGCTGGTCGTGCTGCCATAACCGTTCACCTGCGTGCGGAACGTCAAAATCTTGCTTGCGGCATTCTTGATGTCCAAAGCGGGTGTAATCAACCATGCATCGAAGGGAGGATTCGTACCCTTATAACCCGTCATAGCTGCATAGCCATTACCATTATAGCTGGTCTGATACCACTTCTTGTCACCGCTCACTTGCACGCTGGTCCAGCCACTGGGCGGCATCGTGCTCTCTTCAAAGCCTTCATAAAGTGATGTCACGCCACCAGTCACAACGCTCAGCTTGAACTCGTCGGTCGAGCCGCTGTTGTTGGTGATACCGCTGGTGCCCATGTAGTTGGCAAGCGTACCCTTGACATAGACAACAGTCTTGTAAACGCTAGGATTATCTTTCAGGTTAGCCTGCGTGCGGAATGCGGTACCTTGTGGCAGGGAAACCACGATGCACTTGCTATAGTCTGTGCAGTTAGGATCGTCGGCAAGAACCAGCGTGTTGTCGAGCGTGGTCGGAGCCTTAAACTCAATGCTGCTGTTGCTAGAAACGGTGGTTACCTCGGGTGCTACAGCGCCCACGGCGTAACCCTTAACCCAGCCCGAAGCGCCACTGCCCTGTGCGGCAATAGCCTCCTCGATGGTGTAAGGATCCTTCATCAAGCCCTTGGTGTTGGTGGTGAAGCCAATCACGTCGTCGTAGGTGCGCAGATACAGCTGCCAGGTGCCCGACGAGTTGGCGCGGGTAGCGTAGAAGTAGAGCAGACCCACCACGTCGCCGCGGCCCAGGGGCAGCGGGTTGGCGCGGAAGTCGGCGTAGTTGCTGTTGCGCACCACCAGGGTGTTGCCATTGTTGTCCACGATGTTGCGGTTGGTGGTCGATGACGACTCGGCAAAAGTGACCGAACCATCCTCCTTAGCATCGTCCCACTTCACGTCGTTGAGGCGCACCAAGCGACCCTGGTACTTAAGCAGAGTCTCCTTGTCGGTCTTGCCCTGGAAGTCGCTAATGCTGCACACCGTGGTGTCCACCTTGCTCAGGTTGGGCAGACCGTTGATTTCAACCAACGACTCCCACATAGCCTGGGGCAAGAACGTGGCTTCCCAAACGCCGCCCTTAGAATAATACTGCGGATAGCCCAGCTGCTGCTGACCATTGTACTTGCCCACAAAGTAGTCCTTGAGGGGCAACACAATCTCCTGACCAATGCGATAGGTGTTGTACAGGCTGTTCTGGTTGATGCTGATGGTCAAGCCGCCAGTACCGTCGCTGATGTACATCGACTTGTAGATGTTACCCGACTCGTCGCTGCTGGTAACCCAACCATGGATGACGATGTCCTCTTTGACGGTGTCGATGTAGTTGACAGCGTCCTGCCAATACTTGGCCTTGAAATCAGCGATGGTCATGTTGGCGGTATGCTCGGCAGTCGGCACAACCATTGGCGGAGTGTCAAACTCATCGCTGCAAGCGGCGGTGAAGACCAACAAGAGCATCAAGCTGAGATAGAAATTAAAACGTTTCATAGTGTCTGTATTGTTTTGTTTAATTTATATCGTGTTTGGTTGTTATTCGTGAATTATTAGAAACGCAAGCCCAAGTTAAGGAACATCTTAAATCCCTGAGCATAGTAGTACTTGTTGGGGAACTTAGCGGTGGTGTAGTTCTTGTAGTCAAAGCGACCCTGCTGATAACCACCGGTCTGAATGTTCTTGTTATTGAGGATGTTGTTCAAGTTCAGGTTGATGTTGAACGATGCGCTGCGGTTGATGTAAATCACATGACCGATGCTAGCGTTAACAACGAACGCCTCGTTGAGCTTCTCCTGAAGGCTGATGTCCTTAATCATTTGCTGCAAGTCTTCTTCACTTTCGGCAATGGTGTACAGGTTATCAATCACCTCGTGACGCACAGGCGACAGGCTCACATAAGAGCGGTTCATCCAAGCACCGTTGACCTCAACAAACCACATCTTGGGACCTGCCCAGTTGAATGCCAGCGAGTAGCACTCCTGCGGTGTGCCAGCCACGTAGAAGTTCTTGAGGTAAACCGTCTTGGTCACGTCCTCCTCGGCACCGTTCTCGTAGCTGCGGGTGCCGGTCGGGCGGTTCTTATACTGATAGCGGGCGATGTTGGCAGCACCATTCAGCGTCAACGACGGCGACAGCTTGTAGCTGAGGCCAATCTCCACGCCCTTGTACTGCTTGTGAACACCCGTCAGCGCATAGTTCATAAACGTGCTGTTCAAGTCGTCATAAAATGCCGTGCGCTCAGTATTGTCACGCTGGTCGGTGAAAAATCCGGTGATCACGGCCTTAAGGTTGCGATAGCTCATGATGTAGCTCAGGTCAGCCGAAAAGATTTTTTCTACCTTGAGGTCAATCACATCGTCCTTGGTGCGCACCGAGATGTATGCATCGTAGGGGCGGGGAGCCTCGGTGCCATAGAATGCGTGACCGCTAAAGCTGTTGCGGCCATCGAGCTTGTAGGTGACGCCCACCTTGGCAGCACCGGTCAAGAAGCGATGCGTCTCACCCTTGCCGTAGCTGTTCTCGGGCGAGCGGCCGTTGCGCATGTGACCATCGCGTTGGAACTGGAAGTAGTTGCCCTTGAGTGAAGCAAACAGGTCCCACTTGGCCAGGTTCACTACCCACTGGTTCCACAACTCGCCTTTCCATGTCAAAATATCATAGTCATAACCAAAGCGCTGACCCTTCAGCACATGGCGGTTAGGATTGTTCAGGTCGTTTTGAGCCATCTCAGCATTCGACGGGAAGTCGCGCTCGCTATACTGGTCGACATCAAGCCAGTAGTTACCACCCAGCAAGTCCTTGATGGTCTTGTAGTATGACGATACCGTGTAGTTGATGTTGCCACCGCCCTGTGTGGTCAGATGGTCAGCCAGGCGCATGTTCAACGTCGAGTTCAGGGTGAAGCTCGACTGATTGCTGTGACGTTTTTCCAAAATGTAGGTCGAACCATTCTCCACACCAGTCTGGCGAGCCAGATAGTTGTTCATGTAGTTGGTTTGATACAGGTCGTCCCAACGGATTTGCGTATATTCTGACTCGCTCTCCCAACGCTCGGCATAGACCGCCTTGGTTTCCTCGTCGGTATAGTACGACGGCAGGTAGCGGTAGTAGTCGGGACGCGGGTCGGCAGCATCGTGCCAGTTAAGGGCTGCCTTGCTATAGAACGACTTGTGATAGCTGAAGCCCGTGTTCAACGAGGTGCCCTGCTTGGGTGTCCACAACCAGTTGAAGATGACGGTGGGGTCAAAAGATTCCACCACGCGAGCATTACGCTTCTTGCCCTCTTGCCAGCCCCAGTCGGGGGTGTACATGTTGCTCCCGACCAATTCGCAAGCCTCCTTAAACACTGCCGTGTTGGCGGCACGCTTGGTGGGTGCGCCAAAGGTCGTCAGCGAGAACGAGTGCTGCGGGTTGAGCACCTTTTGCAACGACATGAAGTAGCCCCAGCTGTTATAGAACGAACCAGGATAAACACCCTCGTCGGCATAACGAATCACGCCCGACAGCGTCAGTGCCCAGCCATGCTTGTTCAAGCCCGTGCTGTGGGTGAGCATGCCGCGCCAGCGGTAGTTGCCATTGGTGTACGCCACGCTCACGCGCGTGCCAGGAGCATAGTCCTTGGCAAACGTGCGGATGTTGTTGGCACCGCCGATGCCGCCAAAGCCATAGCTGCTCTCAACCAGGCCCATACCAATCGCCTTGTTCTTGAACGCCTGGTTCATACCGCCAATCATCGAATAGTTGAACGAGAAACGCACACCGTCGTTAAATGGCACGCCATTGATGTACGTTTCGGTCTTCTGATTCTCATAACCGCGGATGCGGAATCGCATCGTGCTAAATGTGTAACTCGAAGCCTGATAGAACGGGTTGTCGGTGGCACCGCTCAGCAGTGCGACCTCTTGCACATTACCCTCCTCGTCCTCAAGCTGCGACTCGGTGAGCGCCATTTCAGCCATGGCATTGTTGTAGTCCTGAGCCTGGGCATCAAACGAGGTGGCCTCTACCCTAATGGTTCCCACGTTATCAACCACATTCTGGACAATGGTGATGGGCTGCGACCAGTCCTTGAAGCCATAACCGATGACTAGCAACACGTCGTTGCCCGCCTGGGCATCGCTAATCAAGAAGTCACCGTTGGGCCCCGTTGTCACCGTGTTGCCCTGATTGTCAAGCATCACGGTGGCACCCACTACGGGCTGGCTGCTCTTGGCATCAATCACCACACCTTGCACACCTGTGCGCTGTGCCAACAGCGGCAAAGTAGTGGCAAAGAGCGCTAATAGCAAAAACAGTTTTAGTTTCATAAAATGAAAGTTAGTATATTAGTTATTGATCAATATCAATGTTTTTTAAGTTAAATTTGTTAACAGCAGGAGTCATTCGAGACCACATCTGTGAAATTTGGTCAAAATTAGACATTTTTTTTAACACACCAAAATAAATTGACGTTTTTAACCATGCGAGACCAGAATGAAAAACCTCTAGCCCGAGCGGCACCACGATTTTTTAGCCATCCACTTTGGTGTTATCATTTTTTTTTGTACTTTTGCAGTTGCGAGCAACAGGAACGAGCTTTTTGTTGCCCGGCACAGGCAAAAACACCATTTTTGCACCCAAAAAGTAAAGATAAAAAACAGTATGGCGGCTTGTCGCTCACTGCCATCACGGCTGTGAGAGGAAAGTCCGGGCAACACAGAGCATCACATTTCCTAACGGGAAGCTGCGGGCGACCGCAGGGTTTAAAGTGACAGAAAACAACCGCCGCACCCATCATCCATCATGGCTGAGGGGGGCGGTAAGGGTGAAAAGGTGGGGCAAGAGCCCACCGGTCGTGGCGGTGACGTCGCGAGCCGCACCACCTGTGAGTTGCAAGATCATGTATACCGGCATTCAAGGGCTGCTCGTCCATTGTCGGGGGGTGGATCGCTATATCGGCACAGCAATGTGTCGGACAGATAAATGACAAGCGCCCGCCACACCTGTGCGGCGGGGCACAAAACCCGGCTTACAACCATACTGTTTTTTTTAAATGAGAACATTCACGGCTTGTGACTAGCCGCGACCTGATATCACCGCACTGCAAAACCAACTGTTATGGCACGAAAAGACGAAATCAAGCGCAAATGGGAGCGCACCATCGAGTATCTCTACGACCAGCGTCCGGCATACGAGCGTCAAGGACAGGACGGGTATAAACCCGGGCTCGACACCAGCCTGGCATTAGACCGCATGTACCTGCGCCCTCACAAGAATTACCGCATCATCCATGTGGCTGGCACCAACGGCAAGGGCTCGGTGGCGCATCTGCTGGCTAGCGTGCTGCAACATGCCGGATACAAGACGGGGCTGTTCACATCACCCCACTTGGTTGACTTCAGGGAGCGCATCCGCGTTAACGGCCGCAAAATCAGCCGCAACTTTGTCATGGACTGGGTCAACGACTTCAGACAACGCGAGTTTGAAGGCAATCCCTCATTTTTTGAGCTGACATCTACCATGGCATTTGATTTTTTCGCATGGCGCAACGTCAACGTGGCAGTGATTGAAACCGGACTGGGCGGACGGCTCGACAGCACCAACATCATCACCCCAGACCTGAGCATCATCACCAACATCGGCCTCGAGCACACACAGCTGCTAGGCAACACGCTCATTGCCATCGCTGGCGAAAAGGCTGGCATCATCAAGCGCAACCGCCCCGTGCTGATTGGTGAGGCTGGCGACGCCGATGTGAAAGCCGTCTTCGTCAACAAAGCCAAACAAGAACACGCCTCCATCGCTTTTGCACAAGATGAGCCCGAAGTCACCGCCGCCCGTCATGCCGACGGCATGCTAGAACTCCAGACCGTCCACTACGGCACGCTGCAGTGTGAGCTCACCGGGGACTACCAAGTTGCCAACGCGAACACGGCACTCTCAGCCATCAACATCTTGCGGCACGAGGGATTCCGCATCAAGGACCCCGCCGTGACCAAGGGGTTTGCCACAGTGGTTGAGACCACAGGGCTCATGGGACGGTGGATGCGGCTAGCCGACGAGCCGCTCACGATATGCGACTCGGCACACAACGTGCCAGGCATCACGCAAGTGGTGAAGCAATTGCAACTCACGCCACACGACAAGCTGCACATTGTGATGGGCATGATGGCCGACAAAGATGTGGAGCATGCGTTAGCCCTGCTACCGCACGAGGCTTGCTACTACTTCACCCAAGCCCAGACCACGCGCTCCCTGCCTGCCGGCGACCTGCGCAAGATGGCAGAGCAGCAAGGCGTGCAGGGCAAAGCCTATGACAACGTGATGGCCGCCCTCGACCAAGCCCGCAAGGCAGCAGGCAGCCACGACCTCATCTTCATTGGCGGCAGCATGTATGTCCTGGCAGAGCTACTCACCGCTATGAACATCGACGACAAGGACGACTAACGTCCCCCCACCCCCGCCTCACCACGCGCAGCTCAAGTGCGCAACCAGCCGTGTCCTGGGCACAGCGGGTGGCGGGCACCCATGATATCAACCCGACGCACATATATATAGATAACGAAAGAGGACACACCCCGATGTGATTGTGGGTGCATCCTCCATGCGTTTGCTATGGAATGTGAGGCTATGTGCTGTTTCGGGTTATGCCTCTTCCTTCTTAACAATGCGGCGCTCCTTGATGCGAGCCTTCTTACCCGTGAGCTTGCGCAGGTAATACAGCTTAGCGCGACGCACCTTACCATGCTTGTTAATGGTGATGCTGTCGATAAACGGAGACTCGATGGGGAAAATGCGCTCCACACCGATGTTGTCACTGATTTTGCGGACGGTGAAACGCTTCTTCTCACCCTCACCGCTGATTTTGATTACCACACCGCGGTATTGCTGGATACGCTCTTTGTTACCCTCCTTGATGCGGTATGCTACCGTGATTGTGTCGCCCGGGAAAAACTGCGGGTGCTGCTTGTTTGTAGCAAATGCCTGTTCTGCAACTTTAATCAAGTCCATTGTTGATATGTTGTTTAATCGGTTAATAATCACTCCGTAATATGCGCAAGCCTCTCTCTTTTTCTTGCCAGAGATTACGAAAAGCGCGGCAAAGGTAACCATTTTTCCCGACATAGCAAACAAAATCGCTAAATTCTTTTTTTAAACCGCCCCGCAAAACGAGCAAAAAGAATGAACAAGCTTTTATGGAGCAACGACTGGCAAACAACAATCAAAAAGAGGGTGCGTCAACACATCATCGTGTGCGACACACCCTCCTTTGCATTGGCACTCAGCGTACCAACCTTAAGCACTTCCTTAGGGCTTAGGGCTTAAAGCTTATACCTCAAGTCCAATTATTTCACCATAAAGTTACATCATTTGCTCACGTTCGGCAATGCTCAAGCTAGCTTGGCATTGCGCTCACTTAACCGCAATTTTTTTGCCGTTCTTGATGTAGATGCCGGGGGTGAGGTTGTTGGGATCTACACGGCGGCCCATGAGGTCGTAGGTGTAGCCGTCACCCTGCATCTGGTCAGTTACATTGAGTTCCTGTACACCACTGCCGGGCTCGTCGCTGGCGGGGATGTAGCGGATGCGCATGATGGGACGGAGATAAGTGGTCACCCAGTCATAAACGCTGACCCATACGCCGGT
>Ga0181612_116720_pt1 | contig 19571 bp, 10 predicted proteins | sample HoacroProtozoa21_FD_119630 | JGI IMG/M metagenome (GOLD analysis project Ga0181612, IMG submission 119630) | Hoatzin crop microbial communities from Cojedes, Venezuel. Combined Assembly of Gp0051906, Gp0051904, Gp0051908 | reverse complement strand
CCCGCCTGGACAAGGTCCTGTGCAGCCTGCTCTGGGTGACCCTGCTTCGGCAGGAGGGTTGGACTAGATGACCCACAGAGGTCCCTTCCAACCCCTACTATTCTGTGATTCTGTGAAAACCCAATCAAGCAATCACTAAACTAGATTTCACTGAAAGGAGCTGAATTTAACTTTTTTAAACAGACTTTGCCATTCTCACTTACACTTTATACTTGCTGCACTTTTTAATACTTGGTGTATTCCTTAAGCATGATGTATTTCAGATAGTTTTCTTGCTCTGGTAACACTTGAGAACACCAGAGAAACAGCTCCATTCTCCAGGTTCTCATATATTTTCATTGGTGTGTCATTTTGCCAGTGTACCACATGCTTTCACTTCCCAAAGCCACTGTGCAAACTGAGAGTTTCTGTCCTTGTAAGAAATTAGTGTTTGTTGCTTTAATTTTTGGTGGGAAGCTGGCATTCTGTCATTTCATCTCATCATATTATTATGCATGTAATAATGTGACATGCTTAACTGCTAGCTTCAAGCTGAACATTTAATGTGGGATACACCTACAGTGTTTTTATTTCACATAGCTGCAATCAGTCCTCAGAGCAGCTTTCTCATCTGGAAAGATAAAGTCCATGGCATACACTTTTTTGACACGGACAGATTTGTTTTAACATGTTCAGAATATATCAAAATGTGAATGACAGAGGGTCATCCCACCTCTAACTGGTTTAACAAAACAAAAAGGTCACTATGGATTTTCATATACGTGTGAGCAGGTGTGTTTGTGTGTGCTCACATGTGTGTGTGTGAAAGAGATGCAATAAATATAACCTTAACTATTGTAAAGTATGTTACAGAGGTCATTTGCAGTTATAAATCCATGAACACTGCTCATGTTAAAGCTGCCTGAAATTCCAGCCTGTGTATATATCAAAGAATCTGGCAGTATTTTGAATGGAAAAAAATAAAACTTGCCTTACACAAAATATGTTTTTCACTTTCTTTCTTTCCTTGCAATTAGCTCATACTATGTTCCAAGTATGGTCAGTAATCTGCTGATCAGGAATTATTTTAAGCATGCTGAAAATACAATGAATGTTTATTGCATTAATATTTGTTATGTGGCAATAATGGAAAATGAATCCTAAAACACCTTCACTCCCAAAATGGTTTCTGGTGAACACACACTCACATACTGAGCTTTCCAGATCTCTGTATGCAGCTGCTGCTGCAATGAATCATTGAAAAATCACTGCAAAAGTTCCAGGGCCAGAACACAGCAAAAGGTGTCCATGGGCACAGGTGTGTTTAGTCTTACAGTGATTCAAATTAATTTAGGGCTATTTAAATCAAAAGATAATTCCTGTCCAGGTTTGTGCTTGCAGCTTGGATAAGTATCTGCAGCTGGCTATATTGCTTCATGGAGGGGTGCTATGTAAGAAGAATAAAGGCATCAACATATTAGAAAACACCTGTAGTAGAAAACCAGAGATATTGCACAAGTCTGTAGTTGTGATCTTGCAGTCACCATCATTGTCTTTTTAGTACTGCAATAACAATCACAGTCTGTGAAAGACACACAGACTCTTACACTTAGTTTCGGTTCAAATATGTATTAACCAGGCTTGGGTAACTTCATGAACTGGGTGGGAGGTTTTCTCCAGGCTCCTGCTCCTGTCTGGCTGGGTCTCTGCACTGTGCATCTGCAGCACACCCTCCTAACCTCTCCTCTTTTCTGGGAGCACTTTGCAGACAGAAAATCAGCATAAATGTGCTCTAGTACACAGTTGTGCTACTTAACACTGATTCTCAAGGTTGAATTTCAGATATTATAGTCCTGTCACACTGCACTTCGGACTTCATCCTGTGGCTACTGAGGTAATACTTTCAGGACATGATCTGCTTTCCAGAAATTTGCGCCATCTGGATTCACCATGTCCACATCTTCACCATATGACCTTTCCTTATCAACACTGTCTTTTGCATTCAGAGCGATATTAAGCGGGAGATCTGACTACAAGGTTTTAGCTGTTAAGAGTCTCACAACCCAATAAAGGGTGATCATGAAAGAGAAAAAGCACAGAGCCCCACATTGACTCTGGTCCAGGACCCAGCTGAAACTGTCTTTCTTTTGATAGCGATAGGAAACAAGAACGGCTAAAGACTCTATGGCTCTTGTAGCCCTCCCTGCTAATCATCTGAGGAAGAGGATAAAGGATAAGTACAATGATGTTATTCCAGAATCAGGGGTGTCCCTCAGTGCATGTAAACTGTTTGAATTGCCCTTTTGTCAATCTCTTGCAGCTGACCACATCTAGCTCATGCTCCAAATACTGGTTTACAAGTTTATGTGAGCAAATGAATCCCAGCTACTTCAAAAGTATCTGTGGATTATAATTTCCTCATGTATTTCTTAAACCAAATTATAATGCTTTAGAAACAGATATAATACTTTTGCTTTATTCCCCCCGCCCCCCTCAAATCATGTTTGATTTGATTAATCTAGGGGTTGAACAGTAGCTTAATACTGGAAGCTCTTTTAAGTAAAATAGTTCCTGTATTAAAGAGATCCAGTCCAGTTTAACATAAAAAAGAACTTTTTTTTTGAGACGGAAATGTCCTTTCTGCTGTTATTAAAATGAATGAGAGCAGTGAGATGATTTTTTAAGTTTTCTCTTTTTTTTAGCCTAATTGACTTGGATTTTGCTCATCTATGGTAGGTTATGTTTTCTCATTGTAGAAGCTTTTTCCTGGTAAAATCATTCCCTTCGCTAATGAGATCCATCCTGATATGACAGGAAGACAGCTCTTAAAACACCCACCGTTTTCTCAGATTCATTTGAATAGCAGCAAAGGGACACCTTTTAAAGTAATTTTTATCAGTGAGATTGGGCTGAATCTCATTAATAAAGAAATGATTTTACTCAAAAGAGCCTTCACAGTTGAGCTATAACCCAGATTAGTAAGATCTAGGCTGATTATAACTTTATAAGACATTGTGCTTCTGCCATTCAAAGTATGCAGCTGCTATGTAGGGACCATTGCTTCAGTAAAGGCCGTTTTAGAGGAGAAGGCATGAAAGGTGATGAAGGTGTCTGGAAGTGTCTTTCTCATCATTTCAATGTATGCTGAGCACAGAAAATGAATTCTTCCTTTTATATATTAAGATTAGTTTTCACTACATGTATTTTTATTTTGCAGAACGTAAGAGGCTTGGAGAAGTGCAAGTGTGCTAGAACACTGCAGTTTGACTTCACCAGACATTTACATAAGCCCTAGTCAAGTACCCACTTCTCCCTAACTTAGTCTCACAAAAAACAGAACAAGCATATTGCTTGTCAAAGGTCAGTCTAAGTAAGAATGTCTGACATTTTTGTTTTAAAATGCCTTTGACTTTTTTATTTCAGCAGGAAAATAGGAAATAATTGATGAATGAGAAAGAAAATTACCCTCAGCAAAGAGAAAGCCCATGGTGAATTGCTGAAGCTGTTCGTGGGCTAAACAGTTTTGGCACAGTCCAGTACTGGAACTGTAGGTAGAACAGCTTTCTTCTGTTTCGTAGGGAAAAAATAAGCGGTCACCATAGTTTCCTTTTAAAATGTTTGCAGTTTATCACAGATGATCTTTTGCAAAAGGGTGAAGATTCTTTCCTAAAGTGACTTTCCAACCACTTCTCCTGTTTTAGAGACTGTTTCCTTTCCTCACCTTTTTTTCTCCAAAGGAGCAGAGAGAAAGGGAAGGGAAGAGGACTTTTTTTTTAATATTTGGTTTGAAATTAAAAAGAAAATAATTTAGTTGGATTTAAGATTTTTTTTCTGAAAAGAAGAGGAAAATACAATGAAAAATCTATGGAAGATCTCTTTTAAAAAAGATTTCATCTGTTATTGAAGAAAAAATTGAATCTGAAGTTTCAAGCAGCTGTCATGGCAGGTAAATATCTGGGAACCATGGTTCATAAGGAGACTGAAAAGTTACTACTTTCCAAGTACAAGACCTTCATCATCAAAACCAGCCATCTGGGCTACACCGCCATTACCTTTGGCACCATAAAATCAGGGTATTAGAAAACTGGGAATAATTGCCTTTTTATGTTAGGCTGTATTTGGCATGCAACCTAGGTGCAGTTGCCTATTTGGACAGTAAGGAGTTTGCATCTCCAAAAGGATAATTCACCCAAGCCGGGTGCTTACTGCAGTCAGTACAAATACTGCACATTGAAGGACAGTTAAACTAACTAACAGGGACACTCAAATATGTGTTTCAGATGAATTGTAGAAAGTCACAGAAGACTAAACTGTGTGAGGTACAGAATATAATACAAGTGTAAAAATAATACATTTCAATTGGACCTGTATGAGTAGTTATTTTCTTGGCACTGTCGCACCAAGAACAGAGGTTCACGATAAAGACCCCCATTTTGTTTCCACAACACTGTAACTCATTTTACATGAACAGCCTCATTTTCGGATATTGCTTCCAAAAGATGTCTGGAATCAGAGCTGAAAGATTCAATATCAGCCTTTCCCAGGGCCAACAGCATTCTCTGTACGGCTTCCCTGGTTTTAGTTTCCTAGGGCCTTTCCTTAGATAGGTGTAAAGATATATTTACTTCTGCCTCCTTGCTTGCACATTTGTTTACCTCAGCAGAAAGTTCATATGCATTTGTGCCATCCCAATCTGGTAGCATTTTGCCCCCACCCACTTTTTGCAGAAGTACAAATAGCTGCTGTGGAGTACAAGGTAACATTAAATTGAACCACATTGAAGCAAGGAGCACAGAAAGCTTCTGCCAAATTAGACTGAACAGTGTCCTACTCCAAACTGGCAATGTCTCTGTGAGATAGCATGGCATCTTGCCTGAATATTAATGGGCAGTTAGCAAACAGCTGAACACTCTCAGTTGTCCTCAGTAGAAGACTAAGTAGGTTGCCCTACTACTGAAAAGAAGTGGCACAAAGCTTGCTTCTTTTTAGGCTAATGAAAGGCAGACACAAGGGGAGGAGAGATCCTAGCATCTTACTGGCACAGGATTGCCCAGGTACCAGGCAACCTCTGTTTCATGCAGAACTCATTATACTGGCATTTAAATCACAATAAATTTGGTTAGGACAGGGAGTGCTGAATATACTTGATAACACTCAGCTTGCAGAAGCCAAACAATCACAACAGAACATCAGAACATAGCAGGGTGTGGCAAATAACACCAACAAAGCATATCAAACAGAAGTGGTGATATGTAAGTACTTTTTCCACCCTTCAGGCTACTGAAGGGGGCTTCTTCTTAACTGTTTTCCTAGCAGCAGCTAAATCTGAACCACAAACAGCTGCATCAAGCTGGATTAAGTTAAGAGGGCCCTACTATTACTAAAGAACAGCACACTTTAAGGAAGGACCACTATTATCTTAGCCAAGCCTTAAACAATATTTTGAGAACACCATATTCATAGACACATCCTCTACCTTGAAATATAGCCACTGTTTGAAATCTTATGTGAACAAGGAGGGCTGAAAGACCAATGGCTCACACCTGGGAAAACTTAACCAGAGGTTATATCAGGGATAGATCACAGAAGGAAAGGGAGAGGATGGTCAGAGTGGGCTTCGGGTATTGGATGGTGATAGAGTTTGCAGTAGTATGAGACTGGAGTAAAGGTAAGGAAGACTTAGTTCAAACAGACTGTATTTGAATAAGCTTAGGTAGAGTATGGCTCTGCTGTTGTGTTGTAAATCAGCTCTAGGTTTGGCGTTAGTCACTGAATGGCTTAGACCTTGCATAGCAATACTTCTATCGAAAAGTTTGTGTTCTGAAAACTGCTGTGTTGCACATCCTGTGGACAATAAGGAGTTTTTGCAGGGATTTTCATAATTTCCTATTCTCTCCAGGAGAGTGAATCTCTATTTGCTTTTCTATATATTTAGCACAACCTCCTCCCTTGCACACCAGTCTTCACTATGACTGAAAGGTTAAGCCTGAAAGTCTTTTATGAGCTGATGAAATAATTAAAAATTACAATAGGGTCTAGATGACTCAGGTTATTGGTGTTATGATCTTTTATTTCTTAGGTGAAGATCTTGTTTTGACTAGGGTTAGCACCCCAGAGAAACAAGCTGGTCCTTCCTGCACACAGGTACACGTGCCCACGTTCTTTGCAGAAGGGACCAGGAGCAGCTGAGAAGGGCTCTAGCAGTTCAGAAACAGAGTGCCTTTGACTGAGGGTTGCATAGCACATGCTTGCTTTATCAGCTCCTCCCTTCAGCATACACTAAATTCATTCATGCATTAAAAAGTGCAATATTCTGCTGCCTGGTCTTCTCAGACTGCAATGTCTTTGTTCAACCTCAGTCATTGCTGGAATGAAGCAAGCAATGAAATGTCAGTCTTTGAAATATAATTCTTAGGAGACTGTTTTCTCTTAAGCAAGTTTAAGTTTATCTTGTAATAATATTTGATGATGTCCCATTTAGTATTGTTCCCATTTTTCTTCTATCAGCCTTCATTATGAATGCCATATTTCATCTCAACCCTTCTGCCTCTGAAACTCATGTCAATGCCAATGTGTGGGTATTACTAAATATGGAGAATGGATAAGAATCAATTCAGCCAGCACTCCTCCACTTTCTCCAAATTCGTTGTGTCACCTCTGCCTCCAGCGGCCTGTCTTGAAGAGCCCTGGGTAATTCCTGAATGCATGGCACTGCTGCCCCCAGGCTCCCTGCGATGCAGTTGTGCAATGCACCCGTTCTTTTGTGTGTATGTGTGTGAGAGAATATTTGTAAACCGAGCAAGAAGCAAATGCCTGATGTTTTCATGAGTATATGAACATTCGATCCAGAAGGAAGGTTCATATTTTCCAACTCTGCTTTTTAAAGGGGAAATTTTCACATCTGGGCTAAATAGTTTTGTTATGAACCTGCTGCAGGCACTAATTAGGGGTGGGGAAACCTTAAAGGCCAAGCTTGGGTGAGTATTGTAAAAGATTGGCTATTAAGCTGAAATTTGAATTGTTTTCTGCTTAGAATCTTAACTTACTTAACATAGTCTGGAGCAGCACTATGACCCTTTGCGCTGCCCAAGACCACAAATCCCACAAGGTATTTTCATTCACCCCTACCTACTTCTCAGCCTGCCGGTGTCACAGGGGGTGATACAGATCTTCCATCACAGAAAATGAATGAAGGAAATGTTTAATTCCTTGCCTGCTATACTATCACAGTTTTATATTTTTGAAACAAATATTGCCAAACATAAATAGGAACACCTAAAAGTAAATAGGATTAGGATAGGTGACATCAGTCCCAAAAGAGGGAGTTTTTGGGAGGGTTTCTTTACCTGCCTAAAAATCTAGCAACCTTCTGAGCACTTCTGAGGTCTGTGGTCAGTGACCAGTGTATGACAGCCAGTGCAAGGTGTCTCTGATGAGTTCACAGTTCCATTATTTCAAGAAAGAGTACAGGGCAGACTTGGGAAGGCACTATGCACTTCACAATGCTTTAGCTATCTCTTATGAAAAATGAAAATATTCCTACAAAATTGTAGGATGATTTTCTACATTGCTTAGGCTCCAATCCTGAGTCAGGATTTTTTTAATACCTTTGTGATACGAGTCTTCATCACAGAAGATGATGTTACACTAATTACCAATTAGCTTACCCTGGCTTCCACTATTGTTTCCCTCAGTCCACGAAAAAAACGTGACTGAACATATGAATTCCCTTCCCTTCCTCATTTGGAAGGTCAGTTTTGCTTGTAGTTTATTAAAAAAGGATTTTTTAAAATTTATTTGAGAGAAATTAAAGTCCCTGTTTTTTACAATGTTGATAAAAACAGTGATTAACAACTGCATGGTTAATGGAGATTAAAAAGCTAATGTAGGGTCTAATGGAAGTTAACAGGCCTTTTTTTTACTAATGTTTCTAATTGATTCTTGATTTAAGTGGTAGCCTTTTTTTTACCTGCCTGTTACTGAAATGGACTTCTGGTAATAGAAAAATGGACATTAAATCTTTGGAAAACTTTCATGTATAAATCTATGCTTGAGATGTACAATTATTCTAATTATTGATTTATCGTATCAGAGGTATAAAATCTGCAAAAGATAGAGAACAAAGAAAATGCCCCAAGTTACATATTCTTTGCACCTTTTCCTAGATTCCACCCACCATCAGAATCAAAGGCCTCTCTTCAACATCTTGTTTACTAATGCAGATGCCATGACAAGTTGCCGTATATTTGTTCTAACATTTGAACGTATGTTGAACTTTTAAAGATAGCTCACAAGACATTTAGCCAAATTAATTGCTCTACAAAGTAGTTTTTGAATTATGGAGTTTTACAGCTCAAACTTGTAAGTAGAGGATCTTTTATGGGCAAGCTGCTACACAGAAAAATTCTGATAAGCTTCAAGACAGATGCTACCAATAGTGTGAATACAGTTCTGCATATAATAGATATAATATCAATTACAAATTCATTCTTTTTACAGTTGATGTGTGGACCCAAACTGCTATGCAGTTTACCTGAGACACGTTAATATCTAACATTTTCTATGCACCTCCTCAATTATAATCCCAAATTAAAAATTATGGTGTGTTCCTAGTCATACTGCTATGAATATAATTAATATTCATTGTGTTTGTTTATATAGCATTTGGCTTTGAAGAATAAGATCATTACACTGGCACAAACCCCCAAACCTTCAGCCTTTGTAAATAACGCCACTGGCTTTCAGTGAGCTTTGCTGACTTACACTGGTTGAGGTTCTGGACCGAATTGCTTTGCAGGCATTCATTAACATTAATGACTCATGTGGAAGTATAAAAAGTGAGAGCAAAAAAGACATAGGACTATTAAAAGTAATTTAAAAGAGACCTTTTTACAGGTAGCAATGAACACAATTTTTATGGTCTTTCATGCAACTATCAACACAAGGAACAGACATTCTAAACTTTCCCAAAATTGTGGCTTGGAAGACAGCATGGAAAGTGGATGATTGTGCTACACTGTATTTTTACCTGATAGTCATGTTTTTTGCTCTTCTGTGTAGCTTGCTCTGAAGAAAGTCTGGTTTAGCTAGAATTACCCAAAGGATATGGTAGTCATGTTACTAACAGTGATGTCCATGATACCAACTCCAGCAAGTTAGTAATCTTCAAGTGCAGTCACACTAGATGATTTATTTTATAAACAGATTATATAGTTGTTTATTAAGAAATTTTGCTACATATGTCAAGGAGTAGCTGGAATTGTGATTTTGAATGTGGCAGAGGCTGCCTAAAAGGTGAGGGGAAATAAACATAGCCATCCCCTGAATGTTGTGGCTACTTCCAGTGTGTAGATGATACCCATCAGCATATGAAAATGAATTGGGAGGAGCTGCAAACAGCACAGAGAGCACTGACATAATACGAGATAAAGTGGAAAGCCTTGGGGCAGAGCAGTGGAGTCCCTGACCTCATAAAGTCCCTTCAGCCATGTTTCCTTGGGATTCGGTGAACTCTTAGACAGTTGGGGTGGAGGAAGGGAAGAAAATGTCTTGAAGGATTTAGTAAGTATGCAAACTGATGCATGGGTGGGAAAAAAAGTAGTAAAGTGTGTAATAAATAGAAAAAGACAGAAGTGGCAGCACTGAGAAAGGCTTGAAAACCTCAGACGTCAGAGCTGATTTAAAAAAGAAATATACCATTTGAGTAAGGAAGCTTTAAAGTAAAGGAGTGAAGGAGAGGAGAATACAAGTCTAAGAACAGCCAAATTCCCCCTTCTCCTTTGCCCATGCCTTCCTCCTCCTTTGCTGGTGTAATGAGAGCTCTCCCTCCATGATTTCAATCTCCTCTGCCACTATTGGTAGGCTGTGTTACAACTAGGAGCAATATGCCACATTCCTGCTACTAACCACGTGTCCCAAATATTCTAGGAAGTAAAAATATAATTAATTTATTTTCTAAGCATATAAAAATTGGAAGACCTTCCGTATATGTGATACTTTCTTACTTATATGAAATCATTTTGAGGAAGAAAGTGGGGTTTGAACTACTTATAATAAAATAAACATAATGGCTCATCATTTAATACTTCCGTATGCTGTACATTGTGCCTATGGATAAAAATATTCTAAACTAGCTGTGTCTCTCAAAGTATCCAGCAAGCATTTTAATTATTACTATTATTAAGGCTATTTTAAGTTGGATAAATCTGGGACAAAAACAGGAATTAAATAGCTTATCTAGGGCCAGAAGGACCATTGGCTGTTGGACATAATTTTCATTTTCCTTCTCTGACCATAACTTCATATGACTCACTGACATGTTCTTCGTGTGTGATATAAAAAGGACTATTGGTGGAATCATGTTTCCTCTTAGAGGATAATGTCTGATATCACGGTAATGACAAGCATGAATGAGATACCAACATTTGGCACACTTTCGTGAGCAGTGAAAACATTATCAGTGAGAGGTGTCCAGCAGCGTTAAAGAGTAACCCAATCAGGACAAGTTCATGTCTGAGTCAACATCAACTTGATAGAATTGCTGCATTTGGCAGTTAATGCTGACAATTAGTACAGTCCCCTTATTGTATATGCAAGGGACTTGAGTTCCTTTACTGGACGCAGACTAGAAAAGCCAAGGAAACAGCTGCTGGGTACATAAACGTCTTGTTGGAAAGATAGGAATATATTTAGAAAGATAGATTTTTGTTGCTGTCCTTAATCCCTTGCCTTAAGTGTCTTCTTTCTGATGGTCAGAGTTACCAGTGCAACTGAATAAAGGGAAGCATTTTTGACTGGCTACTGTACATCAGGTCCCATACACATACTGACTGAATTCACGTTACTTGTCACTTGATACAGTTATGAGATCTGAATGATTTTCAGTCACTTCAGTGAAGGCTGTACTTGAAACCTGGTCCCAAAGCCGCAAGGCAAGTGTATTACATACCTGTCAAATAACAAGACTTGCCAAAATGAATCTAGTCATATGAACACATGATCATTATTGCTGTTCACACTGTGAAACACTACACACTGTGACAAAAGTAAAAAGCAAGAGGATTATTATGGTAGACAGTCATTTACTAAATGTATTTATTGTGGATAAAGGATTACTCCTTTTGTAACAAAAATGTAAGCTTCTGATAAATTTCTAATATTGAAAAATGTGGTATGGGCAACTTAGTAATATTTGACCTTTTCTTTTTGTAAAGAATAAGAAAATATTTACATTTCCTGTCTGAACAAAGATTTTTGTGCTGAAGACTACTAAAAATTCCACATACCAAGCTCAAGTAGAAGCAATTGAATTCAGCAAGAAGCTGGACCACATAGGCCAAATTTCTTTACATTGTTACAGAATGCTCAATCATTCATCAAATCAAAATTATAACCTACTTACAAGTTAACAAAGCCCAACCATCGTCACATAGGGGAATGTATAATGTACTGCATACATTATCTGGGATTGTGTGAGAAGGATGGATTAGTGAATTGGTAAACTGACAAGAAGTTAACTGAAAAAGAATCGTAACAGCTTCTTTAAATGGAATTTAGAAATGTACTTTCCTATATGAAACTCCCACAGGAGAGAGGAGACTTTAAGGCTATAGAAGAAGATTTAGAAGTTAGTTCTACTGTCAGGTCTAGAAAATCGACTCTGTCTTACAGGTGTCTTCAGTAACCAAGGTCTAAAGAACTGTCAAAGATTCCATCTAGCCAAGTAAGAGCTAATGAAATAGAGATGGATACCAGACTGTTGCACAATGATAGCTGATCACATTTCCAAAAATTTTATAATGGGCAGAAAAAATATAAAATGCTTTAGAATGACTCTGACAGAATATTAACCCTGATGTTTTAAGATCCCTACTGCAAACTAACCCCATAGTAGGGACAAAGTTACTTTATCTGCAACATAAGAGTCTACTTCATACCATTTCTTTGTATATGTTTTATAAACAGGAAGATGTATGCTGTCTTTCAACCACACAAACTATAGTAAAAAGGAATGTTACAACTCAGAGTTTGCTAGGCTTCCCACTTCTCTTTTAAAGCCCTATTACTCTGTGTAACTTCTAGCTATTAGAAGCATTTCTCCTTCTGCAAGAAGAAAGTAAAAAGAAATCTAGTCATTACTACTGGAAAAACAGACTATGAATAGCTATGACTAGTCTTGTTTGAATGACATCTAGTTTGAATGACAACTTCAAAACATGACTGATACTGCTGAGTATCCTCAGGAGAAAGCAATGGTTTCTGCTTTAAGAGTGTATCATGATTACTTTGGGAGACAGAAATTATACAGCTTATAAAATTGTTACGGCTTTGCGCATGTGCAAAAGCTGAAGTGATCTTTGAGTGACCAGTTGAGGATGTAGTACAAGACACATAGTAAGTTAATACTTTTGATCCTATCAGTATTTCACATTTGCTTCCATTCTGTAACAGAAAACTTCACCAGTTTTCCTGACTTAAATCTCCTATTTCGTTAGGACATGCTCATGTCTTAACCATGGCTATCCCAGCTTTCGTACTTCCATGTCCACCACATTACGATGAGTTCCTGGTGTCAGAATTTGACTGAACTGGCAACAGTGACTGATTAGCTTCTCTTCACTCTACCTGAGCTTTTGACATCATGTGACCCAAGTGACAGCTGAAGAAGATTTTCATAGAGTTTACACCACCTTCTTCTGATAAGGAAAGAGGTGGATTAATTTCCATACAGCTAGTTCTCTCTGAGATCTTTCCAATCTACTCAACTCTGTAGTCTAACTTTTATTTTAAGCTACTCATAGGTGCTGATAGACTTACTGGCGGTGGGCTATCTAGGTTAAGCAACTAATAGTCCTTCATTTTATCTTGTGCAAGACAAGTATTTCAGTCTCATTCCTTTCGTCATATGATATGGGTGTTTGGATAAAGAGATGTGGTTCTAAGCCCACTAGACATCATAGAATGTGAACAAGTTGGCAATTGGATGGATGAGGTGATTTTCTGTAAAATGGTAGTGACTGCATGTATACTGGTCTGTAGCCTTGCTTCTTGGCTTATCCATTTTAGGTCCTCTATTGATGACAATGATATATAAGCTTAGGCCTTCTCACCTCAAATTGTTCTACAACTAAAAAAAGCAAAACCAATAAGACACCAAAGTCAAACACACACACACAAAAGAAACTTGCAACTTGAGGACCTCCCACTCCAGCATTTAATTTATGATGAGTATGTATAAACTAGTCACCTCCTGTCACCACTACTGAAAGTTTTCCCATTTGTAATACTGTATCACGCTGCCTGTGTTAGGTGATGCTACTCTGGCCCCAAAACACTGCCAAAAGCTCTTTGGGATGGTCTTTGATTTTTGAAGGGTTTTTATTAAAACACCTACACACACACAATTCTAAACAGATCAGTGTTTGATACAGTGTGTTCTTATCTCCTTAAAGGGCTGAAGAAGTATCATTTTACGTTTGTGCATTTTTGCAGAAAAAAGGGTAGCCCATTTTCTTACTTAAAGTTAGTTAAAGATGTGCCTGTGTAGTACAGATGAGAGTAAGCTCCCCAGATTTTTGAGATATTGATTTATTATATATAGATAAATGCCTAATCACTCTTGTCATAAGAGTTCTGTACACGGATCTAATTTGTCAAGTATATACAGAAGATTCCTATTTTATCTTCCAGAGGTGAAATACCAGATTGGTTTTGGGCTTGAAGCTGGCAGGAGAGGATAGGAATGGGGTTACAATCAGCTGCTGTTTACCGTTGATTTTTTTTTTCTCTTCATCTTTATAAATATTTCAGAGACTTTTTTTTGTCCCTTTTCATTTGCACCTTTGAAGAACTATATTTAGGATTAGTGAAACTGTGTAGCAAAATCAGATTTAAAACTTTTATAGATAAACATCCTTAAAACTTCAAAGTCTCACCATCTCTATATTGCACTAGACACATCTGTGAAGGGGGGGAGAAAAACAGTACAGCTAATAAATGATTTAAGAATGTGAAATTATTTTAAATTGGTCTAGTCAACAAGGATAGCCAAGGTAACTATCACATAAGTATTGTAGATATTTCTTAGTTCTACAAGCAGTTTCTCTTAGTCAGCCTGTTATCAATATACTCCTTTTGTTTGTGACACAAAAAGCTTTCCACTATAATTTAACAGGTTTTATTTCCAAAGAAAAAACCTATGTGTTCCTTCTCTCTCCATACATGCACAGTGTCTATGAGGAAGGCTTTCATTTAGAGGATTTTTTTTAAATTTCACATTTACTAATAATATGCTTTTCAGAAAAAGCAGATGCTTTTACAGCATCATACAAGTGGTATGTTTTGAAGGAGCAATATGTAACTTGTTGCCCTTTGATGTAAATTTGCGAGGAAGATAGATTATAACATCAAGATGTTTCTCTGTGCATAATCAACTACAGAGGACAAAGTTCATGGCTGAGAATTGTGTGGGATACAAGTGACTACCTTCACTACAATCAATTATTAGGATGATTATATTGTGTCTGGAGAATATGATGCTAATGACTAGCTAACGCTTAGAATACACACTCTTGACTTGAAAACCAATAACAGTGAAATGCAGCAAGGGGAAAGGCCTATATGTTGAGCTAGCAGCTCTCTAGTGTTGATAATGAATAATTAAAAATAACAGTCTTTATGTGAGGCTTGACAGTATACATGTCCTTTAAGTATATTCTGATTTTTAAAGAACTTGGCACTATGACAGCCTAGGAAAGGCATCCTACCACATCCTGTACAGAAGCAGTGTAGGAAAGCAGGGAGTTAAACACCCTCGCTGGTGTGGGAGGGCTTAAGTAGGATTAGCTATGTACTTCTTGCTAACCTTCTACTCCCCCGTCTTCCAAACAAATAAATAATTGAAACTCATTACCTCTTTTAGGGGGTTTGCTCACATGCTTTCTATATTCACATCAAAGAATAGATCAGTGTCAAAGAGGCAGCCACATTTAGCTGAGTCTCTTGGAGACTACTGATTAATTAGTTTTGCATTTTGGAAGTGCATCCAAAGATGCTGTAAAATAGTGTTTGTTTTTGCTTTTGCCAAAACTTGTTTAGGAGCTTTCTGGAGAATGACGGTGATGTACTCAAGATGGTCGTGAAAGAAAAGGGCAATCGGTTCAGGTGTGCATGTGCCAGCACTTTTCTTCCCCTTATGAAGTTTCTGCACCAGTTTTCAGAGGAGTGACTAAATGAAACACACTCTGGTATTAATAGCAGGGGATGGGTGGGGTGGGAATGAAAGTTCCAACACTCCCCTTAATCGAACTAGTGTAAAATGAAAGGTACACCAAGACGAACAATTCAGTTCTTAAAACAAAAAAGAAAACAAACCTGACTTAGATAAGGAAGATATAAAGGCTGTAAAGCCTGCATAAAAAATTGCCTTTCAGAAGTTTTCAGGCCCAGTTTTTTGCATGACTTTTTTTTCATGAAGTGTGGTAATATGATATATGGGGGGTACTCAGTTATGGCAAATATTGCCTACAAAAGTGTGTTCATACTGTTATTTGCCTTTCTGTCTCTGTCTATATCAACTCCACATGCTGCTCTGGTGGCCTGCTTTGTACTTAATATAACTTGTCAAAACACATCTATCAGATCTATGAAAAGGCAAACCTGGGTGGCCAGACTAGTCCAAGCCTGGCGTGGATTGCATTTTACCAAGACCACAGAACTCTCTTCTCCTCCATGAGATTAAGATGAAAAGCAGAGTTCATTGTTGTGCAACCAGATTTTAAAATAATTACACACACGCTAGTGCATTAGTACACCATTTGTGTTTATTTGAATCCCACATACTGTACTTTTATGTGGATTTTAAGTGATTTTTAAAGCTGTCAGTAAAAAAAAAGTAAATTAAAAGTGATGTTACCACTTGTTTTAAACTGCCTTTTCTTTTTTTTTTTAATCCCTTCCTTTATTTCCTTCTGCACACTGAGCTGCTACCATCCCAGTACCTTATCTGTTTAAAGGAAAAAGGGTATGTGGTTCCATTTGGCTATTGACTGACAAGAATCTGATTCTTCTTTGAGCCATGACCGATGCCACCGGAATACCTTACATCTGTGATATGCTCGGTGTTCACCCTCTGATTGCCTGGGAGCTCATGTTATGCGCTATAGAAAGGAACATACCTCTGGACACAGGCTAGAACTCACTTGTTGATCCAGGGATATCTGCTTCTGCTCTCAACACCCTTTCATCTTGAATGTACATTGCTCTGCAGCATGAAAACATGCTTAGTTGTCAGCCCAGCATATTCATTGTTTTTTTTTTTTTTTTCTGGATTTTCCTTTGCAAATTTCAAGATTAAAGTCCTTCTTGGGAAATCAAGAGTTGCAAAAACATTTTAAAAGCTCAACCCATGCAGCTCCATTTGCAACTTATTTATGCTTACCTACCAAGTGCACAAGTGGAACAAACTGTTTTAAACATGACTTATAAAGAAAATTTTGCTAGGATTTCTCAAAGGAGTCCCAAATCCAATTGAATCTGTGGGCTGAAAATCACTTCTTCTCCCACCAACATGGGACCCAAACATTCTATAAAATTCTTGCAGCCTAAGATCTCCATGGAATTGCAAATGTGCAAAAGAATGACCATGAAAATGTATTAATATGTTAACATTTTTATCCTGTATGAGCAGTTATTACACTTGTATTCAAAGAAATATTTGGAGCAGGATGGTTCCAGAACAGCTAGAATTCTTACAGTCTTAGCTTTCCACAGTGTTTATAGGTTATTTCTTGGTCTGCAGAGTGAAAAGCATTGAAAAAGACAAGTTTCCATAAGAAAGACAGCCCTTACCTGCCAGGTGGATCTATGCTGATTTGTTAGCTGCTGGAGGGAAAGGGGACTCCAGGAGAACAGCGGTACCCATCAGTGCTTCAGAATAGCTCCACATCCTCCTGGCTCACTGGGTGCCCTCAAGAGTTGTTTGTGAAGTTGGTGACTATCATTGAGTGCTACCTAGTTGTGTAAGGGGGGAGAAGAGAGGAAATTGGAGGCATCCTGTCAAAATCTTTAATGCCTATACACTAACCCCACTGGAGGACAGCAACATGCATAAGCTGCTCAGGAATGGGTTGCTGGTGGTCGTTATAGTGACACCACAAATAGGAAAACAGATGCTCAGAGGTAACTTATTTAAGTGTAGTGGAGAGATAATAAAGTGGAATTTTGTTGGCTGTACTGGAACTGAGAGAGTCAGCAGCAATCATCTTTTTTCTAATAACCAAATGTGCTGCACATGAGCTGGTTATTGCAAACACAATTATTCAGTAATTGGATAAGCCTAAAATATCTTGGATACATCCTTGATCCAAGAGCTGGCAGCTTATTGATTATATCATTGTTTGGCAAAGAGGCATGCAGGCTGCAGGACTCATAAGATCCATACTCAGAGCAGACTGCTGGACCCAGTATCATGGAATAGGCTCCAAGTTACTGATTCAACTACATTGTTGAAGAACTGGCACAAAGCCTGCTAGGCATAGACACAAAAAGCTTTAAAGATCTAAATATTAAAGATCTAAACACTAAACAAGAGCTGTGTGGCAGCATTCTTGCAAAGCTTGCCTTCCCAGGAATGTGTAACATCACGGGATGGTGAAGGGAAAGCATTGCAGGTTTCTGTGGCATGCTAGGGCACTGCTGAATCAATTCATTTTGTCTAAAGTCAGCATCAGGACCAGTTCGATGTTTCAGTCAAGACCTATGCTGAGGGGAAAAAACCCAGACTTAGCTTCTTCTATGATTTCCTATTCCTGGGAAAAAAAAATATTCTAAAAAAAAATTAGTCCTAAACCTCAGGCAAAAACTGAAGTGAGAGTAAGATCAGTAGTAAGGTAAGGAAACTGATGAAATATAGTCCTTTTCAGGCCAATGTAATACATAACGCTTCCACTTTTAAGAAAATATGTAGTCAACATAATTTGAGGAGACTGGATTGGGAAGTTATTATTATAGCTGAATGTGGAATTAGGCAGATGTGAATAAGTGTGTATGAGGTAGCCCTTAAAAACTTCCCCATTTTAGTTAAGCTAAATATGTAACTAAGTATCTCTTCCAGACTTTTTTCCCCTTTCGAGAGAGGAAAGATAGCTCAAATTCAACAAATATTGAGGATATCTAACTACAAGCTCATATTTCGTTACCTAAGGGGGTTAACAAGATTTTAAGTCCCACCTGCGTAAGAACCACAAAAGATTCAGCGAATGGGCTTAATTTGGATAAAAATTCAAATGCCTGAGCAAAGTTTATCCAACACAGACAATACTAACTGAGTGCCTTTCATATGGCTTTATTTACTCTAGGCTCAGATCTCAATTACGATGTGTGAACACAGGAAATGGGTCTCCTTGCCAGGCAAGGTACAGTCCTCAACATGAGTAAGGTTGGCAAAATCAGGATTTTTAGCACAACGGCTGAAAACTGATAACAGCACAACGTTATCTGACTGCTGTAGTGATCCATGCCTATCATGCTGTGGCTTCAGGAAAGGCTTCTAAGCTTTAATCATTGTCTTCCAGGCTGTAGTCTCTGACTTATTTGAAACAGCTGATCTTCCCCTGGGTGACTTGTCTGGTTACATTTGTGGTACCTGACCTACTTTGCAGCGCTTCCCTTGGTACCACCTCGTGATCTGATGTCCCATGAAAGCACTCAGAATTGGAACTTGCTCCCAATAAAGGCCGATAATTAAACAAAAATAAAAACACATTTGACAGCCCACAACAAAGGCAAATCTCAATGGCTTTTGCATGTGTTTGCCTTCTGAATCAGACAGTAGTTCCTGTCCCCACAGTGCTGCAGGATGATGGATCACCAAAATGACAAAAATCAAAATAGTATATTGCACTGTGTTCTTTCTCTGCTCTGGAATCTCAGAGAACATGAGATGCATTACTTAATCCTCCCTGTTTTCCTGAGGTTGACTGTTAGACCCGTTTAACAGGTGGGTAAACCAATGCCCAGAAGTGTTGTGACTTGCCTTCTCTGAACTCTACACCCAGTTTGGGTCAAGACGCTGCAGCACTCCAGGCTTTATTTAGAACAACCCCATCATTTCTTTAATGGTAGGCAATTTCCCTTCCTTTAGTATGAATCTTACATCCTCTCTATTTGCAATTTAAATATGAGAGATGAATGAGCCAGTGATAAAGCTTCCATTGAGTTTAAGAAGTGTAAGGACATTAAATTTATTTCTGAAGAAGAGCTTGTGTGTTTGAAAGCATTTCTGTTTTTCCCTTCACCCCACAACGTTATTAACTAGTTTAATAACACATAGTACTTCTCCCTGCAGACATATCTTACTCTTTGAGCTCAATGCATCCAGGTTTTCAGCCATTTAGCACAAGACCACATCACATTTGGAAAGGAAAGGTAACTATCATAATTGTGCAATACAGTAAAATAATATCCCGTCCCAACTGTGAATACTGTCTTGGACACTTATGCATTCCTAACCTGTGGGCTCATATTGCAGTATGAAAAAATAGTCCTGTGAAGGTGAGAGTTCTAAACTTCCACCTGCACCTGACATGATAACT
>Ga0181612_108638_pt1 | contig 19571 bp, 13 predicted proteins | sample HoacroProtozoa21_FD_119630 | JGI IMG/M metagenome (GOLD analysis project Ga0181612, IMG submission 119630) | Hoatzin crop microbial communities from Cojedes, Venezuel. Combined Assembly of Gp0051906, Gp0051904, Gp0051908 | reverse complement strand
TTTGGACAGTGGAAGCACAGAGGGTGAAATAAGAATCAATATAGTAAAACTGAAATAAATCTCCATTTAGAAAACTTACCCTACAATTTGACTGAAGTATCTTCTATAGCCTTCTACTGTTTCATGCTTTTAGTGAAAAAGAAAACAAGTTTAGGAATAAAAATATCACCATGTATTAAGTACAACCCAAGACAATACAAAAAACAAAATACTGGTTACCATGCTTGACTGCGGCTGCAGAACTAATCTTGCTTGTTTCCTTCTTTGTTTTCTGTAGTAATTTTCAAACACTTCTCCATCACCCTAGCACAAGACAAAAGTAGTTAAAGAACATTATCTCAGTATGAAAATAACACTTCTTAAATTAAGGGTACAATTCTCTTAAACTAAGCCACGTATTTTACACTTGTTCCACATATAGCCTTCCAGCTGACAACAGCAAAGTTTTGCATGCATGAGATGCAGAATTTTTTTTTTTTTTTTTTGTAGCCTACAGAATGCACTACAAATAAAAATTTGGCTTATGTGCCTACATTCTGTCAAACAATATTATGTATTTTAAGCACTATTTGTATTTTTAAACTACAGCTTTCAGAGTATAATAATATTTATAGACAAGGCATATTACCTATTACTTTATAACTGCAACTCAGTCTCCTAAAATGTTTCTCTAGGTTATTCAAGAAACTAACTGCATTGTAAAGTTAAGCTACAGAGATGTTTATGTGAATATATGATATGTCAGAACACTGCGTGTATTAGCTTCTCCTGAGGAAAAAACAAAACCACACGAGATTTATTTAATATTTTATTATTCTCTTTGGAATTGGTACATATAATTACTGTGGATTTGGATTTTTCGCCTGTCACAGTCCTCAAAAATACAATACCCTCTGTGCCTAATGATTATATTGTGAGGAATTCAAGTGACATCCTACCCATCTCATTAAGACAACCATTCAGTAGAAACCATCTGTCCATTTGAAATCAGTGCTACATTGACTCATCTACCTACTGAATGCAATGTTATTTATATGCAAGCAGAATAAAGCAGCTTAGCATTTTTAAGGTTTATTTTCACTTCACAAGCCTATTATTAGGCCCGTGGCATTTAGAAATTCCACTACCTGGGCTTCCAAAAATCTTCAAATAAAATTATTACAGAGATTGTATATTACTAAGTCAGCATTACTTACCTAACTCCTTTATAAGATACAATGAAGAAAGTTTAAATATCATATTTTAAGTTCCTAATAAATATTTCACTATATCTAGAAACACTGCTAACCTCACAAAATCTAAAAGTAAAAAAGAGACTTGGCTTAAGAACAAAAACACACTTGAAACTGAGATGCAAATTTGCTAGAACACTTTCTGCTGCAGCAGAGCTTTACAGCTTGCTATAATTTGTACTAACACATACTGATCAGACATACCAACCATTCACCTCCAGCCCAGACATTCAATGCAGTTTTCAGACGCACAAAGCCATTATTGAATTCTACTTCCAAAGCCAAATCTCTACTCAGCCCTGATACCAGCTGCTCAAGTGAAAAAGAGTAGCTATTCTTCTCAAATCCACACCAAAAATGGAGATGTAAAATATCTCATGATTATTTATAGACCACGCTATCCCATGCAATCAAGATCAGCAATTCAGGCATAACAACTATTTTAAACATATGTTCTAAAGCAATCGGCAGAATATAGCAACAACTCTGCTGATTCACTCACCGAATAAGCAATGGAAAGGCAAGATAATACATACTGAAGCAATGCATTTGTTTTGCCCAGCTTCCAATAGTTCATGAGTTTATATCAATAGAAATAATAAATCAATTGACATTGGATTATAAATTCATGGGATATTCCTCATATATCAAATGTTGCTTCACACCATAGTTATATTTATTTTATACTGCTATACAGCGTTTAGTTAAAAGGTAACACTACTTGCCAAAGGGATCAAAGGTGTTTTCAGTAGAGTTCAAACATACAGCATCTCCCACAATACATGGGCTAACAAAAGCTCTTTATATATATTCCCCAGAAGTTTCTAGTCTAAAGAAAGGTTACTCGTCAACAAATACAGTCTACGTTTGGTACATATGTACCTTGTAATCACCAGATTGCAATCACAAGCTATGTAGTATTCTGAGGTACACAGAATCCTGCTTGCTTCTTCAAAGTGAAGAAGCAGAGTAGAAAACTTCTGTGCTGTGTAAAACCAGAGTATTTTCTACAGTTTTGCAGCAGAGAGAGAATTCACTAAGAAGGTGTCATTTTCTGTAAGTCCTTGACATAGAAGTGTAATAAATAGACACCTGGTATCAACTCCCCTCCTTTGCTGTCATGAAGCCCTCTCAACTCCACAAGCGGTAGTTTACAACAGGAGGTCAATGAGAAGGACTCCAAGAAGTGGTTAATGCAAAACTCTTGATAACGCTACCACGGCTTATTAATTAGATGATGTTAGCAGGAAAGACAGAAGCCCTATTCCGAAGGCATCAACAACCCTTTTTTCTAAGTGGCTAAGGGCCTCTGATATCAAGAGAGCACTCAAAGTTGTTTTCTGTCTCCAGTAAATTTGGAAGCCCACACACTTTCTGTGCAAACCCAAAAAGCATATTCCTGGACCAAGGATCCAGCATCAGGATCCCTGTCAAACTGAAAAACATAATCACATATTCCTTTTAAGTATCATCTATCAATTTTACTTCCTGTTCTTTTATTACACTAAAGAAAGAATAAGCAGATGTTGTCAACTGGTGTATTTCATTTTACACATTCTTTTCTTATATGCTGTTTCACACTTATTTCCTCTGTACAAAGAAATGGTCCACTCTTTTTTTAATAGTTCTGGCAGCCTGTCTTTCTGTCCCTCCTGTTCTTTAATTTAGATGAATAATTACTGACATAATTACTGATGCTTTTGTTCAGATTCCTTCTTTAAAAAAAAAAAAAAGTAACAGTGAAATAACACCTAAAACACTATTTCAAGATACAAGCTTTCATGTTACACAGCTGCATGGATTCCACAGCAAGAGGATAACATAGCCTGAATGCTTGAAACCAGGTCCAGCTGAGACTGTAGGATTAGCAACACTTATAAGTATGTCATCTATACACCTCTGATACTTATTCTATAAGTAACCTGACTTCAAAAGTAACTGAAACATAGGAAAGGTGAGAAAATAATAAATACACTGTTACCAGGTTTCCCCAAAAAGCTCTCATCCTTGTTAGCTTATGTATTGTATCTTGTTACAGCAGCTAAAATGGGCTATTGCGTCTGTGCCACTGAATCCAATCTAATCTGCCTGAGCACAGCCTGTCACAATCTCCAGTATTTGCTTGTCTTTTTGCTCTACTATTCTGATTTCCACAAGATTCAGACTGAATATTCCCACGTTTTCTAATATTGATCATATCCCCCTAAACATTTTAGTAACATGGAACATTTGGGGGAGTGAAAGTACCAGTACCGCTATCGAGGCAGACATGCATATTTCACATATATTCTTAAGAACACTTATGTCATTAATGTTTTGCTGTGTGTCCTTTATTATACATATAAAATAAAACACGCAGTCAGGCCCTGAGTATCCATAGCCTACCCATCTCAGCCAGCTCATCCAGAACTACTGCTACTAGAAGCAATATGCTTGCTTGCTTGGGTACTATTACAGTATGAAAAATACGAAAATGAGCATTCAAGTTCAAAAACTAAAATATCTTTCTGACATCACACTGATACATACCAAAACTGAGTAGATGTGCAAACACCTATAGACTGGAGAAAAATCTACAAGGTCTTGGGCAGTTAAAACCTGAAGAAGGAAAGGAAAAATAAAAGTATATAAAGCATAAAACCCATGTAATCTGCAAAATGTGATACATTACCAACAGAACTTGTCCACCTAACAAGGACCCAAAAATGGATGCATTCTATCACAAAAAAAAGCAAATTAACTGCCTGACTCTCCCTTCTCTTTGTACTACAGTACTAGATTTTATTTGTGTTACAAGACCAGACTCCTTTCACTGTGTTTTCAGAGCACCAGATTTAAAGGTCTAAATACTTGCTGTTTTATTCAATTTATGAATACTAAGTATTCAATAGCTGAAAGAGTTCTAACACAAGCTGAATTCCTCAACACAGAAATGCTGTCTTCAAAAACAGCAGAATATTCCAGTAGGCCACATATAATTTACAGTGGGCAGGTAATGTTTGATGTAATTGCAACTGAATTTCAGAATAAGTACAAGTTCTATCCAACTGCATGTCCCCAAACATTATGTTAAAACTAGCATTAATGCAATTAATATTTTGGGACTGTTTTTCCCCCCTAAAATGCTGATCTGGACTGGTATCCCTTGAAGGTGATCTCTGGTTCTTCCTAACTAACACTGACCATCTCAGACAGTGTACTGCAAGTTTTGCTCAATAAACCTTCAAAATTAACTTTAAATAAGATGTACTGATTTACTATAAAGTTACCTCTTCTTCATGTTCATCATCATCTTCAAAAGTTCGCTTCAATGTAATTTCATTCTTCGATTCCAAAATTCTGCTTCTACCTAAATGCATATTCCGACCATAGTTTACATTATTCTGCTTCTGAAGAGTGGTACTAAAGGTTTTCTGCTGCTGTGCCTGTTTTAAAAGTAGTACCAATAAAGAGGGATGTAATGCAAATTTCATTACTGAGGAGTATATGCTATGACATGAAAAACAGGTGGTGCTATTGAACACACACCAGCGTAACTGCAAGATGTGTGTTCTCAGCCTACACCAATTATTTTGTCCTTTATTGATTTGGGATGATAAATGAGTTCAATAGCTAGTTTCTGCATAAATTTTTCCTAATCCCCAGAATGCAATTTAAAAGGTAGACAAAATTAAATAATCTGTAATTTTCCTGATCATAAATTGCAGACAGAGAATTAATATTTAAATGAAGTACAGTTATCACAGAGTTTCCAGCTATTTGTTTTCTATCTTCAGTCAAGCCTTAGTGAGCAGCCAGCTGCAGAAGCCAAATGCTCTATATTGTCCTTACTACCAAAAGAAATGTAACAAGGTAGTACAGTACTATCTTACAATTAAGTTTCATTTATAATCATCAATGCTTCATTTCACAAAAACCTTAGGTGACAAAATGGCAACCCAACCTGAACTCTGCCCCACAAAAAGTGAAATCAAAATTTTACTTGCTCTCCAAATTAATTTTAAAAGCATTAGCTGCTTTAAAGCTTGCTCAGTGCCAGTGCTTTTAAGTAGCAGATTATTTTGTGATGGAACAGACAAGGGCTCCAGCTGTCCCAGTCTCCTCCTGCATTTCACACCTCAGTCCTCTGTATTAGTAGTACTTTCAGAAGAACTGGGAAGTTATCTCAAACACTTCTTTTAATCTTCTTCGTCCTTGCCAGCTGGTCAGATGGCGGCTTTTCGTTTTGGTGGAGTAGCTGCTGAGTTACAGACTGTCTAGGAGCTGACTGCTCAAAGTATTTCACATTTTTTTGCAACTTGAGATATACAGTATTTCTCCTTCCTTTCTTAGGGAGGAAATTACTTCTTGTCTAAGACACAGATACAACTTTGGAAAGAAAGTTTGATGCTACTGAGGTGTCACGCTGCTGCTTCCTGTGTTAGCCAGGGACTGCTAGAATTGACCACTGCATGTCCAGGAGAAGCAGCTGCCCAAGATGTCAGCAAGCATTTCACAGCTCTCCATCTTTACTCAAAGGTCTATGTGATGACCACAACCCTTAGACAAACCTTTTGGGCTAACCTGAGACTATCAACACTGATATTTTCAGTAAATAACAGGACCGAAGTCATCCTGTTAGGTCGGCTTACCTGCTTCATGGCAGTCTCACCAATTCTGTCAGAATGCTTTCGAATACTCTCCAAGAAATCCTTGAGATCTGACATGGATATTTCTTTTATTTCTTCACGCAGTTTTGGAAGATTTTCTATCATTATCTGGCAAAAACGGTATTGGCTAACTCGAGGAAGATACAGATTTTCCAGCTGCTCCATTGTTTTTAAAGCAGAATAATATCTACAAAGAGATTAAAACCAAATTATGTAGCTTCTTATAAAGCTTTAATAAAATACTTTGTTTATCAAATATAGGATATCAGTATCTTGCATGCAATCAATGTACATCTAATGAAATTACTCTGTTTTTAGAAAAATTTAGAAACAAAAGGTCATCCATATAATGCTTTAGATTGGAAAAAAACCACTGAACTGTCAGAGTGACTCAGTCAAGCAAAAATTTTAAGCAGGTTCCTATGGTATTAGCTGTTCTGATCAACAGAATCCTAATGCCACATGGAGTATTGTGCAGAATGGAGGCACCAGAGTCATAACAATTCTCTTCTCTTCTAGACTGAATTTACTAGGGTTTTTTATGAGTTCTTTTCTCTAAAACACAAATTGCCAATCACCCAACACTGCAGTATATGCACCACACAATGAAAAAAATCTTAGAAAAGTGTGCCTGTATGTATATATCTTTTTTAGGTATACGCGAACATACACACACACCCACACCAAGCCTCTTTCCACCATCCTTAGCTGGAAAAGACATGCATACGCTTACCTCAAGCAGTATTTTTTCCAGCAGTATATCATATTTTGCTGTAAACCATGAATCTATTTACTCTTCCGACAAAACACAGCATACCCCGTCAAGAAAATTACTACTCTGAACAAGCACTAAGGTCAGAGGGTTTTAAAAAAAAAACAAAATGACAAAGACTCCATAACTTTCTCCATTCTTCTGTGTTCTGTTAGCCTACAGACTATTTGTAGCAGAAATATGGAAGATATAGCCTGAGAGGGGGAATAACCAAAACACCAAGAAATGCTTCCTCTCATGTCCATACACTATGCAGATGTTGTACAGTATATTCATAACTATGTTGTGAAATTTTACATAAAGGACAATCAGTTTAAAGAAATGAGTCATGTTAAAACTACGCATAAAAATTGATTTAACTGCAAAAATAATTAAAGACAGACTCAAACAATTCTGACAACAGAAAGCTACCGAATACTGAGACATCAACTCTATCTATTACTACAGCTATTTACCTGTCTTCATTCTCAGTTCTCTTATAGATTACGGGGTTGTGGGGCCAAGACTTACATGCTAAAACCATTTAAAACCTTCAGGCCTGTTGCACGTAAGTAAAATTTTGATGCTTTCCACTGATTTACGGAAACATTTAAAGATGGAAAATTTAACTGAGAGAAATTGGATTTCCGTGCTTCCTCTTATAATCAGTAGAGAGATGAACACCACAAGGAGGTAATTCAGAGCTGAGTCAGGCTCCTACATGCCTGTTCCTGAAGTCAATACCCTTCTCTCTCATTTTCAAATGTCACACAGGCTCCTAAGGCTGAATGCTTGTGAAAATCTTTACTTTGTTGAAGAGATGAAGTCAATTCCAAGACAGACAGCTAAACTAAGGCGGCAATAAACAGAAACACCACAATCAACAAATCTGTGATGTCAGTCTTTTAAAGTGAGGTGCAGGAAACAGGTTAAACATGAACAGGACAGAAATTAGTTGTAGATGTGACAATAATTTTCCTTCACACAGTACTCTTACCAGCCACTCAGCCCAGAAGGCTTCTGGAAAAATGAATTTAGATTGGCCTACTAGAACAGAATAAGGTGAATTAATGCCTTCTAGCTTGGTATTGAATGGGAAAAGTATAAAAACTGAGATCAGACTGATTTAACTTGTTGTTAGTTCCAACCCTTTCTTTCCACAAAAAGAGAGTAATAGCCATAGCCCGTTTTTAGTTTTTTGTATTATAACCTTAGTTCCTTTTTCTTCCTCAAAGTCCTACACAATCAGGACTGGAAAATTACCAAATAATTTTGAAAGGGAAAATCTGAATATGAGCAAAGTCCCTTCAAATGTTCAAGAAAACCTGGAAAAGTGTCCTTTCCAGTTCTTCTGCTTCTGGATATTACTGTGTAGATAGAACGAGTAAACACTTTCAAACTGAAATACAATTCGAGCTGCTGGCTACCCTTCTGTAGACAAGCAATAATAAATTATTAATACTTCAGTCTTAACTTCCTGTTCCATTCTGAAATAAAGACATTGTTTTGAATTTTCCCAATCAAGACATTTCTAAGCTAACAGTTCAGCATAGCTGGAGGATGGGAAAAATCTTCTCTTTTCTTCCAGAACACAACTGCTTTCAGAAGACTGCAAATAAAGAGGTTTCAAGTGTAAATTAGGAGCTTTTGTTTATTATATACTTGGTTTATATAAAAGATACATAAGGTGACAGGAAGGTTGCAGATAAGAAGGGGTCTGGAGGTTTTCTGTGTGTGGGTTTTGTTATTTTTAAATAGTAAACAACCAAGAGTGCCACATGGTGAGACTTGTGGGGAATAAAACCATAATGGCATCAAAATCGTATAAAAGGTTTTTATTTAAATTATATGGATCAGCTTATCAGAACACTGTTAGTTCATCTGGAAGGTTTTTGACTGCTGTCTCTAAGATCAGAATTAACATAATCCATTTTAAATCCATTCTAGAGTCCCTTACTAATTATATATATATGGAGCTCAGGACCTTGCCCTTATAACATCTGTTCTGATAAAACACTGAAGTCTTTTTAATTTGAGGGTCATCTGCAGGTCAGGATTTAAACTAAAAAGTTTTGCATATCATTTAATGGAATGATGTATTTGTACATTTTGCTTTAAAAACATTCCATAGATTTAACTCAATGCTGAAGATTTTGACAACAATATTATTAGTTCCCATCATACATATTCATGTCATAAGTTGAAGACTGAACATTTGAATACAAATGAGTTAAAGAAGTATTTTCAATGGGCTTTTTTTTAATATAAATATAGCAGTCCTCTGTCTGTTCTTCTGAGATAATCCTGTAAGAATATGTTCCCCAAAGCAAAATTTATAATGTAAGCTCTGAAACTGAAGACTCAAGTTTGAAACACCAATAGAGGTCATATGATAAGACTGTCCAGAACTGATCTATCTTGCCATCAGAACCAGAAAACTGTAAGATGGATCTTACTAACATCTCCAAACTATAAAAATGGAAACTTCTAAATCCAGCAAGAAGCAGGACTGGGGGGGGGGAACATGAACAAAAAAAACCAACAAAAACCCCAGAAGATTAATATTAGTGGTTTGCATCCTCTTCTTATGTAACTGAGCTGGCGTTTTACAAAATGTCCAAGTCACAGGCACAGAGTATAATGTGAAACATCAACACACAAAAAAATCCAAAATAGAAAGAAAATTACCATTACTTTAGTGTATATGAAGTATTAAGTTATGTTTTAAATAACAGAGAGAACTTTTAAGATTTTTATGAGTGAAGCGTCATCTGGGGGCAGTTAAGAGAAATACTGTAACTTACTAAAAAAGCCCCATCAAGTTAAACTAGAGCAGTTACACTGGACAGGAGCAAGATGAACTCAAAGGCTGTGCATTTTAGTGAGAATAACGCATCTGTACGCAAGCCTTCTGAGTAAAGAAATGTATAGTCATGTCCCACAACTTCCTGTTGAAAAAACAAGAGGAGAGACAATAACCTTCAAATCTTGAAGATGATGTATTAAAACTGCACTTGAAAAACCTTTCACCACAGGAACAACTATTTATTTATTTTGTTTTTAAATCTAGTTGCCTTAGCAATTTTAAATCTATTTTTTAAACTTCCCCACCACACCAGTTTTGTCAGCTGCCCCAAAGCAGCACAAACTGAGATCAAGACACTAACTCGGAATTTCTGTAAAGTGAGTCAAAAGCTCAATATTTCTGAAAATCAGATTAAAGAGTTGCTGTGGAAAAAACCCCAAGATCTGTGGAATATCTTTTTCATCCGTAATGATGTGGTAGGAATTTTTTTTTAAATAGAAATTATTGAATAAATAGGATTGTGAGAACAATGAGAAAGCAAGTAGCTGACAGCTCAGTACCAAATATGTGTTCTGATGGGGTTTTTTTGACAGATGCATGGTACCTCTGGGAAGTATTGATTTGCCGTTGGTAAAATCCAGTGCTTCATTTTGACATGGTTCCAAAACAATGCAGAAAACCAAAATCAAATCACCATTGGTTTTATCTGTTCCAGTACCTTTCCATACGAACAAGGGTAAAACCAAACGATATAAATTATGAAGTCCATCTATTTGCATCCTTTATCTCTTAAGGTTTATTTGAATGCTTGGAAGGTTTATGCAGAGAAAGGCTGCATGACTTGTCTCAGTGAGACCTGGTAACCTAAATAACTAATCAACTCTGTCTTTCCCACAGTTCAGAAGAAAGCTTGTAGTAAATCAGTAAATAAATCCAAGACATTCAGGGCAAAAATCTCATTCTGGAAGACCTTACTCTTTCTTTAGTCCTTCTCACAGTAGATTCAAGAAGAATCAGCAACAACCTTAGCAGACGGATTTATTTATTTTCACTGTATGGGAGGTTTGGGGGTTTTTTTTGTAATAGTTATTGTGGAAGACAACTTGCAAAAACACCAGTTAAAACAATTCCCAACTAGACCACAATCTCTTGAAGCAGCTGGGAACTTTCTCCAGAGACACATATCAAAATCCAAATGCACACGCCATGGTAACAGAGCTGTATAAAATGTCTGATGATCTTATCTCTGACTTTAATTTAAAGACCTAGAGGCAGTTCAGCCTAAATGCATAGTCCCCACTAGGTGTTTTGAAGAGCAGTGGAGAAACCACACCTCTCCCTTGTGCTTCCTCAGCTAAGACTTTAAACCCTCCATAACTCTCTCCAGCCAATTGTGTCTGTTTAGAGTAGATTCCGCAGTTACTTCCTCTCACAACTATAGCTCTTGTCAACTTGTGTTATGCATGGCTCAGGACACAAATAAATAGGATACGGAGCCTTTCACCTCTAGGTCATCAGTTCAAATGTAGCCCATATTCGTAGGGACCAAAAGTTGCTACCAATAGATGGCTTTTCGGACTCCTCAGTAAACCTCCATTCTATCCATGTACACCAGCATGTATTCCAGACCCAGAATCCTGCATGATCTTAAAAGGCAGCTGTCATGCAGAAAAGGAAAGGGAATTTCAACCTTTATCCTGAAACAACTGTCTCCCCAAAATATAGAATATCCACACTTTCTTCTTCCCTTCCTTTCAACATCACAAATTCTAGTTTTATTCACAGTGCAAGACTAAGACAATGGAATAATGAAAATGTATTCTAAAAGGCTGCAAGCAGAGCAAGTCAAAAGAAAATAAGGTTTTTTTTAAAAAAAAAAAAGACCAATGAAAGTTTTCCTGCATTAACAAATCTCAGTGAGTGTTTATGAGAAAACTTATCTTTCCCTAAACAAAACAACCAGGAATGTTTATTTAAGACAGAGATTGTGCATGCTCCTCTCTCTTGACTCTTCCAGGAAAGCTTCACAGCAAAACTTAGGAGAGTCGGTTTTGAAATTCCTTGCACCTGCACTCATCAGCTGTCAGGTCCTTGCACTGATGCTATGGATGTTCTTGCTATTGATGAGTCTCTTAGTGACAAAGGCCAGAACACACTCACTCTTTGGATTTGTTGCCTGCTAAGCCACAAGGAAATTACCATCTGAATTAACTGCAAGTTCCAAGTGACAGCCACCTCTAGGTTGTATTATAGGGAACTGTAAGTTACAGGCAAAGTAGTAACTGTAGCATAGCTAATGAAAGAGATATCTGAGCTGGAGCAGTAGCCTGCAGCAGAGCCTAAACCTTCTGCACTCCATGTGATTTCAAGGTATGGTACATCAAAGCTATGGCATCTCCCCTCTCCCTTAGATCTTTTTCTGGTATGACAATGACATGTCCAAACCCCTCAATTCAGTATATCGTCCTTCAACTTCTAAGACTTCCTGTCTGGCAACTCCTTCCACAGGAAAATAATCAGATGTGAATCTCTTAAATAAGAGAAAATTATTTTTAGATTTAAAAAGTACCTCAGAAAGCACACCAGCTATCAGACTCTACAAAACTACTAGCGAACACGGAGTCAAAGTGCTAAAAGCCATCTGCAACTTTATCTCACCTAAGTGATCTCTCCATGATGACATTCGGAACTATAACTTCCCTTGCAGTTCTAAAACCAGAATGTTGCCTGTCTTGCCTGACAGAGCAAGGGAATGTCAGAACGCAGGCCTTGATCCTAATGTTTCTGTATTTTCAACACGCAAAACATAGCATACTCTACGGACCACCTTGCAGAAGCAAGTGGCAAGCAGGGCGCTTCAGACAGCACACCCTGCAGTTTGTTCTCTGATCAGAGTAGCAAGGGCACTGGACTGTTCACGTCTTTCTGCTGAGCTGCTCCAAGAACACTGCAACAACACACTGCCAGCTATTCTAAGCAGACGTCCTGTTCAGAGGAAACAGTGTACAGCAGTCAAGCTGATTAAATCTACGACACTGCTTCACATCTAGCAAGTTTTGACTGTAATAAGAGACACCATAGTGCCATAGCTATTAAGCCATTCTTAAAGTTCTTCTATTTCTGCAGAAGACCTCCCAGACTGCATGCATGCACAGGTATCAAGTAGCACATGCACCACTGTCGAAGATGCATCAGATTTGTTGTGATGCTCCTCGATCTGATGTGTACAGTAGATCTGATGCATTTTGGACATGTCTGCACACGGACTTTTGAGCTGATGTACTCATATACAGTGGCTGTTGTTGAGGATTTTCAGATGTCCAGCGGTATGACAAGAGGTGTTGGTTAGCCAGACAAACAGTCCAAAAGAAAATATAGATTACACAGTAGCCCTGTAGACACCTGACTACGCCTAGCTAACTCCAAATGGAAAGAGTCAGGTCCAGATAGACTTGTTTAGCAGGCGCTCACTGCAGTGGTGCCAGGCACACAAAGAGGCAACGACAATGATTATGAATCCAGCAAGGGAAGACACAGAGCAATCGGCGTGACTGAGGCTGTATAAAAATCAGGCAGCGATGAAGGTGGAAATGACGCTGTAGAAATCAGGCAGAAGAAAACAGCAGCAGTAGTATTCCTGGGGTCAGTGTGCATGCGGTGCAAGGCAGCAGCATGAGCCCCAGTGGGACACAACAGCAGCTACAGGGGGTCAGGAGCAGCCAAGCTGCCATGGAGAGAGAACTGGAGATACTGGGGTTACAGCAGCAGCTCTCTGAAAAGATGGACAGTGAAGACAACACAGGAAGGAGCAACTGGTCCAGTACCAGTTAAAACCATTACTCTAGAAATCTATTTTTAATTATGGTTTTAATTTTCCTTTAACAAGTCAGTTTGTCACAGAGGGAAAACAAACCCAAATCACAACACATTCTCTGCACTTCATTCTCATGGTCCCATGCACACAAAAAATATGGATGGAGATACTTTATAAATAAGCATGACATGCAGTGAAACTACGGTTAAGTAAACATTATTTTTCATGGCATTCACTAAGCTTCTAGAAGACTTAAACATTTGTTCACTTGCAGTGACACTCTTGAAACACAGACAGGGTATTATGAAACAAAGACGACATGCACCAAGCTATAGGACTTTGAATACTTACTTGTCTACATTAGTGTTTGCTATTATATCAGTTTATTCAACGTTTTATTTTACAAATGTTTTATTTTACTCATTGAAATAAGTTCACTCACCTTTTTACATTCATCTGTTCTTTTAGTTTGCTGTACATTTCCAGCACTGCATAAAAACAAGCAGATTAACCCATGGATCTTATTGTGGCTTTAGTTAGTAAAAGAGGAAAATATATATTGTAAAGGACAAAATAAACCATAGAAAATTATATGCTAAATTTACCTTGTTTAATTCCTCCTGTAACCTAAACATAACAAAACCAGCAAAAAAAAAAAAATTCTAGAATGCAGCTAAGAAAGAAAAAAGAACTAAACTCCTAACAGCTTTTAAATGAAAAAGAGTTAAGATTAAACAAAACAGCAGACACTAGATACATAAAACATTCATTCATTTGCTACGTACCATAAGTTTATCTGCATTACCAGCCTATGACCTGTCTCTATTAAATGGCAACAGTACCACCTACTGTACTCGTAGGAAGTCAACAACAAGACTTTACAAAGAAAAATTCTCAAATCTGTTTTACACCAGTATCATGAACAGGATAAAATCCTTAGAGAGCCGTGTGCAGTGCTACAATACTGCCTTTCCGAAACACCATTTAGAGCCCTTATGTTTTATAAAAAAAAGCTTGTAATGACACAGTGCTAAAAGTACAACGCTGAAATAGAATCACTAGTATTTTCCATAGAATTCAAACAGTAAAAACCACCCTCTTCAGCAACAAATTCATTGGTCATCATATTTAAAATATTACTTCATTTAAAGCTGCATGCATCTACACTGTTTGCATAATTTATACCTGTCTCACTGTCTTCTCACAAAGTGACATAATTGCTCTATGTTAAATATTGTAAAAGACATGGAACCTACATGCTGACATCTTTTTAACACCTGTTAATTCTTTCGTTAAACTGGATGTCACAGGATTACGACTTAAAAAACAGAATTCTCTTGCATTTTGGCTATTATGACTTACTTTATTTAATATGCCATCATATTTAGCTCAAGGTCACTCACCTGGAAGACACAACTGTAGTTTTTCCACAACTGTTGTAATATTCCGTTGCTGAACTCTGCACCGGATGATTTCTTCTGTTTGGGCTATCACCTTAGAGATTTTAATTTAAAAAAAAATACAAATAAATAAAATCACAATTAAATTATGCAAATAATTTCAATTTGCTACAAATATTCATAATATCCACACAGGAAGCACCATTTTCTCACCTCTTTCCCAGCATCCTGAAGCCTTCGGTTGGTATCAGTAACTTGGACCTTAAAAATAATTTCACCTTTGTTAGACAAATATGCATATATTGCCCTGATGTGACTGCTCACCCTTGTAATCAGATCATGCTTCATGAGAAACTTAGAACAAAGAAATGCAAATTCAAATTAACTCTACAGCTTGAACTTGAACTTTTGATCGGAAAGGGCTTTTGTTAACTTCAATTACTTATGACAGTTCTTTCTAACAGATTCTGTGGCAAACTTCTCAAATTTACTTGGGATTTTTGAACTTTCCTTGTTTCTGTAGGTCTGTCAAACAATTCAAATCATTGACCCAATTGACCACTGGTCCCTTTTTGATAACCTCAATGAGCTCTATGGGCCATTCATTGTCTGTAAGAAATGGTGATTGCATTTTATGGTAATTAAACATTCATACTTTACTGAATGCAAACACTGGGTGGTTGATTAACATCAAACGTGGAAATCTCCAAACCACAGCAACATTTTAATGCTGCAGGTGCAGGCAAAGCTCAACCTCAGATTTTCCCACATAGTAAGTGACTCATTAGGTCATCATAATAAGGAAGCACATTCTAGTTTATTAAAAATCTCATTAATTTCTGAACAAAGATGCTCAATGACCTCATTGACGCTGTATTTGGTCTCTTGTTATCTGAATATCCTTTATATAATGCTCTTCTAATCATAACCTCTGATGAACTACGCTCATTCTGTCTGGTGTGCATATTTTGCTCTCAAAAGTGTAAAGAGAGCTAAAAGGGACGGATCTCATAATTCTACGTTCAGATTTGGGAGTAAATCTTAGTTCTCATTTCTAATGAAAACTATTAAGTCCACCTACTCTCCTACTGATTACAGAGTAAAGAAAATTTATTTTTCACGCACAATTGCAGTATTGTTATTCTTCTAATCAAGACTCTAAATTCTTCTAAGGTCTGACATGCAAATGCAGGATTAGAAAAAGACCTATGTAAGAAACATTGGTTTTACCATTTGTTGCTCTTTACCTTCTGAGAAAGCCTTTAAAAAGGGCAAAATAATTTTGGTAATGTTTTCTGAAAATATACATTTAAAAAAAAAAAATCAGAATTAGACCTAATAAAATAATCAGCTTTGTAAATGTAAATGTAAATTACCAGATCAGGCAACACAGCTCTAACCACAAATCCGAAATAACCCATTTTTAAAAAACTGTTGCAAACATCAGTGTATGTTATAATCACTCAACTCTTATTCTTCAGTAAGGGTCAGGTTCCTTCTTTTAAATTCAAAGACAATGATATATGGAACTACGAAAAACTAGTTCCTTACCTTTAATTTTTCTGCATCAGCCCTAACTTTAAGGAGTTCTGTAATAGCATCCACAAAGCCCTGATGGTGAAAATTGCACATCTTTTCTATCTCCCTGTCATGGTTACGTATGCAGGCATCTAGTTTTTCCATAAACCTCTGGTGTGCATTTGGTTGGTCATCATATACAGACCTGTTAAATACAAATAAGAAAAACAAAAGTTTACTTTTTTCCTCCAGTGAAAAACAGTATGCAAGGATCTTTATTGAAATCTCTCTCCTAAAAAGAAAACAAAAGCACACAAACTTGATGCTACGGTGGCATCATTTGTGATCCATTCCACCAAAATCAGCATTAAAAGAAAGCGATGGCACAAAACTGAGAACTGAACCCAGCCCTTATGGCATTAATCCAGGTGCTTAACCAGTTACAACATGGTTGACCTGAGCCTCACTGGTCTGTTATTTATGCCCTAATGCTCAAATACGGGTACAAAAGAATCAATTTCTCCGACCACCTCAAATAGCATGGATCGCTTTTCCATCAAATTCCACTCTTTGCTAAATATAAAGAAGTGCAAACATACAAATTTGCTTTTCTGGTATTCTTAACATCAGAATTATCCAACCACATCAGGGGTGGATGCTTCCAGCCAGAACAACTGCAGCACTGTGCGGCAGCAGCCGGACCCTGGCGGAAGGCAATTCTCACTGCTCCCTGCCGCCTCCTGCCCATGCCCAATGGCTCCCAAAGCAAAACCATGGCATGTACATGCCTAAGGCTGCCACCTCAATGGGAACCAACTTTCAGGAACGGTTAAAATCAGGTCTTTTGAGTAATTTTACTAAATGTTTCAACAGTACACTTATAAAACATCAAGTAGGAAACATGACTCCTGGAGAAACTGCTGGTGTAGCTTGCCAAGTTGCGTCAGGAATGGCAAGCTGCGTGGAAAAATGCTCAAGTATGAGAAGGAGCAAAGGAGACGGGGTAATTTAAAGCTTTAGATTTTAGCAGAGGAAGCAAGAAAAGAGGTAATAGAGAGAACTGTACTGGAGATGAAGGTATGAAGTCTCCCAAGACTGGCAAGGCACAGGCAGTTCCAAAATTTGATTAATAACTCAATATAGCACCAACAGCAAAGACAGGTAATTTTTGAAGCAACTTACTAGCTAGAATGCGAGCAGTAATATGAGGATGACAGTCATACATATGCAACCATGTTCGTACTGCAAACTACAAGCATTCAAAAAAATGAGATCAAAAAAATCTTTAAAATGCTTTTTTTAGCCTCTAATTTCCTTTCATAATTACGACATTTTCTCCAGAAATACATACAGAGAAGTTGCTTTTAAAAAAAACCAAAACACACTTAAGATGGCAGGGAGGAGGAAGCTGAAGTTCCAATGGTCTCAATGTTGCTTGTAGAAGTACAGTCTTAAGTTCAAGACCCAGCTGACAGTGAGTCAAAGCCTCTAAAACTCATGAGTAGAGAGAAAGTACTTCCCTCCCAGTCTTGTCGGAGAAGTATGACTTCCCATATTCTTCAAGATCCTCTTTTCTAACCAGACAGCTTGGCTCTGCCAGGATCTGGGGGCATCATCACCCGTTCAACAAACCCATAACTGAGTGTCTGACAAGAACCTGACCTTTCAAGGAAGAGAAGAGTATAGCAGAGATTGAAAAGACTCTCAGAACTAGACTCTTCATCCTTTTTGAGTTCCTTTTGACCATGGACTCAGAGAAGCAACTGATGTTACAGAAATGAGAAAGGTAATACGCTGTCCTACATGCCAAAGGAAGAAAGCCAATTCCTGATAGCCTGCTTGCTATAGGTATTTTGTCTCAGAAAAATCTATTAAATAAAATATTCCTAGAATATTCCCCTTTTGCTTATGCAGGAAAATAAGGATACAGTACTGAAAGGCAGGTTCTTTCCTCCAAAGTGCACCAAGGGAAAAATACAAGATTGTTGACCCATGAAGCGGTTCACAAAGGGAAAAATGCCCCTCACCCATTCCACCACTGCAGTTTGAAATGACAGCTGGAAGGAGCAAAGGTGTGACAGTCAGCCTCTCCTCCTGAGGTTCCTGTCAGACTGCCTGAAATGGACCCCTCAAGGCTGCCCAGCATGACTGAGGTTTAAAGGGCCGTGGTAGAAGATCACGAGTGACCCACATCTCCACACAGAACCTGGTGCTGACTGGAGGGAGAAGCAGCAACCTGGCCTGGGAGGAAAGAAAGGTGCAAGACACATGGTCAGCACTGAGTGAGCTTTCATCAGGCAACTTAATGTTCTGCATCTGAAGACACAGGGGGAAGCAGGTAGACCATATCAGTTACCTGTAAAGAAATGAGCACGGGATGAGAAAAAGGTTCAATAACTGATGTTGTAGTGCTCCAAACTACATAGTACAAGGTGGTTACATGAGCACTGCTCTGTCTCTGTAAGAAAAGGGTCAGAAATGTTGGAACCTAGAGGGTGAACATGTAGGAACAACTACCTGGCTCCAGAGTACTGTTCCTGGAAAAGAAATAAAAATATTAGGAGGACCAGAGGCATCACATAATGTATTCACAGGTATCAGAAATGCATGAGCTTCCTCTGAATGGGCTGGACTCACCATCTATACTGCACCAGATGCTAAAGCAAAAACCAGAAAAAAGTTCCACTTATTAACTGCTTCCTTGAGCCTTTTATCTAAGGGTGGAAGGAATCTCCAAGTTTAGGTCTCCTTCCAATGTTCTCAAAAGGAAGTGAGAAAGGAGTATTATTATCACAAAGATAGGAGACTTCCACCTATCGCTGTGTACTCATAACTGTAAGTTCTGTGACATAACCATAAGTGAAAACAGTAGTAAAACACAGAAGACCAAGTATACCAAAAATGAGAACAAGACTGTAAAAAGATGGTGCAAGAGGAACTCCATACTTCAGTTTGTACCACCAGTCTTTCTTTCGTGGTAGCAATGCACTGTCTTTCTGGACTTAGTTATTGCCTGATTATTTTGGGATATCCAGTAGCTGCAGTTCAACGTGGCTGTCTTTGTACCTTTTTGTTGATTTCAGATCTGCCAACACTGGCAGCCACACTCTTAAAATACTGAGGGAGGGAAATAATTTGCAATCAGGAGATCTCTCTTTAAAATGTTATCAAATAATTCCACACAACACAGCCAGAAATTCTGGAAGAATGAATGATGTAGCATAGGCAGTACAGTATTCACTGTTAAAAAATCAGTATTTATTATTTTCCTCACTATTAAAGCTACTTATACTTCAGTTTAATGATAATAAGTAAAGTACTGATTGATAATTCTCAGGGGTATTATCACAATATTTAATTCAAAATCATACAGGGAATAAATGTTTAAAATTGTGGAAGAA
>Ga0181612_106728_pt1 | contig 19572 bp, 11 predicted proteins | sample HoacroProtozoa21_FD_119630 | JGI IMG/M metagenome (GOLD analysis project Ga0181612, IMG submission 119630) | Hoatzin crop microbial communities from Cojedes, Venezuel. Combined Assembly of Gp0051906, Gp0051904, Gp0051908 | reverse complement strand
TTAGAGGAAAATAAAACATTTTTTATAAGTCAGGTTGAAATTTCATGCCCTATGAATGCAGTTAATAACATAAATTAATAAACTGAAATGCAAGCCAAACATCTTGAAATCCAGTCACCTCTGAGGTGGAAAGGAATCCACAAGACTAACTTTTGGGTTCCATTTTTAAGTATTCCCAAAAATTCAATGAACAAAAAAATGAGGCCACCACTTTTAGCATGTTTTTCAAAGGCTGTGTTTATAAATATGGTGGGGTTTGCAGACACTATGCTGTGGAAAGGTTACAGTTCCATATGTTTTGGCACTACAGTTCTTTTGTGTGATGTCTTCTTTTATGTTGGTGTTGTAATACAGCAGGTTCTCATCCTCTCTAGTTCTATAAAAACCTTGATCTGAACAGCATTCACTGTATAATTAATCATATTTCTTCACTGCAGTACCATCGATTTCTATTACATCTGACTTTTGACATCTTCCTACTTGGCAAGACAGTACAGCAAAACCCATACAGACCGTCAGCTACCTCCCCCCCCTTCAGTAAGTAATCGAACTCTGAACACAGAGTAAAGCTCTCAAATTGTTGCCACTGAGGACTACTCTGCAGCAGGAGGTGAACTGTAATCCTATTTATGTAGTTTAATCAGAAGTCACCAACCAATTGCAGTAACCTGTAGGACACGTGCTGACGGACAATATGCAAATTGTACATGAAGGACTGTGCTCTGTCTCCAGGAATTACCCCTTCTTGTCTCCTTCTTAGTAACACAGAGTTTAGTCCAATAAAGCTCCACAGAAAAGCAGAATGATACTTGACAGATACAAAGAATACAAGGAAGAATGCTTCAAGTTGAAGCAAACTTCTAAATGTTTCCTCTTCTGCCCTTTCGGTGGGATTGGACATTCTGATCACTTATATGCCACTACCTAAAAATGTAAAAGCTGTATTGGGATGAGGCTGGAAGGGTGAAATATTAGCTGAGAAAATTACACTGTTCTTTGTTGGTGATTTATTCCATCTTCAGTTAACGTGTTTTCTTAAGCTTTTGGATAGTGTCATCTTCATTCTAAATTGTTACGTTTCAGACATGCAGCTATATTATTAAAAATTCCTTTTGATAGAATTAGTCTATCGTTACCAGGTAATGAGAAGAACATTACTGACTTTGTGAGGAATTATGTCTTCTAGGATTTTCATCTAAATTAAACTTTGGTCTGACTTAAAAGAATAAATTGTCTCTGAAGCCTACCGTTTCCTTGGTGATATTTTTTATTCTTGTGTCATAATGCAAGTAGAAGAAACATTTGAAACTTTTGTAAGATTACTTTCCAGTACAGAGAAATATGAAGATCACACAAAAATTGAATGATGCCAAATGAATGGAGTAGAGAGCATGCAATTATGACTAAAGTGGGATTAAATAAGTAAAGGTTAAGTGCAAGCATGACATGATAAAGCAGGGAAAAAGGAAAGGAAAAAATTCACTGTGCTTCTTTTCATAACTCACACATACAAGTTCAATAAGTCCTAGATAATTTATATAGATCACCTATATAAGCATTCTGCAATGCAGAGAGCTATGGAGTTGCATTGAAAATCAAATGACTATTTCAAATGACAGAAATTACCAGTAAATAAACCCATATGGAAGAAAGGTAGAAACATTTTTTAAAATTAGATGTTAAAGCTATTTCTGCTTGAGAAAATACCACTGAAGCTTTCTTGGGGTCCATATAGAGATTTCTATTCTCTTTCTCTCTCTTACCATACTTTATATAATATTTTACAGTATACATATATGTATACAAACACAAGTGGAAGGGCAAATGAAAATACTATAATACGAGTTTGGGGAGTCCAACACAGATACGTACTAATTCGACTTTTTTCTTCAAAGACAACAGAGTCATTACCTTGTGGAAAAGCCATACAGCAAAGGAATGCATTAAAAAAAAAAGAATAAATTATTTGACAGTAAAAAATACAATGCAAAGAACTTCTTCATATACCTAGTGCCTGTTCAAAGCGGCTAAAAATTATATGAAAATCTAATAGTTTTCCAGATAGACATGAGGGGAAAATGAAATCAAACATTTCGTCCAGAATCCACTTCCGTATATAAAAAAGCTGATGTGAGTAGAGCAGTGGGGAGCTCTCAAAGCAGTTTGATCTGAAAAACACCAAAGTCTTGAAAGGAAGGCCTCATTTCAATATTCATACTGACTAATCTCAACGACAAGAGAATCTCTTTGAAGAGAAGCTCCTGGGTTTACCTTTAAGAACATTCGTCACTGTGAGTGCTTGCCTGCTTTGTATCTTGACAAATTTCCAGAAGCAGAACTTCTGAAAGCAGATATTTATTCTAGGACAGTGTACTACTGTTTTTTCAAGACAGTTTGTCAGGTTAGTGTCACACTTTTGTAACTGAAGAGTCATTCTGCTCAGAGCCAGCTAACTCTTTAAGGATCCGTATGTAGAATCACTCTTTGTGGGGCAGCTGATTCTCTAACACATTGACATTATTTTATGATGATGTGTTACAATTTCAATCAGAAAAGGTCAGAGCTGGCACTAAAAGAACAGTGATTTATTATTCTGAGGAGGATGGCATTGCAACCCATAAAGCACTCAGTACTACCATTAAGACAAAAACTACAGTCAGAATAGTAGCAATACCACAGTCCAAGTGTATTTAATGGCTGACCAGCAGGAAGTATAAGAAAAATCCCATTTATTTAGCAATTTAAAAACTACAGTTCTGTGCCTTTTTAAGTCTCACCTAATTAAAATCATAAATAACAATTTGATTAATAATGGCCAAAGCCACTGCCCAATCGAGATATTTTTTTTCCAGTAGCCCAGTACACTTTCAAATATTAATGAAAAATTGAAAATTTTTTTGTTAGAACAGGACAGAGAGATAGAAAATTAGCTAAACATATGTGATTATTATACTGTAAACATGATCAATTACAGTCTGTTTTTTAAATTTTATGAGAAGACAGATAAGCCTTGATAAACCAGTCTTTTGCAGAAGAATAGCTCAATCAATACTCAAAGAAAAGTATTCACTTGATTGGAAACATGTACACTTCACTAGGAGTTTAATCTTGGATCAAGTCCTGTGAAACTGTGTGGACACAGACAGTAGCGGAATAGCCAAGAACGAAGGTGTAGTCACAGTGGATAAAATAGCAGTAGGAGATGGTGCACCTCCTCACTCTCTCTTAACGAGGAAAGTGCGTTTGGAGTAAGTGGTCTGCTGGCTTATGTGAGGACTCAAGGTCATTATGTAGACAGAACATTAATTTCTTTCGGAAACATTCTTACATTATGAGTTGAAATGAGAAAAATTAAAAAAAAACTCATACTTGTTAGGATCTGTGCCTCATTTGTCCACAGCTGAACATTTACTTGGACTTTGCATTCATCATTCCAGTAAAACAGTTGTAACCAGACTAAAACATGTGCATTGCCTTGCTTTTTGAATTGATCTACAGAACATTCTTTTCAAATATATCTTGAAGAATAACAGGAAATAGTAGTGAAAAAGAGTACTGATAATATAGATGGAAGTCCTTTGATTGCCTTTACCTCATCACCCCAAAGCACCTCCCAAAATGTCAGGAACTGTTTACTAATTTTCCAATCCAAACCATTCTATAATTCTATGATTTCTCTGTAGTTATCTGGAGCCAGGAAAACTTGAGACCATGGAAGAAGGCAAGATAAAGTCTCAGGCTTTAAATGACTTCTGTCGAGCACAGAGGTCTGAATACACGAGACAGCTTGAGGTAGACCACACATCTATGGAGTTAATACGTTGTTACAAAGTTTCAATATCAGAAACTAATTTAATCATCATATTGGCTGTGCAAAAATGAGTTACAGGTGCCCCTTGTACTTCAGACTTTTTTTTTTAATGATAAATAATAGCTTCCAGATAATGTGGACTATATTAATCATGTGGAAAATCATCATAGGTCAAGGCACAACAAGATAATAAGTACTGCCAGAATATGCTAATAAGATCTTTCTTAGGTCAGAAAGTGCATTTGTGGCACAATCAGGAATAGAACAGTTATATACCAGTCTAAATTGTAAGATCATTGTCTTCTTTTCTCTTGCTGGAGAGCTGTCGATTTTATTTAACCAAATTACAGTTTCTGCAGTCAATCACTGGTTTTTTTCTACTTTCTTTAAGCCGTAAGTATGAATTTCCTTTAAAAGGAATAAAGACTTTTTGGTGTGCTCTGAACTCTGGGGTGGAGCAGCCAAGTTCAGGATGTTTTACAGCAAGAAGGGTTTTGCTCTGTTGGATACAGTTTGCAAGCAGAAGCTATACTATTTGGGAACTCGGTAGCAGTGGAAGAAAATGCACGAATGTAATAAATTTGAGTGCTTTAAATAATGCGTGACCTAATATACTGCTTTAAAATATTAAAATTTTAAATTATGAAAGGTTCCTCTTATATGTGATATATGAGGATATTTCAGCAATTTCCATTATAACTATAACGATAGCTGTTTCAGAATTGCTGATACTGACAACTTTACTGAATTGGTTGTAAATCTGGAGAAAATGTACCCCAAAAAACAGCTGGCTACATAAGGGAAAATCCACAAAATTGTTGAAAGATACTAAAATAGATGCTAAAAGCTGACTTTTACGATTAAGATACATATACCAAAATATATATTACTCATTACATGTTGTAAAGACAAGGTAAGTAGGTTATGAATTCACATCTTAGATTACAATACCGTATTTATGGTTAAGCTGCCTTATTTCTAGCATGGTAACTTGAAAATCCATCAAGCTTTATACTTCTGCCCAAAGCAGAGAGATCAGAGGTAAAAAAAACCAAACTGTGTTCCATATTTAAGAAATCAGAACCTCTAAAAGCAATAATTGTTAAACTACATGTATTCAAATTAAAAAATATTTATAAATGTTAGAAAGGTAAAAACAAAGCATTCATCTAATCACCACAATGTATGAAGCACACCACAAATCTCTCCAACAGCTGTTCTTTTACTGCGAAAATAATCTTAAAAACTCTGAATTTGTTTTGACTGCTTTGACTACCTAGGAGTTTGTTTTTGTGACTGTTACAGCTATACATTTATGGGAGAGTAGAAAGACAACAGGCTGTTCTGAGGCCAAAACGGCATGGGTTGCTAAAACCTGCAATTAATCTGCCTGTCCTTGGATAACCTCATTATTCTCATTGAAATTAGGCTCAAAACATAAATGATTCGGGACATGTATTTGGAATGTCTTATTTATGAACATGTACGTCTGCTTCATCAGACAGTATGAATTTCTTTTCTCATGCTCTTTATTTTTATGGCTAATATCCAGTAGCCAAAATGTAAGGCAGAATTTGGCCCAATTTTGGGGCAGCACTGTTCTCCCTATACCATTCTACCTTCAGGAAAGAACGTTCTCTGAAAATTAGTTCTAGCTTATGCTTTTGATGTCTGCTACCTTCTAGATGATTTGTTTTCTAAACAAATATTGAAGAGACATTTCCACTTTCTGTAAATTGCTGCTTCCTTGTTTGTATTGTAGTTCAGACGGATTTTGAAGCCTTGACTTCAGAGATTCCAAAGCTCCTTCACATTAAGTCCCTTGACACTTCAATCTTGTTGACTTCACTAATTAGGTTCTGTAATTTCTCAGTCTGCTCTTTTGGAATTGGAAACCTTAATAACCAACCTGTTTTTGTTTATCCTTCTATTTAATTGCGAGCGTATCAATTCGTGCTCATTTATTCCAAGGTTATTCTCTTTGACCAGCTAATCGTATGTTCTCCTGTTGGTTCACTGACTACCCAGACTGAAGGAATCTAACGACTAACGGATCCTACAGCACGAAGTTTTGATCATTATTGGCAACACTTGCTCCGGTCAATATGTGCAAATGGAATGTCTATGGTAATGACACATATCTCGGTAGAATTCCTCTCTCCATAACATTAACAATATCTACAGCTGTTTAAATCTGTCCATGGAAAGTGGAGCCGAACAAAACACTGTAGAGAATGTTTTTTCACAGTCTTTCCCAAAGTAATTTTCTGATTCTTACTTCTATTGTACTGTGTTTCTTCCAAAACATGCTACGGCAGCGTGCCATTGCCTCTTTTTCTCTTTCCACCTCAGCTTTTTGAAAAGCAAGTATTCTTCAATTTCTGTTCTAGTCATGATGGTTCTTAAACAGTCTTTCTATTATTCCCCAAATGATATTTTTTCAAACGAAGATCACCCAATGTAAAAAAAAAACAAACCAAAACAAAAAACAAAACCAAAAAAACCCGAAACCCAAACCTGCTTGAGTCAGATATTTCTGCACAGGAATATGAGCACATATTCCAGATTTTCACAGTGAAACTTCACATCTGGCTTATCTATAACATTTAGTACAGCATTCACACTGCATTGCTGCATTAGTGCTTGTAATATTAGTAAAAATATTTCCAAAAAATGTTTAAATTGGAACCAACATTCAAAGGACTCGTACAAGCCTCCTGTCACGCTACAAACAAAGCAAATGCTTTATGTGTAGTAGGCGATGTCCCCGCACATCATACCACATCATCTGCAGGTGCTCAATGGATACAGTTGAGGTACTTTCTTATATATATGTACATCTATGAGAAAGTTGGAAAAGTAGGATTTAATTGCAATTATCTCTGTTTTGTATAGTTCATTAACAAAAAGGAAAAACAATCCTCCAGCCTGTCAAACCACTGCATGCATTTTTTTTAAGCCTCATTTTAACTGTAATATTAATAATCTGTGTTTCAAAGTCTTATCTTCTACTCCATCTTTTTTTTTTTTTAAAGTTTCTGCTTTGAAAAGTGAAAATCCACTGCTTTCTTCAATCTGGTGTTCCACTAATATATCACAAAGACAGAATAAGCCTTTGTTATTTCTCACATCATTTTCTTTGCATGTGTATTCAACATACATTTTTGTGCTATTTTTCTAATCTTTTATTTGATTGAACATTAACTAATTCTTCTAATTAAAATATCATATTTAATTTGATACATAAACGGCCTGTAAGAAAGTTGTTTTGACTATCTTATTTAAAGCATGTTAATAGAGTAATATATATTACCATAATCTATGTTACATTTGTTTCCTGTTGGAGTTTTGAATCTAGATAGCAACTGACAAAATATTGAAATAACATTTTGCAAAGAATTCTTTATTGGCATTCTGTTCTAGTTCTGTACCAAGATTTTTATATCTTGGACCTCATTGCTGGCTCCAGGATAGGTTACTGTGTGTCTGAGATAAACTGTTTCCCCCAAGAGATTTTAGCATGCATATCGCAGTTTAAAATATATGTTTCAGCCTATTTTATTTTTTTACATTTTATTATTGAACCAAAGACTTACTTCATATAATTGATCTATAAATATCTGAGAATGAAACAGTCAATTCAACTGGAATAAATTTAAGAGTTTCTTTTTAACAAGTTAGAAAAAGCACCCAAACCTACACAATCTTTTTAACCTATAAATCTTTCTCATATTCTTAATTTGAGTGGGGTTTTTTCTTTCTTTTTTGAAATCAGATATCGAGCCTTTTGCAAATCCACACTTTGGCAGCAGAACCTGATAGTGAAAGTGCCTTCTTTAATTCTAGTACACAACTACATCGATTCTGAAACGGGGTAAAGGACTGTGCGTAGAACATCAAAGGGATATTCCTGAGACGCTGAAGCAAATCCTAAAGATATAAAGAATTGATTCTTCAGGGTGATCATTATGGCAAGACAGGAGTTGTTGCTGAGAAGAATTATAACTAAATATCACGTAAGAATTGTTGCCACAGCTTTGGAAAAAGACAGAGTTGGAAACCATAGAGGATGACCTATTCAGCTCTTCACAACACTGAAAACAGATCGTGAATTATCAAAGTCATTTCATTTTCAGTCCTCAAAGTTAAGTGGATATTTCCAACATGACAGCAGCAGAAAATTTCATTAATCTTTCCATGTTTTGAATTGTGGATTTTACTTAATTACAGTCGACAGCACATAACAAATAAGTATATTAATGTTTAAAACGTGATGAGCGGCAGAAGTAGTCAGAGAAACAGAAGTTAATAACTCACAGTGCAGTTATCTTCATCTAAGTTAACTTTAGCAGCTTTATCACAAGCAAAATCTGTTACACAGTCCAATGAATCATATGTTTGAACTTAATAAGCAAGCAGTAAACATAGAAAGTTCACTCTACCTGGGTAAATTCATGGCATTACAGGTCCATAATCTGCCTTTTATTATGCTGAAAAAAAGTATTTGCACAATGAAAATGAAAATTTTGGGAAGTGAAGTATTTGTCACTATGACAGAACGGTGTTAAAATCCTTAAGATATCAGATGGTTTATCAAGAATTTTTTATAGACTTTTTTTTAGTACGAAAAATGGCACAGAATACATGAGGAACAAGGTTATTAAAATTTTTCCAGTTTACTTCCTCAAATTGCTTGATTTTTAGGTCGGCAGAATAATCACCCACAGCTACCTTCAACCTCAAAAATATTTACAGGAGTACAGATCTTACCTGAAAATCTGATGAAACCAATCATTGCGAAGTAGAATGTTAATTTGCCGTTAAGCTATGCAACAGCAGCGTGTTCTCTGTTACTACTTTTATTTAAATCTTCCAAAATTTCAGCATCTTAAGACCGGAGATTTGCAGATGCCTGCTGTCTCCGTGTCTTTTCACCCTGAAATATCACTGTCCAAAACCAAAGCATGATTTGTCCCCACAGTCGTTCCAGATATCGTCAGGAAAAACAAAGCCTGTTCCACACCTCTGATGAATTGTCAGTATGCTGGGACTGCCCTGCCTGTTTTCCGTCATGTTCTCCAGCCTCCAGCCTGTAACTTCTGCCTTCTATTTCCTCCTTTTCCTGCTTTTAATTTAACAACTTTATCAGGGTTTCAACTCAGTTGTTCCCACTAATTCAATCCCAGCTTAATATTATAAAAAAAAATTAAATTTATCTGTGACAGGGAAAAGAGCTATAAAAGAGTTGCAGAGAATTTGACAAAACTACATCATTGATACAATTAATTTTACAAGCTGAAAAGCCTTCACCATTCTGTAACCTGCTTGTGCGTAGCATCTATGAAAACAAAATGAAAATAGTACAGATACTTTCATGCAACATTTAGAACAGAAAACATGTCTAAAGACACAAAGCTTTGCTAGAAGCAAAAAAGCTGATGTGGATTACCTTTGACTTTTCTTTCACTTCATTGGCAATACATGTCAACATACGGTTTTGACAGGAAAATAAAAGGAATTAACAAAATGGTAACTGAAGATGTGTTCCAACTTTAGATCCCAATTATAGCCCACATCCCTTAAAGCTAGGAAATGTGCAAACATCTAACACAAATGAAGGAGAGAAATCTAATGAAAAAGACAACATAGCATGAGGAAACCAAAGCAGAAGCAGCTCATTAAACCTACGCAACTGTAATCCAGAGGAATGAAGAGAGGCAGAAGTTAGTGACAAACTTGTAGCTCTCTCACTCTGAAAGAAGATATAAAACTAAACAAGCTGCAAAGTACAAGAGATATGTGTAGGGTTGGGGCTACCATCACAGTTTTTCCTCAGCTGTAACCTCCAGTGCCATCCAATCTGTGTACCAAATATTGCACTGGGCAAGTTTGCCTCTTTGCTTCAGAGTTTTGATAAAAATCTGTACAGTGCACATTGCGAAATATTATTTTCTTCTACTGATCTACAACCTGGCTGTAGAAGAAAGCAGCCTGTAGAGCAGAAGGAACATGACACCTGGAAATTAGAGACCTGGTATGGATCACTAATAGTGTTAATTGCTGGCACCTGAAGTGCCACCACAATGAAGCAAAGTGGCAAGAAGACTCATTCATCTTCTACAGGTAGCACGCAATAGAAAAGGGCAACCCAAGGGCCATGCTCAGGTCCCTCTGGATGGGAGGAGCCACATCTCCATGCAGAGCGGGAACACAGGCTCTGGATCTGGAGCAGAGACCTGTGCAGGACAAAAGGAGGAACTCTCACCTCTGCACACTATACAGGCCAGTGTTACTGGAATTCAGGAACAGAAATCTGTGGAGGGAGACGAAGTTAACGCGTGTCACCCTAGATGTTCTAGGAGTCCTGTCTTTTCATGAGCAGTTGTCTATCATGTACATCTACTTGTTCCCTCTCTGTATTGTTGCCAATCTAGATGGAACTGAAAATCTTCTAGATTCATGATGTTTGGAGGTGTTTTTATAGACTTCCTGTTAGCTTTCTGAATACTTGCTATAAAGTGGAAGAGAAGCAATAAAGAGATGCACTAGTACTTTATTGCTTGGAAGGAATTTCTCTATAAGGAAGATTTTCTGCAAGTGGCTAAGGTTTTTAAATTAGTCTGTAACACATTCTCCTTCTGGTATTTCCACAACAGTTTCTTAAACAAGCTGATAATGCAATCATATTAATGATTACACAATTCCACTGAAATCAGACTTCATCAACACAGATTTTTACATTCAACACCAATGACAAACACCTATAATGTAAGCCTTTGTATATAGCATGTACCTGCTTTCCCACCATTACAGGCAAATATTTTTATGTGCAGAAATCTTCTCATAATAAACTGTTTTTTTGCTGGAGTGAAAATTCATACTTGACTTGCAGATTTCACTGACTAGGCAGATATGACCTTCTCCCTTTTTTCCTTCAAAGTAAGTATTTCTCTACTTGACAAAACAGAAGATTGAGCAGAGTAGGAAAATAGTCTTTGTAATTCATCGTTGTGCAACTCATTGAACTTTAAAAACCATCATATATTAAACTCCCTCCTACATCACAACGTCTGTGTTTACCATGTAGATTTAACTCCTAAAATATCATTAAGTCTTCTGTAAATCTTCTTTTCTTCGAACACTAATTTCTTTCTAGAGAGATTTAGAGTTCACACTGAAAAATGTTATGAGAAGTCTTGGAATGTTTCAAAAGACTTTTTTTATCTCTATAAAACAATCATCTATGGTATACAGGTATTTTAAAGGACAGTTTTGGTAAAATCCTGTATCTCAGTGTAAGTAAAATATAATAAATCTTTTAGAGCTATTTTTTTGTTGGCCGTTCAAACACATCAGTGGCTTCTTTGGTTTTGAAGAACAGAACATTTCTTAATATCAGGCCCTACCATTGGCAAATAAACTATCTTGCACAGTTATTACTTTTCTGAAATAAAGTAAATCCCAGGTCTCATTTCACTATATGAAACAGAAGAACTCATTCCGGAAAAAAAAACAATCCATTTTAAAAGCACACCTACTACAATATGTGCTTTTGCATAGCAGATTATTAATATTTAATACACAGAACACTGCAGAATTTCATAGTTTAAAAAAGACTCACATTTGGACATCTGTAAAAACAATTGAAACCAACAGTAATCTTTCAAATTATTTATAAATTTCTAAGCAGTTGACTTCCACTCTGGCATAACAGCAAAAAAATAAAGAATAGATTTTTAATTAATAATTTAGAAATTCCAGGACACTGCTTAGCAAATATAAGTGTAATGACATAATTTCTTGCTTTTTTCTGCAAATTCTTTCATGTATTTTTGACAATTTATTGTCAACAGTGTCTTGGGTTTAAAACTTCCTATAGAGAAAGCTTCACTAATGAAAAACAACAAACTATTTTTTTCCACAATATCAGTAAGTTTCTCACAAAATTGAAGAAGTTGTTCCTCCTAATCTGAATTTTTACACAATATTTTTGTAAGAACAGATGCTTCAGTTGTTTCCCAGTGACAATTTTCTCTGACCTAAATGCCTTATTCTTTCCTACTGACCACGAGTACTACAGAATTTGTCAAGTATTTTTAAGTCTCAGAAAAATCTCAAAATAATCCTTAAAGCATTCGTATATCCATGAAACAGTCATATGTGTGAGAGATTATCTCGGGGTTCTATCTCTTCTGTAACATAAGTAACTCTTGTTTTAATGTAATTTGTAAATTTATATTTAATAGCATTGATATTAAGTATTTGAGCTTTACAAATAAAGGAATACATAGATGTGATAATATCTCAAACTTCCCACGCTAACTTTGCACTGTGTTTGGTTTGCCCAGTGTCCTTGAGAATCTACATGCTCTAAACACAACAGAGAAGTCCCTTTCCAAAACAGATAGAGGAGGAATGAAACTGTCGGACATCTGTGCAGTGCATTTTCACAGCAGAAAACAAGCTGGGTTTATATTACCAGTGTATCTGAACAGAAATTTGCAAGTAGTGCTATTAAAAGTACAACGTGCTAATTCAAGAGAATGTGTATGGACCCAGAGCAGTTTCTAGCAGTATACGTACATTAGGATTCCACATATCAGCATAGCACAAGTCTTGTAAAATAGAAATAGATTGCAGTGATGTGCTCAGTCCTGTTATATGTGCTCAGTCCTTTCCCGCCTGGACAAGGTCCAGTGCAGCCTGCTGTAGGGTCACCTTCGGCACTGCTTTGGCAGGGTGATTGGACTAGATGACCCACAGAGGTCCCTTCCAACCCCTGCCATTCTGTGATTCTGTGATCTTAGAGGTCTTTTCCAACCTACGGTTCCATGGTTCTATGATTCTATGATCCAAAAGCTTGGTCCCTGCCTTAGAGGCTTACATGGCATTATGCGATTAAAAGCTAACCATCATGAACATCAAGGCTCAATGAGGGTCAGATGGACAGTGACCAGAGAGATGACAGGTCAGGACGACAGATGCTAGAGGCAGCTGGATTCAAGAGCCCCATAGATGTGAGGCTGCCACAGCAACATGTCTCTGGGCTCAGCCAGCTGCGAGGTTCAGCATATATTCCCAACAGGCACTCACAGTCTCTCCCAGTAGCTGCTTCAGACCTACAGACCCTCCAGTAGCCAACTTGCTGACCCCCTGGTCCCTCCAGTATCTGGCCCCAGGGCCATGGTCTCTCCCATTCCTGGCTCCCAGAACTTTTACCCTTCTTGCCAGCTAGTCTGGGTTGAAGTTCACTAACAAATTAGGTATACCCATGTGCACATGCAGACAGGACTGCAGTTCCTTAAGGAAACACTCAAACCCTGTGGTCTCTCCAGTTCCTGGCCCCGCAAACACCTGAGCCCTGTGAGACATGGCCCCTTCTCCAGCTGCTGGCACTCAGACCCCATAGATGCACATGCACACACCTGGAGCCTCTCACCCAGGAAAATATTTGGAAATGGAGTTTAATAAGGAGACAGGACAGACTGCACTAAGCATGGCCAGCCCTGGTTTATGCATGTTCGACTGCTTTTATCACCTTCTCCTTCTGCTTTCATCCCCTTATCCCTCTGCCTTCCCACACTTAGTGTTCCCCAAGCCACATTGATTGGTCCTTCCCCCAAACATCCTAGAATAAGTCTCACACCCTCTCACAATTCGTGTAAAAACATCCCACAATAAGTTTTACACAATCCTCAAATGCTCTTCGCTTGCATCCCACTGTTCCTGTGAAGGCAGTAAATCCTGCAGCTTTCATAGCCACCTGGGTAGCATTTCTTTGGCCAAGTCAAGCCACGTCAGTGGGTCTTAGCCCTGACCATGGACTGATCACCCTCCCTGGGAAGCTCCAGGAGTGACTGAGTCAGAGTACTCCTTTGGCACCAATTAGGTTATAGAGGTTCCTCCACCTATTGTAGTTCCTCAGCTCCTTGATGAGCCTTTGTGGTTTTGATGATTAGCCATTAATCACATCTGCTAACGGATTAGTGAAACATCCTGCCTGCTGACTAGTTTGTTGCTCTTCTGACCAGCCCTTACACAGCACATAGCGTGATTTGCCCACCCGCTGATCTGAAAATATCCTGTCCTCCTGCTTCCCACTGCCCTGGCTGCATTAAGCTCCCAAGGTCTGGGGAATCCTGTCTGGCCAACATCTCATTGTGTTCTCTTCCTTTCACCCAGCCTCTATCAATCACCAGCTTCTCCTCACCCACGTCTGTGAAGATTTTTGAGATCCTATAAAACTCTTCCTGATACACAACTTCTGTCTCATTTGTTGGTGTGTGCCTTTTCCCTCTGGCTCCTCCTCTCCAATTCAGGCACTACTCTTTCCTCCGGGTTTCCTTCTCATTCACTCTGAGTCAAAGATGTGTGATGGACAGCCTGCAGCTCTGCCCTGTTCACGTCCCTACTCATGACTCCTTTCACCTGGAAGACTCACCAAAGCAGCTGGTGAAACATCTTCTCCACTCCACTGCGAGATACAAGGGCAGTAACGAAGAAGTCACTGAAAACCAGCAGTAACTCTGCTTTATCAAGCAGATATTCTATATTTTGCAGATTGGTTTTAAAGCAAAGAAATCGATTTTGAAGCAATGTCCATGTGGAACATTTTCCCTTTCCCAAACCTGGTAAGAAACATGAGGGCACATAATCTCTTCCTTCCAGACTTATTCCAGCAGCCACAGAATCTGCACAACCCTTCTGCTGCCCTCAGGACTGACCACAATCAGGGCAAGGCAAAGAAAAATCTCCAACTCCTGGAGCTGTGTATCATCAAATTTAGCAGCACCCCAACGTACGTTCCCCGAAGCTAATACTTTGAAGATCCCAATAAGAACAGATTGTTCAGTTTCTCTCTTTATTTTACCAGCCACTCTAGGGCACACATTTTCCATACTCTTTCATGATTTACTAGAGCAGGGGCTGTTCTCTGAAGGGGTGGCAATGGTACAATTCAACTGAAGTCAGAGGATTTACGCAGTCTGGAGACCTGGTCCTATGCTTCACCTTGGCCTTTCCAGCATGCTGATTTAATTTAACCCAAGGCCAGGAATTAAAATAAAAAACAACATTTCATGCCTGGTTACATTTGTGCTTGTGACCTACGCCTGTCCGAGCAGGAGCTGGACAGGACAAAGCACAATGCACTTCCTTGCTTTTATTGCTTTCATTCACTTCATGTCATGCCAAAGAAGGTTGATTTAGGAAGTTCTAGTAATTAACTGCTGATGTTTTTGACTGCTGTTCCCAAGAGACTTACAATGACTTGTAATGGTTGCTCTGTAGTAAACTCTTTCTGGAACAACTGTAGATAAGATATATTCTCTTTATGGCTTTACTTTTACTTTATTATTTTTTTTTAAGCAAGGAACACAATTTCTCCTTTAAGCAAAAGTCACCTGTTCCCTGCATCCCAGAAACCTCATAAACGACCCTTCTCTTCTCAGACCATACTGACATTTTGCTGTCAGAGTCCACAAAAGAAAGAGGCTTCCTAATGCAGATGCACATTAGACACAGGATATGAGAAGTGGACAAAATAAGCAAGGGAAGAGTAAAAATTAATGTTGTCTTTATGCTGTAAGTTATAAAGCCCCTTTCATTGCTCTTAGCAGTTGAGAAAACACGAAAGGAGGAAGCACAGGAGCAATATGTATTTGGAGAGCACAAGCTGTCAGAAGAATTTAAATCTAGGCTGGTTCAATTAGAGGAGGCTAACAGCTCCTAACCTGGTGTGATGGCTCTTTATTCTCATCCTCAGGATATTTCCCTGTATTTTTAACTCTCTGTTCTGTTGAAATTATTAGTGGATGCCTTAAAACCTTACCAATTCTATGCAAAATTAAAAGAAATAGTAGTTATCACTCTAATTCCTCTTTCTGTGCCCTCTGCTACTCATGCACACACATATTTCTCAAAGCATATGGTGTGCAGCCATTAGACACCTATTTTCTCTCTTAGATGACTGAATGGATGGGTATCCATAGCTTTATTTCATACTGTTAAAACAAAAAAAAGCCTGATTTTCAGATTTTCACATACTATATACTCATGTGCTACTGACATTGAAAACTCCTGAAAAATAATACCAATAAAAGAAGAGTAGATTCTAACATGTGCATTGTATTTGTCAGGTTTGCAAACTAGAATCATAACTTTAATAAAACTGGATTGTTTCTCACGGAACTGTCTTGACCAAGAGCAACTGAGGAAGGATATTGTGCGTGATAGGACTCCAGCCCTGAGAAGGATGTCAGTCATTATAAAACTGTTCTGTATTGAAGTGCTCATAAAAGACCGGCTTTCTTCACACGCCATTGCGAAGCATTACTCATTTGTCACACTACCTAGGACTGACATTTACCAGCCGTGATTTGATGTTGTGATATTTTTCCCTTTTACTTCTGTTCACCAAATGCAAAAACCATACGACAGCAGATTTGAAATCATATCAACAACATATTACAGGCACTTAAAAACAGGAATACGGAGATGTATCATAAACAATAAGACATGAAGACACAAACTGTGAACCTCTTTCTCAGCCAAGACATAATAGCATGCGAGACAGTTATCTTCCATGTGAGATAAAAATACGGAGCATGCTGAAAACAGTATTTAGCTGATTTGCACTTGGCATGAGTTTGGCCCTTAATATGTTTTTCTCCTGAATTTAATCATCAACAAAGTAAATGAAATGTAGACCTAAAACTGCATCACAAATAAGAAAAAAATCTGAGTAACACAAAAATTCGTGATTCATGATGTCCTGTACCTCTAGAGTAAAATGATTTGTAGCCTCTTCCATGTTTAAGGTGGATTTTTTTTTTTTACTTGGGTTACTACAAGTAATTTACTGTTGCACCTTCCGCTTATGATGATGCCTTTTTAATGTTTAGGATTTAATCCCCCCCCAAACTTCGGTAATGTGACCCATGTCACACGCACAGCTGACTGAGCGGCTACTCAGTAACTGTGATCTTCAGCTGGGGTTTTCACTTCTCTTTGGAAGTAACCTTGCAGAAAAGAGGATGTCCTCAGAGGAACTGTGCCCCCCAGCTTTGCACAGGTGGAGACCGTGGACCACTCCCTTGCCTGAGCCAGAAGTTCTATTTTTCCATGCTCCCTGCAGCAATGATCCAGAATTCAAGGTCTGGAGACCTTGGCTCACAGCCACAACACTTACAAAACCAAGTATGCTTCAGCAAAAGGTATGTTTGTGGAATGTAACTTTTAATCTCATCTTCTTTGTGTCTCGTACAGAAAGGCGCTGAAAAGTTTTATTCTTTTTTTGGTTACACATTCTTTGACAGTGCTTTGTCAATTAATAAATATTTGCTGAGTTCCAGTGCACAGAGTATTTTTACAAATGCCCAAAATACTTCTTAGAGTAATTTGGAACTCCTTGCCAAATGACAAGTTAATGATAAGAAAATAAGCAGAACACCCACACAAGGTACAGATAGCTTGGGTGTTTTATCAGGACTTAGGATTGTGACACAGTCCTAGTGCTGTCATACAAGAAATCTGCGCTTACAAAATCTCATGTCCAGGACACCTTCCAGGTCTCAACACTGATATGCCTCTTGTGTGCGCACATGAGCAACCAAATTTTATCAGCTGCTCCTTCTCCAGATGCTGCCAAATTCCTGCTGCTCAGTCCTGTGATTTCTTTCACAAAGAGATGTTTCCCTATCTCACTGCTAAAAGCTGTGAAGTGGAAGACGGAGGTAAGAATGGTGCAGGAACCAGGAGGAATCTCTAACCCATCACCTCATTCACTCATTTTGTCAAGTACACGGGTCTGTAAACACATTTTTCTTCTTTTCTGACTTTGTCATTCACACACATCGGGATTCATTTGAACTAATCATCCTGGGCTTGCAATAGTCAGTATAATCAGTGGAGGTCCAGCCAGCAGCAGGCAGGGAAGTGAAAAATACAACTCACTGAGTAGGCATCTAAAACAGGCCGGGTGGCTCATGCCCACATTGTGCCTGTTTCTCACCATGGCTTTAAAGATAGTCCTGTGTCACTGATTTACATGGTGATATCCACCCTGTAGACAACTCTGATTAGATTAGAGGTACCCTGCCTGAGGTTCACAGAAAAGACTAAAGTTCCTACAGAAGGAAGCTGCCTGAGCAGGATAACTATTGCCAAGACTAGTCAACAATGTTGGAAGCTTTTGGTTTGGGATGACCACCTTCAGACACATGAAGAGCAATCATGTTGAGGTTGTGGATGCTCACTACTTTCCAGTGCCCTTATAGGCATTGGTACATCAAGCAAAGAGTGTTAGAGAGATCTCCTAGTCAGCAATGCATGGACCAGCTGTGAAAATGAAAAGTGTTGCATCTGAACCCGTTAGCCTTGTTGCACCCCCGCCAATTAGCCTCCTTAAAAGAGTGAGGGTTTATAAGCTCAGCTTCAGAACTTATTCAGAATTAATGTCACACTGCTGCTTCCAGATTTACTATGCCTGAGTATCCAAATCTAGTCTCTGCACAGGACCACCTCAACTCAAGCTGTCTACAGCCAACTCATTACACTCTATTTTTTCACAAATAATCTCAGGTTTCTCAAATGGGCCTTGACAATTGAGGCACTCAGATCCACGAGTGGCTATAAGACATTTTAATCTGCGCAGACCAAGGAGGTGCTATGTAAAGCATGCTGTGAGCAGCAGGTAGTGTGTACGCTGCCGTGGAAACCACACACTAGCTGAAACTCACCCTGATGCCAAGAGCCAGAGATCAAAGAAACAGTGCTCGAGTTCAAGGGGCTATTGAAAGTCTCAATGTTACCATTCTCATGAAGAGCTAAGAGTTGTGCCTTTAGCAACTGTTGCAGTTTAGCATAAGTACTTCAAGCAGAAGAAAAATTTAAAAACCCACAGCAGATGAAAGTTGAACTCTTGGATTACTGATAAATATTTATCTTAGAAAAAAGCCATTTTGCATAATTGAGAGGGTTTTTCTTTTTAAAATCGGTGCTTATTTCCATGTTAATATAGTCAACAAATATTGTTAATGACGGACATCACAAAAATAGGTTGCTTTGCACTGTAACAACAATCCCTCCCCACCCTAGTTGAAATGACAAATAAAATAGCTGATTGAAAATGCCCTTTTTCCTTTTCTAGTTTCATAAACAAAGCTGCTCAGGAGAAACTGCTTCCTTATTCAGAGCTAATGTTGGATTTATTATCTTTTAGCCAATGAAAACACATAAATGAAGAGTGCTTGTATATAAAAAGTGTCCTTAATGGGAAGCATTTTCCTTAGTTTATGCAGCAGCCTGGGCCCTTGAACATACGGACATGCAGGAGCAGTCATTTTCTTTCCATGCAGAAACCTCTCTGTTTCCTACATGATCTTATTGAAGAACAGAAAAATACAATAACGCACGTCCTTCACAAAGGCTTTGGTGCTTGATTCTTAAATTTTATGTGTCTACAAACACGAACTGAAGAGACAAATTATTACTTTGATGTGGGTTAACTCTTTATCACCCACTCTGCAATAATTGTCCTTATACCAGCTGTGGTCAATGTGAAAAAATTCAGGGTGGTTTCCTCCATAGGAAACTCACCGTGAGACAGGAAAATTAAACAGAGTTATTAAAATCACGCAAATCTCTGTTTTATAGAACCATAAAATCATAGAATGGTAAGGGTTGGAAGGAACTTTAAAGCTCATCTGGTTCCAACCCCCCTGCCATGGGCAAGGACATCTTCCACTAGACCAGGTTGCTCA
>Ga0181612_128748_pt1 | contig 19575 bp, 17 predicted proteins | sample HoacroProtozoa21_FD_119630 | JGI IMG/M metagenome (GOLD analysis project Ga0181612, IMG submission 119630) | Hoatzin crop microbial communities from Cojedes, Venezuel. Combined Assembly of Gp0051906, Gp0051904, Gp0051908 | reverse complement strand
ATTAAAATAAGAAAGCAGGAGAGCTGTGAGGGAAAGCTTAATGTTTCACTTGGAAATGAGAAGCTGTAAAAGGAAGAAAAAGAAGAATATTGCAGATAATGTTATTTTCCCCAAGTTCAAGAAAAATCCTTGCTCAGTCCTGAAAGAAAGTGCCACGCTCAGTCTGAGTTTGAGATGAAACCCTGTATCACATTCTGATTTATCTGAAGGGAATTGCTCATCTCCACTGACTTTTTTTTTTTAATTAATTTCACTTTGCAAAGAGCTGCTTGGCAGATTATGTTGGCTCTCTGTTTTCCATTAACTTTGTGTTTCTTTTCTTTAAGCCCTGGTGGCTGTTTTCGATTTACTAGATGCATGGGGAGGGGGAAAAAGGCATAAGGAGGGAAAGCAGAGACCCAGGCTCCTGGAAGAAGCTGGTGGTATCAGACAGGACATTGCTTCTCTTTGATTAAAGCATTTGGCGGCTTTGATAAAAGGCCCTTAACTGCTTGTGCCACTCAAGCCATCGTAGAGATAATGAGGGGCCATCAGCCGTACAGACAAGGACTCGCTTTGCCAGTCTCCTGCACTTTCGAAAGGGCCACGCAGGCCAAAAGGGGCCGGGGAGCTTATTACGGGGCAGATAGTCGTCTCTTTTGTGACAATAAGAGGAAGTGAGATAATTGGGGGATTGAGGGAAACCACCCATGGAGACACCACTTAACGGGAATCCCAAAACTGGAAGGAAACCTCTGTTGATTCCTTATCACCCTACAATGTGGAGGCGAATGATGAATTGCCCTGCAGTGCGGGGACACACAGCAGTCAGAGATTGTCCAAAGGGTTTGTTGCCATTTGGGCCAGCCTGTTTTGGTTAGTTTTTGCAAAGGGGAAGAGGTGCGGTGAAAGCTCAGCTCCCAGGGCAAAGGAGCACCAAGGACGGATCGCAGGCTGAAGGACGCTGAGGGCAAACGGGACCTGCCTTTCCATCACCAACAGCAGGGCTTTGCAGCAACCCATCTGTGTCCTAAAGCCTCACATCCACAGTCCCACACCAGCGTGGTGGTAGCAAGGTAGCAAACACAACGCACGTCTGACCTTAGGGGACACTCTGGGAGTCCACTGCAACTCCTTACTCCCTACCCTACAGCTAGCTCAAGTCTAGCATCATCATTTCCAGTCACTGCTTTGATAGACTCTGTGTGAGCACAGGAGTCACCCGGTCAGCTGGAGCGGTCAGAAAATGATGCCTCTGTTTTTCAATGCTTGGCTTAAACTCATATCAGGAAAATATTAAGATTTATCAACTTTTTTTATTTTCCATATATACTTATACGCCACAAACGCGCCCTTACAACATACACGGGATTCACCAAGGATGCGAGATATTTCCACTGCCCTCCTACCTCGTCTGCCAGCACTCCCCAGCTCTACCTTAGACCGTGTGTCTACACTGCACATCCCAGCACCCCAGGGGTTACGTTACTAAAAATAATGACATGTGGCTGACTGATAGGACTGTACGGGGAGACAGGAAGAGATCTGCTGTGGGAGAGGCTACCAGGCTGGAGAAATTCCTGGTGCATTCAAATGCCATGGTGCATGCTAACTCCTGTTAGGTTTTCCCCTGCAATGTAGACTAAATTCTGAGGAAGGGGAACAGGGGGTAGGCAGTAACCATCTCCTGTCCACCCCACAGGGTTGAGTTCAGCCCTGGAAACTCCCTAGTTTCTTCTGAGTGTCTGGGGTGAAGCTGATCTAAGGCTTTTGCTATCCGAGTCCTGCAAGTGTTTCTGCATCTAAGCGTTCCAATTGCTTTAGGAGAGGAGGGGAGAGACTGCAAACCACTCGCTCCTGCCCAAGAACAATTACCCCATCGATATCATGGGGCTCTTCATGCCAGAGCGAGCTCAGCAGTCAGTGTAAAGCCCTCACAGTTTGATCCCTGAAGCTCTCTCAAAGCAAGTCAGTCACACCAGAGGGGAACGAACATGGATATCATGATTTTCAATCCCACGCCCCGTTCATTAGACCGAGCATTGAAGTGGAATTGCTTTCTGCGTACAGACAACAGTCTCCCAACTGTGAGACTCTTAGTTGAAAACTGTGCAAAATCCAAGCTGTCAAGGTATCTCCACTTGGAGATTAACCCTGTCTGGGGGGCTATGGAGACAGATAAGTCATCTTTATCTCTGGCACCAGCTATCTTACTGAATGTGGATTCAACGCGGGTGAACGGTACTGCCACCCCTCCACACAGCTCGCTCCCAGCCCAGCAGCAGAGATAGAGTTTTAGGCTACCACCGGTGAGATGAGCTGCCCATCTCTGATTCACAGCCCTCATCCCTCACTCCATCTCAAGTGTCACCATAAAGCATCATCCCTTCCTCAGCCTTGACTGTCACCGTAAAGCAGGCTGGGGCTGTCCAGCCTGCAAGCAAGGGGAAACATCAGAAAACAACGCTGACAGTCGCGTTCGGAAGGGGGAAGCACCGAGGGGGGAGCAGCCCAGGTCTGACCTTTTCTCTTGGTGCAGTGGTAGATCTGGCTGTGCTCCTGGGAGATTGGGTAGGGGTTGGCAGGCGGTAGCAGGTCCTGGGAGGTGCTCGACACCCCGTTCTCGCACTGGTACTGGGAGCCCAGGTTGGAGGAGGCAGAAAGGACCCTGGTCTCACCACTGAAGGGGCTGTGATTCGAGGACACTTTTTGTCTCACTGTGCTCCTGGGAACAACCGGGTACTCTTTACTAAAAGCAAAGGAAAAAAGAACAAGGCAGAAAAGCAATCAATTAATAAATAGATCAGTGCATTATTAAATGAAGGCAGCACATTAGTGTCATGGTGTTTGTTTAGACTTTCAGGGAAACAGAGACATCCCTCCCAGGAGACTGCTGCCCCATCACACTTTATCCGTGCAGCACTCTTCTATTTCGCTTTCCTTTTAGTATCTTTCCCTTTAGATTCATGCCTCTTCCACCACAACTGCTATTTTACACCCACAGGTAAGATAGATATAAGCAGTTATAGCAAAATTGACAAGATTTATGTGTTATAATAGCATTTATAAATTATATACTATGTACACTGTACATGTGGATGTGCAAACACTTGTAAATAAAAATCTTATTTCTGCCAAGCTGACTTGGAGATGGATTAAATATTTAGGTCTACTTTTTCCCCTTATGGTAATTGTCCCCATTCCTTTTCCCTCAGGTCTGCCAGCCTGGTTGTCCTGGATGGGGGATCCCTGGGCCAGAGAACAAGCTTCACTCCAGAGCACTCAGAAAAGAGAAATAAATAAATCACCAAGACCTGATGCACGCCACAGCCACACGCCTCAGCAGAGCCAGGCTGGGAGGGTGAGCACTGATGGAAAGTCTGGCTTGTTCCCTTGCTCTGAAATCTGGTTTGAAGCAGGAATGCTTTGACAACACTGGCTGGAAAACCCCTCTCCTACAAGATACTACGGCATGTTTTGGAGACATTTCTCCAAGCACTTGAGCAACTTGACTGGACAAGATTCTTCCTGCTCTGCAAGGAGGTGAACTGAAGCCAAGTAGGGGGTCTCAGAGACTTCAGGTGAGGTTCAAGACTGCTCCTGGGATATCTCCAAGACAGCTGAGTGCTCGCTGAACCCAGGGACTTGCTAAAATGCATAAAGATCAGGTAGTACGGCAGCACCTTGCAAAGTGCCACCAGGCTCAGAGCAGCCATGAACCAGAGCCAAGGTTCCAACACAATCTTTCTTCTTTGAGGCTATAACCGTTGGACCAAGCTGACTTTGAGGTATCCCACTCACCTGCCCAAAATCATTATGCTGGAGCAAGGACAGATCCTTAGATCCCATCAACAGACCCATCTGGCCATGTGATGTGAAGGAGGAACCCTGAATCTCTGATCACGCCCCTTAGAGAAGACCTAGCACTGTAGCAACTCAGAACTTATTTGCAAAATTTAACACCACCAATTATATAAACCTACTCACAGCAGGGAGCTTTCATCCAAACCACTGCTGTGGTGGCTGCCAGAAATATCAACAACCAAGCTGTAATGGAGGGGAAACTCATCCAGGAGCTCAAAACCAAATAAATGTGTCTTTCATTGTGCCACAAAAGCTTTCCAAACCCCGGGCACTGGTGGCTTGCCAAGGAGAGCCCATTCCAAAGGTGGGGTTTCTTCCCCTGGAAGCTCAGCAGCTCCTCCCCGCAGGGCCAGCAGGAGCACAGCTTCCCACTCACTTGGGCTGGCTGACCAGGCAAATTTTTCACAGAACTGAGGTCCAGGTTTTACACAAGGAATAAGAGAGATGGACTGGGACGAAGCAGAGACTTACCCCTCAGGTACACAAGACAGCAAGGGATGCCAGGGTATGTGGTGAACTTCACAGAATCACAGAATTGTAGGGGTTGGAAGCGACCCCTGTGGATCATCTAGTCCAGCTCTCCTGCCAAAGCAGGGTCACCTAGAGCAGGTTGCACAGGTTCAGAGGACCTCTTTGCCTGTGGACACCCAGCACTAGCATTTGCACCCCAGGAGCTCTTGCTGGAAGGCAGCTTTAGTGGTTTTGCAGGAAGGTCAAGAGATATGGCCTTCAAACCTGATGGGTGACCTTCAAATCTTCTAGATTCTAGGGAATTTCCCAGCCTTACCAGCTCATGGTTTTGAGCTGCCTGCTCATGCTCCAGCTTCACACAGAGATCTTCCTCATAGAAATAGTACCAGCATGACACCCCAAAGCTACATCCCCACTACATTTCCCTTCCAAGGAGACAATCCACAGGGAGGTGACACATGGACCTTGCCCTTAGTTCTCCTCCCTAATGAGAGGCTGCTGCATGGGTGGGCTGGTTCCTTCTTCCTCAGCCCAAACACCACCAATGCCCATTCCCCCAAGAAATGACAGAGCCTCTTTTTTTTCTTTCAGTGAGGTACTTGTAAGCTACGGTGGAGGAGGAGGGAGGGAAATACCATGACATCATACCACTCCATGTTCTCTGTGGCTTTTGTTGGGGATTTAGAGACAACTGCTGTCACACTTCCTCCCTGCTTCAGTGGGGGAAGAATTGGAAGCCTCTTTGGGACATCGGATTAGATCATCTTGGGGATTTCTTACAGTAAACTCTCACAGTAGCTCACAGGGAACCCATCAACTTCGGACCCTCACTGTGCGAACCACCACACAAACACTAAAAAGCCATCTCCATCCCAGATACATTTCACCTAAATCAACACTGTCTCAATGGAGAGCCAAGAAGGGGAAAATATAACAACATGATTGTTTTTTCTTGACAAAAATAATTTCCTTTCCATAAGGGAGATGTACGCCTGAAACAGCAATATTTTACCCTGAATGCCAGCATAGCTGGTGTCAGGATCCCACCCTGCCGTTGTGCACTGGCAACATAATTCCTTTCAAATTGAATTTCCCAGGGGACACAACAGTCTCCATGGCCATAAGAGAGGACCTTGGTGTTCTGCAGGAGACACGGCAGAAGCAGAGAGCTGCACTGGAGAGGGAACAGGTCAGAGATACCAAGTTTCCAAACAGCAGTTCCCAGGAGGTATCGCAATGACTTCTTTCCAGACTGAAATATTTCCATTTCAGTCAAAACATGTCGGGTGTTATTTTTGCCAAAAAATCAACTATTTGAGGAGGGAGAGGAAGGAAAGTATTTTCTAACTAAGTATCTAAAATATTCTTTCTTTCACTTTGCCATTTTTCTATACACAAAGGCAGTTATCTCTGTATTTCTGCGTTTTTCTTCCTTACAGGAGCTGAGCTGTAGTAAAGAGATATCTTTGGTACCTTGTGAAGCAACGGCCATCTTGAAACATTTATACTGTTTCCTGAGCCCACTCAATATGCAGTGTGCACAGATACCATTTTAATTTGTCCTTTGGTCTTTAAAAATGTATCAGAGTCTTTTTTTTTAGCACCCAAAAGTCACTATTCTCACCCTAGGTGGCTGCAATCCTGGGCCGCAGTTTAATGACATGAAAGGCTTTGTTCACCACTGTCGCGTCCAGAAATTTTGCTGTCCAAAAAAATGCTAGCAAAGTAGGAAGGGGAAAAAAGCATTAATGCTTGACTCACACAGGCAATATAGGAAATTGTCCATACAGCAAGGAAGAGACTTGTTTCTGGGCCAGAATGCGAGTTAGCTTTACATGGGAGTGTTAATGGGCTACATTTTTTTTGCATTAAAAATTGTAAAATTAGAAGAAATGAAAAAAGTTGGTTGTGGAAAGAATTTACAAGGAAGGAAGCTGTCACTGGTCTATTTAAAGTCTGTTGGAGGCTAATGATGAATATTCAGTTACTGTAGTTGGTGTATTACAATAGCAGAGAAGGACAGGGAGGAAGAGGAGAGCAGCATTGCACAAGGCGCTGTACAGTCTCTGCACCACCAGGCTTCCAGCTAAAGGGCCAGCAGGAGGTAATGTTACTTTGATTTTCATTAAAGCTTGGGGGAAGGAATCAGGGATGAGGTCCAAGTCTATAGTGAAGGCACTCGGTCCCAAAGTCTGGACTCCATTCTTAAGCCCCACCTGGCTAGATTCTTTTCCCAGACGCATAGGATCGAGCACCGGTTCTGCATAATCACTTCCTAACAGCACACGCATTCCTCTTTAGAGTTCATCCTATAACCCCAACCCCACAGATCAGGCTCTACAAGTGAATCCTTCCTGCATTTCCCGAGCACTTCCACCCTAATCAGACCTCTGTCAGGTGGAATTAGAAAACTCGGTCTCATTTTCTCTCTTGACATCTTCCCCCTTCCCTGGCCAAGTGACGTCCTCACCATGACAGACTCACAAGCTCCATAAGATCACTTACGCCACAAATTCACATCTAGCAAAGAATTAAAAGGAGCAAACTCAAGAAGGTTTTGTAATCTCAGAGCTGGAAACCTTGTTGGCCTCTGCAAGCTAATAAAAACTGTGGAAAAATTATAAATATAGACCTTCACAGAGTGACAACAAGTCCACTTTCTTGCTTATCACTACTCTGTAAGAGAGTAATAATTTTCCATGTTTTTTCATATGCAGACTTGAAGTTTCCTAATGTAACAGCCAATGCATAGTAAATGCAGCTGCCAGACAACAACCTTGTTAAAAAACTCTTTGAAGATCCATACTTTATAACGAGGAAACTTCTGTGCGGAAGCATTCAACCCCTACTGGTCCTAAGCAAATTATTTTAGAAGATGCTTCTGATATTTCTGCAACAAAGCATTAGATACCAAGGGTCTCCAGAGCTGCTGTAGCTCATGGTAACAAGGCTTCAAAAGACTTACTAAATGTCAGCTCCCAAGGATCATACTGGTATCTGTTCAAGGTCAAGATGAGGCATGATACAGAAGAAGATTTCCACGTGGTTAGCTGCTGCCATGTTCTTACAGCATCCTTTGAAACCCCTGAGCAGGGCACTCTCTAGATCTTGTTCACAATGGCAATTTGTAGTCTAAAATCTGACCAAAGGTATATCAGTGGCCAAACCCACTGATTCCCCTCCACTCTTTCCAAATTGTCCAGAGATTTTAACTCCTCCTTGGTCAGTCACTACAAAAGGACAAATGTTTGCCAACCTATCGGTTCTGTCCTCTCCACCCACCCAACAACCCTGGATACAGTGGTGCAGAATCAGACCCCGGATCCAGATGCACAAATAGAAGTCAGAGGCATTTGGGTTTATATTTCCCAGGCCACCAATTGTTGTCCTTCCTGCTGAGACTCAAGAGTGGGAAAGAAATGGAAGTCAGCCATAACAGATATAGAAAGAGGAAAAGAAAAAAAGTGGCTGGAATAAATATACCATCTCCCAGGAAAAAAATAAACCAGAAAACAATTGTCAGTGTGCATTCATTTCAGCTTATTTCCAGCATATTGAAATAAAATTGAACCACTCTCAAGAGACTGTCTGGAGAGTCTGAAGTGGATAAACTACAGCAGGAAAGCACTTGGTAGGAGAGGAACTATGGAGTATTTCTTTCAGTCTTACCCTCAGATCAAATATGAGCTCTCTCTGCATGGGGGCTGCAGGCCAGCCGCACAGAAGAAAATACCCTAGACTGGATGTCTAGAAATAGAAGTCAAAACGTTTGCTGAGAAATATGGGAGGCTGTTCACAGCCACATTCTCAACTAATGTATCAAATGTCCTGACCTTCTTGCCAGAATGTGAAGGGGTCCAGTAACCCTGGTCTGGGGGGCGTGCATGGCATGTTACCAACTAGTGCTTCCACTGCTCATCTGAGCAGTGCAGCCAAAAGAGATCACTGCAACAAACGCAAGAACCAGCAGTGAAAATAATGAGATAGAGATCTAGAGTTATCATTATCAGGCAAATAAAAAGCTAGATTCCTGCAGACAAATACAACTCTTCATGTTGGAGTAAGGGGAACACAAGACAAGATGGAGAATGGATGTTGGCCAACAGAGACAGCATCAACATCCCTTCATGCCGGGCTGAGCTTCTGCAGATTGGGTCCTGCTGGGCAGATGCCCCAAAGAAGGGGCAATGGAGGAAACTACAGCTACCCTATATTTCTCACGCTGACTTTCTCACTTTAAAAGAGCTGTGAATACCCTCCAGTGAAGTCTGTAGAGCCTTATTTTAGATTTCATCTGAATTCCATAAAATTCTATAGAATATAGTTCAAGCCTACAGTTTCCACTGGGGCTTTGACCAGGAAAATTTCCTTGGGGACGTTTGCTGGAGGAAAGCATCATCTCTCCAACAGATTTTATAACTCTAAGTCTCACACTGAAAATGTTTCAGACAGCATGTGGCTCTTGGGAGATTTCAGTGACAGAACACGGGAAATGAAAGTGGATGTAAAGATGCAATGAGAAGACACAAGAATAGCAAGGTCGTTTGCAGTGGACCGAGATCTACTTGCATTAGTAAGACCGGTGTCTATCAGTCCAACATGATGTTAGCATGCCAGGGTAGACATCCCATTTGGGGCCTAGAGGCTCATCCATTTATTCTACTGGCACCCGAAAAATGTACCTTCTTCTCCATTATGTCAGCTCTGAATCATGGTGCTGATTTTATGTCCTTTGTGTCTGGCCCAGTTTCTGTTCTCGATTACACCAGAAAATCTTCGGAATAATTCCTTTGGAGCCAGGAAGATTACTGTGGATTAATGCCAAAGGCAGCAAACTATGGCTCATGATCTTTGACGGAGAAAATGTATACATAAAGTGCGACTACACTGCCACTCTTCTTTGTCAAGCAGCTCATTCTGGATCTTTGTCTCACTTTGAAAGGGCCCAGAATACCCATCAAGGGAGCTAGGAGCCACCCTTTCACACAATCTTTCCTCTCAAAAGCTTTCCCAATAAGAAGCTTCAAGGACTAAATTGCGTTAATTTGAATGGACAGTAACTAGGGCCTGAGACTTCCAGAAGCTCTTCAGCACCCATAATAACCGCTGAAGACAATGGGAGTTGCAGATGACTAGCAAAAATTGGTTAAAGGGTTTAACAGAATCGCTCTTTAACAGTGTTCTAACCCCAGACTCACAAACATTTCTCCCCCCCTGCTGTTTTTGGCAGTCACCGATTGAAAAAATAAAAAGAACCCTAAAAGCTACGACTTGCATACAACCCGCCAAATCACCCAATAGCTACGGTTTGTTAGTACAGCTCCACTGACTCTTGTGCATGGGGAATTTTGGGGGCAAAGTCCTACAATGGCATCTGCAATGCAGATCTCATCATCTCTCTCCATAAGCTTCACCCTCCGTGGATTTCTGCTGCTTGTTTTGCTCTTGCTCTCCGCAGCAAATTGCCCTTGGCACAGGCAGAAGTTCTAAGCAGCAGCAAAAGGGATTTTCACAACACAGATGGGCAAAAGATCCAAAAGGAATACTGTGCCTAAAATTCCCAGCATCACAACTACATAATTTTTACCTGATTTATGTTTTTCAATTGCAGCATGACTGCAGGGTACAGATGCAGTACAACTCACAGCTCTGTACACATTTTCCTCTAGCATGTTTTCCCTTTTTTTTTTTAATTTCTTTTTTTTTTTTTTATAATCAATGAAATAAACTTGATTTCGTGCTCAGAAACTTGAAAACTTTAAAAAAACCTATTCTCCCAGAGCACTCACCCTGTCAAAGAAACTGCTAGAGGGGTCCCATGTGGCTTGGAAAGAAAGGCAATGGGGGGGGGGAAAGCAACGTGTACCAGAAGTCTGTGTTCACTGGAATTTAGATCCCTCTGGAGTTTATGGCTATTCTTTTTGAATGAAATCATGTGCTGCTGAAAGGCTTAATATCATTAATGAATGACGTTTCCTACCTGGACAAACTTACTAACTTTTCTTCTGGGAAACAGGAGGAGAAAAATCAGCACAGAGGCCTTGAGAAGGGGAAAGCCACAGAGAGAGATAGACTCAGAAAGCCATCCGCAGCCACCCTACAGAGCTCCTCTCCCCAGAGGCCAACGCATTGCTGCTCTTGCTTGGCCAGAGCACACGGAGGCAAGAACAGATGGGGGCAAAGTCCTCAACGAGGCATCCGAGACCTCCCTCTGAGCTCGCTTTTGGTGTTGGAAGCTGGCTTTCTTCCCTGCTTTGTCTTCCTTCCTCCCAGCCCCTACAATTTGCCCAGGGTAGGTGTTCAATGGATGAATTATCAGGCCAAGTCTCCACTGGCATCTAGACCTACTTCTACTTCAGCCTACTGCAAGACCTGCTCTGAGGTGAGTGAAATCATTTTGGACGCAGCAAACTGGTCTCTCTCCCATCCTCTGACAGACAAAGGTGCAAGGAGACCACCAGAGCTTGCCAGATGACAAAGCTTTCTCTTCGGATGGACTTTATCTGATGTAATTTTAGCTATTGAAAGGCAGGCATCTACGCTACGCAAATCAGCCTGAGACTGCAGGTGAGACAGGCAGAGGGAGGGCTCCTCACCTACTCTGGCATCCACAGGGCGATCTCTCAAAGGAAAGGAGCTTTGCTCTCTGAAAGTGTCCGTCACGCTGTTTTGTGAGAGGGAGCCTAGACACCAGCTCAGCCTGGGGATGCTGCTTCTAGGTGGCATCTTCAACAACAACACCCCTACTCCCATCTGATCGAAGCCCCATGCAACACATTAGGACCTGAAGGTTTAGCACTGGAAGCACGTCTTCACCAGCACTCAGGCTTCCAAGGCTGCTCAGAGGCGTCCGAGTGTAGAGGGGTAAGTGGAGGGACACGCTTTGGCCAAAACTGGGGACAGCTTTCCCCAAAAACGGGATGCCCCGAGGCAGCACACGCACCCGGCCGGGTCAGCATGGCTTCTCGGCCTCGTCTGCTGCCGTTTGCTTCTCCCAGGGCTGCTTTCAGCTAGGAGATGCTTCTCTGCAACAGCCCTATGCAGGGAATTAAAAGTTTGAGTTTTAAATAAAGAAATCAGAGGTGCCAAGGCTATCCTCAGCTTGAAAAATTAATTCTCTCCATAGCTATACCCCTTAAAGAGAGGATCAACGACCTGAGGAATGTCAGGTCACCAGTGTCCAGTACAAAAGGCTGTGCACTGTTTTAAAGAAGCGTTGGTTTTTCCAGCTACTTTTTTTCTATAATGAAGAAAAAGCACTAAAAAGACCTCCCACCGTATTCTCCAAGGGTATCACTCCGCTGAAGCCAAGATAGACATACCTATACCTGCCAGCTGGGGAGTGGGTCCATCGCTGGGAAACAACTGCGCTACACATGCACTCACACACATACATTTATATTTTAATATATATTTTATATCTATTTAATTACCTTTTAATATATATTTAAATATGAAGCCTATGTAAACCCACAAAGGTAGGTCATACTTCTCTAACTTACTCAATCCTGAATGGTTCTTTATCTTATGCATGCAATTTATTTTGTATATATGTAATTTATTTTATATATGTTTTCATATATTCACATATATATTTTTGTATATATTCAAATACATACAAAAAACCACAAAGGTGGGCCCATATTCACCTAATATTTTCAGCTCTCAATGGGTATTTATTTTACTGTAATAATCTTATCCTGCTCTCCCTTAAAAAAAAAACCAGACATCTTTGTAAAGGTACACAGTCATTTTCATGCTATCAGCACAGAGGACAAGTTATTAAGGAAGCAAGCATCAGAAATTGTCCTGTAAAGTCAGTGTCATGGATTTTTAACCCCTTCATCCCTACCAGGTCTGAGCGGGTATATTCATATATTCCAAATGTTCACTGTATCATCGGCTATGACCGCAGGCCCGCATAAAAACGCCAAGCAATTTTTAGCAGAAGCTCAGCATGGCTGGATGCCATGCTCTTCATATGGCATGAAGCCCTTCTAATAGCCCGCACTGTTTTACCTCCTCCCTCCCGCTCCCAAAAACCCCACGATGAATATAAACCTTCAAATCTTTCCACTGACTAGAATGAAAGGGTAGTTTAGCAGCAAAAATGTGCAGGGACATGGTTACTCAAGTTCCAGTAGAGGTTGGGAGGCTGGCACGGGAGGGAGGGGGAGAAAAGCTATTTCAAGTGGTAGTGCACCCAAAAATAAATAAATATTGACAGATTATGCCAGGATCTGTGCTGTCATTGGAAAGGGCAGGCAGACAGCGAACACAGGGCACATTCAGAAGACCACAGAGATGATTTAGATTGGGAAAAGTGTTCTATATTTTTTTTAATATTTATTTATATATACATATATTTATCGACTTTTCTGGGTCTGAGCCTGAAAATGTTTGTACACAGGAGTACATTTGCCCATTTGAGTAGGGTTATGAGCTCAAGCGTTTGCAGGATTACAAACATTATTTGTTGCCTGCCGGTGTGATTTGCATGGCTATGGAGAGCCACGCTCAGGTCACCAACTACGGCAACCAGAAAAGACTTCCACATCTGCACCAGTATCTGCACTCCAGCCTGCAGCGACCACCTCCAGCCAGCAGAAGGTCACAACACAGGTCCCTACAGCCCTCCTGGTCCCAGAGAATAAGGGATCTGAGTCGCTCCCACCCTCCTGGATGGAAAATGCTGTACTGAGCATCTACGTCTGTCTTGGGTATAATCGTGGGTATGGCAGGGTTCCTGCAAAACATTTGCACCAGGAAGAACCTTGGCACATGGACGAAGTTCCAAGTGAAGTGAAAGGCATGAAGTTAATTACTGGCAGAACCTGACATTTAGAAAAGGACTTAGAATAGGATTTTTAAGCAGGATTTAGGCTTGAATTTCAGCTTAAGTTCTTGCATCCAAAACTGAGACTCAAAAAGACCTCTTCAGCCACCTGGCCCTGGAGATCCCACAATTTTCTAACACCTTCCTTCTTCAGCCTGTAACCACCATACCCACACTCCTGCTCTGCACATCCAGAACCAACCAGACAAACACTCCCCTCCTGCCGAAGACCCTCCAGAAGCCAGAAACCAGCACAACAAGGACTCCAGAGGCATCCGGAGTATCCTTAACAAATCCGCTCTCAGACAGGGCTAAGAGCTTTGTCTTTAAAGCACTGTCACCCTGGAGAAGAAAATACCCAACAGCTCTTCTGCAGTAGCCTGATGACCAGAGCGTCTCAGAGCTAGTCCGAGTCTCTTGTTGCTTTAGACAGGTTTAAGCCCACATGTAACTGCAGAGACATCTGTTTAGCACAAAGCTAGAGGCTGTTGTGGATGGGGATGTGTCAGAAAGAAATACAAGGTCTCTACGGCCAAGAGGGCAACCCACAAGCGAGATCCTTCCTCTGTAACCCAGCAGTTAAGGTATTCACCTCCGAGTGGGAAGGCCTGGATTTTGGCCCCACATCCTGACAATATTTCAACAGCTTGACATCAAACACACATGCAGATGCCAGAGAAGGGACTGCCGCTAAGTCCTGGCTTAGCTCAAGCCACAAGAGACATGCAAAGCAAAGCCCGGGCAGCTCCAGCAGCCCTTAGCAGATTCCCACAACGGAGGCACGTGTTACCTCTGCATCCTGGACATCCTGTGGAGCTCCATGTCGTCGCTGCCGCGGAAACCTTTCGCAAAGGGGTTGTTCTCAATCTTTAACTGGGTGATCTGAAAGGGAGGAAATGCAACGGGTTCATCGCAAGTCCAATGCATGGCCTGGGAGAGAGGGGATATTTTTTATTAAACCCAAGCCAGTAGGGATGCAGGGGAAAACACAGCTTTCAGGAACTCATGTCGCCCTTCAGCTCAGGCACTGACCGCTCCAGATGGGCTTTCCTCTAGATCTCTCCACTGGAAAAATATCTGCTGTCAACAACCTCTTGCTTCTCTCAGGCTTGTCCCATAACTAACACATGGGACTGCACACACAAAGATTTCTCAGTGGAGGAAATCTGCTTTCTTGCTTACTTTATTTTTGCTGCTGAGACAGAAAGGGCTGCACTTACCAAAGTCAAGGATGACCAAGCATGACCGAAGATGAAAGTCATACTGCCTGAACAAGCCCCACTGACACCAAGAAGTACTTCCTCATCAATGCACAGCCATGACCAAAACCTCCCCTCTCAGACCCCAGATCCTCTCTCTCAGACAGGTGAGGCTTACCCTTTCTGTATTTCAGGCCAGCTAAATGTACTCCAGGTGCTCTGCATCTGCTATCCTTCCCCAACCAGCCCCACACCTGTAAGCACTGCATGGACTAACTGCCTAAGGCACCTGGAGGGCCACTCCACCTCTGGCCATCGTGCCCTGGAAGAATATTTATCTCCCCGTCAATTCTAGCAGGAATTAAGAGGGACTAGTTTGGTCACCTACTTGGCTTCCTTCAGCATCTAAAGTTTGCTGGCAAGAACCCCCTCAGACTCCTGTCTTTTGTCATCTTACAACATCTAAGTTAAACATTTCAAGCAGCTACTGTACAGAACTTACCCAAAGCAACTTTGTTGCTCAGAGGTGCAATCCTCTCCTTCACATACCTCTCCTGAGGACTTGGGTGAGTAGGTTTTCTCAAGCCAGGGGCTGTCCTTTAAGAAAATATTAACTGTGGACCAGCAACACCCTCAAATGCCCCCCTGATCTTGTACAAACTCACTCTGCCGCGCCAAATTCGTTGCAAATGCTTTGCTGTTTTGCAGAGCAGGACTAAGTCTGGATCAGGTGTGATCTGCCCTAGTTGAGTGCCAACCTCACACCAGCTCCAGAGCTGGCACGGCAAAGCAAAGGCAGCAAGAGCTCTGGCTCATTCAGCAGAAACACCACCACAAACCCACTCACGTATGAAACAAATCTGTCCACACAGAGCTCCGCAGAGTCCAGCACACAGCTGGAGTTTGCAGTCAAGGAACCCCAGCCTTGGAGGAGGAGAGGATCAGTCTCTGAGCAAAGTCCCATACCAGCCTTCACCTGATTTTTAACATTCAAGCAGAAGAGGCACCATTTCCCCTTCTTTTCTTTCTCCATCACTGCCTGGCAGTCTGAGTCCTCAGCAGGAGTCAGGAGAGCCACTTGCACTTTCGCAGGAGAGGCAACCCTGTGTTTGCCATTGGAGGAACTTCACGCACTCACTGCATTTTACAGAAGCACTGTCCTTCCTTCCTACTGAAAGTAGGCCAACGGGAAGGAAAGAGCTCAAGAGTAATGGCAATAGAACAGAAACAGTTTCGTGTTCACCAAGTCAAGCACACACAACTGGACCTTCTTCTTTGCCAAAATTCAAAGAGAAATATCTGGCTCAGCTAGTGTCAATAGCAAACCCCGCCAGGTGTCTGCACCACCAGATTATTTTGCTATTTTCTCATCTTATAGCATACTTTTTTTCCAAAGGCCATTTATTTATTTGCCTTTTTTGCCCAGTTCAACTCCAAATCTCACACAAAGACTCCATCACCCCTACACTTGTCCCCACGAGCATTCCGATCAAAGCAGGACCCAATCTAGTACATGAACAGGGCATTGCTTCTTTTTGTCACACATTTCAGAATTTAAAGAGAGGGACGAACAAACAAACTATTTGGTCCAGTTTGTCATTTGAGCTGTTCCCTAGCAGCAAAACAAGGGCCTGTTTTATAATTACAAACCCTGAATAATTAGACAACCAGCTGCGTATTTTGAAAAGAAACTGCCTATTGGTTTCCACCGGAGAGGTGGTGGCGTTTTGACGATGAATAATAGGCATTATTCAACTTTTTGAATGTTTCTATGCAGTTTGCGTTCTGAAGCACACTAAATGTACGAGTTGTCCTCACTCGCCGAACCCAATGGCAATATTTGCTTGCATAAGTGAAGTCGTTCACTGAGTGAGGATTTACAGTATTGGCACCAGCACACAAATGTACAAAGGGTCGGATTCATCCCAACCTAACCGAAGGCATTTTAACCAAGGCGTCTGTGCTGGGAACCTCGTCTCCCAGCATTCCTGCTGGAATCAATGGAGGGAGATGGGGACTGCCAGAGGGCGCTGGGGCTCTGAGGTGGGTGGCATTGCCTTCACAGGTCCCCAGCGCTCTCCATTCACCAGAGAAGGAGCCATCCACACGCTAGCCCCTAATTTAAGGACCTCAGATGAATGCCCTGTTTGATGAATCAAGCCTTTAATCACCCACGAAACGTCTGACAAAATATCATATGGGATCTCGATCTTGCAAATACATTGCTTTATGAGTAGAGAAGTTGCCTGGCCTTCATCGGGAAGACTCTTGCAAGCAACAGTATTAACATATGTGTTGGTGGCAGAAAGCCTGGAGTGAAGCACAGCTGACTTCAGCCTCCTTAAAATTAAGGATCTGCTAGATTGAAGGCATCTACAAACCGGGGACTGCAGAAGATTTTAAATTAGGTCTCAGCTCTTTGGTGATGGATTGCAGCAGGAGTTTTCAGAGCAAAGTTTCTCTAGATGGTAACTCATGGCATCAGCCTTAGCACCAAGCCAGGAGAGTCCAAGCCAGGTTTAAGAAAACCATGCACAACGAAACAGAAAATAGAGAGAAAGTTGGTGAATCCCTGCTTTAGAAAACAGCCTGTGGAAGATATTTTGTTTGACCAGTTTTTGGCTGACTTACAAACTATTTCAGAGGTGGAAAAGCAAACGAATGGGTGGAAATAACCTTCTTCTGGATCAACTTTACCATAACGAAGCTCTGTTTAATTGAGAGTAACTCATTGGGAGGGGGTAAGAAAAAGCTGTCAGAAAGTCAAATGACAATTACATCATGAAAAATAAAAAAAATACAGCATCCTGCAAGGTCATTAAGACAGAATGCCCAGGGCTAAATTATGTAGCACAGATTCAGTAAAACTGTAGGGCCCTGTGTACATATTTGTTGCTGAAAGAATCTGATGGCAAAGTTTGCTCCTGACCACTGATTTCTAAAGCTGCTGCAGACCCTTCAGAGATGAGAGCTTTCCAGGTTGAAGCCTTCCAGATTTACACTTTTCAGGGCTTGTCTGACCCATGGGTTCATTTTCACTTTAACAGGAAGCGACAGCTCCCAATGAAAGCTCGGCGCCGCTCCTCTCCATTCCTTTCTCTGGGCTAACTGACCACAAAGCACTTCTGCCGAGACATTTCCAATGGCATCTTTAGCTCCAGCGTGATAAAATTTAGCTTTGCATCTAGTTAGGCTGAGGGAATTGGCTTTGCTTTTTTCCTTTTTTGCCCATTTATTTATATGGGTACGTATGTCTACAGGCTCATGAATATTGTTACGGCCAGGGTCAAAACTACCACTTTGTATTACTTATTGTCGAGCACTTGCCACAATCAGGTTTTTCTCAATTACAAAACTTTGTTAGGGCTGAAATGTTCCACACCATGTAGCTGCACTGGGCTCCTTTTTGTGTGCTTATTTTACTATCAACCGAATGGGTCCCACTTTTTTTTTGAGCACTTCAGCTGTAGGAAAACATACCACCACCTTGACCCTCTTGGCTCTTCTGGAGGTTTTTCTGAAACTGTCCTGAAGGCTGGGCATTTTGGAACAGGGCCTTTGTGTTCTGCCGGAGGGGAACCTTACTTTCTGAGCTCTCTTCTTGAGAAAATCTGCCCTGTCTGGGTAACTTAAAAGCCTGAGTGGGGAAAAAAAAAAAATCACTGTGTAGGTCTCCCCATTTAGCGATGCAGGGGTCAGGGCAATTCCCCCCAGCTGAGCACGCATGGACCTGCCTGTGCTGCAGGGACGCACACTGTCCCTGCCCTGCACGTGACCATGGTCCTGCTCACCATGGCAGAGATGAGCCATAACCACCCCTACCACTGCTGCAGCCAGCTGTACTGGGAGCAACTGGGAGGCTGGGCTTCAGGCTTGAAAGTACAGAGCCTTTTTCTTTTGCACTCTCACGTACCCAAGGTGGAAACCAGGCCAGCATGGAGGAGGAAGCCAAAGCCAGAGCAAGGGGAAGGAAAGAAACAGATTAAGACAAGGTGCCTGCTGAGACTACTTACATCTGGCTGGGCCAGTGGAGCTGGATGGGGAGCTGGGACTTGGAGCCTGAGGTGAAGACCGGGGGAAAGGAGGGCTGCTGGCAAATGGGAGAAGATGCCGAACCCAAAGGCCAGTGAAGGAAATGGGAGGGACTGGGAGCCAGTGGCTGGTCAGAGGTACTGGTGGGAGACAGAGTGGCTCAGTGAGGAGGCTGTTGGCTGAACTGGAAGACAAGAACAGAGGATCAGAAGAGACAGGCCTTGCACAGCACTGGGCTGAGTGGGAAGGAGTTGGATCAGGAGGCAGAAGTGAGGCTGGAGAGAGATAGAATGTCTTTGCAGAGCTTGGGGAGGGGGTCTGGATCAAGGACCAAAAGGGGCCGGGGGCTCAGGGCTGGCTGAGCACCCTGTCCCGGGGCTGGCAGGGAGGCAGGGACAAGACTGAGGACAAAGGGCAGAGGGAGACAGGACTGGTTCAGACACAGGTTGTGAAGCACACAAGACCTCTTGAAGGAAGCACTCACCCACCAAAGACTGGAATGAGACTAAGCATTTATGTGGCTAGATGCAAGGAGCCCTGGAGAGGGTCAGTGAGAGAAGAGCTCACTGCAGCCCCCGAACAACCAAGGGCTGCACAAAAGCCACCAGTCCTGGAGAAGAAGAGAAGATACATGGCCTCCCCACGCTTAATCCCAGAGAGCACTGTCCCTCTCAGCGCTTGGGGGAACCCCTTTCGGAGAGGAGCCTGCCCTGAGTAAGGAGAGAGGCTCTGCCTTCTTGACACAGAGGTGGGAAGACACTGGGCCAATGGCCCCAGGCTGGGCAGGGAGAATCTGGGGGGGACAGCCCTGCAGGGCTGCTTTGCGGGACCAGACTGGGTCCAGTCTCTGCACAGAGTCACTTGATGGGATGCCAACCAGGCCACCACGCTGCTGGCCTGTACTGAAGTGATGGAGATGGCTACCTGCAATCAAAGCCTAGGACAACTGAGCTCTCAAGGCAAAACGTCCCCAGCCCAAGGACCTGCCTGCCTCCAGCAGCAGTTATGCCTACACAACCCTGCGAGATCACAGAATCACAGAATCGTAGCGGTTGGAAGGGACCTCTGTGGATCATCTAGTGCAACCCCCTGCCGAAGCAGGGTCACCCACAGCAGGCTGCACAGGACCTCATCCAGGCGGGTCTGGAATATCTCCAGAGAAGGAGACTCCACAACCTCCCTGGGCAGCCTGTT
>Ga0181612_174990_pt1 | contig 19576 bp, 12 predicted proteins | sample HoacroProtozoa21_FD_119630 | JGI IMG/M metagenome (GOLD analysis project Ga0181612, IMG submission 119630) | Hoatzin crop microbial communities from Cojedes, Venezuel. Combined Assembly of Gp0051906, Gp0051904, Gp0051908 | reverse complement strand
CGATTGGAAATGGCACCTGGGGAACCCAAAACAGTGGGGAAGTGGTGGAAGTCCACCACGATCTGGCTTATGTTGAAAAACTAATGTACTGGTGTCTTGTGAACTTCTCTGTTCATGGCTGGTTTAGCTGGAGAGGAACTGATGTGTTGGGAAAAGGGGCATCTGAAACCAAATTGCTGTCAGGGATTTCTTTGGTTTGTAGTATTTTTTGTCTGAAAAGGTTGATTTGTTAAGTTCGGTTGCAGGGGAAAGTGTAGGGGGACAGTTTTAATGGGCCTGGGTTGTTACTTCATTTGGTTTTTTGGCATTCCTGGTTTTACCCTGTCCTGACAGGAACATATTTGAAACCAGAAGATTTCTGTTGGATGGAAAACTCTTTTTCATGATCAGTGATTTTCTATGAGGGATGCAGCAGAGAGACGCAGGTCCCAAAGCACGCCTTTTTTCTTTACCCTCCTGTTCTGCCCTGCTTCTGGCAGGCTCCAGTACTCCTAAACCGTACTGTTGACTTTGCACTCATTCTTGTTGGGAGGTTTATGGATGTTTAATTGTCTTAATTAGGTTACTGACTGCAACTATAATCCTGGAGACTTCTGTTCTATCATAAAACGTAGCCAGAATTACAGTGAAGAAGCTTGCAGCTTTACAATTTTAATTGAACTTTGTTGTCATCTTTGCTGCATGTCCAGATTTGTCCACCTAAGCTTGAGAGCAGGAAAGGCTTTCAGACTTCCTTCTGTTGGCATGAGGCAACACTCCTCATTTTCAAGCTGGTAGACGTCACTGGTGACAGTCTTCACCAAGAGGAAATTTGTAACTAAGCTGTCGCTTTAGTTAAAACATCTTTCTTAAAAAGAAGAAAATGGGATCTCTCTGCGTCAGGAGAGGATGGGGGAGCTACGAGAGTCACACAGTGGTTGTATATAACATCCAGAAATTACATTAATTGAGTACTTCCACTGTCCCATATTTTTCTGATTTTGTGAATGTCACATGTAGAACAGTATCATGTGGTTACTAATTATGACTACCAAAGTGCAATTTGTAATAAGGCTAGCAGATGTTTGCGGCACTAAATATAAAACGAAAGTCAGATCAAAACCAGCTCTTTTTGCCCAGGACATATCCACTCCAGATCACGTAGAAAAGTGTGTTTTGTTTTTAAAACAAGTTATTCTCTATAAATTCTCTCTCTCATGACTTTTAAGGTCTATATTTGTGACGTGATCTGCAAGATCAGGTGGCAGAAAATTATAATATTCCATTTGCTCATGCTTGGGTTCTCATTCTTTCCATCAGGCAAAGAGGATTTTTGCCACCGGTTGCAGTAGGACGGGATCAGCCCCTCTGTTTTGCTTTCGTAAGGATTTTAAAGGCCATGTGAAAATAAGAGAAGTTTGTGTTGACCAAAATGCCTGTGATGAACTAAAAGACAGTCATTTGCACTCATGTGAGAAGACCTCTGTTAAGAGCCATCAATCCCACTTGTGACAGCATATTGACACTTGCTGGTCTTTAGGATTCGTTTCTTAAAATGCTAATGCAGACAAGTTCCTGTCTGCTGTGGGAAAATATGGTGGAACTTTGTCAGATGAGACACTCGAGTGCAAATAAATGTTTCCTGTAAGAAAGCATTTGGCTCGAATCTTTCCTCTTTTTTTTTTATCTCCTAAATTGTTTCCCCATGTCCTTAGTGACACCCTTAGGAAAAAAAAAAAATTATCATCATCAAAAATAAAAGTCAACTGCGCACATGCCAGAGATAACTGAAGATTTATAATCCACCCTATCTAACTTGTGAGCATTGAAATAAAATATGTGAGCAATGGGCTGAAACTTCATGGCATGAAGGAACCCTTTCTGGATAATTTACATCTTGGGGGGTAGTATCTTAAAATCAGAGGTCCTGTCTTCACTCCATGCACATTAAAAACCACATGGTGCTTTTCATAAGGGCCTGGGTTTGCCCCAGTGGTCTCGGCTAAAATTTTTCCCTGCTCTTTAGTCTTGCAGCCGGCACTGCACTGAGACCATCTGGTCACCATTCTGCACCCTGGTCGTGGCTGCTTTTAATGGCGAAATGATTTCTGTCTGTATACAGTTGGTAGAGTGTTTTGCATACTGCATATGCTTGAGGTATTACATATGAAAGGCATTATGTAAGATTACAGGGAAAGAAAAATACTCTCTTAAAAATTGTCAGTAATTGCCCAGAATGCTCTTGTGACACCATTTGATGATGCAGGATCCTTAACCACTGCTCTGAAATGGTCTGGTTTTTAATTTGCATTTTAAATTTTATCCACTGTGAAATTCTTTGATTTTTGGTATCTTTATCGTTGACATCTCAGATGGCCCTGCTAGACGCCAGACCCATATGTCTGGTCATCTAAAGACAGCTCTAAACAAACAAAGTGTGCAAAAAAGAGGAGTTTGGGGACATCTCCAGGCTTTCACACCCCACATGAGCATTGCTCAGCATGCAGCCCACGTTTCCCTCCTCCCAGCTTTGTGCCCCTGGCCTGGCACAGGTGACAGCAGTTCGAGTGCTCACAGGGACAATGGAGTCATATGTGGCTGACAAGCTGGGTTTTAACAAAACAAATTTGGCTCCTGGGCTTTAAGCTGGGCTGTTAGCATATCCATTCCAGTCCTGGTCCTCTCAGGTTGTAGTCAAAGACCTAAAGCTCGGTTCAGCTGCTTAGTGTTAGCGTTAAGTGAGTCTGGCGGTGACCCAAGGTTTCAGGGACATCCATACCGACCTTAGCGTTAAGCAAGGCTGGAGATGACCCAAGGTTTCCAGGACATCCATGCCATGCTAGTAGTCACATGGCACTGGACCCATGGGGACTTGGGTCCTGTGGGAGTGGGCACTGGAGGTCCAACCAAGGCATCGCTGATGGCTCTGGCTGGACTGACTCTAGCTGACTTTTGGCATGTTTTTTTGTACGACTCCCCATGCAACATAAATGCTGCTCCAGATAGGACATACCTGTAGTCATCCTTTAAAAGCTTTCCTGTATCAAGTCTCGCGTTAGAAAACAAGGTGTTTCTGGAACCAGAGCTTCAGTTAGCACCAGAAGATCACCAGGATCTTAGGACACCCAGCCAGCCATGTTGTGGAAGGTGTTTGTGTCTTCATATGGTGTAAACATGCTGTAAGAGCGTTGCACGGTCACCCATGCATCCACACAACCCCATTCCAAGCACAACCGCAGCAATGCAGCATGAGTCCAGGGCCGCGAAATTCAGCCAAAATGTGGACAAACATTTTAGCTGTTTAGGTGACAATTTAGCTTGAAAAAGCCAGGCTGCAGGAGTGGGACGCAGGGCTCCGGGAAGCCAAGGAGCCTTGCTGGGCTCTTTTAGGCTCTGCTAAAGCAAAGCATGTTAGCTGACCCCTGAAGGCGAGCGTGCCCAAGCGTTCTGCTGAACTGGGGCCCAGTTTAGTTAAATCAGGACCTTATTCCCTCGCAGGTTTTTGAGGCAAGGTTGTTTTAGTGGGGTCTGCCTGCCCTCGCACTCGTGCCTTTGGGCTGAACCAAGGAATGTTCCACCAGCTTTGCAGGGTTTCAGAGTCACGCATCATTTCAATCCAAAAATAAATCCCAAACGTGATATTCTATTATTGAAGACAAGTTGAACTGTGCTTTCCACACAGCGCCTAGAAAAGAAATGATGCAGCATTATATTTTCAGCTTGGGCATGAAGCCAGCACTAACTGCTCACTAATATAATTATGACTGAAAATACTGTGGGCTGGTCTGAGGGAGGCTCTGGGTTCTTCAGTGGAGCTGGGCAAGCTCCATCACCTAAAATCTATGCACATGAAGAGCGCAGGGGACATGCACATTTAAACACGCTTACTGGGAACCAGGTTTTTAACATAGCTACGATAGCTTTTAAATCCTTTTGACTACTGAAAGGTGGAAAAAGTGCTTTGAAATTACTAGAACTGCAAGGTGACTGTGGGTTGTAAAGGAGGTCTTTCAACAGCTCCTACTGAAACACGGAGGAGCTACGCTGGACCGTCTCTTCTGAAGTCCTTGCATCCATCAATGAGTAGTCCTGCCTCAAAAAAAAAAACGAAAATCAATGACACAATTTCACCCTGAGTCATTTGCTGTGTTGGTGAAAGTCACAGAGAAAAGTCCTAAAATTATACAATCATAATAATAAATCAATTCAGCATGTCATTTCTGCTTTTCTACATTAATAAATTAACCATGTAACATTGTTCAAAATTATGTCAGTTACGCATATAATAATCTTTTAAATTAATGAAGTGATGAAGCAGTTTGATGACACCCGTGATTTACAGGGCTGCTTTTAGCTAATGTTAAAAGCCTTTCATTTAATAAATTGCCCCCTTGAGAAATTACCAAAAATGAATATTTTCTATGCTAAATGTTCCAAGGTTTACACTTTTTCAATATATTAACAAATGGCAAGGGAGAAGCATTTTTCAAAATATATCTTCTTTTACATATATTTAATTGAAATTAATTAGTATATTACTTTAGAAGGAAATGATCACAGAGAAAGGTGCGGGATCATTTATGAGAGTTTCTTATGGCAATAAAACAGAATTTAAACAATGGAATTAATCATGTCCTTAAAAATTTTTATGATAGATTAGGAATCATTCCAAGCTTTTTGATTAAATAGAAGGACATTCCATACAGACTGGAACAAAAAAAAAAAAATCCAGTTATTCCACTGCAATTAATATTTCCCTGGTTTCATTATGTCAGGGTATGTGCATGCTGAATATTTACCGAGCTTAAAGCAAGAGTCCAAGTGAGGTTCACAAGATATATTTTTGCTTTGCTCTTCCTTGCGCTCGGCACCCTGATGTAATGTATGCACGAGGTTATGAATGCTTAATATTTCCCATTTTATGCACATAAGAAGTGAGCTTTAAAGATGCTTTCTCATAGGGTTGGTTGGGGTTCAAGGAACACAACGTGAAACGGTATAGTATGTCCTATAAAAGAGGTTAAAATGGAGGTTATAATTATGAAAGCTCAATAGATTTGAAAGCCAACACAGTGCCCCCTTGCATGTGATACTATCGCTAGAAAGGGAAAGAGATATATAGGACTATAAAGGGAAGCCTGTAATTGATGCTCTCTGTACTTATTAGGATTTGTTTTAGTAACATCAGGGACTCGTTTTTGTACTACCTCTGAATAAATAATGTGCACAGTAGGTTGGGTCAATTCCTTTTCACTCTGAAATATTTTCAGCGCTTGCACTGAAACCAAGAATAATTCATTGGGTTTTTGTAAGGCATGTATGTGGATGTATTATGAAAAATAGGTGCATTAGCTGAGTTATTGGGGTGGTCTGTAACAAGGGCCAGCATGAAAAAGAAGGGATTCTTGGCCTTTGGGGTGACAGGAGAGCATTTTCCAGCTCAATCAGGAGCATTTCTCAAAAAGTAAACAGGATTGCAGAAAAAGACCTTGTGCCAGTGTTTGTATTTTAACGCTCCACGGGTGAAGTCTGCCACATAGCAGAGACTCCTACGGGAGACTCACATATAATTACCCATGGACAGAGCTTTGCCTCCTGTAAGTAAACCACCATAATGAGCACAGCTCCTCAAATACATATTTATTTTAAAAAAGAAGTGAAACAGAACCATCAGAAAAAAGCCTGAATATTGATTCCAATGCAGGCTTTGTTTGGCTCCTGCTCTTGGCACTAATTGTGGAGTTTAATATCTCCAGCAAGTCACTGCTGTATCCCGGGTGCCAAGTTCCAGATCTCTCAAACTGCTCCAGCCCTGCCAGTTACCTACGGTAGGAGAGACGTGGTGATGCTTAGCAAATGTTTGAGAAGTCCTTTGATATATCCTTGTGCGAAAAGGGCTGCAGAAGGACGAATTAATTATTAACAGCAATGGAGGGTGTGTTGGTCGATTTGGAGGTTTTTGGTGAAAATGTTCATTGAGGAGGTTGGGTTTTGGAGAGCTGCCTCTAGAGTATCTCCTAGTGCTCCCAGCCTTGGACAAAGATCATCAGGCAAATCCTGTCCGTCTGTCCATCACCTTCCTCTTGCACTAGGTAGTGAAGGGAAGGTTTTTTCCTCAAGTACTTTTTCAGTATGAAAGTCCCCTTTGAAGTGTACATGTACAAAACGCATGGGGCTTTGAACTTGAGACTTTGCAGGGAAAGATGTTGCTCCAAAAGCTGCAGAACAACCAACAGGTTCAATGTGAGTTCTTAATTTGGCACACCTTTGAATGTAGTGGAAAAATTAATGTGTGTCTGGTTCTTGCTGTGAATCTTCCAGATGATTCTAGAGGTTATTAGTTTGTGGGATTTGTTGAAGGCTTATCTCACTGTGATTTCTGCAACAAAGTGAACTTCAGCAGCTTCCAAGCTGGAGAACTAGGAGGACTGGTAAGAATAGGGATCAATGACATTTATTTGTTAAAGAGCAGGAATAAGGACTTTTATTTCTCCCTATTAATAGATTCTTTGGGTTTTGTTCTAAGAGAACATAAGTAGTAATCACAACAAACATGTAGAGTAAGTTGCAGTGTTACAGGAAAGAATGTCTGGCCACCAGAAGAAGACGGGGAATGTCTTAATACATGTTTCTGTTGAGATATACAGGGATTGCATCATCCTGTGTAACAGAATGTATCCAAATGCAGAGACAGGGCCAGAAAACCCATACATTTTTGCCAAGAGAGTTTCTGCCTGAACATCTCTTTGGCAAGGAAGAAATGCATCTCACTCCTCAAGTCCTGGAACAAATTGAGGGGCTGGTCTCTAACAGTAATTTTTCAGATGGGGAAATGACCTCAAACCGCCTCGAGAGACTTGGCAGAGAAGGGTCGAGAGGATGCAGGCGAAAAGGAGGAGTCCCTGAGGAGGACTAGGGGCTTCCTCCTCCACTGTGGTTTTGGGATGAAAGCTGTGAGGGTGAAGGGGGCAGTTTCAGCATTAAGAAAAAAACAAAACAGTGGTTTGAACTTTCAGCTCATACCTTTGCTGATTTAGTAGCATCTACTGCTGTGGGGTCTGCTGTACCTGCTTCTGCATCCGCACCACACCCCAGTAGTGCCGAGTGTATCTTTGAGCTTTAAGTAGAAGGTGCTGGTGCATGTAAGGGTCCCTTGCATCCGCAGTTTGGCTAAGGCTCTGTTTATGGTCTGTGAAGAGCGTGATCCAAGCCTTGCTCCAGACAAGTGGCAGCGGTGGGACCATGCTGTTGGGTCTCGATGTTGGTAAGACAGAGGCTTCCACACAAAGATAAGCCATTACATGGGGGCTGATTCCTAGTGCGTTAAACAGCAGATGAGACTGCATCAGTCCTTACCGTATCCTTACTGGCCATAGCAAGGTAGCATGCGGAGGAAGTTCTATTGCTTCTCTTGCTTTGTTATTACTAATACCATCTACGTGCCTCATGCCTGTGTCCTTCCAAAGTTGAAGTCACCCTTCATTTTATGTACCAACCAGACTAATTTTAATAACACCTTTTGATACAAAGACAGCATCTTTCAATCAGAGTTGTCAGACTTGAAGTTCGGAGAGGCTGGCGGACAAGGTATGGGGTCTTACAGCTCCTTCTTGCAGAGGGGTTAGGTGGGGCATGCCAGCAGCCGAGGACCAGGTTTTCAGGCCTTGGATATGGGATGTAAAACACAGCTGGGTTAGCAAAGCATTGTGTGCCGTGTCAAGAAGCCAAGTTGAAATTTAGGCCAGTGCTGAGAATCTACAGGGAAGTTTTGCTTTAAGTGACCATCGCATTTCTACTGCATATCTGTGAAGGGGCTGGGAAGACAAATTCCTGTCTCCTGCTCTACACGCTAAGCATCCCCACCTTCCTGCTCCTCCATCATTTTCCCACTACATTTTAATTACCTGACAGGGAAGGATGTGCACGTTGGCACGTGCAAGATTTAGCTGGAGCGTCAGACCAGGGGCAGATTTGCTAGGGGATGCAGAGTCTTTAGGCCTTTCCTAAGCAAACTCAGTCTGTCCATGGTTATGGGCATAGGGCTGCACAGCGTGGGGATGCGTGGGGGACTGGATTTGGCCCTATACACTGTTATTGGCAGTCCACCGGCCCCGTCAGGTCGTGGTGCCCCTGTCCTGGGGCTAAGGAGCCTCGTGGAGTATCAGCATGGGCTCTGCACATGCTAAATGCTGAAAAAGTTTACCTGCCAGTACAATTGACTAAGTCAACTATATTTGTTAAAAGAGCAGCCAGTTTCACCACTGGTATACCCAGCAGAGTCTATTTGAATTAGCAAAGAAATTAAGTGACAAAAAATGAAACTAAACAACATATTTTTTAAAGAAGAATGGGCCAGGCAATATTTGAGTGAAAGCATCCCTTTCCACATGCTGGGAGAAGGTAGAGTTGGTGCATGCCGCAGTGGTCAGTAGATGAAGACAAGTTGGGAGGAAGAAGAGGAGAGCAGGAAGGCTCCGATGGACACAGTGCTGCCCTTTTTTCCAGCTCCTTCATTTGCATCACGTCCAAGTCCTGGATGAGAGAGGAGCAGGCACTGAAGGCCACCTCAAGACCTGCAGGAACATGGATCGGACAACACATGAACATGCAACACGAGGAAGGCACAGAGGAGCCAGAGGGAAAAAGGCACCAGCTGAAAAAAAAAAAAAAAAAAAAAAAAAAAATAGAGGAATATTGGAAGACTTGAAACCTGTCAGTTTGTTGGCTGAGCGTAGAGCACAAGGTGATACCAGGCCTGGTTCTCACCTGCCAATGGGTATAGAGCAAAGGTTGGGGTATGGTCAGGATCAAACTGTGCTTGCATGGAGGACAAAAATTCACAGAGTCTGACTCACCCCTACTTCACGGTTTGCGCCGTCAGTTCAGCCTTTGCAAAGGGGATGCAAAAGGTGCCAGTCCATGTGGCTGTGCGATATGCTAGAGGAGGCTGAGTTCATCCCAGCAGTGGTCTGTAGTGGCAGTGAGGATTGGCCTGATACAAAGGAAAGGCACGACAGAAAAAGTATCCCCCAGGGAAGGAAAAAAAGGAGAACTCAAAATGGTGATGGAGGGGTTACTACCGATGCACGATGTGACAAGTGCAAGGGTGAGCGGAGAGGACTGTATTTGGGAGCAGTCATCGTGTCCCACAGAAAGCAGAAGCATCTCCCATCCTTTAAAAACAATGATAGGAGCAAGTAAGTGCACTTTAATTAGAAACAATAATAATTATTACTTATCAGCAGCTTTTTACCCAAAACGCGTGGAATTCTTTGCAGTTTGGATTGAAACTCCTTACCGGGAAATACGTATTTTTCATATCCACAGCTAATGCTGCTGATTCAGCAGTTGGCAGAAAAAAAACATTATCGTTCATTGTGGATGCTGTTTGAGGGTAGGCAGGCGAACACGCAGCTTTAGGTATCTGCAGAGGATGAAAAGTATTGCGTCTAGACTGCCAGCTCAGATGCCAAGCTGCTGTCCGACGCAGTGAAAAGGATGAAGATATATCATGTCTTCTTCAGCTTTTAATGTCTGGAAATGCCAGCAGACCCTGGCAGACCAAGCCACCATGAAGGGGTCAACGAGACATAATGAAACATCCATGAAGGAAGAAGCATCCTAGCATTATACAGATGTTCGGGCAGGTTTGCAGGGCAGCCAAGTACTCCATATCTCACGTTACGTTAACTGTTTATAAATTATTCCCTAAGTTTTATCACACACGCATAGTCATTTTTAATGCTTAAATACACATTAAGAATAATTTTCGCGAAGGGATGATCCCTAATTCCATCAGGAGCAAAGCTAAGGAAATGATACATGCAAATTTGAGCAGGGGTAGGTACCATTAATCCGTGGCTTGTCTTCCTGAAGGGAACTTGCCAGCCCCAGGTCTGTCGGAGCTTGCAGCCTGGCTGGGAGCCGAAAAGCCTTGAATGAAACCCTACCTGCGTACCAAAGGTTCTTAACTCTCTAAACTTGCTGCTCCCACACCCAGAGGAAAGCGCTCGTGCTCTCCCACTTTCCCACAAAGCCTAAATCTTTCAGTTGCCTCCCACACAAGCCAAGGGAAAGGACGGAGCAAAATGCATTTTAATGAGCATTTGAATAATCATCGGGAAGAGTACTTTTCACTGACATAGCACCTTTTGTTCGAGCAATTTATAAACATCCGTTAAGCCTGACAACATCCCTGAAGGGTTATTCTTTTTTATATTCTCGGGAAGCAGGGAGCTGGGATTTGCTCAAGGATAGGGCCGGAAACCCATGGCGGGGCTAAAATGGGAACCCCGTGTGCGGGATATCCTCTCCCCCCTCCGCAGGGTTTCCTCTCGGATCGCTAATCGCTAGGCAAGATCTTGATGACCAGATGCTCATAGATAACATAGCTCAAATATTGCTTCCGTTCTGCAAATTACGTGCTGGCTTGGTTCAAAGGCCAAATCCCGTTCTGCTGTCAGCCAGTGGCAGGGATCCCATCGAACGTCAGTGGGAGGGAGACCAAGCCGCCAGAGTTTGAAAAACAAAGCTAACGGCTTGAAAACTTTTGCAGCCAGGAACATTTGCAGAGAGCCGTGTGGTTTAGAGCGTTTTCCCTCGCCTGAGAATACCTACAAGGCTTTAAATGAGACTGTTTCTAAAGGGCACATCCCAGTGCTTTATCCAAAACCACTGGCAAGGCATTTCCCTACCAGACAGCGCGCACGTTTCAGGGGGCAGTGACAATATTTCTTCTCTGACATCGCCAGTTAAAAGGATTTATTTTCAGTAAAATAGAGTACTTCAGTTGTGTGACGGGCAAAAAAAGGTACTATATAATTAAAAGTGGAATTAGACAGAAAAATGAGATGTTAGGCAGATAATTAGGGAACTATTATAATTAGAATGTGCTTTTAAATCCCCTAGTAGCTTCTATTATGAAAGGGATGTCCTCTGATTAACTAATATTTCCTTTAAGTAGATATTTTTCCTCTTCCTTTTGGACGGGAGAACTTGAGTTGAATGACTTCACCTTAAAAAATCACAGTTTACTGGGGCCCATGTTCTCCTCGTAGCAAGCCAATTTTGCTCAGGAAAAAAGGCTTATATTTGGGGTTGAAAGTGGCAGGGAAGATTTTACCAGTAAGCTTGTTAAATCACTTCTCTATTAAATACAGTCTTATTTATAGACAGTATTTAGTATTCTTTGTATTCAGCCTTTAGGAGAAATTATTGCTGTTAGAGCAGTGATAGTCTTAGATTAAATTTTTATATAAATGAAACTGCTGCATATTTCTGTGTGGAGTAGAAAGCTGTGATGATTTTGAAAGGACGTGGAGCTTCGGCAGGAGCTGGCTGACAGCAGCTGTTAATGAACACGAACCAACAAGCCTCTTGGAAGCTGCTTGTCTCTCCCCGGCTCTCCGGCAGGGAGTGGGAAAGGACAGACAGCAGTCCCACTGCTTACAGCCCCATAAATCAGAGCAGCTCTGCTAAGGTTGCTACAATTGTAAGTGAGTTAAAACTGGGGGAAGCGAGAGAATAAGCTGTCCCGTTCCCCTCACCTTTGCAGGTACTGGTTTGCTATGAGGAAGTGTTATGGGCAGATAGGGAAAAGTGCAAAAGGGAAAGCACTCACTGAAAATGCAACCCCCCCCCTCTTTTTTTTTTTAATTAAGCCTAAAATTTTAGGAATTGAGAGAGAAGCGAGAACGGAAGTTCAATGTCAATGCAGTGGCCAAATGTTGCCTCTTATTTGTAAAAATGGGAGGGGAGGGCATCAGAGGAGACAGCCAAACATCCAGGCCACCGAAAGCACTGATGCGTGCTTGCGTACTACTGTCATCAGGCAAACAGGGCTCCTGTTCTTTCACCTGAAAAAATGAAAAGCAGATGGATAATTGCATTATGCAGAGTCGAGAACCTTGGCATCCATCTGTAGATATAAAAGATGCCTTAGCTGAAAAAACATTTGTGGTACATCTGATTCCAGCTTACTGGACATATTGTTGAGAGAAATGCTCAGAAAAAAAGCTTCCACATAGTTGAATGGTCAGCAAAAGGATGAAAACAAACCCAAATATAGCACGTAGGCCCTGGCAAAGGGAGCCCGGGGAAGAGGCAGCCTGCCTGAGGTTGGAGACCCCCGAGTCTGAGATGGGCATTGCTGCGAGAGCAGCGGGAAAGCCTGAAGTAAGTGTTTCCAGCGTGGTGGGCGATGCCAGGGAAATGGTGTCTCAACCTGCTACTTCTGTAGGGGAAGATGGTAAGCATCTCTTAGGGATCTCTTTGGGATCTGTGGACTTGAAGATGATCCCTGGGGTGGTTTCAGAAGCCCCAGAGATCATCAGTGCACCAGTGCTGCAGGAGCAGGCTCTCAGCACTGGACTGCCACGTCTGCCTAGACCATCCGCTCGGTAACCGGGGGAAACCAGCAACAGCAAAATGCTGGTGATGGGAGAAGCGGACAAAAAGTCACCGACTGCCAGGGAGACTGAAGGAGAGACCCATGGGCAAACATCCTGTCCAAAGATGGGAAACCCTCGGAGGGAGAGACAGCCTGGCTCGGTGAGTACACCGGTTACACGGAGGAGCGGCAGCTTGTGCAGCCTGGCAGGGTACCAAGCCAGCCATTCACCAGCAGATGAAACATCATTCGTCTGTCAGCGCTAGCACACCCCTGACACTGGCACACCGTGACCTGCCACTAAGAGAAACTTCCAGGAGCTTGGAATCCTTGCAGATCCACTTCACTGTTTAACAGATGAATGAGCCAGCTCTTCTTCTGCTATGGTTTTTTTTTGGCCCTTCCCCATGGATCTGACTAAGACTGGTGGGCACCAGTGGTCAAAGGGACCAGTCATTAGTGTGGCTCTAACAGCAAAGCCTCCCAGCTTACAGCGTTCTTGCTGGAACAGACAGCAATGTTAACAAAACCATCCGGGACCATGTTGCTGAGCCATAATGATGACTGTGCAGACTCTGGAAGGAGAAATACCGAGCTGAACTGCAGAGACACTGATGCCAGTGTGGACTGTGGTCATCTGATGTCTCCTGACTTCCCGGACTGGACCCTGAGATCCAAGTCGGGAAATAAACACCCAGGCCAAAGGGAGCAAATTTGGTGATTCCAAGCTGTGGCCCTCCTGCCCTGTATTTGCAAGATGGGGGACACGGAGGAATGCAAACCAGTTTTCCTTAATCCATTGAAAAATCTGGGCTTCTCACTCATATAGAAGAGACCCATTTGGCCTAATGATACCTTCCAGCTCTGTGGTGCCACTCAGCCAAGATGCTGAAGCACTTTAGACGTCTTAATTCATCCTCTCAGCAAATAGCCGAGCCTCTGCACAGCAAAGTGCTCGTGGTGACAGTACAACACAATGGGGAAAATACAGTATAGAAAAATATGATGGTTTTATGTCTTTTATGTCTTATACTGCGAACACATAAAAACAATTAGGGTTTGGAGAATATTTTTTGAAATCAAAGAGAATGATTGGCAAGCCAGAGAAAATAAATATTATACCCCTGAGAGGGTTAGGGACGTATTATTTTTCCAGTTTTACAGAAGAGAAATGCCAGATCAAAATTACTTTCCCAAGATCACACAGGGTGATCCTGCCACCCTTTCTATTGAGTAGTTCTTACTCAAGGGTTTGCCTGTCTTGATGCCCAGAGACCTCCGTGTTTTAGAGACTTTAAAGCCCGTTATCCAGTGGTGTAAATTTACGGTGTATTAGCTACTCTATATTTATTCCCCACATAAATATCTTTTCAAAGTAAGCTACCTCACCCAAAGGCACTTTCAGAAGTGTAAGGCCATCGGTAACGCTGCTGAAAGAATTAACACTGTCCCACATAATTAGTGGTAATTAGTACTGGTCAGGACAGGAGTTAATGCACACTGACGGACGTAAATTCTGCCTTTGTGTCCCCGTGCTGACATAAAAGCAGCCTGGGAATAAGATCCCACTGGATGTGAAAGTGAAGGGACCAGGGTGGTTATCTGATGCTTTGTGATGCCTGAGCTCAAATTCTCGCTATTCCAGACCTTCCTTCCCATCATGAAACCCTGCACCCTCTTTTTGGCAAGGTAACAGTTCTGCCAGTAATCCCAGAGCTATTTGATAACGCGTCATTTCTATGGGTCTTAGGGAAAAAAAAAAGAGCATCAAAACTGGAGGCTGCAGCGATACAACCTTGAGGGAGCATTTCGTAGCCTCCCACTGTGGGGTTAACCAGTTGTGGCAGCAGAACTGAATTATAGGATCGACAGCAAAGGAGAAAACCAATCAAAAGAAGAAAATATCGAAACAAATTTAAGCTGTTCCCCTCCTGGGGGTCAGAAGACGGTGGGGCAATGGGTGGCTTTACGGAGGGAGAAGGGTGCGTGCCAGGGCAACAGCTGGAGCGTGTGTGCAAGTGCCAGCGCACATCTGGTGTATGCATGGATTCACGACGCAGGAGCAAACTGTTTGAGAAATGGGTGGGAAGGAGAGAACTGAGTATGTAGAGAAGGTACTTTCCTCATGCTTCAAACATGTTTTATTTAAAACGTGTTGGACCTGTCCTCCTTGTGGTCAGGCTTGAGGTTTTAAAGAAAAGATGGATTACACAGAGTCACCCACCTGCAAACACCCTCCTTCATTCCTTCCTTTGAAGAGAATTTGCCAGAACATAGTCCTCAGTACTTGAAAGGGGAAAACTTAGTGAAGTGGATGGTAATCTTTTGGGCTGAAACGCCTCATTTTTACTCCTGGGTGATTGCTGTGCTTCCTGAGTTCAGGAAAACAACTTAGCAAACACAAGCAGAGCCTCACAATATAATCACAAAGAAAAATGAATTTTTCTGACACAGAGACTGCCCGCTTCAGCTCATTGGAACAGCAATTGAGACCCAGGTTTTATCAAGGTTTGAAGGATGTGCGGGCTGAATCGCCGCAGGTGCTGGGGTTGAGTCTGATTTCCAGCATCGCTGAGATCCGACTGCTTCTGCCGTCTTCACCCAGGCCTGCGGGAGCTGAACACCATTCATAATCAGGGCCCAGCTGGTCTCTAGAACCTCTTCCAAGCAGGAAAGCTATCTGAAGTGTAATTTTAAATTAACTTTTTTAAATATGGAGGTAAAGCCCTGTATGGAGGCTGATTTAAGCCAGTCTTACATTGATTTTGCTTAATTGATGATGAGGGATTCGTCTGAGCTAAACAAACAGAAACTGCTCATAAATTGTGATGAAACATTTTTTTCTTCTAGGCTTTGCCTCATCTTAGCTAGTGTAAGGACTCGACCGAAGCTAAAGGCAGGATATTTTTATGTTGGCTAGTTTTGGCTAGAAACCTGTGGGCCCGTTTGTGGCGGCTCATCAGGCGCTTGTAAATGGATTTCATTTTGATCAAAGCAAGCGGAGGCGATGTGACTCTCAGCCCGCTGGAGAGGGACCCCCGAGGTGACGTCAGCCGAGGGAAGAGTCACCGAGTGCAGCCAATGTGTCACAGAAGAACTTCAAAGCAGGATCCACAGGCAACCTTGGCTAGAAGCAGGGAACAGATCCAAGGGAAAACATGAGGCAGGCAGGCTTGGCTTCCTAAACAAAATCTATATTGAGAGGCGGGCAGGTACGAAGAACTTTAGAAAAAGCACTGGAAAGAGGGAATGGAATAAACTGCACGCCCTGAGCAACAAGTGGTCCTGCAGTGGAGTTTTCTTAGGAGGTCTCTTACTTGGAACACTGTGTTTTTTGATATGCTCATGAGGTAAAGTTCCTCTGAGAGTTAGTGACTGTTTGGGGTGGTCTCATTGCGTGTTTGGAGGAACACACAAACCCACCAGGCAGTGAAGAAGCAGTTAAAGGAGGAGAAGAGCCAGGAGCCACATGCTGTGGAGACAAAGTACAGCAGCAGGACAGCACAGAAAGACCAAGGGAGTCATCTCAAGCCACATTTTATATCTTTGATGCTTACACCTTGTTTTTTTGAGAATGGCTTTGGGAGGAGCCACCTGAGTCCAGAAGGCAAGAGATCCTTTCAGGTGGTCCCTCATGGAGGAGCCTGGCGAACATCCCATTGGCCAGAGGAAGAAATGAGGCCATTATCTGCCTCCCGACCCAACAAGGCCAACAAAGGTGCCATAAGGACGTCTAGGGAAGAGTGCTGCCAATGGATCTCAGCCTATGTGGAGCTAAGTGACATCCCAGTAAGGAATTATTTGGGATAACTGCAGCTCGTCTGGAAAACCGTGAAGAGAACTGCAACCACATGCAACTGTCATAAAACCTTCCAGTCCAGAGACGCACAGAAGGAGAAGGCGTGTTGCTCACAAGAGTTTGTCTTCCCGGAAGGGAGGGAGGGAGGGCGGGAGGAGGCAGTGGCATTCCCAGGTGTGGGAACCCAGGGCAGAAAGCCATCAGCCACTTGAGTTCAGCGAGGCAAAGATTTTTAAAGCAGAATTTGAGCTGTGTAGGAAAGTCAGACAGTGGAGCTTTCCCCTAACTTAGAGACCCAACATGTGCTTCTAATACAGAAACTAAAGCAGAAGCTAGAGTTACTGCAAGACTGAGTGTATTAATGAATCAAATTGTCTCTACACGACTTCAAAGGCTCTGGGAAGAAGCAAGAATAACTATAAATGTAATGCTAATGGCAAGGACAACAGGCTGGCACTGGTGAAACCTGGTGAGGGTCTCTTCATCAACAGAGACACATAGTGTGTACGGAAAGGGCTGAAAAAAAGAATTAATCTGGTGGTGTTGTACAACAAAGCAGAAGGAGCAGTGGTGGCCTCAAGTTTGGTGAGAATAAATGTGAGGCAGAATGGGCTTAGTGGAAAAATAGGGTGAGCAGTACAGTAATAAAATGTGAAAAGAGGACCAAAGTAAGAAGCATTTCAAACACTAGCAGGGACAGGAAAATAATAGAAAGGGTTACAAATGATCAGCAATGCAGATGACTGTAATAAACTATAATAAACTTCAACTTGGAAACATAAAAGAAGAAATATGATCTAGGATGATATGGGAAAAATAATTTAAAGCAAGATATTCTGTGGGGGAGACATCTAGGTGAGGTCCAGGGTTGCTATTTATGAGTTAATGAAGAGCAGGGTAGGAAAAGCTTGCCTTCAAGCGGAGGCCCGAGAGGCAGAGTATCTCGCCTCTATTCCTCGTGCTACCACGTAGTTTCTTGGTCGAGTCCCTTGAAAACATTCTGTGCTTCAAGTGGTCTGGATGTGGAATGAGGATTTCCCGTCTCGCACACATGCCCATGACGTGTTCGACTGCTACAGTGGCACCCCCGATGCCGCAAGCTGTCACGCGCTGTTGGGCTGAGGGGTCCTGTTTCAGGGGATGGACTCAAGCAAGATCAAATTAAAAGGGTTGGTAGAAATGGAGAGGGGAACCGAAGCGATAGCCGGGCTAGTGCGTTTCCATGGTTCACCTTTATCTGACGGGGGGGTGGAATGCATCTTGGAAAACCTGACTCCATTCTGCTCCTCTTTGCATCCAGAGAGGGGTGAAAGCGGTGTTTTGAGGGAAGAAGAGGGGTGAGGCAAAAAATTCAGCGTCCCCAAGATCCCCTGGGAACCACTTGGGTGGCTAGCACCCGCTGACATGCTTTTGTTGGCTCCACAGCTGAGAGGTTCAAAGCTGCTTCGGTTGCGTCTATGTGCACTGTGATACAGATCTACCTTCAGAGAGGTACAGCCCTTTTCACAAGATGTCTTAGGCACTTCATGCTGGTGACTTTCAACGAGACTTGGGCCGGTAGGGAACTCCTGAAGTGTGGCTTACTGCCCCCGTTTGCTAAAGATGGTTTATATCTCTGGCAGGGATTAGGTGCCAAATTTTGCGTGGACTGTGGTCACTGCAGTATTGAGAGAAGCAACAAAACATCTTTGGAAAACTGAACTGAAGGGTTGAATGGTGGGATAGTCCTCCTCAAAGCATGCTGAGAGCCCTCTTAGCCAAAACAGAGTATTCGGTCAATCGAAAGTCTGCTAAATGCAAGGAAATAATGTTGCAGTTGAGCCGATTGCTTTATGAGATGTTTCTCTGGTTCCACGTAAAAAATACTTCCTTTCCAGAATTTGGGTGTCTATCTGATTTCTTGTCTTGTTCCTACAACTAGGTGGAGGGTCAAAGCAGGAGACCGTTTTCTTTAAAGTGCAATTACAGCTTCTCAAGCAAAATTAACATCCTCGAGGTAAAAACAAAAGGGATCGGTGGGGCAAATCTGAAAGAAAACGCTCTCTTCATGCATCTCAGTGGGTTCTTCTGACTAGGGTTTCCCTCTGACAACTGCAGATCCCTGCAGATCTTTCAACGAATGCTTTAACCAAGCCACAGAAAATGACTGTCGGCATCACGTCATCTTGCGGGATGCTCTGAATCCCCTGGCCATCGGAATTTCCCATCTGACACAAGCACGCGGGCCTGGCTCGCTCCCCACGCATCCCACCGGCCCCTGGCCGCAGCTGGGGAACGGGCCACGATGCGGGGCTGCGGAGGAGACGACGCTGCTGCTGGGGCCGGGTGGGAGGCCCAGGGCTCGGGAGGCAGCTCCTGGGGCTGGGGCCCCTCCGAGGGGACGCTCGCTCTGCTCGGAGGAAAGCGCAGCTTCCACCGTCTCCCTCCCCAACCCTCCTCCTTCTTCGCCGTTTTCTTTCCCTCCCTGCCTGCTTCTTACAGCTGCTGCCTTGGGGAGCCGGCCTTGGTGCGGGAGGAGGCCGCCTTCCCCGGCAGGGCTCAAGGGCGAGGGCAGCTGCCTCTGCTCCAGCCCGCAAGCGGAGGATGGAGAGGGGATGGCAAAGGGAGGGGAAACAGGCAGAGGATGAGCACTCGTGTCCTTGGAGGCGAAGCTCGGCTCTGCGGTTTGGGGCTGACGTGGCTTTCGTGGCACTGCTGTGACTGGAGAGGGTGTAGGGAAAGGGGGACGCCGGCGTTTGAGCGCCTCTCCTCTAAGGGAGGCTTTTAAAATGGTTACAAAAGGAAGGTTTTTTCCTAAGTTGTCCTTAGAGCAGTCCTTCGTGTGCACACACGCACACATACCCATGTACACTTCTCTCATGGCCATCATAGCTGGCCAAAAATTATCCAAGGGAGCTCCGAAACAGAGAGACATGTACATCCACATACTCACCTGTGAGACCCCCAAAGGGAATGACAGCCACCCATCCCGGCTGTCACATGCGCCGCTGCAGTCCCCCTCTGCTCGCCTGCAGTGACACGCACCAAGTGGGGTCCAAACCGCCTGGAGATGAGCCACTTGTGCCCTGACGAATGCCGCAAAACGAAAGAGCGAGAGTAACTGAAAGCTCTTTTTTGCAGCCTTTTTTTTTGTTTTGTTTTTTGTTTTTTTGTTTTGTTTTTTCTTACTCTTCTTGCCGGGAGAATTGTTTGCAGGTGGAAGAGAGAGATGTTTAAACAGCTCTGCGGATCCATTTAGCAAAGTCAATATGCAATTATGCAAAATTCTCTGATAACGCACCCGCAGATGTGGATAGCGGCGGGCTGTGCCATCCTGGGGGGGGGAGATGGGAGCCCTTGGAGCGGGGCTTGCGGGGACCCTGACGCGCTCCCCGGCCTCCCCGGCCCCTTGCACGCCCGGCCGCGGGTCG
>Ga0181612_131129_pt1 | contig 19576 bp, 12 predicted proteins | sample HoacroProtozoa21_FD_119630 | JGI IMG/M metagenome (GOLD analysis project Ga0181612, IMG submission 119630) | Hoatzin crop microbial communities from Cojedes, Venezuel. Combined Assembly of Gp0051906, Gp0051904, Gp0051908 | reverse complement strand
TCATATTTTACCGTTGTCTCCCATACTCCTGCAAGCTCCAGTTTTAGAAATACATTCTGTTCAAGAGATAAGTGTTTTGCTTTTGTCCTGGTATCTACACAAGAAGCTTACTAATAAACAGGTAAATGGGCCTCCTTCTTGTTTTAAGCCTGTCATACTATATTAATACTTGATTTGAAAAATATTTTAGGTGGATCTGGTACCACAATCATATGTAAGGTTGCCCAACATTTCTCACTGGGATTTTTCACTGTGAGTTGCCAATTTTCAACCCTTAAGCTTTGGAGTTACCCTTTCTGGGTATGTGCTTTATCCTGGATTTTCTAGAATGATTCAGCAGTTACTTGAAATGAACAGGAGAAGTATTCTAGATTAGATAAGCTAAATAAACATGTAAAGTTATTTCACTGGAAATCTCTAACACCTACAGATTTTGGAATAACGGAAGAAGTCCGGGGACAGTCTTAGGAATGTACCTGGTGCCTGGCCAAATGGTGTATCTGCCAAAGAGAAATTCACAGGCAAAATACCAGGTCGTGTGTACTTGTCCGAGTCTTCGTTTGGGAATCTGGCACCGAAGAGGGGAGGAACTGATTAAAAGCTGTTGGCGTGCCTACATGCACAGAGCCATCTTTGAGCTGCGTGGCAACTAATTCTGATATCTGTGATATTTTACGCAATGGACTTTACATTATCACGGAACCTGAGGGCTCGCTAGGGCGCATACTAAGCTGTGCATGTTTTGCCTGGTGTAGGGACAGATGTGTCAGATGCTGTCCACTCCGTATCTGCTCGGTCTCAATATCTAATGCAGAAGTATGAATATCTACGTTGTTCTTTAGCTCTTTACTCCGTTTTCCTGCTTCTTGGTGTGATATGGAGAGCTAATCTCACCTTGACTTCGTCTCTTTGTCCCACCCTCCCAGGTCTTAGTAAGGCTGCGAGCGTTGTCCAGCCTCCCAGCCAGCAGACAGCAAAATATCTAGTAGGATTCATACATGCTGAAGAACTAAGTTTTGCAGTAGCCACTTGTATGTACAAAAATGTAATTCTAATCCTCTGTTGTTTTTTGGCATTAATGTACCATATTCATCGAGACTGAGACAAAACTGCTGCCTCTAAGAGCCACTGATTTGGACAATTATCCAAAATCAGATTATAATAAATGGCAGTCTTAGGAATTTTGATTAACCTCTAAATAAACGTTAGTTTGGAAAAACCCTGTCAAATGCATTAATGATAAGTTGTGAAGTAGTAGTAATTGCAGGCATGGCATTATAGATAACGTAGTTAATTGATACCACCCTCTCAAACATGTATAGCACATCAGCTGCCATGAAGCTGGAGTGATTATAATAGTATTTACAACAGTTTAAATGCATCAGCTAAGGCATATAAAATGGAAACTTAGGGTGCTTACTACGATCAACTCACTTGGTCATTTAATGACTTTACTTTGGGCAAATATGGCTCGGCCATTAACACCTCCAGATTTCTGATGAGGTAAGTGTATACTGAGCTGCTCTAATTAGATTTAAAGGGAATGTCTTGTGGTCCAGGTTGAAGAGTGTAATTAGTCCAATAAGTCTATGCAGGGTGAAGCAACCAGTCAGGTCCAGGGATCAAACAGAGAGGACAATAAGGAGCAGCAGGAGGTGGGCCAGGGCCAGGATTGGAGATCAGACTGCAGCATGGCTCCTTAGTCCACCCAGGGGACAGGGCAATGGTGGGACTGGCAATAAAGCTGTGAGACAGCTACTCACAGCAAAGGTCCAATGTCCATCCAGAGATTACTGCACTTAAAACACAGCTTCGACTAATTAAGACCCTGGGCTGAGCTGAAATGGAGCTCCTGGATCTGGGGGCATTGGTGCAAGTGAGGAATTTTTGGGCCACTACAGCTCGTTAGGGCAACCAGAACTTTGATAGCTTCTTCCTTTCTCTTTCCCTTGTCGATGCTTGCGGTCACAGGGTTCACAAAATTCATCTGCCTACGTCACCTTTCCTTGCGATGGTCCTAAGGACCAATGTGTTTTGGGCTGAGTTCAGGCTGAAAAGAGATTATAGATGGAAGTGGAAAACATGTCGTTTTCTCGCAAGCGTATTTGCAGAAATGGGGTGGAGGTTGTACATGCAGACTTTAGGGCCCTGGCTTTGGTTTTCTGGGGGAGGAATGGCACACATTTTATGAAGAGTCCTCAGTTCCTCTGGTTTGAAGCATGGCTGCAACCCTTATCAAGAAGTCAGGAGAATGTAAGATGTGTATTGACGATAGAGCTCCACTGAGGCAGAGGGAGTATTTTTCAGCAAGATGAAGGTGTTGGCAGAATGAAAAACTGGCAAGCATGCAGATAACAGCCAGCACCAGCCACTTCATCAGCTTCCGGTGCAAGAATTCAGGTGAAAGGATTAGTTTTTAGGGGAAATTTTTTGGTCCTAGCATAGATAACGACAGTATGACAAAAAGGAAAAAGAAGAGGAAGAAGAAAAACAGTGGATATATGTGTTTCTAACTTCAGCAATGGTGGAGAGAGGGTACCACCTCCCAGGAAAGAGCATGAAAAAGTGACTTTTCACCCAAGAAACTTCTGTATCCGCAGGTGATCATCCCATATGTGGAGAGCGGTCTAATTCCATTGTCATGGAAATCCAGGCATTTTTTGACCTGAATGAGACACGTAGTCTGCTCCTTGGCTGGAGGCTTCTAGCCTACAGTGACAAGAGTAGAGATTAGCCATGCCTGAAGTGGACCTTCTGCTCCTGGTTATGGTTTTGCTGGTCTCACCATGCTAGGTGGCACAACAATCACAATTTCTCTATCTCGGCCAGGCTAATTGCTTGAAATGACTCCTAGTATAGAGCAATGATGGACAGTGGGGTGAGAGGAAAGGTATCAAGTATAATTAGATCTGCTGAAGTGTGGTTTGGAAATACTCGCTTCTGTCACAAACGAAATGGGGACGATAGTGATGGATTTGGCCCGCTTGGTCCAGCAAGTGGAAACCTGGAGTGACCAAAAACATGATAAGCATAGTTCTGAGAGCTTCAGGGCTCCATTCTCTATCCCTGAGATCACAGGTTATGAAATATAATAGGACATCCTTTTCAGGAGAGAGAGAACTTCAGCTTAGCTTCCTCCTGTATTCTTTCTGGGCAAAGGCTATGGGGGTAGCTGCTTGAGAAAGGGATTTGAGTGCTGTTGGGAAAATAAAGCTGAGACTAAAACCTCAGGCTACAGAATATGCTTTGATTGGTTTTGAGGAAGAATTTGCAGGTTAATGAAATTATTTTGCTGGCTTATTCTGCCAACTTAAACCAGTTTACTTATAGAGTAAATCTGTGAGATCAATTTATGACCCTTTAGTTTGGAACAGCTCTTGTCCATTTTCAAATGAAAACTACTAGTCTTGAAAATTGCACCAGTCTGGTAAGGGCAAAATACCACTGCTTAGCCCGTAAGTACAGTCAAAATGGTGTGAAAAGGCCCCAAGTCCTGTGTTTTGTCTAGGTTGCCTTGAATGAGTTTTTACTAACTATGTAAAAAAGCAGTTCAGAATTTCAAACAGGACTTTTGTTTGTTACTTTTTTTAAAGTAAAATGATGGATTTATTCAAGTAAAAGTCATCTTGCTTCTGAATACCCCCCTCCTTTCCATCCCCTCCGGAATAACAGAAAAACACTAATCTCCGTAAGGAAGCAGAACACTAATGTGTTCTTACCACTTTTGTCAATTAAACGAGTTTGTTTTCCGGTGCTAAAGCCAGCATGAAGGACTACTTTACAGTGAATAAAGTATTCAGTCTTAAATCCTAAGAACAATTTTTTAAGCTGAAGTTTTTCTTTTGAGAGTTGTCCAAGGTTTCATTCCATGACTTCTTCCTAAAGCTACGGCTACATAAATCAGGCCAGCAGCATACCTGTTTATACAGCTGTGCCAGGGGAATAGCGCAGGAGCTTCACCTTGCCAGGGGAAGGATTGCACCCTGGCAAGGATCAGCTCCCTCTCTCATTCCTAACTTCTTCATTTGTTGATGATTTATAACTTGTGCTCTAAGAGCAGAAAACGGGGCAATGCCTCTGACTGATCAGCTGTGATTTTCGTAGCTGGCTGAGAAGTAAACCTCAAGGAAAGGAGGAAGGATTCTTCTCTTGTTTCTTGTTTTTGTGAGGACAAAGAGACAGCCTCTCATCTCTTTGGGAATGCTGGAACATAAGATTACTAATAGGAAACATTATACACGATTCCATCTAAATTTTCCCAGTCATTTTCCATGCACCAAACCTCAGCCAACACCACTGGCATCACTCCCACTGAACAGACACTAATTTACACCAGCTGAGGTCCTCGATCTTAAGTTACTTTTATTTTCATATACTATAGTCAGGGAAATGTCAATAAAGCACGGAGGTTTTGAATAGGTAAGATACATGAGGGCAACATAACTATTTTACGTGAGGACTTGAATCAGAACTGTTACTTATGGCTGGCATACTATATTATACTTTGTCTGTGACCCTATCTTATGCTGCAGCTCACTTGACCTAAATTCTGCTGCAGTTTTCTGTTGCAAAAGATTGAGAATTCAGGCACTGCTGCAAGTAAATTTTTAAAAAATGGAACTCTACCAAAATAATACGACAAATTCAGTATTGTATGGCATTTAATCTTATATTGCATGCTATTGATTTTATGCCAGGCTTAATTTTTCATTTTTAAGCGAGCTGCAGAACGCAATATTGGTACCAAGAGTTGTCAGCACAATAAACACAAGGTTTGGGGAGTAGGTACGGGGAAGTTGAGATTTATCAAATTTGGCAAGAATACAAAGACGGTCTGGGAAGTAGAGATTAGGATAACAAGCAGCTGTGAAACACTTAGCATCACTGACCATTTAAATAATAGACATCAAGTTTTCTGGTTTAATTAACAATTATAATCAAGGGGCAGTTCATGCCTATTAGAGCCATTGTGTTAGGCTGCCTGCAAACTTGGGCCTTTATCTCTGCATGACTTTATTTTCAGTTAACATCTGGAAGATTTTCTTTACCACTAAAGGCAAAAAACCCCGCTATTTTAGTTTTAAAAATGACAGTCTGCATCCTGCAGTGAGTGTCTGCAGCAGTGGGTGGATTCTCTGGCAAATTTAGTTGCCACAGAATCACACAAGGCCCTGACTATTACCAAATGGTGTGTGATAAACAAACACAGAAACTTATTTTACTGAAGTATTCTCTTCAGTTGGTGCTTAAATGCACTAGAAGTGGCCTTTGAAAAACATAGGTCATGGAACAACAATTGCTATTGGAGTCTCTGGATTGCTTCATTGTTTATTTAACTTGACAGCAGGCTAGCCACAGTTTCACAATTCAGATCATTTATTTTTATGGTCAAAATGCTTGTACATTAACAAAATGGTTAGTGTATCTCCGCAATGGAATAGTGCCTCATTCTGCAGCTGCTCTGGCTTTCTTTCGTTCAGGCTTCATGCAGAGTGGGTGCTTCAGGAACCTGGCAAACTGCTAAATCAGCAACCCTTTCCCTGGTGTGCCAGTATACTGCACCCGTAGGGAGGAAACCTTGGGAAGCTCATTTCAGGGTGACTTTCTGGTGTTTCAGGCAGCCCGAAGGGGAGAAAGACTCTTTGATTTCACCTGAATTAAAGAGCACACAGATATGAAGGTAGAAATTGAAAGCCTGCTGAAGTGAAGGAAAGACAAAGCTATTAATGTGCTGGTGATATTCCTCTTTGTGTTATACCAAAGTGCATCAGTGAATGTAAGATAGATAGTAGTATGAATATTTCACATTCATGGAGACTTGGGGCAGTCAGTAACAGCCCTTCTCCCAGTCTTTGTTAGCCTTCTTCATCCTAATGGTTATGAAGGGCTCAGGGATTTTTTTGTGTGCACTCACAATACCTTTCTGAGACTAAGTAACATGCAAGAAATCAAAAGGAAAAAATAAGATCTCCCTCTGCTTGCTTCAGTGTGCTTTCACTGTGTGCCAGGAGAGTATAGCAAGAAGTAGGGGAAGAAGGATGAAAGGAAGCTAATTTGTAGATGCCTTATAGGAAGGCATCTCATTTTATCTGTATAGCACAAATTCCATGCCCTAGGGAGAGACTCAAACTCTGGAGCTTTTGATAAGAAACCAAGAGTCTGAGCAGCAGTGGACATGTTGAACAGAGAAGGATGCATCTGTGGTGGCCCTTGTTTCTGCTAGCTTCTCTGAAGCGAGCACAGGTCTTTTGGTATCTCTGGGTATAATTTCTCTGTTCTATGGCAAGAGGACAAACCAGCTAAAGTAGCAGCAAATACCCACTGAGCTCACTAGAGCTGTCTGCAGACACAGTGCACCGCAAGTCCCCGTGACGAAGAAGGAGTCCTCATGCAGTTCACGAGAAGAAGGCAAGATCTTAGTTCCGTGGGTCCACATACCACGTACCAGCCTGGCCACAGGTAAATTTTCCCTCCTTGTAAATTCACTGTGTGTTCAGGCTGTGCATGCATGCGAAACACAAGGGTTTGATTTTTTTTTCAGCTAACACTGGATGTTTTTTTATCCTCTAAGAGCTCCATAAGATTGGCATTATCCTATAGTAGTGTCACAGCCTGCAGTCGTTTAATGCCTCTTCTTGTGGGGCCAGGATTCCACGCCCAAGTGCATTTAGTAGGTCAGTACAGTAATTTTAAATGTCTTTCCTTCAGTCTTTTGCCATCTTCAATTATACCTTTCCACCCTACTATTTGTGTAATTTTCTTCTGTCTGAAGTCTCTTTACTGTTGTTCTCTATTGCACAGCATGACAAATTACCCATCAAGCCATATCTTTTCAGCCCAGCAACGCGCAGTAACACAGAGTCATGGCATTATCACATGTTGTGCACTTTATTTCCTCACAGTTCATTCAAGTGTGTCACTTGATTTTCCTGCTTCCTTTTGTCATCATGAAGATTAACCATTTTATTCTTCCTAAACTTTAGGAACAATTAGAAATGCATTACATTGTAAGCTCAGGGCAACACCTATACAATTCCGTGCAACTTTGCACTTCCCTTGCACGACAAAGCACCGTCCACGCTGCCGAGCAGTTGCAGAAGCCAGGGCTTTCATCCTTATTATACGGTGAAGTAACCTTGATTGTGGGCAAGAGCATTATTTGTAGCCTCTGGCCACCAACCAAATTAACTGTGAGACACCATTCACTTTGATAGTGTGCGCTAGATTCTCTTGGGAGTTATGAAACTCTCTGGGCCTAATGTGTACTGTGCCCACAGTCCCTCTTCTGCCTCCTCTCATCCCCCCCAACCTCTTTAATTCAAGATAAATACCAATAATTGTACAGCTTGTGCCGAGATATCTCCCAGGCATTGCAAGTATGTGTTAGAAAAATCAATTGGAACAGCTCAGAGCATCAGTAGGGCTACAGCTGATACATATATAAAAAGCATCTTCAGAAATTGTGATTAAGAAGATACAAAGTTTGTTGTTAACGACATCGTTTAAAGCACTCGTTAGCATTCCATGGGGACAGTGCAGGAGTTCAGGGGCCGGCAGCTCCCGCAGCATTAATGTACAGTCTGAAGAGAACCACAGGAGTAAATGCAAAGCTGTCCACATAACGTATCTGAGAAGTGAGACAGGATCTCTTTGGGAAAATATGCCCAGTTCTTCTTTACAAGATGTTTTATGGATCAATAGGAAGAAAGGTTGATAGAAAGGGAGAAAGAACACTTCTGTAAGGCGAGCTAGAGGAATTAGGACTTCAGGTAATGAGAAACTGCACTAAGCAATAAGAAATCTGGTTGGTGATAACTTCATATACTTTCAGATTGTTATTAACAAAATGCTGACTGTTTAATACTGTTAGATTAGATGATTTTTTTAAAAACACACCTAGGAAAGTATGAGAGCAGAATATAGCAAGCTGAAAGTGCCGTGGTGCCAAGGAAGCCAAGAGCCATTTGGAGATTTGTGCTAGTGGTCCAGTAACTTGAAGAGTGGCAAATGCTAAGAGACTGGTTGTGAGATGTGCTGGAGGAGCTGAGCGCTGCTGATAGCTGGTATAGGCACAGGTTTGGCACTAGTCTCAAGCCTAAATTAATTTGATGCTAAAAAAGTTTTTTGTCCCACGTTCTGCAGCATTTTACCATGTACTTTGTAGTATTTGCCTATTCCATGCCTATTCTGAGCCTTTCATGTTGAGTTTTTTAAAAAAAAAAGGTATCAGTTAGCACCATACACAATTTAATTATGGTTCTTTTTTTTCACATGTATCTTTACAAGTTCAATGGCAAGTTCAGTATAGAAAGAGAAATGCATGCAGAATTTAGATAAACCTGAGTTTTAAATGAAAGACAAAATCTTTTTGCTTCAGTTTTTGCAACTTTTTGTGAAAACTTTCAAAATTGGTTTAAATGGGACTGGAAACTCTGGCTGGTGCAATTCATTAATATTGTAATCTTTTCTAATCCATTTGATTTAGAGTGTCAGGTAGGAGATGGTAATATAAAAATCCAGATCCAGTGGGTTTCTTCATATATCCCCCTTTTGGAAATTTATTACTGCAGCTGATAAACAGAATTATACAAGCTTTGTCACACAAATCACATTGTAAAAGGTTCCAAAAAACTTGACAATGTTGACAGTTGTTTTCAGCAAATGGCTGCTTTGCTGTAGCACTGTCAGTGTTGATGTCCTTGTGCACATGTAAAAGAGCAATGTGATTAAGGCAAGCTTGTCCATGCTAGATATGAGCCAAGTTTTCAATCTCCTCATGGCACTGAAAGATTGCTCAGCTGTTGCAGATAAGGCAAGAATAGCTAGCAGATTTCTGCCATTAAAAAAAAAAAAAAATCCTTCTCTTTGGGCATGCGTCTATAGGAATTTTAACATCTGCTACTGACCTTAAGTTCTAGATAAGCACAGCTCGTATTTGTAACTCAAATTGATACTACTTGGTTTAGACGATGCACTTCCAAGGAGATTACTGAAGTATCTTTGTAAGAAGAGATTTGTCTAGACAGCAGTCTAAAGCATGATACACTTCTGTAAAGAGGTAGTAGAGTAGTGAATTATCACCGTTCCTCTAGTGCCACTTACCACTGCAATTTAAGTCCACCTTATATTGAACTTAATTTGGACAAATAATCTACAGTGTCTTTCTGTTCTAAGAATATTTCATATTTATATATGAAAATTGATGCATGTGCTGTACCTAGAACATCAGTCATCTTTTCCATATTTTTTCTCACTATCAACCAGAAGAAAGGAGTGGAAAACTCAGTTCTTTCGCCAAAACTTTGTCAAGGGAAATGGGCCTGAGTTAACACAGTCATATCTTCTATCCTATTGACCTTGAATTCTTTTTGTAAGATGTCAAAGCCATGGGACTCAGCAGATTTGTTGTCATGTCTGGGTGTGGAAATAGTGGGAAGAAGCCAATTTCAACAACATAATCTTATAACAAACCCACGGGGATTTTCTCATATAAGTTAGAGTAGATTTTGTTAGTCTAAACATACTCAAGTTTCCACTTTGTATCTACTAAAAACTCTTTTGAAAACCCTGGGTTTCTGACAAGAGCCTGAGGGGGAGGCGGGCGTGGATTTTGAGTTGGCTCGGGGTGACCAGCTGCGCGTTTCCCTGAACATTCAGTGCGATGCTCTGCACAGCTTGGAATATCATTGATGATTCTATGCCTCCAAGCGACGATGCAGAAGAATCTGCGGATTGAAGCTATCTATCAATGGCTTTTTCTGACAAGCTTGTGCTGTGACAGAGCGTGGTACTAAAGGGCACTATTTGATAGCCTGTAATTACGAAACCATCCTTTCTCTTGCAACCCAGTGACACATTCCCTGTTCTCCAACCAACTTCTGAATCAAATGTCTCAGACAAAAGTCTTCTTCACTAAACAAGCCCAGTTCAAGCCCAGAAGATTGTCCACTCTCTGCACCGAATGAGGCAGGAGTCAGATAGAAAAAGAGGTTTAAGATGAGGTACTCAAAGAGTATGATAGAATACATGCAAGCAAGGGTGGAAGGAGATAATTTAATGACACACTGCTGACATAATTCTGCCATTTCCCTGTCTTTAAAGGCTTGATGCTGTAATGTAAACATCTTTATAAAAAAGAAACTTATTATGGGAAATCATGGGCAGCCTTAGCTATGGGCAGCACCACCTGTGCCTCCTATAATTACCAGGTTTAAAATAAAAGTTATAGCAAGTGTAACAAACAGGGCTTTGCTCTCAACAGAAACCAATATTAGTTTTGCCTTTTGCGTCATTAGGGTAAAATTAGATGCTGCAATAAAAGCTGCATTGCAGGAAGAAGTGTTCGTTTTTATGTCACCTTGTGAAATTCTAGGTGACAGTATGCTTCTTCTCTCCCACAGCCTCAGATAAAGATTCGTACCCCAACACTCTGGGCTCAGAGTTGGACTCATATTTCGTTCTCAGGCTCTCTGGTTGAAAACCTAAATCTCATAAATGAAGGTCTGTAATTACCAGCTAGTAAATCTTTCTATCAGTGGTTATTCTGTAAGGTCAATTAGAGTGAAGAACATTTCAATCTGGATGTATCATGAAGGAAAACCTTTCATGCAGAACTGATGAAACGGGAGTGCTTCTCCCTGCACGCTGCTTCTCTCTGCTTTTGTGTGTTCCTCCACTACAGCTGCATGCATTAGCAGGCTGACTCCACTTTGAAAACCTTAAGCCGCATTCTTCAGAACAGTTGCTTGGTGTTGGTCGGATTTCTCTGCAGCCTTTTTTTCCATTTGGAGCCACCGAGGCTGACACATAGTTTCCAAGAACTTCAGCATGTCTTCTGTCTCCTGAATCGTCTCCTGAATCCCAAATATTTCTCAAGTGGCTGGCAAAAGAATATCCAGATAATCTTCAGCCTGATGATACAAGCTTCAAGAAGAAAGCCAGATGTCTCTGAAAATGAATTGTAAAGTAATTATTTTTTTTTATTTTAGCTTGGTGTCTTTAATACAAGTGTACTTTCATTGTTACTGTTAGAGCATTTGTGAGATCTGAAGCGACTACGAAATCCCACGAATTCTAGCACTAATAGCAGCTTTTGTTGGTCAGACTGTAAATTATATTGCACGATGATTCATTTGAAAAAGCAATAATGCAGCTTGAAAAAATAAAAGATGAGCAATAAACTACAACAAAACAGCTTGTTGCCTTTCCCAAAACAACTTTTTTTCATTCCTGACCTACGTTTACTTCCCCCCCCCCGCTTTAAGCATCCTTTACACCATACCCTAAAAAAAAATTCATTCAAGGTTCAGAGTCTAAGTCCAAAATTACTGCCTTTCAGATCCTTTGTTATCCTTTCAAGCATCTAAAAAAATAGGTCAAAACAATCCTGCATAATTTGAAAAGTTAGAAAAATGTTCTTTATGGAAGAAAAATGGAAGTAGGTGTCATTACAATAACATTTAAATGCATTGTTTCCCTTTGATTGTCAATTAAACTTTGCAAAGAAATAAAGTTTTACGCACAAATTTTTTTTACCTTCTTCTCTCAACAAGATGAAGGGAAAAAAAATAGCTTCAAGTGACATGACACAAAGTCCACCTGGGTCACTGTCCCCTTTCCTGCAATGTGAGTAAATTTTGGCTCAAAACCTCATTTTGTTCTCACTCAAAACATTTTTCCTATATACCACCAGGAAGACGAGGACTGAAGACTGACACACAGCAACTGTAGATACAGATGTACATTACAATAAATAAGTCCCTGATCCTGTAAGCAGCCTTGTCCAGACACAGCTCCCCTCCAGATCTCTGCTCTGCTACAGTCAGCCTACATTATTTTTTCTCTTCGATTTCAGTATTATCATGGTCTTTAACTTTCTCAATACTCAAGGCCAAGTGGCTAGCAGACATAACATTGATAGCACTCGATAATGGAGAAACAGCGTGCAAAGAAAGAAAAGGAAATATTTCTTTTCTGACCATACCTGAAAATAGTGAAAGACAAAACACGAAAGAATTTCTATCCACAACCGACAACTCAAAGAGCCAGATTTCCCTTTGATTTTCTGCTTTCTGTATGCTGGATAAGCTCAGCTTCCCAAACTTCGGGATGAGTCTCTTAACGTGTTTTGGTTGAACCCATTCCCTGCAGTACAGAGCAAAGGTGAGAACTCCCTAGAGATGCCTGCACAAGACTTGCTTAAATGTTCCACCTTTATAGTTCATTCCCACTGACAGAAGCCACAGGGAGAGTGGAAAAGAAGATGGGCCACTGCTGGCATTTTGAGCCCAATGGGTGGGACTTTTTTCACCAGATAATCTTTCAAGTCTAAGCTTGTAATTTAAGTTTCTTTCCTAGTCAGTGGCAAGAGAGGGACATCTCATCACAGTTCCTGTTCAGAACCAATGAACCCTACCCTACGGGTGCCCACCACTCCTGTGATTGTCCAGCAAGACTAGATAGATCACTTCATGTCTTGAATCGTACAACATGCTTCCAGGCAGGAACCAAATGAGAAGGATCCAAGTACCAGCCAGGATTATTTCTTGCTGTTGTCGGTTCACAGAATCTTTGGGTTGGGAGAAGGGACCTCTGTCATCATCTGGTCCAATCCCCTGCCATGGGCAGGGACATTTTTCAGTAGTCTGGGTTGCTCAAAGCACCATCTGACCTGGTGCTTAACATCTTAACATCTTAACACAGACTGTGCAATGCACACACGGTAAATAGCAGAAATTAGTCCACTCATTGTGTGCCCCTTCATCCTACCCTGCACACAAACACACACAGACACACAAATCATGCAGGGTTAAAGACGGCCAAAATCTCTGCAGCATGACTGTCTTACCAACTTCAAATGTATAGGACGACCAGCTTCTGATCTTTTGTCAGATATGGACTGTGCATCAGATATAGCACATGATTTAATCAGGACACATTTGTAAATCTATTTCCACAAAAAGTTGTTTTCACCTTGCGGTATCCACGCAAGAAAAATGAGGCCAGAATAAGCACCTCCTGTGGGCGAGAACTCCCTATAGACATATATTTGAACAGTATAGACTTGATAACTATTATTTTAAAAATAATTGGGAAAGGTGGAATTTTTGAGACTTAGCAGCTGCTGATTGGATTGCCCAATGTGGATAAAAGGAGGATCTGAGGATGTTCTTTTGCACACTGAAGAAAGGTTTTACACACTTCCAAGGAATATTTAAGGCACTGATAAACTAGATCTGGGTTAAGTGTCAAAAATCAATGAATTATATGACCACTAAATCAATGTCTTGCAGACATGTCGTATATCGATTTACTGCTGTATGGATTCTGAGAGCCCTGGACTCCTCTTGTTTCCCAAAGTGATCAGGGAAAATGCAGTAGTCTTTCAGGATGAAGGAGCAGATTTTTTGGTAGGATATGAGAAAATGTCCTTTGCAGAACAATGACATGAGATTGTGTTTCTGTGCTGGTAGTGAAAATGACAAGATAATTGACAAAAAATTACTTTATATTTTTAAGAGGAAGTTGGATGTGAGGCTGATTTTCCCAAATTCTCTAGAAGCTTGAAACTGTCAAGTTATAGGCAAAGTTTCAAGATTTTCTTTCCCTTGCTTGATCCATCTAAATGTTGAAATAACACAGTTGTGTTGATATCTGAAAATTATTTACTGTGGAAAGCAGTGTCTCAGTCCTTGAAGAATATATCTGCCTGCCACCTGAAGAACTGTGGCTGTGATCAAGTAAAAATATGTGAATTAGAAACAAAATACTAAAAAACAGAAGTTTTGCAGAGAAAATATTAATTGTGCCTGTGTGTGTTTTTGGTGTATTTGTTTTATCTGTCTTTGTTTAGGTAGTTGCATAATTAATCGGCTCTCTGGTACCTCAGAAAATGAATTGCACTTGAAACAGGAGCTTATTCACAAGAATGTCTTCACAAGCTTTCTTCCTCAAGTATCTTCATTTTCACATGCTGCTCTCCAGATTTATAAAGCGATTCCAAACCTGTTACATAGCCTAGTACAATGGGTAGGCCTTCCTGGTGCCAAGTCCTCTAAATATCTTGACGGTGCTCTGAAAAAGGCAATAATACCCCTTGGCTGGAGCCGAAGCTGTCTGTGCTTTAATCTACAGCCCGTCTCCCGGGAGGTGGTAAGAACACATTTGTGCTTTGGACAGGGAGGGAAGGTCCGTGTTTGCGGGGCATGGGGCACTTCCAGCCCCCGGGGACGCTCAGAGGAGGGTTTTGGGGGCCTGATACTTGCAAGCCCATCTACCACCCCATCGCCTCTGGGTGTTTTTCAGACGATCTATCCACTTATGACCTGCTGTACAGGCTTTGTTAGGAAAAAACACTTCATCCCCAGGAACGATAGTAATAATGACGGTGTGGAGGATAATTTCAATGACACCGTCTTGGCTCCGGTGCACAGTTTCAGGGAAATATATCCAAGCCAGAATTCAGACCATTTTAGGACCAGAGACAAGTCATTTAGCTGACTTCCAGCTGATGGAGGATTAAGGAAAATGTAGTACTGAGTCTCCTGACCTTCGCTGAATCTCTTGGCTCCGCGCTACATCTCATACTTGTCCCCTCTGTGGGCAACAGAGCTGGCGGAAGTCAATAGCACAGAGCACGGGTTTTGCTTTTCGTGCAAAGTCCTTTGGTATTTTCCTGATAGGTGTAAATCATTCTTTAGCAGAAAAGTGCCTGAATTTACAGCAACAACACAGAGTGTTTTTATGAGTTAATAGATGAGTAGGTAATAAGTATCGGAAGGACTGTGGTGGAAGACTGGACTTTAATCATCTGCCCATGACCTCAGAAAGGGGTATTATATATACATTTTTAACTTCTTTTTTTTCCCCAGGTGTGGCAAGTTGGAACAGGTGTTTTCTGAGGCTTCAAGCCCTATCTATGCTTTTACACTGCTGTATTCATTTTGCAGCCTGGGAGTAGAATGAGCACTAATGATGTGTTTTGTCCTGAATGCTGCTGTTGTGTTCCATCATCACTACCTGTACACAGAGCTCTCTGAGGAGCAGTGGGTCCCAGTTTTGGTGGGGAAACTTAGCGTTATCTGTCTTCAAAGACTTGCCTTACAAAGAATGGAAATAATACTAATTGAAATGGAAACGATTTTTTATTTGAATTGTCTGGAATATTTGATAATGACTTTTTTTCATTGTTAAAAATGGCTTGCTGCAAATTTCTCGTTGTTGGCAGCCCAAGACCTTGTGCCCTCACTTAAAGTTTCAAATCTTCAGGCGTCATCGACAAAACCATGGAGAATGAGACTTAACACTGCTGATTTTGGTAAGATAACGAGTTACATGTCATGCGGAACCTATTTTCCACTCACTAATTTTTTAGCATAGGTAAAAAAATCTTTCAGAAAAAATCTCCATTTATAATAAATACCTACTTTTTCTTCCCCTGTGAATATCCATTAAGGAGATGTAATGCACTCACAGTCTTAGTGCCTGATGTAAAAGTCACTAAAGCCAATGGAAGTATGTCTATGCATCTCACTAGACTGTGGTTTGAAAGAATCCTGTGCAAAGAGCATATTTTATGGCTCTGCAACACAAATATCCTTCAGTTTTAATGGAGGCTTTGCTGGGCCAAAGTAAGGTATTTTTATTAGTTGTAGCCTAATGCATTTTGTTAATGAGAATGCAATTTAGCCTGTCTGTTAAATCTAAAAAGTATATTTTGAACTGTGGTATGCAGCACTCGATAGGGAAAAAAGGATTCTGTATCAGCAGTAAAACAAGCATTTTTTGCATGGCAAAGCTATTTATTTTCATTTAAATTAGTCAGTTGTTTGATAGATAACTGGGGTGGCATCAACCTTTTGAAAGTACTTTCTTAAAGCCTTTCTTCTGAAAGGATCAGGCACAGTTCAGAAAGCCAAGAACTAAACTCTTATGGCTCAGTTCTTCATACACGTGTGCCAGCAAAAGTAGTTCCAGTGGATCAGGAGCACTGCTTCCTTCAATTATATTACTGAGGAAGATAAACACGTTCAGGACTGGCCCCTGGCTTTTAGTTTGTTCTTGCAATCCCAAGTATTAGAACAAACTTAATGTGCCTTTTTGATTTTAGTATGGAAATGAGATTGGTCAGTCTTCATCTGGCACAAAAAGAGTGGCAAGATACCTTGATTCTTCTGCTCTCTGCTTGCGTAACTGTAGAAATTTGAAATCAAGATGTGCACAGTATTGCCCATCATTTTAAGGCCACCACATTTATGCCTTTAAATGAAAACCTTTAAAAAAGTCATTATAATTATAGACAGCAGCCTTGTTATTTAATTACATCCCAGTGTAGCCTCTGCAACTCAAAAAGTTTACAGGCAGTCTAACTGAGAAGTTAAATGTATTTTAAAACGTGTACACTGTGGTGCTTCTGAATAATTCTTTGCTACTAGTCAGTGCCAGCTCAGAATTTCACACCCTTGAACAGATTGACTGGTTTGGCTTGTGTAATAGGTACCCTGCTATCCTGGACTACTTGGTGGGTGGGTGGAGATGGGTGCTTTTTGAAATGCCAATTGATAACTAACCATAACAAGTCAGAGTTATGTGTGAGTGGAGAAGGTAGAAACATCTATCTAAAGTAAAATGGATCTACTGACGTGCCTAGTAGGAACCACAAAACAAGAAAGGATGCTAGGTTGCTTTGCAAATCAGCCAAGAGCTGGTTTTGGAGCCACTGACAAGGTTCTGGTGGAGCTTTTGGGGGGGGCTGCATGAGCTGGTCAGCTAAATCTGCCCGAAAACCAGCCCTGCAGCCATGTCGTGTTGGGGGTCCTCTTACCGTAGGTGATAGCTCTCCATGATGGTATTGAACTGCAGTGTCATCCTTTTGTTTTCTAATCAGGAAAGAGAGGTAGGTGGGAAGTCTAGAAAAGGTGAATTCTAGTTCAAAAAATCCATATGACACCCTCCTCGAAATACTCATTCCCATGGTGTAAGTTGCTGAAAAAAGACTGCCGCCTTTGAATCATTTATGCATACTACAATTCATTGAATAAAACCTGGTGGATTTTTGCCTTTCCATTTGGAGAGGAAACACAGACTGGTATCTTGTGTTCTTCAAGGATCAACTTAGTTGAGGTTTTGGGTTTTTTTTTGCTTTCCCAAAAAGACATTAAAACAAAATGCTTTAATTTTTCATTAATTCTTATGCTGGAAACACTGTTAGAGGTACTCTCTGTCATGAGAAACATCTTTGTCTTGGAGTTACCACAATATTTTGCAGCTGAAAGACTTAGAGACAAGCTTCACTGTTAGCTTAATGAGCTGGCTTCTGTCAAAGTCACCTTAGCCCAACAGGTCTGGTCAGAAACCTCTGCAACCCTCCCAGGGCTCGGGAAGATGGGCTGCTGGGGATCCTACAGGGCACGGCTGGCAGCACACAGCACATTCCTGGGTTTACAGGCCCTGCACGATATTTCAGGCAGCTCTTGTTTCTGCGGCTGTGACCTGTTGCTGAGAGTCAAGCCACTATGTAAACATGAAGGACTTCAAACTGGCTGTGTGCTGCTTTCCAGAGCAAGTGGTCATTTGTTCCAGTTTCCCATGACCACATTACTGCTTGGGTTTGCTGTTCAGAAAAATACATCAATTTGCAGCATTAATGCTAGACAGGGAAGAGGGGATGGAAATACGGGCTGCATTAGTACATATTATTAAACGTGCCAAGAGGATAATGTTACCTTATCCCTGGTTTCAGCACGTTAAAATGCTCTCCTTATTAAAATAAAAAATGTTCAAACATTCAAACTTGTGTAGCCAAATTCAACTTAGGAAATACATTATTTAGCTATTAGCAAGATGATCTGACTTTTAAACTCTGTCTGTGGTACCAATTTCTCCACTGATGCCATTCAAAATCATTTATTTTTCATTGCATTTATAACTCTATCCAGAAAGAGACGGGAAAAGAAGTATTGGAGAGTGACTTACATTACACTGGATTTTACTGATGCTTGGCTTTGTGAATGAATCTTTGGAATATTTGAAAAATACATAAGAATGTCAGTTTTGAATTTGCTGAAGAAAATATTCTGACAAGGTGATAAGTAAGGTAAGCAAAAAAATGTAGCTTAAAAACATTCTGCGCGACTGCTGTTTCTGCTGTCCCAGTCCACAAGCTGGTATTAAAGCAGACTGGCAGTAAGAAACACTCACAGCCCTTTTCTACCTGAGAATATTAAACTCTCACTTGGTGGCTGTTACACAGAATTAATGTGGACATTTCCAGTCATACGCATTAGTACAGCTTTTGTTTGGAGAATTAGAGATTTGCATTTAGTAGTGTGCAGCAATAAACTAGGGATTGATCTGACATCTTTAATTCACGTGTAAATACAAGGCAACTGCTCTGAAGTTAGTGAGGTTTCTTCAGATTTATATCACCGTTGCTAAAAATAGAATCTGACAGTCTATTTTTAGATAACCCAGAGCTGTGGTATGTTGAAACCTTGCAACTCTGTTACCTTCTCTGATGTCTTCATGAAAAAGCTCAAGCATGTTTGAAAATACAAGATTAATTTTAATACAGTTTGGAAACCTGCTTTACATGCAAATATGCCACAGCTTTCAGAAGTCTGTCTACTGCCATATCTAATTGCTGATGGATGAAGGTCCTTTCTCTCTGCAAAGCCTGTAAGACAAGCCCTGTTTATGCCACAGAAATTATTATTTCAGACAACACTTGAAGAGCACCTAAATATTTAATATAGCTCATTTTTTCACTGACAGGAGATGTGTTGATTTTGCTGATTATCTTTTGTCCCAGATTCCTCAAAAGACAGCAAAATCATTCCTCACCTGGAACTCGGAAAACCAGAACTCTTAGCAACAAAGCCGATGGAAATATTTTTCCCTTTCAATAGTCTGCCTCGTACAGCAAGAAGAAAGAAGCAAGTGATGCTGGGTACAGGGAACGCCCCTATTCAAGGGGGGATCCCACCAGCGTGAATCCATCTGAGTGTACCCAGACAGAGCCAGCGGTCTGGGCAGCCAAGCTTCCCAGGCCTAGCAATTAACTATAAAAAGCCTGTCTTTATCCAAACAGACCATCTATATTTTGGAAATTTCCACCACATTTCCTTCTGTAGTCCTGCTTTTCTTAAAGTGCAGAGTAGCACGATCAGTGATAGTTATGCTGGGATAGCAGTGGCCGTAAAGCCATCCATGCTGAAGAACTAGGGCAATCTATTAAGTCAACATGAGTGACCCATGTCACTATCGATTTGTTTGCTCTTTTTAAGCGGGTTAGTTTTTTTCCAGTGGTGAGTGTTTTGTTTCTTGCATTTTAAGTTGTCCAAATTTTCCATTGTCTGTCGGAGATCAGCTGTTGTCAGTGAAAGTTTGACATGGATGACAGTGGCCGTGGGTGGCACAGCCAGCATTTGGTGTTACCCCGGTGTTACTTGTAATCTGAGAAGACTCAAGCCTTTAAGACATCGGTGCCTTTCGTTGGGGCTTTGGTCAGACATTCCAGGAATAGCGGGGAAGCTGCAGTGCTGGTCCTGGAAAAAGGGTGGGCAGGGGGGGAGAGGAG
>Ga0181612_133118_pt1 | contig 19577 bp, 15 predicted proteins | sample HoacroProtozoa21_FD_119630 | JGI IMG/M metagenome (GOLD analysis project Ga0181612, IMG submission 119630) | Hoatzin crop microbial communities from Cojedes, Venezuel. Combined Assembly of Gp0051906, Gp0051904, Gp0051908 | reverse complement strand
GAGGTCTTTTCCAACCTATGATTCTATGATTCTATGATATGATTCTTTGTTTTGTCCTTAGTGAAGCCATGTTGGCTATCACTAATCACCTCCTCATTTTCCACGTGCCTTAGCATAGTTTCCATGAGGATCTGCTCCATGATCTTGCTGGGCACAGAGGTGGCTGGCCTGTAGTTCCCTGCATCATCATTTTTACACTTTTTAGAAATGGGGGTTGTGTTTCCCCTTTTCCAGTCACTGGGAACTTCACTGTACTGCCAGAACTTCTCCAGTATGATCTGTAGTGCCTTAGCAACTTCACCTGCCAGTTCCCTCAGGACCTGCAGATGCACCTTGTCAGAGACTGAAAGGGGTAACGTGTTAATGCCTCAAAAATTGTGGTAAAATAGCTGCCTCAGCCCCTGGGGCTGTCCTGCAAAAGGCTGTTCTGAGCAGGCAGGACAGTGCCCACCCGCAGTGGGGAGTCTGCCCAGCAACAGCAGACTGCAAAGAAGGAGCAAGGTAACACAGGATAGGCAGGGTGGATCGGAGGATATGCAGTTCCGTGTTTCTGATGTGCCTTACCGAAATATGGGCAGAGGTCATATAAAGTTCATTTGAGGAAAGGGCTTAAGATCACCTAAGAGACCCCTCACAATGTCTTCCCTCCACTGGGGCCTGCGCAGAAGATCATGAACTTTCTAGAACAACTGTCATATAACTCACCAACAGGTGTGATTAAGGGCAGCTACTAAGTGATAAAAGACACATCTGCAAAGAGCCTGGTGAGCACCCGCCACCAGAGAATGCCACGCCTGTCGTTGACACACCTCATCAGATCCCATGGACTTGTACACCTTCAGGTTCCTTAGATGATCTCGAACTTGATCTTCTCCTACAGTGGGCAGTTCTTCATTCCCCTAGTCCCTTCCCTTGTCTTCTGTGAATTGGGTTGCATGGCTGGAGCACTTGCCGGCAAAGATTGAGGCAAAAATGTCATTGAGTACCACAGTCTTCTCCATATCCCAGGTACCCGTGTCTCCTGCTTCCTTCTAAGAGGGCTCACATTTTCCTTAGCCTGCTTTTTGCCACTGGTGTACCTAAAGAAGCTTTTCTTGTTGCCCTCGATGTCCCTGGACAGACTGACTTCTGTTCGGGCTTTAGCTTTCCCAACCCGATCCTTGGCTCCTCGGACACTTTCTCTGTATTTCCCCCGGGCTACGTCTCCTTGCTTCCACCCTCTGTAGGCCTTCTTTTTGTGCTTGAGTTTGTCCAGGAACTCCTTGTTCATCCATGCAGGCCTCCCGGTGTTTTTGCCTGCCTTCCTCTTTCTTGGGATACATCACTCCCGAACTTGGAGGAGGTGATCCTTGAATATTAAGAAGCTTTCATGGGCGCCTCTTCTCTCCAGGGCTTTATCCCATGTTAATCTACCAAGCAGATCCCTGAAGAGGCCAAAGTCTGCTCTCGTGAAGTCCAGGGTAGTGAGCTTGCTGTGCACCCTCCTCACTGCCCTAAGGATCTCGAAATCCACTATTTCATGGTCACCGCAGCCAAGGCTGCCCTTGAGCTTCCCATTCCCCACAAGCCCCTCCGTGTTGATGAGAACAAGGTCCAGCATAGCACCTCTCCTTGTCACTTCTAAGGCCTTCAGAATAAAAATGCTCTGTAAATAAAGGCAATATTAAATTTAACAAAGTTACAACACCAGAGTTAAGAACAGGTCTATTTTCCACTGTTTTCATACTGACTACAAGCTGTGTGACTTGTCCGGAATCAGTGTTCTAAAACCACATTGAACAAACAAGCAGGCCTACAGCTGTGGAGATTGAACCCCTTTGCCTTGAAGAATAATCTTGGTGTTTCAGAGTCCTGGAATCCATATTTCTCTGCAGTGCCTAGAGACCAAGCTGATGGGCGTTTTTGTAATCCTTTCAAGTAAATTAAGCAACTGGGTAATAAGTCCTGCCAAAAGATTTTAATCAGGTGTCTTCTATAATTTAATATAGATAATTTGGAAAACTTTCACTATGGAGTTTCTCATAATAACTGAATCCGTTCCTTATTTTCACATTGCTCATGTTCTAGGAGTTCTTGGCAGTGCAAAGTTAGTTACAGTCAGAAATATCAGTATAAATCTGAATGTAAGCCTTTATTAGTATTTTTAAAGTACCTGTTTTTCAGAAGTATCTGCGTATTTTTGAAGATAGTTTTATTTGACTGCTTCCATAACTGACATGCAGGGAAGGGGAGAGCATTATGCTCTAGAAGACAGTTCTGTCTAGGTGAACTTCACAAAACTGAGTCCTTTGTGACTTGAATTGTTACTTCAGTTAAAATATGGAATTATTCTACGCTACTGGGGTACAAATACTGCTGTATTGGCGATTTCAGAAAGGTATATGGAAGAATAAATTGCATATAGGGAAAGAAAAAGCCCCACCAAGATGCCCTAGAGAGTCTATAGCCTCCAGCCGGAAGTTCTGTGTCTGCCTTTTAATAGGCAGATCTTCCTCAGCTGCATGGGATTTTAATAATTATTAAGAAGAAATTTCTTGATGGTATTACCTCTTAGTGCATAGGATACTCCTCAAAAAAGTAAAAGACGTTTTATCTATTCTTTCCAATTTATGTGGGAAACAATACCTGGCTACTTTTAAGATGGAATTTAGGAAGTTATGTATGTTGTATTTCTGTGTACTGCCAGGAACTGGATTCAGCAAACCAAGCAGATCCCTGTCAGTTCTCTTGTAAACATCTCACTGATTTCAGGAAAGAAGGTTTGTGAATAATGAGATGATATTGCTTTAGCTTATAATTTGTCCTTGCCTTGTTATGGGAGGTTGGACTAGATGAGCTTAAAAGGTCCCTTCCAACCCAAACTATTCTATGAATCTGTTATGTGGAAGTTGCACTTTTTTCTTGGAACCCTTGCTAGTATGTGATACGTGGTGCTTACCGGACTATATGGAATAGTACTGCCTAAGAGAAGCTGAGCTAGTGACTTGATAGGTTTCTGCTATTAATAATTTGTATGTACCTGAGGCTCTTCAGGTATTTATGTTCCCAATGTAATGTTAAGCATCCTGCAATAGTTTCAGACCAATCATAATTAATTAATATGCAAATATATTAGCGAAATATGACTTTACAGCCTTTCAGTGATTTAAGTGCTGTACACAGAAAAATGCAGATGTGCATTTACAAAGGCAGGCCTTCCTCTGTTGACTCATCCACTTAATTTTGTTCTCAGCTGTGTATATGCAGATAGTGATTTTATTGCTCTTGAAAATTTAAACGTGCATATGGTTGTCGCTAAAGCAGGCATGTGACTGTGTCTACAGATAAAAATGCGGGCGTTCTGTTCTAAAAAACAAGCCAAAAATTCAGTTCTTAAATAAATTTAAATTTTCCAGTATCTACATCTAAATTCATTATTGTATGAGTAAAGTAATGGTTGCAATGTATATGAACAGGCCTATCTATGAGAAAGTTTGGACGTGACTTGCACCATTTAAAATACTCTCATAGCAGTGCTGTTCTACAATTCTCTGCTTTCGACACTTATTCAAATGTTGCAGCTACTCCATATGCAGTTTCTTTTACGTACTAGATTTGTTTTTCTTCAACTCGTATATAGCAAAGTCTGTGACATTTACTGAATGTACAGCAGTAAAAGCAATTTCCTAAAATTTGACTAAGTACACTTAATATGTTGATTCTCTTTCTCAAGTAATATTTGCATTATGGAGACTTGGGGCTTTCTTGCTGCTTTCTGGTTTTATTCTGCCAAGATAATAGGAATGCAAAGTAGTCCTCGTGTTACAAAGGTCAGAATATCTCATATTCTGAAGGAGTCTTTAGACTGGTCTGCATTCTGGGGAAAAATTCCAAAAGTTAAATGTAATAATAATAAAAGAACCTCTCAAAACCTACTAACCGAGAAAAGAAGAGTTAATACTCACATGCCTGGAGTACTGTGGGTAGGGAGGGGAGAGACTACTAAATCAGAATCCAGAACTATTGCTCTTGCTGGCCCTTAAGCTGACCTTTGCCACTTCATGCCTCAGTTTCATTATCTGTAAAACTTTGACGCTGATACTGACTCTCCTTTCCTTTGAACTTAATGAAAGGAAAACTTGTCCTAATACTACTTTTAATTTATTGCCAGGTGTCTCCAGTTCTGAATGAAACTTGAGATGGAGAGTCCAGGAGTTGCAGTTTTGGTTCAGAAGTTTGGTATTTAGGTTCTGTCCCTGGCTTCCTGTTCAGCCTTGGACAACTCTTAGTTAGTCGCATAGTCCTGAGGGACTCTGGTTCCGATCAGCTGCCGGTTCAAGCAGTGACATCTTGGTTCCTAAACGCATCTAAAGGGTCTTGAATGTTCACCTCTGTGCTCCTTGTGTTTTGTAAGTTTTATGGTGTTGGAAGACAGAACTAGAGACTAAATTAGGCACAAATCTGGCTGAAGCTTGTAGACAGTAAATTGTGAGGAAGCACGGGCCATCTTGTACTGACAGTGGCACGCTGAGCATAACTGTGAGGCCATTGCACCACTCCAGCATACAGACCTCCGTATTATCCGCACTGTGTAAATGTGTGTTACCAGTAAGACAGGAGGATGTACTGAATGTATCATCCTGTGTCGGGATGAGCTAGATCTCAACGGTAGCTTAGTTTTTGTACCTCTTGTTTACCTAACACGGCCAGATTTTCTTTTGTGGCTAGTTCCAGCTGAGTAGCTGGAAATTTTGTTGCTACTGCAGCCTCTTAGCTATGACCACGTCTTTTCTTCTTCCACTAACATCTCTTTTTCATCTAATTTAGGCTGTAATCCTTGAGTTAAAAAACCTCAGAAGTCCACAGAACTGTGTTAGCGTTACTTAATCTCTTCTTTGTATGCACTTTGTGCTTGTTCTTTATATTATGAGCAATCCCCTGACTTTGTGTTTGCAACTGTCCATGACTTGGCCTTCCACATAGACCTAACAGGCCCCACACTCTTTCTGTATCTCATAATCCTGATATGAGGAAAAATATAGGAAAAAAGCTGTCAGAAACCTTTTTACTATCATAATGGCACCATCTAAACACCTTTGATGGAGATGTTTTATTGCCGATCAAAATCAAGCTGTTTAAATTGGTATTTTTAGCAAATCGCCACCAGTGTGAGACTGTTGACAGAGTTCTCCACTATGATGTCTGAAGAATCATTGCTATAAAGACCATGGAATTAAAATTGGAATTGGGCTGACATTATGCTACTAAGTGATTTTCAAGTGTGGATCAATGCCTTGCATTAACAGGTTTTAGGTCCAAGACAGCTTGAAGGAGCACACACTTATGCAGCAGTGTCTGCTTTTGTCGTTCAGAAGAGTCAAATGGTACAGACAATGTAATTGCAGCTCTTTGGGCTTTTAATAAAACCCACACAGTACATGCTTTTAGTGGAGCAGTGGGCAAATGCTGCGTGATAAAAAGCATTGACACTGTGGCTATTAGGAGTTCTTAGACTATAAGTACTGGGTTGTCTTTCTGCCTAAGGTAAAACACTGGAATTGGAAGGAAAGGCCAAATCCATTAACCTATTGACAATCCATTCCAGAAACGCTTGACTCTTGGACAACAAGTCTGCAAGGCAGAGATTCAGAAGCTGGACGCTGTCCACTGGTGTCCTTTCTGTCATGACATGCTTACTGTAGAACTGTCATTCAGCAGTGAAAACATGCATTGTATCTTTAAGAAATGGTAAGAAAGGAGTAAGTGGATCATTATTTAAGTTAGGGCTTGCTTCTTTCTTTCATAGTAAGATTGACACAATCACATCATGATGTTATCAAGCATACTGAGGCCTGATTCTGTCCCTTTTTCCTTACATACACAAACTGGAAGAAAACTGTAGCCGTTTGGAATTAATTCCCTCAGCTGGTGCATGGTATAGGAATGATATAACCACCATGTAGGAAGTGTAAAACTAGTAGAGCTTGATTTGTAAGCATCACAGTTTCCTCCCTCCTTGTAATGAAAAGTGTGCACTAAATGACTAACAGAGGAAACCACTCAAAGAAATGCTTACACTGAAAGTGTAGAGCCTCAGCAGGACCACAGTAATCAATTACCCTAAACTGAAGCCCTGGCAGCTTCTATGAATTGCTATTGATTTCAACTACTAGTCAGTGAATCTTTCTAGGACTAGCTGGAATGTAGGTGTGAGATGCAGACAAAATTAGGAGCTGGAACAAACCTCTGTGGAAAACACAGGGAACAGCCTGGTTTGGGAAGATATGTTATGCTGGAGTTTATTTTTTGAAAGTGCTTAAAAATTGCAAAAAGCCATGTCCCACGCAGGAGTAAAAATGAGGTGTTACATCAACATATATTAAAATAAGAAAGATGCGAATTTTTGTTTTCTTGTGAAGTTGTTATGGAAAATTCTGTCTGGCTTTCAAAAGAAAGCCTCTCTTCTCCATTGCAGTTGAATACAGGGCAAGGAATTAATTTTGTTTTTCTGTAGCCTTCCTCTGACTATACAAATTACTGCCTTTTTGCAGTGAACCCACAAGTCATGTAAAAATGATTCCAAAATAATGATACAAGATTCGGTCCTTTATATGCCATAGCAAGTTGGTTTTCTACAAAATTTCTTGTAGAATTCCTTGATAGTTTCAGAAAGACGAAGCAGCTACTTCTTTATGCATACTGTTTGCCTCAAAGGAAATTTAATCTGTTTTGAGGAGACTGCTGTGTTTCTATTATCATACAAGGAAACTTATTCTGGAACCTTTTTTGCTCAGCAGGAGCCCTATGTGTTTTCCACATTCTCGTTATACATGTTTTGGCATGAGCATAAAGCAGACATACTCGTTCATATTCCAGCTGATCAAGAGGAGAAGTCTGATTAATGTGAATTTTGGATCAAGGCGAGGGCCATCTTTGTAACCTGCACTGAAAGGAACTTTATGGAGTGACTTCTCCCAGAGGGGGATATTTCTCTTAGATCAGCGGCCCAGAGGCAGTGGAACAAATCTTCTTACTCCTGTCATCCTCATTTTGCTATCAGCTGCACAACAGCAGCACAAAATACTGGATTAGAACTAGACATACCATATAACTGAATCGTGTACTCAGATCGCATCCCTCACGCTGTGTATCATTGCAGGTTGCTAATCATGCCTTTCCTTACCTTCTTTCCTTCTTCCTCTCCCACTGTTTTGCTCCCCTCCCTCCGATCTTTCCCTAAAGCCTTTCTCCTCTCAGTCAGGTCCTGTCTGGCCTGCTCGCTCTCTTGTCTTATACTTCTGTTTTTGAATAATTTTAGGAAAGCAACATAGACACTCTTAGACAAAGGTTACATTGCCTCAGAATACCTTTGTTGCCTTTCCCAAAATTAGCTCCTGATCTTGTAGCTCTGCTAACCCAGCTGTAAGAACATAGTCTCTTGCCATGGTGGTCTCCAAGCATACTAGACTTTTCATTTCCATTTTGCTGTGGAGAGCGTCCGAAAAATCTGTTGGCCTCTTCATAGCTTTGATCGTTTCACTGAGCCAAGCAAGGAGTGGAGACCTGATATATGAGAGCAAACAGCTGGGTTAGGAGGGACAGACCTGTTCTATTTTTCGTGAGCAAGAAGATATTGTCTGTTCCTTGTTTTAATGTTAATGAATTAAAAGACTGCCAAAGCATTGCAGCCTGTCACTGGCAAGGCACCAGTTGAGCCTTCCCTTAGTGCTAATATCTACCAGGGATCTAAATGCCTGGTTCTTGGCAAGCATGTGTGGGAGTCAAAGCAGTGTGAAGATCTTTTTTATTTTCTTAAGGGAAATTCCTACCCTGGTCAGGCACCGGAACACCAGCTTTTTTAGGACAAAAGAGTTGTATCCTAGTGCACTGCCAGTGGTGAACTCTCTGGTCTTTCTCTCTTGGATAGCTTTGGTCCTGGTTGTTTTGTCCACACTCTGAAAATGAACCGCATTACATGTGGTACAACAGGAGTCAGATGTGACTGGTATTTCAGATGTGAGTGAACTGGGAGAGAGGGACGGTACCTCACTCAAGACATCCCTGCATGAGATACGATTGCAAAGGAAGGCTATAGCATAGGAGACAACTCTACAGATTTGTGCCATTAGAATACTTTTCCCTGTAGCAATGGAGTTTTTGTTTAATCAGTTTCTGCCAGATTCCCTCTTTAAGCTCGTCAAGTTCACCAGAGGGCCTGTTTCTGAAGTATGCTGTCTGGTCCAATTTTTTGTATATTTTCCTGCCATGCGATGTTGTGCTTAAAAGGAAGAAAAAGACACAAAGAGAAGACAGAAAAATAAAAATGCGAAATTTCTCATGGGAAATGCTTGCCCTTACCATGTCATGCTAGTTTAAATACAGTTCCCACACATCACATGTCAAGCTGTACTTGATTGTTTTCAAATAGATGGCAAAAATCATGAGAGGAGGAAAATGTTCTTTTGTGTGACATATTCTTCTTTTGATACATTGGCTTCTGTAGCTGTCAAAGAAAAGGCTGTTTTTCCATCTATTATTACAAATGCATTTGGTGTAAATCTGTTCTACAACTGTATTCCCTTGATTGTTTACTTCAATACAAGTGTTACCGTTTTATTTTTTCTACATCTAGTGAAGAGATGACTTTTTAGTGGTGCATTTTCTCTATGATGCTCAGTAGGCAATGAGGTTCTTTCTCAGTGGAGATTTAGATCACATCTGGAAATGCAGTCTCTTTCACGTATTTTCTGCTTTTCTGGCAGTAGAGTGGAATATTTAATTTCATTATTCAGCACAGGTTTATTCGTTTCATGCAGTGAAGGGAAATTCATCAATATTGTCTTCAGCATCCAGAAAAATGATACTTACCATGACTGTTTCACATACTCTATTTATATTTTATATCTTTCTCATCACTCAGCAATTATTCATCTCTCTGCTGAGAGGTAAAATTCTTGTATTGAGTTACTATAATTATTCTGAACTGCTGAATGCAATTCAGTCACTGAAAGCAATGGCTTTTACTTAAAGATATTTCTTGAGACAGATTCACCAAATACAAATAAATTAATAAAAGTTATTTGTTCCTGCTGATTTTCAAGAATATTTAATGATGCTTTGTAAACAGGGTAAATCAATGTTGCTACATCTTAACATTCATTGCAGTAATATTAATCATGATGGATTCTTAGAGATGGATGTAAATGTAAATGTGGTGGTGCAAGTAAGTGGGAATGCAGTTGAAATGCAACACTAATTCATTCCCAGTTGTTATTAAATGTCACAAGATATTCGTAGTTTTGCTGATATTTTCCTTTTTAAACACTTGGTGTAAAAAAAATTAAAAATTAGTGTGGTATATTTGTCTATGCGAAGTCATCAAGATAATTATCTCTGAATCTTTTGTATTATGTTTAATTTCAGTGTAGTGTCCCAGATGTGCATTTTTGCACAAGATCAAAGTATAGAGTATAAAGGTGGTGATAGACTGTACCTCAGTCCCACAGAAAGCAATTAAAGGTCTTCCTTTTGGGAAGTGGGCACAATGGGAACAGAAACAGGCTTAGTATCATGATACATGATTTCTCTTGCCATCAGTAAAACAGATTTTCTCATTTATCTTATCCTCTGAGATGTTTAAATTTTGAACGTCAGCTGATTCAAATTTTATGTTCAGGGAATCCCGGCACTGAGATGATTTGTGTTTAGGGCACTGAACTGGGACTCAGTAGATCTGGGTTTGTTCTGTCAAGCATTTCCCTTGTGATCTTATGCAAATCCTTTATTGCCTCTCACACAGCCTCATCAGTAAAACAGGGTAATGTTGCTCTTCTTGTTCGAAGGTTTTGTTAACATTTGGATGGCTTATCTACAGCAGATTGCTGAGGGCCATATGAAAATGTACAATCTTATTTAAATGTACTGCTTTACATATATATCCTTCTTTCATTTTATGCTTCTGCATCTACTGCCATCTTACAGACCCCTCATGGGACTCTTTCTTTCATTCTCTTCTTTATAAGCAATCTTCCACAGGCTGGCCTTCTCCTCCAAATACATGCTAATTGGGTCCTGGTTTTTAACCTCACCAAGGCAGGTAATGAGTGGATCTGTAAGTGTTGGAGAAGCACTATGTGAGCTATACGTCATGTGGATAATCTTTGGTGATCCAACTGACAGGTTTGTGCTTGGGAAACTAGATCTCTGATGTGTTTCTGTTCCATATGTGTTCACTTAAATGGTTCGGATATACAATTCTCAGTCACAGAAATTCATACTGATTTCAGTAGTGAGCATCATTTACAAAAAACCCCAAGAATGCCATTTCAGATACTTCTTTTGCAAGTATTCAAGTAGCAAAACCAAATCTGTGCACAATTTGTTTTAGAAACAGTATTATATTAGTATCTATTCATACAAAACTATTTGCGTAAATGCTTCTGTGTTAGCCACATTTGCCTTTGCAAAAAAAGTACATTTATTGTTTGAGGCTTTTAACTTAAGCTACGTGTATTTTTTAGCTTAAGTTGCATGACCGTAAAATCCAGTGAGCCTTTACTGCATTCAGCAGATCTGAGCTGTACGTTGTTCCCTATCAGTCAGTATTAGTCTGGGATAGAGCAGTGATTTCAATAGCAACTACAGGAGATAGAGCTACCTGCTCTCTATTAGTTTTAATGAAAGTGAGAATTGTGAATCCCCTGGAATGCTGGTTTTTTTATGTCTTTGTTGGCACAGCATGGACAAATGTTGACCTACTGATGGGATCTGCTGTAAAACCATTGTTGCCTAGTGGCTCTTTGAGTTTGGTGTAGGGTGGAGTAAGTGTGGAAATTCTAAAAAAACCCTACTGCCAAACAAATTAGTATATTTTTATCTAAAAGCATTAAATGTATGGACATTTAGATAATCATGCTTCCTTCAGGAAGGCAGTAGGAGTCATGGTTTGCCTGCAAACAACTGCATTTTCCTTAATGAAACTTCCATTCAGACATTGTAGATATAAAGCCAGCCAATATGGAGGACCTGACGGAAGTGATTACAGCCTCTGAGTTTCATCCCCATCACTGCAATCTCTTTGTCTACAGCAGCAGCAAAGGATCCCTGAGACTCTGTGACATGAGGGCATCAGCTCTCTGTGACAAACATTCCAAGCGTAAGTCCTTGCTTTCTTCAGCCCCAGGTGTCATTTAAAGTCTGACTGTTCATGGGCAACATGTAGATGTGTGCATACCCCACTGTATTAGCCCCTCAGTTGCAGGCACATTTGGAAAGAAAACAGCAAAAGGAAGAACATTTTCTCATCTGTACAGATATTACCCATGAACTTGATAACAGTCATGCCTGTGACTGTTTGCCCTTGTGGTTCTTATTGCAGGGATCAGTGAAGAATCCACAACTCTCTAGCAAAAGAGAGATGATTCCTAACAAATTAAATATGGGGGAGGGGCGGGGCGGTGGGTGTATTTCAGTAGATGAGCATACTGTTCTGAATACTGCAGCAAGTAAATTTTGCCATTCAAACTGCCTTCAAAATTTTGAATCCATTTTCTGGATTAAAAATCTTGGGGTCCTTCCTAAAAATTTAGCCCAGCATTGCTTATATGGACTTTTTCAATAATGCGATAAGTAATACTGAAGGGGGAGGGAGGTATTGTGTTGGTATAGAAGGTGTCATCTGTCCTAAACTGATTTTATGTAGCCTGTGAGACTTTCAGACAGAGCCACCAAGTCGTGACAGTTCATATCTGAACTACATAAGAACAAGGACGCAAAATGTTAAAATGGGGGGCTGTCTGTGTTCTCGAAGTAAAGGATTAAGGAAAATACATGTTCATAATGTCTTGCTGTCAGCTCTTTACAATCTAGACAAGATAGAATATGATTCTTACCAACAGTAATCTGGCAAGCCGGGGCACTTTGCCTTGTGCAAACAACGTGTTTATTCCTGATCTTTTGTGACTGAAAACCACTGGACAAAGGCATTGTGTCGTGTGGCTGTTCCTGTGAGGAGCTGAGGAATGAACTGTGGCGGCTCTGCTTTAGCCACCTTCAGGACAGGGGCTTCCAGGACACTTCCATCTCACAGAATTGGGCCTTCTTTTGCAATGTTGAAACACAGGGAAGGAAATTCAGGATAAATTCTCTTCATGCCAGGAGCATGTAAGAGGTTTTATGTCATTCAGTTCCTACTTGAACCTTTTGAGTTGGCAGATCTTAGTAGTGGGGTGGGGGAAGGGGCGAAGGAAGAAAACATTCGAAGATTTAAGTGAGACATAAATGGTGCATAGATTTAGCACACAAGCTATTTTTTTAACTGAAGTAAATGTAGTATAGAGCCTATGACTAGGCCTTTTGGCTGCAAGGAGAAGTGCACATGCTCGCAACCTCTTAGGATGTGGTCTCCAGTTATGGAAAATGGCATTTCAGGACAATTTCCTAAGCAGAGAAGTGTTTTACCTTTGTTAGCTGTATCCGCTTGTACTTGTGGGGGGAATTCAATACCATGAAGTGAAGAGCGAGCATGATACAATCTGACACATTGTTGTGAGTTATCGTCTCCTGCTTAATTGTTTTGTTCCATAATACTTTAATTTCTTCCTGCTAATAAGTCCTCCATGCCCCTGTAACTCAGTGCTAAATGCCAATCATAACTTATTAAAACAACAATACAGTAACCCTGGATGAAAGAAGGCATTTTATGCCAGAAGGGAGCACAAGGTCTAGTGGTTATTGATTAAACCCCATTTTCCAGATCTATGAGTTAGAAAATAGCCATTGAATGTAGCATTGCTGCACTGAACTCAAGTCAAACTGATTGAGAAGCTGGGTGTGTCTCTACACACACATACAATACAAAATTGATACAGCAATGGCAGAACTTCCAAAGCGTTAAAAGGAACAGGCCCACGTACTGCTGATTGGAGCTGTTTGAGTATAGCTCTTGGAAGCAAGCAAAACTAATTATGTGAAGCCCATAGCAACCTAAAAGGATATATCACAAAAAAACAGTTTGGGAAATCAAATATTTGCACTATTGTGTCTCTAGTACCTTCACTGTGCATCTGATTCCTCTTTACAGTCGCTTTACACGTGGTGCATATGCATGGTCAGGACACTACTCTCCTAGCTCAGCTCGCCTTTCCACCTTTCCCATAACTGACCTCACTTCTCAACCAAAGGAGCTATGACTATAGTCGCTGTAAACCCTCATGTTCTGCCATGCAACACTACTTTCTTACTTAATTCAGTCTAATATCACTATGTGCTGTATTTCAGATGCTGTTCTGAGATTGTAATGGATGTGCGTATTTTTAGGGATAAAAGATCCAATGTAAAACTTATAAAAAAATACCTAGATGCTGAGCATATGTTGTGAACTTTTAGTTTTGCTCCTTTTTCAGACCCTTTGTTGTCCAAATCTCTATAGCTGGGCTAAAGTCAGTTGCAGCTTTTGGGGGAAGGGCCCTTCCATATGTAGAAGTGTAGAGAGTGCTGTGAATACTTACTGTGCCATACTGTATAAATAAATTACATACTAATATCTGTAGTGTAAGTCACTGACACAGGATGTTAATAAATCATAGTGTTCTTGAAGATTTCTGGTTTGCTAAACTCGGTGGCAAAATCTCTCTGTTCAGGAGTAGTGACAGCAAGACTACAAGGTTTCCCTTATAAATCTTTCATGGCTCTGACATGGAAGAGACAAGAGACTGCTTCCATATCTACTCATCCTTGGTGCCTATGCTGAGATTTATTAGCAAGCTGCCACATTGTGTGATGACTCGTAATGGGGACCTCTGTCCCTTAGAAAAATGGTCTCAGACTGCCAAATTCATCCATAAGGCATTGAAAGAACATCAGATCAGTAGCTGAGTTTTAAATGGTCATTGAGATACCGATAAGGTGTTGTTTTTTCAATAGACTACCTGAAACTGCTTCTTATAACACCTCTTTAATAGATCATGCAATGCTGGGCGAGCAATCAGAAGCAAAACCTTTACAAATGGATATCCAGGAAAGCCCAGTCTGTAACCATAGGGGAGATACATACATAATACTGTGCCGTGTTATTATCAGACTTCACAAATAGTGGGAGAGAATTCCATCAAAATATTCTGGAGAAAAGGTGAAAAAAGAGATCCGTGTCTCTGCTTATTTAGTGTTGGAGGGATGGGAATAAGGAAGAAGGTGTTCCTGGAGTCCACGGGGTTATAGGTAAAGATTTAAAACAGATAGAAAAATCACATTCGAGCAGCAAGAAATAGAGAATTAATTTAAATAATATGGAAGCTTTCATCCAAATAGTGTACGTGGCAGAACACCGTCGTGTTTGAGGTGTTCTTCTTTCAACATGCACAGCAATGCAGTATAGAAGGAAGGCAGTATAAGGGAAATCTGACAGCAGCAAAATCAGGAAAGCTAACAGCCACAGAACTGTCATTGTTAGAGCAGTTAGCTGGGAGCATCCAAGAAATAGAAGAGCTAACCCCCCACCCCAAATTCCGTAAATTCTCATGCAAGGGATTCAGGTAACAAGGACGACAAGCATAAGGATACTGTTGCAGCAAGATCCTTCTGACTAAAGAACACTTATAGCTGTATAATATGTAACTGTTCCATTAACAAATCGTTGCTAATTTGGTTTTGATCTTTTCTTGCTAATGTTATGTTCAGAGCTCCTCATAAATGTGCATGGAGCTAATATAATTCTTCCAAACAGCTTGTAGACTAGATAGGTACATATGGCTGTTTCAACAAATCATCCAATAAAGCAGTCAGCTAAAGAAAACTGAGCTGGAGGATGTGAAGTCAGAAAAAATGAAGAGCTTTTTCAGTACTTCATCAGAATTTCTAAATTCAGAATTATGTGGTAAATAGAAATTGTATAGTTATGCAACATGGAAATTTAAGTCACTGAAAATAACTCCTATTTATATTCCATGTAGTAGCCTTAATATCTTAAAGTCATTGCATACTTCAGAAGTTGTAATCTGTTTTAATGTTGTATGTTACTTTAAGGGTTTTCTTAGTGTTCATTTCTTAATATGTGTTTGTAGACTAAAAACCTATTTCTAATTATCCATGGTCAAAATTTACAACAAAATACTTCAAGGGAGGAGGAGCTGCAGGTTCAAGTTTATTGCTCCATGTGCTGTGGTGCTCTTTAAAATACAAACTTTGGGGTTGCACAATGCGGTTAGCATCTGTCACCATGAGCTCATGCTTTCCATCCTCCATACAGACTTCACAAGCTTCTGACATCTGGTCTGTAACAGGAGCCAGTTAGGGCCCCTCTTCCTTTGACCAAAGAAGCGTTTGTAGATGGCAGGCAATCTTAAGAGCCGTCTTCTCTGGACTTGCCCTGAAAGGGGCAAAGCATCTCCGCTGGTGCCTTCCCAGTTCCATGGCACGGATAACCAATAACTTAAAAGTATAAAACAGTCTTCAGAACAATGCCAAGTGAATTTGGGGTTTGGTTTGTGACCCAGAGATGCAGTGGTATCATCTTTTTTCCTTGAGAGCCCTTTACCACATTTTTATTTGAAATCCAGGCATGAAAGAAATGGCAGCCCTTCCCCAAGGATAAATGCCCCTGTCCTGTCAGTCTGGCATGTAACTCAATTTGGTTATTTGCTGGGGTTTTTGAGATTACCTTCGATTTTAAACACTAAGAATTCAGCACTGTGGAAGGAGCCAAAACAGAAATCAAGGATAATCTACTTGAACGTGTTCAATTTTTAAAATTAAATTAATTATGTTTACCAGTCATTTAAAGGAGGTTGGAATTTCAGAGACGAGACAGCTTTCAGACCTGTAACTGAATATAGATTATCTTTCACTTGCAACAGAGAACAACCAGATGCACAAAAAAGCCTGTGACAGAGTATCCCTGCTGGATTCGCTAATTAATATTGACCTTTACAAATGAATGATGCCTATTGTATGACTGAAAAAGAGACAACTTGTTTTTCTTTTATGTGAGCTTTACATTTAAAATATGCTTTTTATTTCTGTATCTGGTCTCATGTTAGGTTATCGTCTGAGAGACAGCCAGCCAGCATTCTCCCTTTGTGCACTGAGAAACCACTGTCAAAATAATGTCCACTTTAGGCAAAATCTGCAAGGTTTCATGTGACAGGAGTGAAGCTTATCTGAGCTTCCACGATGGTTTGACCCCGTGCTTGAATAGAGACTTGTTCACCTTATCCTAATTCTGGATTTATTTTATAAGCATGCACTGCAAAGGCATATATTCATTGATGGTTTTATATCCCCAATGAAAAAATGTGCCTGTATCCTGATAATTTTGTAATTATTACTGTCACTAGAGATCTGTTACTACAATTTCACGCATGCTAAACTAGATCCTGGGAGGGATCCTTCCTTGTGCAGGAATCCCACTGAAATTTGGTAGATGATTTCCTTTAGCATGGGCTCCAAAGCTTCCATTCTGCTCAGTTTGGATGAATGTATAATAAAGACATATAAAACACGGCTAATGAAAATTCAAAATTGTTTCTACAGAAATGCAATTATGTCTATATAGTATTTCCTCCAGTTCTGCAAGATATGTTAAAATTAAATCAGAGGAAGAAAAAAACCTGATCTATGTACTTCTAACTATCAAATAGTAAGAAGAAAGAGAAAAGCCTGAAGCAATGGTAAATGATTTATGACTGAAGAGGTGTTTCATTTACCGCTCTCCCCCAGCCACACACAGATAAAGCAAATAATTGCTGTAAGATTGCTTTAATTATTCAGTCTATTAAAAATCCTGTCTTGTTTGCTTAGCTTTTTAACAGCAACAAATACTGCTTTTCAATGTCTCATGAAACCAACATTATTCTGCCAAGACCCTGTTTCAGTGGGGGAAAAAAACCCACTTATCACTACCCTTATATGTCAAGATCGGAAAGACTTATGCATGAATTTGCCTGTAGAGGAGTAGTAGTTTTATGTCCCATTAACTCCATGGGATTGCTTGCAACACGTGGCATTAAACACACACAATAAGTCTTTGTGAGCCTGAGGTTTAGAGAGGCTTGATCTTCCAGATTAGCTTTGTGTTTTTTCACTTCCTTGCTCTCTTTAGCACCGTTCCTCTTTATTAACAAACTCACTGGCAAAGCTACATTAATATAAGCAGCTCTGTAGTGAAGCTGCCACCCCTGATCTTTAGCTATTGATCTGGCTTTGCCTTTCAGCACTAATGCACTATCCCTTGTGGTTTGCGACAAGCTGCGGCAACTCCCTGCAGACGGTAAAACAGATTCTTCTAAAAGCCATACTCTCTAGATGTATTGATGGGAACCCTGGTTTTAATATTGGGTCATTGGATAAAGGAATGCTTTACAGTAAGTGGAATTTCAGTCCTGTGGTGTCGAGGTAGCTTCGGAAACTTGCTTTTACTCAAAGAAGGAAAATGATGTGTAAGTGACCAGGGCATGAAGAAGAGCCCTCCAAATTATTTAAAATAAAAATAGAAAATTGAAATATAAAAAGATACTACTTTTTCAGTTTAAAACATGATAAGCAACTACAGGCTATGGTAATATAGAGTGTTAAATAATTTCAGTTAGTTGTTTATACTTCATGTCTTATAAAGTAATTGTATTTTAGATTGCTCATGAAGGTGCACTCAAAAATCCCGCACTGTATTAACCATATTATTCAGTGTAGAACATGAAGGCAAGATTGTCACGTTAGCAAGACATCCTGATCTTGAAAGAGAATTTCTGAAGGAAGGGAATGCATGAGTGGATTGGCTTAATACTAAACAATAAAACATTCAGAGGTAGTGAAAGATAGTGTAAATAATAATGGTAGTCAAACTGTTATCATAAACAATGAAGCTAAAAGACGTAGAGAGACCATGAATTTCAAAGGGAGCTTTGCAGTTGGTTTTGATTCACTTAGAGTGAACTCAGGAACTCTTTAGTATGAAATCCTAAAGTAGATTTTAAACAGTGTGTAATAATGACTATACCTAGGCAGACCAGAAGGCTGTCTAGCCCACCATTCTGGCTCTGGTAGCGGGCAATAGCAACATCAACAGAAAATATAAGCACAGAGCAAGCGTATAATCTTTAGCCTCTGCAACTTGCAGTTGGAAGCTTGGGGTTCAGGGGCTTCAGTGAGAGTGAACTTACTGTATTTAACAATACTCAGAGGGGTGTTGGTTTTGTTTTTTTTTTCCTTGAATTTGTGCAGTTATTTTTGAGCCTGTGTGTAATTTTTACCATTCACAGTATCTTCTGTAGCGTCATTAGGCATAGTGTGAAGAACATCTGGTCTGTACTTACCCTTTCCCAGTTTCACTTGGTGACCCCTACTTGTTGATTGGAAGAGACAGTGTACAAAGTGAACTGTCATTCCCTATTCATCCTTTCCATGCCACTCCTAATTACAAACCCCTCAGTCTTTCCTAGGCTGAGGAGTCCCAGTCTATTTAGTCATTCCCTGCACAGCAGTAATTTGATACTTCTGGTCATTGTTATTGCCCATTTTTGTGTCTTCTTGAGACCTCTACCACGTTAGAGATAAGACCAGAACCACACATCTTGAATTAAATGCCACAAAAGAAATAATGCTTTCTGCGTTGAAGGATGATGATGACACTGAGAAGTGTCATGGACTTAAAAAGATTAACATGATTAGTGTTTTTGTATAAATTCAGTGAAATTTAGCTTAGGGTTTTTTATACTCAACTTTATGAAATATATGCGGTGGACCAAATCACAGCTGTCTTGGGGAATCATAGTAATTTGCCATCTAAACATATTATATTTAAATAATTTGTAAGATTTTTTGCTTAGGATCATGTTTTGTAAGAAACATTTACTTAGTATAACCATGTATTACATAAAAAAATGTTTAAAAATGTTTGTTTATCAGCTGTCAGGAGGGCTTATTGGTTCTTCTTCCTTTGCAAGTTGCTGTGGCTAGTCTGTCCAGATGGGTGAAATTCCATATTTTTCAAAGTACAATTTTCCAGTACATTTTAATCAGGTATTGCAGCCATTTTCATTTCGGACCTGAAATGAAAGAGAGGCTTAATTTAAGTGGTAAATTGTTTGGCCTGCATTTGATGTCTGTGTTTATGAAACTTAAAGCCCACTGAGATTACCTGATCTACCACCAGTATTTCCAGGTCCAGCTGAAATACACTTGTGTGTGTACATGTGTAACGCAGAGGTTATCTGTAATAAGTCCTTAATTCAGCCTTACTGCAGGCTGTTTACATGCTTGGATAATAAAAAAGAAAATTATTTTCCCTCTCTTGTTCCAGCATCTTTGCTGGCTCTGGCCTCTGCAGTCCTCTCCCTCCTCATAAACCCCGCTGCTTCTTTCTCCAGTGTTGCCGAAACTGCCTTCACCCGTTTGTAGCTGTGACCCTTGAACAGGAACGGGACAGTTTTCTACATCCATTAGCTCCCCTCAGAGAGCATCACAGAGTCACAGAATCACAGAATGGTAGGGGTTGGAAGGGACCTCTGTGGGTCATCTAGTCCAACCCTCCTGCCGAAGCAGGGTCACCTACAGCAGGCTGCACAGGACCTTGTCCAGGCGGGTCTTGAATATCTCCAGAGAAGGAG
>Ga0181612_110234_pt1 | contig 19578 bp, 9 predicted proteins | sample HoacroProtozoa21_FD_119630 | JGI IMG/M metagenome (GOLD analysis project Ga0181612, IMG submission 119630) | Hoatzin crop microbial communities from Cojedes, Venezuel. Combined Assembly of Gp0051906, Gp0051904, Gp0051908 | reverse complement strand
TCTATGATTCTATGATTCTATGATTCTAGAGTTTTTAGGGCTGTAAAGGGCAAGACAGGTCCAATGCACCCAATACCTCCAGCTGCAAGATATCTGATGAGAGACAAGGACACAAGCAGCTCACCAATCTTTCTCTCAGGCTCCTGCTTCCAGTTTGGTCATTTCTTCCAGTCACATGGAAACAAGATGAAACTTTGAAAGACTCAAGTGGTTTTGAGTAGAGAAGCAGGGCAGGAGCACTGCCCAAAGGAGACACCATAGGACGTGCCCTGGAATGGGGAGATGAGGAGCTTTGCTCAGCTTCCTTTCTCCTTCCCATGAGGTTTCAGGAACCTTCCTCAAAATCTACATCTATTAGACTAGTATCCTTGACAGGAAAAGTGAAGGACCCACTGCAGGAATTAGGTCACACGCTCCAGCTTCCTGGCAATAAATAACGGAAAAGGATCTGAGTGAAGGTATCAGTCAACACATAGGTGTGTTTTCTTCCTTAAAGACAGGAAGTCCAAATTCTATTTTTTTCTACTGCCCTGCTCTTGTGATTTTAAGTATCTTGGCACCTTCAGAAACACTGGGAGGTTATCTTTTAATTCCACTTGGCAGATTCCAAATTTTATTGTAAAATTTGAATATTAAAATTGAAGGTTTCTTTTTGTTAGCTAGTGTTTATTGATTATAACTTCTGATTTTCCTGTTTGTTCAACTCTGACACAGCTGTGTCTTTTTTTCAACCAACACTTTCTAGTAGCTAATCAACTTTCATTTCTTAAGTATAGACTTTATCAAGACTGATTTTAATATGGTTATTTTCAGGAAAAAGAGAGCGTAAATGTTTCAACAAATATTTATACACCAAGACCAAACACTTCAAAACCAAATCCGAATTCGTGTCAGCCATCCTGGCTATCATTAAATATTAATTACTTGGTGGCCATTAGTCTAATTTTCATTTGGACTATTCACCTCTGCCTCATGCGTCCTGATGCTTTTACTCAGACTAGGTGGCCTCTTGAGTATGTGTAGCTTTAAAGTGAAGTCATGGATGGGAGGGCTGCAAGTGGCTGTGCACACAGTGCGCTGGTCCTGTAACAGAGCTACAGAGAAAGCAAGAATATTTGCACTTATACTTATCTCTTCTCAGTATTGTGGAACAATTAATGAGAGCAGCAAGAATCTGGAGGGGTTCTGTTTGATAAAAGCTCCAACGAAGTCAGAAGAAAATACACAGAACTTCAGATCTTAAAAGAGGAAACTTCTAGAAGAAGAGATATTCCTCTAAACAAATTCGAAGATAAGGTGTCCTGTATCTGCAAATAAATAAGAGTAAGAAATAACCTACCAGAAGTAAGCCAGTTCTTAGTGAAAAACCTCCTCTAGGTAATCTTGCAAAATCAGATCAGGCTTACTTTAATGAGGCATAAAAAGCCTTTTTCAAAGTCAATATCATCTGCTTGAATAAGACCTACTAGAAGCCTTCATTGATGCCTGCTGGCAGTTGGCAATACAATGCGAGATGAAGGAATTCATAGTAACCATGGGAACTTTTAAAACCATGTCATCCTCCTCAGAAAGGACAACGTATGCTTGTAGAAAACTTAGAGAAGCAAACCTCTAAATGAATTGTCCCTACTGACCCCTGCAGTCAAAACCAAGCCCATCAAGGGATCTTTGGAAAAAAAAAATAAAGTCAATCCTGGGATTTCACCTGTTCGTTTAATTCTAAGAGACCAACCCGTTTGTATCCTTTGGAAAACTGAGATGCATCATGCCTGCTACATTACTCACACAAGGAGGAAGAAATCTCTTGTCTCAAGGATCTTTATGGAGTAGTTAAATGAGTAAGGGCAGAAGTTATTTTAAAAAGCAAGCAAGCAACTTCAGGGTGTGGTACCTGTACACAAGGGGGAAAAATGACAATTATGACAAACAGGAGACAAGTCTGAGTCACTGAAAGTTATGTGCTGGAAATGCAGATGGCATAAGCAAGAATTTGAAGCTTCCAGAAGAGAGAAGCACAGAATAATTATCAACAATTTAAGACAGCAAAGTAATTCATCAACATTTTTCTCTCCTGTACCATTTTTGAAGCAATCAAACCATATCAAGAACAAGTGGAGTGACCCTGTCCTTAAAAGGTCGTGATGGTAGCTGAGATTGGCTGTGGCTTGTTCCTAAAACATTTGCTAGTTTCTGTCCCTGCACTGAGCAAAGCCCGAGGAGATTCATGGTTATGAGATTCATTCTCCTCGCAGTCTGGGTAGTTCGTTTATAACCATTGCTCTGCTCAAGGGCTGGCTGTTAATTCTGCTCCATCCAACTTTGTGTGCAGTCTAGAGTGGATGTGACACATTGTTTGCATAATTCAAAAATCTCTGTATATTTTTTTTTGTCTTAAACTTCAGCTCTTGGGATCATGTGATTAAGGAACACTCTGTAGCCTTCTTCTTAATTACAATTCTTCCTTGCCATGGTTTCAAAGAAACACCTGAAAATAGGAACCATGAACGTTAAGTACAGAATACAGTAAGACAAAATGCGCTTGGAAAGATATTATGATTTTAAGATGCTACTGTAGTTTTTTTGGTAATCCAATACTTATTTGGTGATCAGAATGAGGCTTGTCCTGAGCAGCCGGCTCTGGCTGACCTTGCTTCCGCAGTGGGGTTGGACTAGATGATTTCACAAGATGTCTTCCAACCTTAATGATTCTGTGATTCTGCGTTTATGATGTCCGATATTTCATTATCATTTTAAAGGAGTTCATCTTATAAACAGTAAAGAGACCTATTGTTTTCTTATGTGCTGACCATTTCCCAAACACTTCCCTCTGTGCGTGAGTGCACGCACGCATACTCTCCCTCACACACAAACACACACATAGATGGTCCCTGCTCCTACCTAGTCTATATGAATAATGATTTGGGTATAATGAAAAGCACAAATGGAATTTCTTTTAAATGCCTGTGTCAGAATTATAATGTGAGCCAATATGAAGATGGCATTTCATTAATCGTGTTAAGTCAGTGACAAATGTGAAAAGTATGAATGTGCAAGTCTCAGAATTCTCTCAAAAGCCATTTGTTATGCACCTCGGATCTGTCACATTTCCACAAAGGAGCTAGTGAGACCTGAGAAATAAGCCTTCATATGCAAGCCCACCACCTGCCACTTCCACAGTGACCATGCCTCTCTGTGGATCTGTGAGAGGCACAGTATTTCAGAATACTCCTGTACTCCTCGGACACTGGCATACGCTTTCACTCACTACCTTCCCAAGCTGCCATGTGTCAACATGTCTTGAATGTGTCACCTGTAGAGCCTGAGCATTGTGAACCTGAAACACAGTAAGAGATCAGTTGATTCAATTGCACGATGCACTCTGTCGAAAAGATAAATCATACAGAACAACTTGCATTTAAAGTAAGTAATCATAACTTGCCATTTTTTCTAATATCTCCTTCATGGTGTCTATTAAGTTGCTGAAGCCACTGGCTCCAGAGCTCTAACAAAATTGTTAACAGTGGTCCACCATGTACCACTAGTTTTAGGGCAACTCGTTCCAGGATTTTCTTTCTGCTCTGAGCACTGTAGGACTAAGAAGAGTAGCCCTATTTGTTGCTTTTTATTGGTCAGATTGCATGTATTTTACCAGGAAAACTCACTTTTTTTTTTTTTTTACAGATAATAGCATGGAGAATTGTTTTGAATGCAAACACCTCTATGATGCACACTTGAGATTCTAACGTACTTATGGAGGACAATAAAAAGGAAATCTTATTCATATACAACTAAAAAATGGAAGTTTTCTTTCATTAAAAGATGTAACAATATGTTCAATACACTGACCACCCAGCAAAGAAACCCTGAAGAAGAGAGAACACTAGGTCCAATTACAAAAAAATTGGAGTTCAGAATCCATGGGTATCATACTAAATGCCAAGTGCCAAACCAATATTTTGAGAGAAGATAATATGTGAATTGAAGTTGTTTCCATCCTCTCTTTATAGAAATCCTAGGCCATCACAAAACCGGTCTGGTAGGTAGGTGCTGTCTATTTGTAAAACAGCTGAGTTATCGAGGACACGCTAATGAAGAATTGCTCTGCCAGAACCACAAGCCTCAGGAATGAATGGCTTGCAAGGAGGAGTAAGCAGGAGTCGAGAATCTGTATTTTGTACTTGCTGATCATCTTTCTTTAACAGATGTATTTGACCCCTTCTCCCATGCAAAACCAAGGACACTGTTTCAAATTCTCAAGTTCCACTAAATAATGCACAGAAGGAAAGGTCACAACCTGAGACCAAATGTCAGCATCTTTCAGCATTTTCACTAGCAGTTCTCTTTATCTGAAAAGCTACTCAAACTGTTTAACACAGCTGCATGCATGAATATTACTTATTTCCTTGCTATGTAAACTTAAATGCTGATTGAAGAAGGCTATAAAGAAAATATGCCTATGGCTAAAGGAAACAGTCCTTGGCATATGGGCTAAGTATTTGCAAACGAATGTGAATCTAAGATGTTGAGACTAACAATTCCCTGATGTATTACGCTGTGCATTGCAGTGCTTCCACATTGAAAGTCCACAAAACCCACTTAGCTGGTACCTCAGCAGCCAGTCTGTGGCTGTAAATGCTGCAGTTGGGCCTTCCAATAAACTTTTCATATTTAGCATCTGGAACTGCATCAACTTCATCTGGCTCTTCCAATAGCAATCCAGCAATGTGAATACAGTCATCTTTTTTGAAAACCATTATCTACCAAATGGTAGGTTGTTTTATTTGACACATTCAATACATCCATATCGAAAGTCTTGCACAATGACATCTACCTAATTTGCCACTCATATAGTGAGAGTGTTTGCATGTTATCATTTTACTGAAAAAACAGAACAGTTCTTCTAGCTGCAAGGACAGCTTCATTGCTGGAAACTGCTTAAACTCTGTGTGTCCTTTTCCCTTGGAAAAACAAAGCAGCATAAATATCCACAACATTAAACAGAACAACCAACGTTTGCCTCTTGTCCACTCACATTAATCAAGTATTAACAATACGTTCATAGTAAATATTTACGGGATGCTTTCTCTTGCATCCTGGGAACACACTGTAGTTCTTAACACACGGCCAAAAGCCAAATGTTTCTTTCAGACACACTACCACAGTGTTGAATAGTTCTTCAATGTTTATATCTACGTATGAAGTGAAATTTTCTTTCTGTTAATCAAGAATAATTAGCAATTATTAATAATTTTTGATTATTAATAATCACTGCCAGTTCTTTTTACAAACATTTCTTTCTCTGTGCAAATGCAGCTGTAGAATCACTGTCAGTTAGCAGTTCCCTCCACTTCTACAATAGATTTGTTTATATTTATGGTCTATTGACCATCTGAATACACGGATTTCTATTGCAGTACAGGCCAGCTTGATGAAGAGGCATAAGCACTAGTCCCAAGAGTCATTCTGCATTTTACCTAATGACTACTGCATGCAAAACACAGAAACAGGCCAAAGACGAACACCTCCCCTGACCTCCCCTACAGGGTAAAAGCTCTGAACCGACTAACAAATCCCTTCTCTGTCCCTTCTATTTCTTACATCCATGGCTGTTTTGTGGGTAGTTTCATTATAAGGCCTCGAAATGTGCTTCTCACCCATCCTACGTCCAGGTGGTGAAGACACTGACTATGAGGAACAGCAGACATATCATGCTAGCTTAGTACTCCTGAACAATTCTGGAAGAAGCACTAAAGCAAGGTACAGAAAAGGATAAAAAGTAAGAAAGTAAGTATACTTTATTACTCTGCTTTCTTCCTTAACTAATTAGCAGCTGGCACCCATGTTATTTTCTCTAGAAGGAATTTCCTGCAGAGAAATCAAAATTAACTCTAAAACATAGTGGCTACATTCTAATTGTGAAAACCTCTTTCTTGGGGCAGGAAGGAAACGGGATGATCTCCAGACATCTGTGTGAGTCATAGCACACTAACGAAGACAGATGGGTATGCTTCTTCAGCATGACTTTCTTAACTTCTCATTTGGTGTAATTATTCTTTTAGCTCTTTCCTTAATTACACTGACACGAGGTGAAAAAAGCAACAGGTCACAGGATGTTTGACCTAGATTTGCCTAGATTTGTACAACTGTAACAGATAAATATTTCAGGATTTCATAGACTAGGACCAGATAAAGACAGAGACTTACATAAACCCATATTTAGGACTCCAGTTTTAAGACCATAATCTTGATGAGGGGACTAGAAAAGCTTGGAGTCAGTGCTGTTTGTACTGAAAATCTGCTAAAAGCTTGTCTGTCATTGTAGCTTCAAAATATATTTTTAGTGCTGTGTTTCACTAGCTTGAACAACATCAACCCAGATAGCTGTGGATGCATGGAAGAGCTGGAGGCCCAGCAATGAGGTTTAAATATCATGATTTTCCGTGAACTGAAGGAGGATCTGACCAACTGCAGTGGAAATGAGCTGCTGTTGCCCAATCCTGCCTCAAGCACAAAGTTTTCGGCTTGCTAATGCCGCTGAGAAGCTAGGCGGTTACTTAATAACCTATTATCTAAGAGCAGTGTTTTTGTATTCCGCCCAAGGTACTGCATGCTCCTCCCAGAAAACTAGCTCAGCTCCAGTTTGAGAGATGAAAGGTTGTATCGTACAGCCAAGAGTCCACTGGGCAACAGAACCCTTCCTTCACTGGCAAGCCCGTATCTGGACACAGATGTTTACGATTTTCTTCTAAACCCATTAGCTAAGGGGAAGGGAGGGGTGAGGAAAAGAAAAATGTGATTTGTCCAAGCTGTCAGGTGGTGATAAATTGATTTTGTTATCTGGGTGATTTCTGGGAAGGACAGAAATAGAAAGCCCCTGCACTGCAACTATGATGGTCTTCATCACTCCTCACAGAGGGGTGACTTGCAGCAGGGCTAGGGACTTAGATGGTCAAGCTGCTTTACAAACCGTAGGTGCTGTAGGAGCTGGACCTTTGCCATACATAAATACTGCAGCAGGGAAAGAAAGAGTACCTTCACCCTGGCAAGACTTTCTGATTTATTTGGGCTTTGCTGAGTGTGCAGCCTTAAATGGACAGTCCGTGAATTCCAGTTATCTGGTCTTTTTTAGCTTCTATGAATAAATAAATCATAACTCAGGAAAAGATTAGCAGCTGTTCTCACTGCTGATAAGTCAGAATCCAGTCAACCAGTGTAGTACTCCAGCTTGCTGCTAGTTAAAAGCCTCTCAAAAACTTACACTGACACAAAGTTAAAGCCTCATAGTTGCATAGAGGAGCAAATCTCCTTCCAAGGGAATAATAACATAAACTGTAGCTCTTGGTATTGTGCCATTCAGCAGACGTTTAGTCAGTACCAGCTAGGACTCTGGGAATATTCACTTGACTGAGGTTTCGAGGTTTTGCTCTGAAGTCTTTAACTAAACCTAGAGCATGCAGAAATCCTGTGGGAAGTGAGGTCCTCCACGCTGTTGGAAGAACGTGTACTCCGAAGTTCTTCTATTGCCGAGCAAAGCTCTCTGGAGGAAGGGAAGAAAGCTCAGTCTTTATTCGGGTGGAAAGTTTAGACCCCTCCAGAGATGCAGCTGGGGGCTGTGCACTGCCCAGCGCCTGGCTCCACACAGCTGCATCTGTCCGCAGCACGCAGCCGGCATCTGCCAGGGCGTGTAGCAGGACCACAGAAAATCCCGATGACTAACACTCGCCACACACACCCTCGCATTTCTTCCAGTTTGACTTAGACAAGGCTGCCTTTTTCTGATGTTTTATCTTGCCATACCCTCACTCATTTCCAGGGGATAATTTTTCTGACATGTTGATTTTTCTTATTTAGCATTTGAACTTTCGACAAAAGTGGCCATTTGGTCCCCAGCAGGCAGTTTTAGGACAGCTGAAGGGCTGTCTTAGCAACCACGGATGAGCTGATTAGATCACACAAAAGCCACTTTGTGTCGTGACTAATTTCAGATCCTCCCTATTTCCGATGCAGAGCCCAGCCTTGCTCCCTTATACACAGAGGGTTAAATTCTGTGCCTGTATTTCCTTCTGGGTTTTCCGCTGGGACACAAACTTACTCAGAACAAGCAGACAAGCTCAGGAGGCAACACAAAGATATCACCAGTAGCTCTTTCTACCTACCCTGCAGGGCCCCTTTATATGCACTCCATGACCATCCCTGGCACTGGATGACCACAGGAGCCTCAGTCAAGGGCCCACTTTTTTTCTCCCTTTCCCAAGAAAAGTTTCCTTCTTGGACAAATTCTGGACTGCACTCTCCTGCCAACACTGAATTTTTAGCTGTCTGTATTTTTCTGCATGTTCTGGCTTTGGTAGGAGAAGCAGCACCTCTGTCAGGTGTGGGATATCTCTACAAATCTGTGTTATCTACAATGGTCCTGACTAACCTCTGCTGAAGGATATGCCCCTTCACAAGTACACCAGGTGGTGTTACAGACTTTTTTCTGGCCTTTGCACTGCTGTAGCCACATATGTGCAAATACCTGATAATCGTAAGGCAAACCTGAGAGAAGGGAAAGTAGGATTGGCTGCCCTATTTATAGGCTCATTATTCTCTAACTGAAACTACAGGTGTCCTATTCCCAGGAAGCCATACTCATTATGCAACATAATTCAAATATGAATAATTAACCTGTTTTATTGTATCCAATTTGGGGCAAAACAAGGCTACGCAGAGGAAATAAACCCCAAACAAATACATAGATCCTACTAAAACAAAGACTTCACTACTGGATTGATTCTGATGGGACAGCTGTCTTTCAGCTTCTGCTGTTAGGAGGAAATCTGCCATGCACCTCCCTTCGCTGTCAGAGTGCTGCTTCTTGCTTTGGTTACAGCTCACTGTTCACTTGCTTCTTTGAACATTTTATGAAAGCGACATCAGGTGTGTCCAAAGGCACGCTTTATGGCTACCTCTGCAATGACAAAGCAACCCTCCTAGATACTATTTCCTCCTTACTCGTGTAGAAGGCCACTTTACATAATAACCACACCTTCGATTTTTGAACATCCGTGACTGTTTACCCCAAAGGACAGACATACTCCACAGCTGATGACAATGACAGACTGATGACAATGTAATTTGAACTTGAGAAATCAATAATGCTTTTCTCCAGGAACACTGGAAGAAAAGCCCTTGCACTCCGTCTCTTACATATTAAACAGTACGGGTGAAAAGTGCTGAAGAACCTTACAGGTGGTTCCCTCTGCCACTGCCACCTTCTAGACTGCTTTCAGTTTCAGTCTGGTTACCACTGCTCTAAATATCCTCACACTGCAGCTCCATAACATAGCTCCACTGCCAGAAGTCACTTCTGGGTCCCCGTTGCTCAAGCAGACAAAAGCTTGCCTTGGCTTTGCAGGTGAGCTGTCAGCATGCCTTCTCAATCCAACACGAGGGCTGGCTTCCTTCCCCAGTCCCTCAAGGGCCACGTGCCATGCCCAGATCTCTTTCAGAGTCTTCTTCCAGAGTGCTCTTCAATTCAAATAAAAGCTGGCATTGAATCTTTCTTCCTGATCTTCCTCATGACAGTAGAGGCCAACTTCACACAGCCAACAGCAGGGACCTTCCCCAGCCCTATCCTCCTCTGCAGTGTGTATAAGCAACCATCCAGCTGCTTTGAACAACTGCACAACATTAAAAGCAAAGCACATACTTTAAATTCTATGCTAAGCCTATAGAAGTAATTAGAGAATTATAATCAACATAAAAAGTCTCGCCGAAGGTAACTGCATATATGCTAGAGAAAGAAAATCAAAATTATAGGTATCCTAGCACAGAATTTTTGAGAGAGATACAGAAACAAACCAACCAAGCACTATGGGACTGGCCTTGTAGCTAAAGACCTGAACACTTTTTTGTCTTTAAACCAAATATTTTGTAACCAACTGTTATTTGGGACTAGCATTGTTAGTAAGATTCACAATTTCAGAAGAAAGGTGCAATGGCCTGGGGCTGGAATTGCCACATTTTTTTCTACAGTTCCTTTTTCATACTGCATTTAGTCAAAAGATCACAAGTCCAGTGCAAAAAAAAATTCTAAATTTTCAGCTTCAGTTGTTCACAGCACAAACTATGCTGACCTTTTGCAGACAATTACATAAAACAGCAACGATAAGCAGTAGGGATCCCTATTAAAATCAAACCCACGGCTTTTGTATGTGTGCATGCTTTCTTTTTGGCCCACAGTTACTGGCTACACTGAAAAGAGTTTATGAAGAAAAACAACAGATACGATAAATTCCAACAGAAATCAGCTTCCAAATATGAAGAGCAAGCACAACCACAGCTGAAGCCAGCATTTGCTTAATTCACCAGGGATGGTCTGAGACATCTTTTATCCTTTATACTCAACTCCAACTAGGCATGCTAGTAAAACCCCGCTAATCTGCTTCATGAGTCATAGGCATCTTTGTTCTGTGCGCTTTGCTGATGGTTTCCTCTATCCGAGGGTGGAGAATGTGCTTTGTGTAAAGTTTCAGCTCATGTGTAAGTTCTCTCTGGCACAGCGCATGTGCCCTACCCACGAGACTGTGTTTTCCTGTACCACATATTGCTACAGTGAAATCAGCTGAAAATCTGGAGCAGGAAATCCCTTAACGCAAGCTGCAGAGTGGTGCTTGGGTAGTCTCTGCAGACGGTCTAGGTTACAGCTTCCCAGAGATCCTGCTGCTCACGTGCTGTGCCCGCTGCAGGTCCTGTTCCTCTTTTCCCAGTCTTTGCACGGAAAGAAGTGATCAGGCCTTTGGTTGCTTGGCTTTTAACATACAGTTAGACAACAACAGATTACAACAGGCAGTTGTATTTTACCAAAGAAAGTAACTACATCTAGCGTCTAATGCTTGCTTGTTGGGTCACCAATACAGCAGTCACAGTTGGGAAATCAGTTACGCTGGGTTTTTGTCAGCAGAAAGCACCTTTCTGTGGAAAAGCAATGGCAACCTCTCCTCCCCAGTTTGGGGGAGATCAGATTTCAGTTCACTGCTACTCCTCTCCACTTCTCCAGCAAGCGCAGGCGTTTCTGAGACATTCCCCAAATAGTGTATGAGGATGGCAACACAAATCAATGATTTTTTTTTTCTTGAAAACAGACTCCAAGACATAATCAGCAATGCACACGTAGCCACCCAGAAAAAGCATCTGCCTCTCCTTGGAAAAAAAAGTCCGAATTCAGCTTCTGAAAGAACATACTTGTGAGGATGTATAACTAATCATTTTTTTCCACCCAAAGTTAATATTGCTGAGTCGATCAACGATCCACAAGCCAGATGGCTGAGAGTTTGACGAAGTGATCAAGTGCTGATTTTTACCTTTGCATATCATAAACTAGAACATTTGAATGAGGATGTAAACTTAAGCTTCTAATCTTCCGGTCTAGAGTGGTACTAGCTGAATAATAGAATTTATATACATATACACACATAAAATTAATTTTGTGTGTAAGTTTCACTTTTCATACTTGAAAAATCCTTTATATCATTATACGAGTGCCTCACTGAAGAAATGCTTATAGCTGGGGAGAAGACAATTTAGGCTATACTATGAATTACTCTGGTAATTAAACATATCTGGAAGCTCACAGGAACTACAAATATGCTAAATGGCAAACGGTCACAATGCCATTAATTTTCTAACAAATAAATACTTGAAGTCATGCTACTGTCTTCAAGAGCTGTATAAAAAGTTAAAAGAAATTCTATGAATTATTATTTGTAAATAAAGATGAAGAGGCATGTGCAAGAACAGCACAAACAAGACATTTAGCTGTGGCCAAGTGAGGACAATAAAACAGCAGAACTGGTGTGCTGAGCTGATGGTTTTTTTAAATCCCATTGTGTGGAAGTTTAAAAAGTTCACTGCAAAAGCACTGGGCCAGAACAGAACTTGTCAGGTCTGATGCATGTTTGTCTGGCACTTCATGCTCCTCATGCATCCTCACCTGCCCAGCATTACTTCTGAAGCAAAAAATTCGTTACCATAAGACACATATATAAGCAAAGCTCGATTTTCCTTCTCATTAGCCAGCTTTAGGATGTGAACACTAAGGCTGGTGAGTTAATGCAGCAGAGATACATACTGTGGATCTCAAGGTGTTTCGAAACATTTTCAGTTGTGCTTAAGACAGTAAGGAAGAGTTTCTTCTACCTGCTTCTTCTCAGCGCTGTCTTCAGCAGCACGGAAGAGGAAGAGAAAAGTGGGCTAGGAAGGTATTGCAGAGAGTGCTGGTAGAGGGCGGAGGAGATTTGATGTCTCTTTTGTACAAAGCTAAACCTCTCGAAATCAATGGGCTGTTGTTGCTATGTCAGAGAAACAACATGTTGTAAACATCTGGTTTTTTGTGGTGGTGCCAGTTTTGTGCCACTCAATCCCCCCAGCACCAGAATGTAACAAGACACAGCTGAGGCCCACTGGGCTGCAAGCTCCTGCTAACTGCACGGCCTCTGCAAGGATGTTGCAATAAAGGTTGGGTCAGTTTTTCAGCTGTGCTGACTTCAGCTGTGAAGGCTGAAATGTAGGCTTCCTGGTCTGCATTCATGAATACAGATATGAAGCCACTTTTATGCCACCTGATGTCTGCTCAAGTCATCCACTGCCTCGGCATTTGCTGCATGCAAGGATTGCACCCTGAGCACTTTAGCTTGTTAAAAAAAGTAGAGCTAAATTTCTGTCGTTTCAAGGCTGTCAGTCCACTTGTAGAGCAATGGAGAGAAACAAAAGGAAGAGAGTCTGATATTTTCAAGGTCCCAAATCAGAAGTAGAAACAGGAACCTCAAACTACTAAGCTCCCTGTTTGCATCACTACACAATCACTATTTTTGCTCAGAATGAGGAAAGTCCTCTTCTGAACCTTTACACAAACCAAAAGTCATTTTGTGCATTCTGTACTCTAACATAAAAGCAGTGGCACTACGTAGGACTTGGCTATTTCAATTATAAAACAACAGCTCGTTCCCCGTAGTCACTCTCCCTCACAGAATATTTGCAGAGAGAGGCTAAGTGCACCTTTCTCTGCTTTTCTGATGAAGTTCACCTAAACCATAGGCCGCAGCTGTCCCTAGTGTCCCATTACACGGCACTGTCCTATAGGAACCCATGCTAGAAGGATGCATCTGGAGGGAGGGGACTGAGGTGGCAAACACGTATTTGTTGCTCAAAGCACATAAGTGTACACACAGTTAATTCTTACTAATGAGCAGGAAGAAAGAAATTATAGCTTTATGTAGTATCTTGTACATTTAAAAAAAAATTCTCTTGGCATATACATAAGCAGATGTCAATTGGAACTGGGGACAGTCTATAGTAAAATATATAATCATGGTAGAAATGCCCTGGGCAGATCCATAAACTTTGCCTCTCTCTGAGATATTATATGATCAACATGATATGTTGCACTTTCTTAGCTGATTTTAAAATATTGACGTCTGTCACTGCACTCAACAAAGTGCAGACTGAAGCATAACAAACCATCTTACTCATTAGGGTTTGGCCTGGTTTTGCACAAAATATGAGATACAGCATAGTCAGTTGCAATGCAAGACCTCATCAATACACATTTGTGCTTTTGATCCCCCTTCCACATCTGATATGACTATGTAGTTCTAGCTTCTTTTAAATCTTGCCAGGCATAAAGCTTCAGATTTTACATTACAAGGGTGTGGGGGAACAGTCTCCACATGAGTCTTATCTCAAGGTGGTCTCCTTTCTGACTCCACAGTACTAGACATAGCTGGAGGTGCTTGAAACTAAGGGCATGGTAAATTCCTCTGCTGGCTTCTGTCTAGTGCTCTCAGCAGACAGCAAGGGCAAGCTTAAATGACTTTTCTAATTACCTAGATACAGAAGAAGGAGACAAGGCAACAAAATGGAGCAGTATATGGGGAAAAGAAGGTGAAACAATGATAGGAAAGGCAAGCAGTAATAGCTATGAGATTTTGAACCTGCTAATAACAAGCCTCATATGTGAAAATCTGGCCCTATCATGACCAGTGAGACGTCACTCGAACTCCCCACTCCACCCCCACCAAAAATAGGGAGGAGGATTTTCTCTCATTTGTTTAAGCTTTCTGATACCACTCTAGGCACTTAGGAAAAAAGCAGTGTAAAAATAAATGAGTCAGAAAAATGGATGTCGGAATGACAAATACATGAGCTATTTTCCTCAAGTGACGCTTGCTTTCCACATTTCTTAGATTCTATGGAGAAGTTATTCACAGCTCGTGTTCCCAAGGCAGGTACAGTTATGCTAGCTTGTTTTATGAACTCGAATTTAATGTGCTCAAATGGAAAATGCTGCATTGTTTGACTTAACGACTTTTCCTAAACTACACAGACAGGAAAAGGAGGTGTTCCAGCTCTGTGGTTTGTATTTCATTATACATACCATTTCTCCTTCTATTTTTTTTTTCATAATTTTAAAATGCAATAAAAAGATTAGACAATGAAGAAGATTATAAGTTTGCTTGAGTAAGCTGCACTTCTCTACTTTTTCCTTTAGATAGTAACAGGAAAAGATTAGAAGAACACAACATTGTGAATGTTCTTGCTCAGAATTACAGTGTAGATCTGCCCCCCAGATCCCAGCAACAAAATCACATATAAACAAGTAAATTTTTATTCATAAGATGTGCTTTAAGGAAATAATAAAACAGAACTTGCATCTTTAGGCTTCCTAAGTGCCTTTCTGTTACATGCAATTTTTTTTTTCTGCAAAGGCAGAAAGGCAGAAGCGGAAAGGAAGCAAATAATTAATAGAGAATTGGAGGAAAAACTATAGCCCTCTGTAGTGTAGAAACCTCCTCTACAATGTTACTCCTGACCTTCAACTGACTTTAAATCAACAGTTTCAAAAAAAAGAAAGTCCAAGTATGAATCAACTGATGAATTTGTTAAATATATTATCAGTCACTGTAAACTGTAATAATTTAAACTGCTCTTGGTTTCTTCTCAGCTGGACCACGACATCAATATCAGCAACACCTCAACTTTTTGCTTTTTTCAGCTCAGGCCAGTGTCTCAACTTCCCCACTGTTACACCCTTCTCTCCGCCACTGCTGTACAGACAGCTGCGAGGGAAAGGATACAAACAGCTTTTGGGAACCGAACGCAGGAAATAACTTTGTTGGCCAGCAAAGTGCATGAGGACAGACACGCATTTCTGTTTCATGATCCAAAAAAAGCTGTATGTGCTGAGGAGGGAGCCTCATGAGCTGGCTAATCGGCATCGCTGGGCACAAAGACTTAGACTGTCATCTGCTCCTAAACAGATGACAAGATAAACTGGAAGAAAGATCTTAAAGCAGGATATCCACCCTAGTGCTGAAAATTGTTCTTTAAAGAAGAATTTTAAAGTTCTCAAAGGGAAATAAGAACAATGGTTTCTTACTGGCCTTTTTAAGCACCCACCCATTAGGGGCACATTTGACTGTATGGATTTGCGTGTTCCTAAGACCATGCATGACTAGAAACACTTTTATTTCTCCTGCATGTGAAAGGAGATTGGTTCTGGGTATTCCCATATTTAAAGCATTGCAGGTTTTCTGCTGCCACGATTTTGCATTCATTTATATAGCTGTCTTTTCACGAATGGACAGCTTCTACCCGTCCTGGTGCAGAGGCACCAAATTGTGCGTCTTTCTATACACACACGTGACTTTTTGTGGCTTGAGCTTCTTTGGGTCACTGAGTCCATAGCCAGGCTATACAAAGAGGGAGGCCACTGTGTCTGAAACTGTGCCTGGGCCAGAAGCGTTCATCTAAAAGCTTCAATGCCAAGTGCAACAACAGTACACTTCATAACATGCTGGAGCATCTGCTTCTTCTATTCTGCAACACACAACTGAAATAGCTTATGCCCGTCTCGCACTGCAGACGGCTGAAGCTGCCAACAGCATTTGCCATAGCATCTTAATGAAGAATTCTGATAGTGAGATCCAAGCAAGAAATACAGAGATGTTTTTGTTTTACCAGTGCAGCTCAGAAGATTTTCCCCTGATGTGATGCATCTAGCATGCATACACAAAAATCATTACGAACAAAATGCCTTCACAAATGGCTGCTAGATTCTTGCCATGTTTGTCAGATCTGCTGGCCTCTTTCAAGAATCCAGCTACACCTTCACCGTGTTTACGAAACTGAGCAGTCACATAACCCGTGCTACGTAACAGAGGTGGAGATAAAGAAGACAACACTCCAGGGAAGAATAAGTAGCTCTCATTAAACATCAGCTTTCTTCCCTGCCCTAAAGCAGTTGTTTCTAACCTGAGCCCTGAGCACAGCACGTAACCTGGGCTTATCTCATCAGATAACCACTGAAATTCCTAAATCCTGGTCATCTTAAAGTTCATGCCGTTGGGTGTCAAACTAACTGCCCCTCAAGGCAACCAGTCCAACTCACGTCTCTGGTGCAGGTGGCCTTGTAGCCCACAGGGCATGCAGGAAAGCAAGCCCTAGCAAGCCTTTGTTCCCCAGGGCTGCATTCCCAAGGCGAGGAAAGGAAGGGGAACACACGCAGTGACACGTACAGCTCTTTCCCCCATTTTTATAGGAAAGATGCTTTTGGGAAACATGATTCTGAAAAAATGAGACATACAGACTTCAGCTTGAAAGGAAGATACTCAAGAACAGAGAAGCCTTCTGCCTTTCTTTGCTGTCTAGACAATGTCTGTACTGCTAGTATCACGAACATCAAGCTGTGGCTGGAAATGAAGGCATTCCAACTTTGTTTTACTCCTTGTGAATAGAACAGTTCATGAAAGTGAGCTATTTTTCCTTCAAGGAGAAAATACAGACAGCAGCAATAAAAATATGAAGTAGGTTATGTTCAAATAATATGGCAAATTGCAACAGTAGCTGAACAAATAAAACATATATTCATATGTTCCTGTTTTATAGAATAAACCACCTCTAATATATGTCAGGAGTGCCAAAATTGAATTGCATTTAGACTTGGATGCAGCTCAGTCAAACAGTATAGGCTGAATGTGGCACTTACCTGTTTAAGAACTGCTTCAGTCAGCTTTCTCCTTCCTTCCTCTCTGCAGACCAGAGATAAACAGAATTCAGCACTGAGGAAAAGAACATATAAAACCATCACTAAGTTATCATCTTAAAATTGAATTATTTTGTTCTTAGAAAAAAAAGAAAAAAAAATGGACATCCCAGGTTTTTTGAAAGGAACCAACTTTTCATTACTGAAAATGTCACTTTGCCAGAAACAGAGGAAAAGTATTCCAGGTTTTCTTTTCAGGAAGTCAAATATTTATATTATGAGTGACTTAAAATATTCAAAACAAAGTTTCATGGTGAAATGCAGATAAAGGAGAAACAGGTGTCAAAAGATATGTAGTGAACCGTGAAATCTGAATCTCAGCAGTTAAATTACAAAGACAGATTTATACAGCTAGTATAAAATGGAAATACTACTAGAGGAATCAAAAGGTCCTGTCAGCAGAAGACCTATGTTACTTTCATTGACACATTTACACCACAGCATACCTTACAAGGCTTTACCTTTACAAGGCTTTATCTTTAATAAAAGCTTTTCGCTGTAAATGATAAGCCTATGTAGAGGTCTATACCATATACTGCTACAATCAGACTGCTTTCAGCATTTATATTAGACTAGATATTTCTAGCCCACAATAATATGAAGATAATCTGTTATTAACAGCTCTCTAGACAGCAAAAAACCTCAGCTTACTAGAATACAGTGAAGATACTATAGTCTACTGAAATAGGAATTTAAGAAAATAAATCTTCTGTTGAAGAAGCTGAATATAAGTAATTAATAAATATCAGAAATTTTAACACACTGCAGTATGTGTAAAAAAAATCTATTCCAACAGAAGACATACCCATACAAATACAAAATAATAATTTAAAAAAAACACATTTGGTATGCCTAGCCTAAAAATAGCACAGAATTAATTCTAACAAACAAGACCTCTTTATATCCTGCTTACTCTGATGTCACTAGATCTTTTAGAGGAACTATCAAAACATCTTAAGAAAAGCACTGCTTAGGTAGAAGTAATTCAAAAGCCTAGATGATGGACAGCTAGCTATTTAACATCTGATCTTAATAAAAAGCTACTTGTTCCAATTCTACTGGTGTGCATTATTCCAGAATAAAATTAAATTTGCTTTAGGGGAAAAGGGTTGTAGCTGTCTGCACTAAATAAAAAAACTCTTTTAAGAGAAGGGGAGGAAAATAGTGAAGAAGGCGTTGCTCACAAAACCATAGGAAAGTTAGTTCCTCAAGGTCTGTATATTGGTTAAGAAAAGATACTCAGAAAAGAATTAGCAATGAGTATCTACAGTTCTAGATATTAAGATTAATGCACTTAAATAGCCTGTGTATCAGTACCATGAACCTGGTTGACAGCCTTCCTGTATTCTACTGATGTATGCATAAAAGCATAGCTGAGGCTCCATATAACCAAGGAAGAACATGTTAAGGGTTGTTGCTGCAGGCTGTATTTGCTTGAAAATGGTTATTCAGGAAATAAAATATCCCTCTGTTTCTGGTAAAACAGAATAATGCTAAAAAAAATTTCTGGTAAAAAATAAGTATTTCATTAATCAATAAGCTGCATGTTTTATTGTGGAACTAAACTTTGAATGCTGTCCATGTCATCAAATAAACAGCTACTTTTTAAACAACTTTTTACCTAATATCTCTTCAAATATGGATTAATATGCAGAAAAAAAATCTATAAAATCATATTTCTCTTTATCAACTATTATGAAAAACCATAATGGAATTCAGACATAGAAAGGTCTTTGGATAGTATACAGGAAGTGTAGTCAAAGTATGTACAGATGTTACTGGAAGATAAAAAAAAAAAACGAAACAGAGGGTAAAGCTATTTGGGGGGAATCTGAAAAGGAAACAATACTCAGCTGATAGTTACAGCAGGAGAATTCTCTATGATGAGCTTTCAAGGAGATGGGATCTCAGTGGCCATAGACCTTGGTGCTTTACTATCCAAGCTACTTTAAGTCATATGGGCATGACTGCAATAATTGCTGCTACTGGAAGGGAACAAGCATTGCCAACAGAGAGAGAGCGTTTACCGAAGGAGAAGCTGAGGGTGACAAAGACCAGGCAACTGGCCTTTGCAGAGGTTGTTCAGGGTCTACACATCTCCCGCAGAAACTCCTTTCTGAAATGATCTTTCTTATTGAACAAGCTGCTTGTAGACGAACCTCATTTGATTCCTTAGGAAGAAACTCTTAGGCTACAGTGTCTTAATGTCTCTTCTGTCCTGCAAAGGAGAGAGCATAACAGAACAGCATGCAACAGGGGAACCAGCAGAGGTTATGCAGGAGATTCTGGAGCCGCTTTGGACTCTGGCTTATTCTGAATATACTCTTAGAACTGGAAAAAAAAGTGCTGCTTCTTTAACACCCCCCCCCCCCCCCAAAAAAAAAAAAAAAGAAAAAACAAAACAAAACAAAATCACAAAACAAACAAACCTGATGCAGTTTGTATAATCTTTAATCAAAGATCAAATGCATGTTAACTATGTTTTGGATACACGT
>Ga0181612_135419_pt1 | contig 19579 bp, 7 predicted proteins | sample HoacroProtozoa21_FD_119630 | JGI IMG/M metagenome (GOLD analysis project Ga0181612, IMG submission 119630) | Hoatzin crop microbial communities from Cojedes, Venezuel. Combined Assembly of Gp0051906, Gp0051904, Gp0051908 | reverse complement strand
GTCCACCCAGCCAGTCATGTCATCGTAGAAAGCTATCAGATTGGTCAGGCATGATTTCCCCTTGGTGAATCCATGCTGACTACTCCTGATAACCTTCTTTTCTTCCACTTTCAGTTCATCGTGACTTGTTAAGGACACCCTGAGACACCCGTGGGGAAATGGCTAGGCACACGCATGCACTTTTCCCGCAAAGCAACAACTTCACTGAACAATGACCAGAAAGCACCAGTTGTACCAGCACACACAGTGTTAGAAACGGAAACAGACTCACCTGGGCTTGTGCAGGGCTAAAGTAACTGTAGCTGATGTCCATTTGTGAATTGCAATTTTTGCTTAGTGATGGACCTCTTTTTGTTATTACGCTGGAAAACCAGCTAGTTCCAGCATCCCAGTCCACTTGTTTCACGGTTATTATCAAGGCACAGAAGGCGATGGCAGGCTGGTGACCCCCTTACACAGCTTCCTCAGCAGCCTGCCCTCTGGACCAGCGCGTACGACTGGGACTCGGACAACAGAGATTATGGTGGCATACGAAGTTGCTTTCAGCTTCTTAGCTTTAGTTTCTGCTAGGAATGTCTTGCTGATATCCATACTGGTATCACCTTTGACTGCAGACACAGTTACACTGTAAAGCAAGTATATGGCTATAACTCTTTGCTCCCTGGGGAAGATATCGTCAGACCAGATTATACTCCTAAGCAAATGACCAGTGAAAATTTGAAGAGCGCAGGTAACCTAATCATTGCGCTACTTTTAAAACAATCTTCTATTAAAGGCTGCACTGTCACTGACCTTGTTCTTTTGTGTGATCAAGCTAAACATAGTAAGTCTGCATTAAGCCAAAATAAAAGTTTCTGTGTAGCTTCTTGCATCTGATTAACATCTTTGTAAAATAATAACTTAAGCTCAACTAGTGCAATTTTTTCATACATGGAAGATCTAAGTTTTAGCTGTAACAGGTTCTGGGACAGAGAAGATAGCTCCTCAGAACTCATAAAGTTGATTTTTAATTTATTTCCTACTTCACACTGTGGTTACTTAGTTTGCACAGAGTATTCTTTTATTAACTTTTGTTGGGAGCAAATAATTTTCATTCTGATCATACTCAGGTAAACATATTCCGAGCACAAGAAAAATCTCTGTTCAGACCCAAGCTTTCTAAATTTGAGAGTGCTTAGATCTAGGGATTTGACTTTGTTCCCACTTCTAGGGCATATGGCGGTATTTACCCTCAAAAGCTTTTTTGCAAAACTTCTTTCCAGTATTTTATCCATAAAGCAAAGATTCTGTGATTTAAAAACAATGTTTTCCACAGTTTTTTTCATCTGAAAGGTGTAAAACATTGTGACCAAATAAGAAGAAAAGCATCACACAAGTTATATAACAGAGAAAATTACTTTCTCTAGAGTAAGTATTGTTGTATATACGGCTGATCTGAGAGTCAAACATTATGATTTCCTACATAAGATAAATAAAATGTTCCTCTTTTCTTACTTCGTGTTCTGTCATACCCACCTTTGTCTCTCCAGTGCTGCTGGAAAGATCTCACTGGGCACTGTGGCTGCTACAGAATGGCCTCCCTTTCCTAAAATACGTCCCAGATAACTTTGAAGTGCATCATGCAATCAAAAATAGATGTACTTACTCTGCGCTTGCATATTTTTACATTTAAAAGGAAAAATGTTACTATATTGCATGCTCAAAATCAGAGACTAAAACGCCTGGCTCGTATTTTAAGAACCCTTAAGGTAAATAGTTGTTATTTTTAAACAGACCTGGCCTTCATAAAGACTGCTGAATTCCCAATGAAAACTCATTAAAACCTCTGCCAAAGCTTTTCAGTGACCTCTAACTGCTTCCTGAATCACCTCAGACTCTGCTAACACAGAGGGTATGATCTGCCCCTCTAGCAGATTTGTAAAAAGCATCACTCTGCTTATTCCTTGCTGATCACAAGAATGAGTATCAAAAATTAGAGACTGACAGTCATCAACTCTGCATGCTGATATCTAAACACTTAAAAAGTGAGTTTGACTTTCATATAGATGAAAAACTTAGAAATCTCTAAACTAAGCCTTTTTAAAAAGCTGTGAATTGGCTAGCCAGAATTTACTAGCCATGCATAAAAAACATAACTAGTAAAATTGAAAGCCATTCTTCTTTCTTCTCTCCTCAGATGCCACTCTCCATCCCATGCAGCTGGATTTCCAGTGGGCCAACACAGAAGTCTTTGGTCAAGTTGGTAGTATGGACTTCAGAAAAAATATCGAAACCTGTATTAATAGTCCTATTTGCTTCAGCTTATTTCCTTTGAGGTCAGAAGTTAGAAGGAGATTCAAGGAGCTGGCTTAGACGGGCTTTAAAGGTTCCCCAAATTTCTTTAGTCAGGTCAGCTTCAGTCTGTTTTCAGTCAGAAAGAAACCAAACAAAACCCAAAGCCCAGAACAGGGGGATAACTGGAGACTCATGTAGAGACAATTGGCTGAGGATGGCAGAAGCAGGAATTTCAAAATAGAGACAGTGAAAGACTTAACTTTTTTTTGGCTTTGTTTGTTTCTTTCTTTTACAATTCACACTCTCTCCATTTTCTCGCTGGACCCTAAACCTAAAAGGAGCTACTGTAATAACAAAAGAGTGAGGTAAGTTGCTGGCCAGATTTTAGGTTCAAATTTTTTCTTATGTAGCTAAAGCCTATTAAACCACACATCTGTCTTTGGGTAATGGGAGACATAAAATGTACACTGAATGCTGGCAAAGCCAGGTTAGTTTATTTTCACAAAATATTATTTAAGACGGCTCTTGCTTATATGGAAATGTCAGTGAGTACCCTTCCTGCAAGGTTTATCCTTTTTTCCTTTTCTCCTTAAAATGAAAGCACTTTAAGGGTCTGTCTTCCACATTCTTTAATATTATCACATGAAAAAAACATACCAAGAAATTGATATTGTTCACTATTGTGAATAGCAAACCTGCTAATATTTATTACCTGATATATTTGTTATTCTGCCTGTCTGCTCTTGCACATATAAAGTAGCCATAAAAATCAAGTAAATTCTCTAAGGTGAATGGAAGATTTTAAAACCTGCTTACCCCCATATACGTTTAAAAAATTATTTACTTCCAAAGTTCCAATATAAAAATCCTACTTAAAACGCAGTCTCCAAAAACACAACTGGCAAGGTGGCAAATACAAGCAGAATGAAGTGGGAATAAAAGTTACAATGAGATTAAATATTGCATAAGAAAAAGACAGGGGGAAAAGTATTTTTAAATGCCAAAATACCTGCCAAGTAACAGAGTATCCTTCAGCTTTGTTGAATTTGAACAATTTCCCATTGTATCACTTCATCTATTTCTAGGCCACCTATAGGTTTTGACTTGGCCTGTTAAGTAAAGCACACAACAACAACTCAGTAAAATTGAGTAATTCCCTGGACACATTTTCAGTTCCGTCCCTCTTCCTTTCCCCTTTCGCTGCTCTCCTTCAGAAAACAGGGAAACAAAATAAATTTAGAGCCACGCTTTCCAGCAGAATGGTTAGCAATAAATTTCAGGTTTTAAAGACCTGTCACCTACATTTCATTTTTAGATTCACAGAATTATATTTACTACAGTAGATGCAATAGTTGCCATCTGAAGCCCGAAAAATCGTGGTAGAATCTGATTGCAGAGCATTAAAGCTGTAGGCTTTTAAAGGTGGTCTGCATAGACGGCTGAACGCTGAAATATTTATTACCAGCATAACTTATTATCTAATAAAATATTTGTGTTTGGTGATCTAAACTATCGTTCAACATTTATGGTGGACAAAAGGATTATTTCTATGGATTGTTCCGACTATTCCTTCCACCCTTGTTTGGGTCTTTTATGTATTATCATAGTAATGGCACCAGAGACTGAACTACTTCCAACGGCTGTGGCCTGCAGGTAATTCTCCAAAGGCATCCAGAGAGATTAAATGCTGAGAATCATGCGAGTGGGAAAAGAAAGAAAAAGAATCACCTCTGTGGGAGCTTGTAATTAGCTCTCCTTTAATCAATGCTGATTGTTATTTTCGACTGATGCAGTGCTTTCCAAGAGGTTTGGCACTGCTGTGCGCTAGCAGCTGCAGGGAAATGTCATTCTTTCGTTCAGCCTGGCGAGATTTCAGGCTGGAAAGCAGCGAGCAGCAGGGTGGCAGGGTGAGCCGGGGCAGGGAAGGCATGGGAGGGAGTGGGCTTTGACGCTAACATCACAGCACTGGGCTCTCCAGCTCCTGAGAGCCGGTCATACTCTTATCTGGGAGCATGGCTACATGGCAGAGGCTCAGCTCAGAGCCATCAAACCCTCCACACGGGTTTGGGGTATGCACTGAAGAGGGAACCGATGCACAGCGCTGCCACTGTCATCCTCCAGCTGAACAGCCCTGATTCACGCCATTCCTAGATAGCTCTCAACCTGCTGGGCTATTATCCGCCTGTAATTTAAGACACGCGTTAGTGAGAGATGAGTTTTCAGGAGGGACTTGAAGGGGGGGAAACGTTGCAGGCTTGAAGAGACTTCCCAGGCGTAAGGTCTGGCACTGGCCCTCTGGTTCATTGCTCTTCGTACCTGTGGTGCATATGCACGCAGCCTGGAAAACGGAGATGGGCTTTTTTGTCAGATGAAACAAACATGTGTGTAAGCCAATTGCTGCGTCTGGCCGTTGCACAGCAGCTCCTGGCTACTGCTCCACCAGTGCTGTACAGTTGCTCACAGACTCTGCACCTCGATGGTGTTTCCCAGGTATGAGCTGCAACTCAATGGAGCTGACCTCCCAGTACGCATGTACTGGCAGAGTGGTACGTAAGGGCAAAAGAAATGGCATCAGGTGAAAAGGGACAATAATCCACTCTCAAAAAGACTAACTTTGGGACTCCCAGTCATTGCAATGTGTTGCAAATTCAGTGGCACATCTCAGCTTTACTACTGCAATCTCAACTGGGCCAGTGCCTTCAGGGGAAAAAAAAAATCAAACACCCCCAATCATGTATAACCTTTGCTGGCTGAGTAATTGCCATTTGCTTGGGCCAAGAGCAATCATTATTGATGGGACATCAATCATTACTAATCATTACTGATAGGACAAGGGGGAATGGCTCTAAACTAAAAGAGGGCAGATTTTGATTAGATATAAGGAAGAAATTCTTCACCATGAGGGTGGTGAAACACCGGAACAGGTTGCCCAGAGAAGCTGTGGATGCTCCCTCCCTGGCAGTGTGCACAATCAGGTTGGATGGAGCTCTGAGCAACATGGTCTAGTGGAAGATGTCTCTGCTCATGGCAGGGGGTTTGGAACCAGATGATCTTTAAGGTCCCTTCCAACCCAAACCATTCTATGATTCTATGAAGTTATTTCACCTCCCCACATCTCAGATTTCCCACTCCCATCTCTTCCCACTCATCAAAATGGCGTCAATAACGAATTGTCAAGAGATGGGAAAAAAAAAGATAAATTTTGCTGGGACTTAAAGATGAAGACACAGGGCCTGAATCAAAAGGCAAGATGATTCTGTGTGGTTTAGGGGAAAGGGATGAGATGATGTTAGCTCCGTTCAGCCAGACCTTGAGCAGAAGATCTGACATCGTTATGTTCTCAGCTCTAGATGTGGAAAGAGCGATGAAGTACAGAACGTGCAGCACGCAGACAGCACGACAAAGTCGTTGCCAGGTAGAGATAAATGTAGGACAGCCAAATTACATAAAGCCCATCTCTCTTGGTCTTTGGCTGCTTAAGAAGGATGGGGCAATTGGAAACCCACATATACACTGAGCTAAACTGCTCCTTTAGTAGTACTCAGGGAACAACACATGCTGGTACTGCTTTGTGTTTGTTTTTTGTTTTAATAATCAAAATCAGCTAGGCTATGTCCTCGTGCATGTAGTCAAGTTTGTTTTCAGTTCTCATGTATGTGATGATGTGCCTTATCATGCGCTGGTGGATTAATTTGTTTACACAAGCTTAGCTCCAAAGGCTGAGCGTGGTATGAATACAGCACAGCGAGGAAGCGCTGCAGACTGAGCCTTGGGTCCTGACCACATTCCCCATTTACATGGTCCTACAAACTAGCTCTCTGGTCCTGTCTGCTGCACCCATGTCCCCTCAGAGCCAGATGTCAATGCCAGGACTCAAGCTTTAATCAGTTCTAGAGACTTTCAGATAATGACTCCAATACATCTGGAAACTGCAAGCTGCTTATGTAGACATAGCTGTAGAGTATCTCTTTTCAGAAGCAGTATCCATTATTTAAAATATCTTTTAAAAAGTCAGGAAAAAAAGACTTGCATGCAACCTCAGGAACTCACATGGTTGCGAACTAGTAGTCAGGCTTCTTGACACCAAGGTGCAGTCCCTCTCTGTACCAAGCAGGGCTAGTTTCACCTGAGCTCCCAGCTGATGTTATGAAGGAAATGCAATGAACCGTATACATCTCAAAGCTCTGAGCTCTCCCAAAGCAGTTGTTCTTTTCATGAAAGGAAGAGCCATGGACTGGTGTGGGGGAGACCTGCGACTTAATCCAGCATAGAGTAATTGTTTACAACTCTGCATGGTGTAAATGAAATTATGAATGAGTCCAGCTCACCACTCAATTCATCCAAGTTTAGGGGTCTGCGCGTCAGCTGGGCGTCTAAGCTTCTGCGATAGTCACTGGAGGTCTAAAGACTACAGTCAGTGGAACCACGGGTAGTTCAGCTAAGTGAATGATGGAGTTTAGCTTATAACACCATGAATTATCTCTCTTAACTCCATTCCCTATTGACTAAATTTCCATTGGCTCTAATGTAAGCTTAGACACCTAGCTCACATACAGATATCTATATTGCATTCAACTAAATTTGGGCATCTGCATCAGCAGCTAAATCCCTTTCTATAAGGCTTATTAGGTCAGACTCATCTGGGCAGGTGTGTGGCCTTCTGTTCCGTGTGCATTACTTCAGTGCAGAACTTCTCATATTGTCAAGACTGAACATTGAAGTGACAGGTCTCAAAACAGAATCAATTGCTTCAGAATATGCTTTATATAGATGAAATGTATTTGAACTTTCAAATTCCTGAGAACTAAAATTAAATGTCTGAAAGTATACCTGAATGCACCATCCAAAGAATATGATCCTGAAATAGTCGTCGTTAAATGACAGAGCTGATTGCCACTTACAGTAGAGGCTGAACTAGACCAGAGTGAAGGTCCATCCGACCTTGCACCAGGTTTTCAATGCAGAGAGTCAGGAGACAGTCCAAAAAGGACTGATCCTTCCCCTTCTGTGCCATCGTAATTTCAGCAATCAACAACCGTTTGGTCACTTTGTACGCTGGAGAATGCATCCAGGCAACTTTGTGTAGTGCCTCTATGGGCTCTCTCCTCCGTGAAGTCACTCAAACTCTTCTGGAATCTGTTCATACCTTGGACCCCCCTCGACATGAGTTTCTTCAGGATGAGAAGTTCAAGACCTACTGCTGTGGCAGTAATCTCCACAAGTTAAAAATACTCTGTGTGAAATCGGCATTCCCTTGGTTTTCTTCAGGTGTGTTTCTCAGAGGTGCCCCCTTGTTCTAGCATCCGATGAAACAGCAAACTGTCATTCCCCACTCAACTTCTCCACCACTTTTCAGATTTTATAAATATCTATTGTAGTCAGTCTCTGCCAGAACAAATGTTATTTATAATAGTTGCAAATATTTGAAGAGCCATTAGTTTGTATGAGAATCAGCTCCAGGAACCCGAGCAAGAGCTTACTCTAGAAAGACATCCCTAATGAATATAAAATACCTAGGGGAAAAAAACTACCTTCAGGGATTTAAATTTTCAAACAACAAAGACCTTTGATTTGGTCAGACATTTTTAGTACATCAGTTGTTGGTTCCTGTGAATCAGTAAGACGGATGATAACTGGAGTCTTTCTCCATTTGTTTTGAGTTCTCACGTGAGATCCAAGGTATGAAATCCCTATCCATTCACAAAACTTCCTCGAGCTTAATGCATTACTAGTGGTATCTTCAGTTTTCATTTCTAGGGAATGCGGAGATAACAATTATTTGTAAATAGGTATTGCAAACCACTAGTTTAGATAAAGCTTGTATATAAGTCATGTTAACTTAAAGACTTAACAAGTTTCAGTCATCACACGATAATCATGTTTAAAAGCAAGTTTTAATATAGCCGTAATAAAATGCACAACCCCAATCATCATTAATTTGCAATTCTAGACAGAGGGTGTACATGTCTTTGTTCATATGCTGAGGAAAGTCTACATATTTTAGGTCATTTGGCAGGTAAATGTGCTGGTTGGTGATAAAATACGGAGGAGATAAGCTGTTTCTGTTGGTTTATTACTCACACATTACTTAACACAACCTGGGGAAGTTAAGTAGAAGAATTTCAGGTGAATTTTGCAGCAAATAGTTTTAATGCACTTATAGATCTACTGAACAGTTCTTACAAGAGATATTTTCAACAATCAGCAGGAATATGGATTGAACAATTGAATGCAGATTAGTGAGAGGAAGACTGGAAACTGATATGTGAGCATGAGAAATTAGTACCAATAAACCCAGCATAAATTACAGACGACTTTATTTCCTGTAGAACACAGATCCTTCATCATCTCTGAAGACAAACCTGGGATCTCAAATTCCGGGTGCTGGTGTAAAAGCCCTGTTTTTCCCACAAAACTTGTGGTTCTGTGCATATGTTTGATCTATCACTGAATCACAGCTTTTCACCTAACTCTTTCTTTGGGACATGCTATATTATATGACGAATTTTGAGTGGGATGGGGAAATGAACCATTTTAAAGAAATCAGCTTACTGAAGCACCTGCCTTTCTTGCAGTTTTTCCAAGCCTGACCCGGTCTGGAAAAAGCTCCTGGTTCAACATCTCATATGTACAATTAAAATGCTTAATTGTGCAGAGCATTAGTCAATGCTGATGTCCTGAGGAACTAGGAACTTTATGAATGATGCCTGCTTCCCACTGTGAGGAGTAAAATTACACTAGTTAAAGAATATATGTGTTAAGCACCTAAGGCTGTTTAGAGAAATCTGAGATCCCGTAATACACCATTATGGTATTGTGAAAAAGAATTTTGTGAAGCAAGGTATTTTGTTTGGAAGCTAGGAAGAGGAAATTGTGAAATAAAATTGGGTAACATCATTTTTGCTTTGCTGATAAGCAATTTGCTACTTAAGAAGAGGAAAGTTGTTGTCTTGAGCTATGCTGATGAAAAAAGCCAAGTATAAGAGCCTAGCTGTCTTTTGGAGGGAAAAAATGAAACCACATTTGCAAGAGTACCATGAGTATCTCAAAAGCACATTGATGAATGGCAGCCCGTGAACAACTCTAACTCCTGTGAAGTAGGCTACCAAGTAAGATCCTGGGAATAAACCCACGGCTTGCGAGGCATGGAAATACGGGCTGTGATTCGGATGCGAGTGCTTTGGGCTCAGGCAGACGACCTAAGCACGCACCTGTAGGCTGCACTACGGGCAAAGGGGCTCTGCCAGCTCTCGGGATGGCAGCCGATGGGCAGCTCTAGTCGGAGAGGCAGGGAGCCACTCCTGCACTGCCCTGAGCCCGGGCACGGGTCCCTCCCTCCCCTCCCTGGCGTGGGGGGCTCTGCTCTGCCTGGTGACAGACGGATGGAGGACCCCAAATGCTTTACCCAGACCTAGCTTGTCGTGGCTCCGGATGCTCTGAGGAGACAGCCTAGGACACTGGTGCCTGCCCAGGAAATATCCTGCTTTTCACAGAATGGTAGAATCATTAAGGTTGGAAAAGACTTCTAAGATCATCAAGTCCAACCATTTTGAGCCACACCAGGACAAAGACAGAAAACAGTAAATGCAAGGGAGGTTTAGGAGTCAGGCTAGCCTGAAGTTTTGCTCTAGCTTTAATTCCTAGTCCTGCCAGCCGGCAGTGCCTGCCGAGGACCGCAGGTCTGATCCACTACCCAGATCCGTCCTTGAGCAGAACACCACTGATGGCAGTGCCACTGGCATTTCCAGTGACAGCGGTGAGTGTGCCTGTCACAGAACCTCAGGGCAACACAAACTGGGCTGTTTGGAAATTTTGGTTGTGTTTTCTTGGGAGAAATTGAGGAAGAGGTGTTCGCTGGTTTGTTTCAAACATGCAAGTGACACTACTGGGAACGAGGTGGTGTCTCAAGAGAAAAGAAATTGCAAAAGCCACATTTACCATCCCACTTCAAGCCTGCTCTAAATGTTGTCCAGGTAATGTCTGTATCAATAGGGATCAAGCAAGACAACTGTGCAAACACACTCATGCCCCCTCATAACTCCTACTTTCACCTGCAAGTCAGGAAAAAAAACAATTAAAAAACCCTACTGGTGTAAATATTGTCCGTAAATATTTTATCAGTTTATTTTGTTTTACTTACAGAGCATGATTCGAAGGATCAAGGGCAGTAGAAGGAGGAGGGAGGGAGAAAAGGAATGTACCTGCTGTTTTCAAAAGAAATATCAAGAACTTTTCCATAAGGCAGTTTCAAGCTGAAAGTGCCTTGGCAAATCTGTAATGTGATTTTCCAAATGGTGTGCAAAATGTCATCCAATTTTAAATTTGTAATATTGCTTTAGTCTCCAAAAAGGAAATAATAATGTTTGTCTTTACTATGGTTGATCCAATCTCACACTCCTTTCCAAACCAAGCTTCTACTGATTGTAGAGATCAGGGCCCAGTGACAGACATTTGACTTCTCAGTTTATTTACAGCTTGGATCTGCCATTGCCATTAGGTATCTAGGATACACATTTTGCACACGTACAGCACATACAGTACATATACTTGTAGACATATTTTCATTGAATATGATAATGTAAGGTTCATTATTCTACCTAAAGTAATGTATTTGAATTGCATACGTCTAAAGCTACCCTCCAAACACCCGATAAATACCTTCCAAAAATAGCAGCACTCATTTTTCACAGCAGGTGTCATTCATCAGGTATGAGGCTGCATCTAAACGTGTTAGTAATACTAATTCAGTTTGGTGTGTGACACCAGCTTATTACCAGCAGCCCCAGGCACTGAAGGCTGGTGAAGTCACTAGAGCAGCGCAGAAATATTTAATCCTATAGCAAATATTTAGTCCTACGACATGAATATTACACAAATATTGATCCTGTAAGTTAAAAAGACTCTGAAGAACCTGGCTTTTCTCCTTCAGCTGTCTGACCTGTCTTGCTGTTTGCTTGCCTCCATGGTACTGTGTGCTGAGCTGGACCTGGTCTGGGAGTGGGCGGTGGGCATGGGAAAGGGGGAGCCAAGGGAGCAGATCCTGCCCCTCAGCAGGCAGCGCCGACGGCAATGACGGCAACGATGGCAGCTCTTCCTGTGAAGAAAGGATCATAGAATTGTTAAGGTTGGAAAAGACCTCTAAGATCATCAAGACCAACCATCAACCCATCACCACCATGCCTGCTAATTTCTTTTTTTTAATAATTTTTATTCTGAAATACTGCTTTCCATCATAGCCATAACAATGAGGTTTGCAATTCCCAGGACGGCTTCTCCTGCTCCGAGGAACACCACTTTCTCCTCTGCAAGTGCCTTACCGGAGGCCTTCTGTGCTGCCAGCAGTCCTGCCAAAAGTTGCGGGCTGTTGCAGGTACGGGGCAACCTGATCCCCCGCACCAGTCCAGCTCCCACCGAGCCTGCCATGGGGTCTGCTCCCAGGTGGCGGCACCGGAAGTGTTCTGGAGGTGGGGATGATGCCCGGTCGCTGCCTGTCATGCTCTCGGCGCCTCGCTGAGCTACCACGAAACGCGCAGCGATGTCGTGGCCGCCGGCACACCGAGAGCCACCCCAGTCAGGCTGCTTTTGGCATCCCCCCTCATGGTGCTTTCGGTATCCCCCCTCATGCCACTTTCGACATCCCCCCTCATGGCACTTCCACCACAACTAGCAGATCTGCAGATGAGAAATGCCACCGCGTGAAGGCTAATTAGGAGTCTGCAGGGAACCTTGTTGCACGTTTCTGCTTAATTTGTAATATTCGCACTAGGCCTGATGGAAAGCCACCGAGGGGACAGGAGCATTTCTAGCGACTTTTAATGGGCTGTTTGTGCTGGGACACTGATAATGACAGGCTGGTTTGCACAGGCAGTGAAAGGGCTCTCTTCAGGCCCCACCAGACACCAGACACTGTTGACCTTAATTAAATTTCATGGCACACTTGGCTCTGTCCTGCGGTAATTGCTCAGCCTTTACTTACACACATTGGCTAAACAGGAGTGCTCTTCCAGGCAGCCGCTGGCAGGGAGCGCGGGGTGTGAGGAGACCCTTCTGCCGGTGCCCCGCGCCTCCGGTCTCCTCTGCTGCCTCCCTTCCCCACAGCCTTGTTTCGTCTCCTACCACTCCTGCTCTTCAATCCCTTCTGGCATTTTCGGTGCGACATGCTAAAGATTAATTTCTTTAGCAACATGGCAATGATAAATAATTACTTTTCTGTTTATTACTACTTACTATTGTTATGGAAATAATTCCAAAACTTGTTTATGTCCCATGTGTTTGTGGTGCTGCACAATACAAACAGCGGTAGCCTGTATCTGCTTGCCAGGACCTCACCATCCAGACACCTGCCGGTTTTATTTTGAAATCTGGGTTACGGAAAGACAAGGCATTCATCTGAGGTCTTTTCCTCCATTGCTCTGTCCTAAAGCCAGGATCTGGGCTTGCTGGGCTGGAAGTTTCTCCATTCTTGGAAGAGGCCATTTGGAGCCAGCCTCTCCGAGAGGGCAGTGAGCGTGTAGGCCAAGGGGAAGGGAGGGAGTCCCTTGCACCGAGAGTCACAGAGCAAGTGGTGGACATGCTGCCCCCACCATGTCTCACTGCCTGGCCCCTCCAGCTGGGAATCGTGGAGGAGATGGCCAGGGCAAGATTCCCATCTGTCTGGTGAAGAGGGACGATTGCCCAGCCTATGGAGTGATCCCAAAGAAGCCTTTGCCCTTGCTCACACTTACAAACCACAGTCCTAGAGAAGAAACTTCCTCAGCAAGTCACAAGCTTTTAGTCTCCTCGGGGTCTCGGGCAATACAAAGAAGATCCCACCAGCTCTCCTGACATTCCTTCTTTTGGCTCTTCTGGAAACAGAGATAAATTCCCCAGCAATCCCCGGGGAGTCAGAAAAGGACTGCTTAGGCTTTCATCATTTCCTCGAGGGGGAAGAAAAGTAGAGAAACGGGCAAAAAAGTGTGTGCAGTGCTGAAGAGACAAGAGGATGGTCAGAAGAGGGAAAGGAGAGACTGCGGTGAGGAGAGAACAAGGAGAGGTGAAGAATGGAAGGGATGGAAAGCAGAGAACAAAGGGGAGAAGCCCTGAGCATTTGAAAGAGCAGGTAAATGAGGGAGCGAGCGTAGACGGGAAAGAGAAGAGGAGCAGTATCTTAAGAGAGACATGTAACAAAGGGAAGAAAAAGGAAGTCTTAGAGATGTATTAAATAGGAAAGAAATGGGGAACAAGGAGCTAAAGAAAGCCGCAATCAGAAAGAGGAGACTTCCTTGCAGAGAAAGAGAGACGAGAGCAGGCTGATTCTGAAGTGGGGAAAGTACTGGAATCTGAAGAAACACCTTAAAGAAATACATTACAAGCCTGACACACAAAAGCAGAGCCATAAACTATAATAGAGAGCAAAAGAAAACGAAGTGGAAAAAGGAAGCAGGTGGGACAAAAGGAAACAGAGCATGTAACATAGTTTTAGAATACTATTAACTGTAGAAGTTGAATTAAAAAAAACCTTTTTACTGAGCTCATTTCTCTCTCTAGAACTGTACAGCATGAAATGAAACATATGTACAGTCTGGCATTGCTGTTAATATCCCTTCCTTCAAATCCGCTTTTAATGGGTGCAGATAATAAAGCTGGTAACCATTTAAGAGCAAATGCCATTACGAACGATGACCTGTAATCCACTGTAAACTCTTATCCTCTGCTTACACAAACAGACCCGGGTGCTTGAAATAAGAAGAGCCTTTTATTTTCTTTCTTCTCATGCGCGGATCCTCATTCCTCCGGCCAAATTTCATGTCACACAGGACAAATAGGTAAAACACTGGGCTGAAGGGTCTATCCAAAAAGAAAATATTTTTATTCAGTATATCCACTATTAGGAGATGTAGTATTCTGCTCTGTCTGCTGCTGCTGAATAGCATGTGGGGGATTACTGAACAATTTGGCAGAGGGTTGTTTCTTTTTCAAGTGATAAGGTGGCCTGGAAGAGCTGCTTGTTCCCAGCACAGCATCTAGGCAGCTTCCTGGAAGGTTCCTTGCTCCTCTCTTGCGTGCACAGCACAGGAGCTGTACACCATGCTGTACAAGAGGAGTAAGCCAGACACTTCAAGCTACCCAGTGCTGTCTTCTCTGGCACGCACCTGGGCACCGCGCATGCAGAAGGTGTGCCTTACTCATACACACACACATTTACAAGAGATGGGCAACGGCACGTGGTAGTGATGGTCCTGGTGAGCAGAGAATGCAGAGCCTTTGCTCCTGTGGGGGAGAAAGTTGCCAACCCCAAAAGCAGAAGCCAAGGCTGGTCCGAGCAGCATCCTGCCCTGGCGCGCTGAAGATGTCCTGGGAAAACAGCCTGGGTCATCCCAGCTGAGCGCTGGGCTGGGCCGTGGGGCTGGAGGTCAGCTGCATGACTCGGCTTTTCAAACTCATGCTAATGCAAAGAAGATGCAGTGCAAAATGTAGAATGCCTTTATGCAGGTCGTGGGGTTTTTAATCACTCCTCTCAAGCTCACCAAACTGCTGCAGCTCCTTACGCAGTAACCAAATGTACGATCGCATTGCTTGGCAACGTTGTCCTTCCAGAACCAACACTTTTACAGTCGCCTCAGCCTCTTTCCTTCCCTCCTTCCCCCATTCAAAATCATCACCTACAGCCCGCTTCCCCGTTTCTCAGCAGAACAAAAGGCATGCGACCTCTCTGCCCTTCACCACGCGTGCCACAGAGCAGGCCCCAATTAGAAGTCTAATTTTAATGTTATTTTAATCATCGTTGCACTTGTGAGATGATGGCAAGAGACCGTAACACGGATGGACAAAAGGCATACAAACCCACAAGAAAAACTAATGATGAATCATTGTTTGAAGGGTGAGTCATGCCTGAGTGCATGCATATGTCAAGCATGCGGCTGGCATAGCTTCACTTGATTAACCCAAATCTGCTTTGTTTAAGCCTTCTCTTACTGCTCTGCTTTTAAGGGAACAGTAACACATCACAGTTACTTGTACAGCGATTTTATTGCCTGTCTATACGAACATTTTGGTGGACCCCAGCGTGCCAGGCGTGGCTGGGAGAGGCACCCAGTCTCACTTCTAGTCCCAAGACTGGGTCAGCTCCACCCTAATCCTTTTTAATAGAGGTTCGTATGGTCTGCTCTTTAAATTCCCTGGAGATGGGGATTCATACCAGCCCCGGGCAGACCATCCCCATCTACCATTGCAGATCCAGGCCTCTAGCAGCCATCACTGGATTTGCAACGAGAGCTGCCGCTCTCATCTAGCAGGGGCAGTGTCACGAGCACACACAAACGTGCTGCAATCCTGCTTTCGCTGGCCATGTGCTCTCCCCAGATCCCCCCCCACCAGCCATGGGGGGCTGTGCAGTGAGTGGGGTGTGCTCCTGCGTGGGGGTCCCCACTGGCTGCCTGAGCGTCGGTGCTGGCACGAGGGATGGGGCAGGGGTGCTCGGCCCCACTGGCAGCAGTGCAGGCTTAGGTCAGCGTGGAGTGATGGAGAAGCTGGGCCCCAGGCGGTCACCCGTCGCGTAGGATCTCCGGCTGTGGTTTGACGAACACATTCAGCTCGCACGAGCCAGCAGTGACGCTGAGCGAGGTGACGGTGGGACCACAGCTGCGGCCAACGGGGCTGCCCAAGGTTAGCTGTCCCCTTCAGGCAGGCTTCTGCTCCCCGTCGCACGGGCAGGCTGGCCCGCTGTTGGCATCGCTGGTGTCAGCAGGGCTGCCTCGGCTGGCGGCCATCGGAGGTGGGCTGAGCACCCTGCTGTGTCCCTGCCTTCGTGTGACACTGCAGCCGGGCAGCACAGGCTCATTTACGCCTGCGCCGCTCTCCAGTTCGGCTGGCTGCTGGACCGCTGGCATCGCATTTTACTTGAGTGCCACCAAATGCCCCCCCCTCCAGATGCCCTATTATACTTGTTTCTATGTATTTGCTAGATAGTAGAGGGAAGATCTTCTCCACGACAGCAGAAACCGTGTAGCAGCTTTCCACAATAGGCATACAGTGTTTTCCACCAAATAAAATATATCCATTTATTATATAGAGAAGCGCTTGCATATTAACAGTTAAGGGTCCTGGATCTTTTTCTGCACTGACGCAGAAGGATTTGGGTTTTGTAACTCATTTAGAAAGGGATCCAGCGCTGGTAAATATACCAAAATTTGCTAGGCAGCCAGGTGGTCTGGAGAAGCTGAGCTGAGATCCCCTGATTCCTAGTCAAGTGCTGAGCTGCACGAACACAGAGATAATACTGTGTAACTCTTGCAAGCATTTAGCCATTGGCGAACAGCTGCCTAGCAATCTCTTTATGAGATTTATTTCTCTCTTACGGTTTTGTCAAGGAAACAGTAGTTGCTGATAGCATTCAGAAACACAGAGGTGCTACTTAATAGTCAGGACAGTGAGCAAGCCAAAAATCTGCTGTAAAAGATAAGCTTGCGTGCTCATTTGACTTTTTTTGTCATTTTACAAATTATATGTGCCCAGGGTTTATCATTCAGGGAATATTTATTTGTAAATAACACCAGGCTTTAGGAAAACTTTGTGCTTTATTTTATGCAAACAATTCTTTTTTAACTGGCATTTCAGATAGCATTCAGACTGTGGGTTGCAGCAACATCACTCATCTTCCCGCAGGCAAAACTCTGCCTTGTTTTGACAGTCGTTCCTGATGCTTTTTCCTTTTGCAAGAAAAGACCTACTCAAGATGAGACTTGGGACAGCTGCGGCGGGGGGGGAACCAAAACTGGAATGCACGTACCAGGCCCAAAATCAATGAAACATTTGCGCTTTTCCTCTTTCCAAGTAGAGCAGGATCATCTCTCTGCAAAGGGTCGAGCTGGGCCGCCAGTGCTAAGCTGTCTCTAAATTCGAAGCACCTTTTTTTTTTTCTCAAAACAAAAGTGCTGCCTGCAGTCCCGAGCCCGTAGGAAAATCACTCCTGACAGCTGAGAACGGTTGCGGCAAGCTGCAGCCCTGGTGCTCGCTGATTCCTTTTGGAAGGGAGAAAGGGCAGACTGGGAAAATAACACTCAAAAGTTCATTCCGGCACATCAGAGAAAGCTCCATCCCCCTCACCTGTGCGATTCCAGCAGATCTGCCCTGTGAGAGGCAGCTGGAGGCAGGGTACCGGGCAGGATCCGGGCTGCAGCATAACGTTTTGCCTTCATTTTGGCTCACCGCCACAGAAGCACCCCTGTGAAACCGTCCCTACAGGCTCCGCAGGCAGCGCACGGCTGAACGCCATATTCAGTTACCTCCTTCATTCTGCGCAGCGCAGCACAGCGGTATTGGCAGAAAGAAGAAAATATAAAAGTGTATCACATGAGTCGAGGCAGAATTTGAACTGTAGACTTACTCTCTCCATCGGGGTAGTCCTACAAGGGCTGCTTGGTTGCTCTGGGAGGAAAGATGGGGTTTGGCACTGCAGTGCTCCTGTTATTCTCAATCAGAGAAAAAAAAACCCCAACCTGCCATGGCCAACTGTTATATTAGGGCTAGCACTGAGCTTACCTTAAAATCAGGAAGCTACTTTTTGTTCCTTCACATCCACTGTGAATGCTTCTTTGCTGCTTGTATTTCCCTCTGTAGGGATGCTGTTGCCTTTGGGAATTTCCACATACATGTCTTTGTGGTGTGGACTAATTGGTCAAATCCAGTTTCTGCTCAAATTTCTACCAAGCTTTTCACTTCATCAGAAATAACCTGGATTTAATACCAAGCACGTTATAGTCCCTCAGATGCATACTTTTTCCTCTGAGTCACAAGTGAAGAGCAGTCTTTAGGCACACCCTAAGGACACTAGTGTACACCATCAAACAGCCTCAAATCTGACAGAACGGTGTCAGTTCAGCTGAGGGAACAGCCTGCTCTCGCTAAGCTCACAGCAGGGGAAGGAAGGGAGCACAGCAGGTCACCGTTTTCACACCTAGGCAAGGACTTCTAGAGCAGTTCAAATCTCGGTTGCATTCTCTCCGCACTTCTGATTCCTGGGTTAATTTCCTCAAGCATGCAGCGCCGAGTGGAGCTGGAAGCATGCAGGAACGCAGACCTGCCCCTGCTCTGCCAGAGCAAACAGGGAGAGGAGGAAGGAGGAATTACCCTGGTGATCCCTCCTGTGATTCCCAGGCAGCTGCAGTCCTCAGCTGACCCTGTCAGGGAGAGACTGTGAGAGTTACACCGGATTACGGATCCCAGCTGCTCTTAACCCGGGGTGGGCGCAACTGCCTTGGCCGATGGTGCAGCTGGAACCGCCTGCATCCATGGCTTCACTGCACCCCGGCAGTTATTTACACAGCCTTCCCCAGTTCCATTTGCCTTTCTTTTATCCCTGCAAATCCTCACTGTATCGTTGTGTGGCAATAACGTCATTGCCTTTAAACTTCACAGATCAATTCTTATGTTTTTCAATTCCAGTGAGTGGCTAGGGTTGTCCCGGGAAGCCCTACAGCTCAGCAGGGTGAGGAGTTGGTGGATGGGCCAGATGCTGCTGTGTTTGGGTGATAATGGAAACTGGTGGATCTTTCTCTTCCCTTCAAAGGTCCTTCCTACATCTTTGGGCACAAAGTGCTACAAAATGAGAGGTCAAAATGCCACGGTCAGCCTGTCTGGTCACCGGGGCTGTTCCCAGTGGCAGAGAAACTCTCTCAAACAGTAGCACAACTGCACTGAAGTGAATTACCTGATGGTAGCTGGTACCTCACGCTTTTTTCTTTTTGGATCTCCTGGGGAATTTGCACCCCTTGTGCACAACGCATCCTCGCTTCCTTTGGCAGGGGGGGAAATGGTTGCATTTCTCCTTGCCAGTTTTGGAATCTTTATCTTTTATATTTTGTCTTTAAGGGAAAAAGTATTTATACCACCTACATCACTTCTGTCCCAATAGCTTGTTGTTCTGTGTACAGTTTCATTACATAGGGACACACGTAGCTGACTGGATCACCTACATCTGTAATTTTTACCCCTCGCAGCCCCCCAGCAGTCCTGCCATTTATGCCCAGAGCTGCCCTGTGAGAGCAATCTGGTGTTGGGAGGATCCAGAGATAGAGATATCCTCTGCACCCTTCCCTATGCCTGTCCCAAAGCAGCCCTCGTCATGTCTTCCGTGCACTGGGAACAATCCAGGGACTGGATCCGACCCACACGTATTTTCTTTGCAGCATAAGGGTGTTCCAGGCTCAAGGCAGCAGAATTCGTAACCTGTGTGGGATTTCCTGCCTCAGCAGAAAGCCTCGGGCTGCCACTGGTGAGAGACCCAGGTTCAAAGTCCTTAGGCTGGAGGGATATGGAGAAAGGAATG
>Ga0181612_107165_pt1 | contig 19579 bp, 5 predicted proteins | sample HoacroProtozoa21_FD_119630 | JGI IMG/M metagenome (GOLD analysis project Ga0181612, IMG submission 119630) | Hoatzin crop microbial communities from Cojedes, Venezuel. Combined Assembly of Gp0051906, Gp0051904, Gp0051908 | reverse complement strand
GGGGGTACGCTTTCTTTGACCATCTTTTTCCGGCTGACGTACCTGTAGAAGCCCTTGTTATTTTTTGCATCCCTTGCCAAGTTCAGCTCCAGCTGTGCCTTGGCCTTCCTGACCCCATCCCTACACAACCGCAAATTACATCCCACTCCAAACTAATATTATCTTTGTCAAGAAACTTCTTAATAGGGATACATGAGAGTTTAATTGATTTTTTTAAAATCTAGCAAAATCGGAGGAACAATGTAGCATTGTGTAGAACATTGGAAAGTAGTTGCAGGTTTTCTTCTTTGATTTTTTTTTTTCTTTTATGTTGAAGTGGCAGGAACAGCAGCTGACAGAGCTGCATACTTGCATTTGCTTCACATAGCCTCCAAGCCCTCCCTGTCTTGTCCTTGGTATAACTACAGCCACATTAGCCTCCTAACTAGCTTTATAACCAAGGCTTTTCATCAAGGAATATTGGTCAAAGAATTAAGGTCAGACGGGCAGTTGCTAATCTTTTTATTCACATAATAAATCCTGATTATTCTAGGGTTACAGTTCATTTATATAACTTCATTGTTATATATTTTACTAGGCATTCACACCTAGCACAATATTTTGCTTACTGTATGAAAATAAATTATAATCTTAGGTGTTGTGGCACAAAAATAAAAAAAGAAAAAAGAAAATAGTAATAGGCAAACAAGTGAAAAATGGAGACAATAGCTATAGACCTATCAAAAAACGTTCACTATTACGCAGTGAAAACAATGAAATAAAATTATTTTTCCTCAACAGTTTTCTGTAACAAGATACCTGTTACAGATTCCCTAAAACAAATCAAAAAAAGTCTTTGGATGAGAGTATTTCACTTTATGTTCAATTAAAATATTCACTTAAGATATTTACTGTAGGTCTAAAAACTGTAGCCTGCAGAAGTAGGAACCACCTAAAAATCAATCAGTTGATACAAAAAGGAGTAGTCTGTATTGTCAGAAACAAAGACTATGGAGAGAACACCATGCTCCTTGTCTTGACGCTTCCCCATACTATCTCCAATATTGCTAGGAGATAATATTAAAACTGGTTTTATAACTATTTTCCTGTCCCTCTTCCTTTGCCACAGAAGTCTCAAAATTTGCCATATATCAGAGATACAGGCGAAGTGCTGTTGAACTTCAAGAGCTTTCTCCCATAACAGCCCCTTAGTCCAGTACAGATGAATTTGCCTGTACAAACTACTCTGAAGCAGCTCTAGTTTGTGCCACACACCAAACTACTGTCAGTAGCCTAGGGGGAAGAAGAAAAGACATCCTGTCTTTATGTTTGTTGTTTTTTTCTTTTTTTATAGCATAGAGCTGGGCTTAAAATCAGGTACTCGATGGCATCTAATGATAAGCTTTTGATTAAACAAATACTCCCTTCAAAAATGAATACTTTGTAATAAATACCCATCATATTGAGTACCTCTAATCAAAAGTTTTAAATAGGAATAACGTTTTCAGTTATAAATTTATTTTTTACCTCTGCAACATTCAACTCTCAGCAAGTTCACTCATCACAGAAAGTCAACTTATCTGTTTAAGAATGCTACAAACATTACTATTACTCTTCATTTCCATCAAAATTTTGCACAAGGGTAAAAGCAAGTCTTTACAACTTTGGTAGAAGCTTTTTCTCTCTTGTTTTCTTCATAGAAATATAGTCTAGATAGCTATCAATTGTTGGCAACAATGATTCAGTTTTATGTACCCAAAGAGAAATGCAGTCAAATACCTTATTTCCAGGGCTTGTTACGTAATACCTTCTTTGTAAATGGCTCATCTTCATCCATGTAGCCTTCTACAACCAGTGTATTCCAATTTCACTTTACATCTATAAACAGAAAATTTTCTTATTTATCTACCTGAGGTCATCTCAGCTTTCTTTTTCACTGTCAGTATAGTCTGAGAACTTACATGTCACCTCTGCTTACTTAAGGCCCAAACACAGTACAAGCTAAGTAAGTGCTGTTCTCCAAAAAAATCGGAGGGTGCATTCTAGGAAATCACAGAGAGGAGTAAAATCTAGACAGTTTCGTACACAATGCAAAGATGATTACCTTAATGATGAATTAGCGCACACAAAATTTGCAGCTGCCACCTAACTAGAAGGAGAGGCTGCAGACATCATACCTAGAGTTCAGAATGAACCTGACATAAAATGACTTGAAAATAAACATATCAGTTGGGAATGCCCAGTGTTCCAAACTCCCATTGGAAAAAGCCAAGAGGTAGCAATTTTGCCAAAAATGATACAAAGGGGTGGGTGCCATGGTCACAAAAAGAACATTAGTCAGCAGCACCACGGTTGGGGTGGGAAAGAAAAACCAAAACAAAACCCCAATACGTTGGGATAAGCATAAACAGCAGTATCATCAGAAAGACACATAAGAGAATTTTTGCACTTCTCTTTGTGGTATGACCACAACTGGAACACAGTGTCTGGGCTAGGGCATCACATTTGAATAGAAAGCAGCTTCCATTGAGCCCACTGGAGAACAACAAGAATGATCTGGAAAACACATTCTCTGAAGAAAGACTGAAAGAACTAGGGTTGTTTAGTCCAGACAAAAGATGACTTGAGGGGAAGTATGAAGGCAATATTCAAATACTCAAAAGATAGCTCCAAAGCAGAGAGAAATAATTGTTCTCCTTGTCCACTCTGGATAGGACAAAAATGACAGGCTTCAGTTGCAGCAAGGGCAATTTAGGTTGGGAATACAATCATCCAGTAGTGATGGTAGGCTAGTACCTGAATATCTAGGAACACTGTGAAATCCCCAAGCCTGCTGATTTTTAAAGCAAGCAGCTTAGGTATAATCAATCCAACCTTGAGGCTGGATCTGTCATCTAGCCCGTAGCAAATGACGTATTTAAGGTCCCTTCTGCTCTTACTTTTAATAAGTACTAATGGCTGCACACACACACCCTCCCCCGATATTCAAGAGGGTCTCATTTCATATCCACTAGCTGTGGTGTATTTAACCAGAGAAAGCAAGGCGATTGTGAGTGAGGTCTGATACGGTGTCAGAAATAGACTGAAGTGAGCAGCATGCTGTTTCAGGCCTTGTATTCACTGCCTCACACAGCAGCAAGTACCCAGCTAAATTATTCCAAAATCCCCAAAGCATGTTTGGAAAGATGTAAGCAATTCATTGATTTTAAGTGTGATTGAGAACAACTTCTCTGGGATTAAGCTATTATACTGAAGTTTTGCTTATTTTTTTGGCCCAGTGGTAATTCTTGAGGTTCCTTTACGGTTGGGTTAGTTTTTCAGAGGAATCTATCTGCTCCCTATACATGAGTTTTGCGTGTGTGCATGAAGAACATAAATTCTCATTTTAATAGCACCTCCATAATTTGCCTACTACATTTTCAGTGAGGCCTCACAGCTTTCTTATAGAACTACAGCTTTGTGACTGCATGGCTTATTCTTCCTGGACTGAATAGACTTGAAGCTATGTTTCAGATTTCAAAATCACAAGAGAACCTAAGTCATCATGAGTGAAAAGACTGGATTTTGCTACCTGTAAAATGCTTCTAACATAAACTTTAGGGTTTACTTTCCTTGTCTCCTATGAAATGTTTAAGGAAAATCCATATGCTTCTTTTGCCTGAAATTAATTTGAAAAATATAAGAGAGTCCATCCTGCTTATCCACATTTAGCATAAAAACCACAAGATCAAACAATTAGAATTGCATGTCAAATGCATGTGTTCGTTAAATGAATTTAAATGTAACCTTGATTGTCTCCTCCTGTATGTCTGGACTCTGTAAATAGTGCTTAGAACAGGCCATGAAATGGTGCCGATTTCATCCTGCCTTTAGTGTAATTATCATGATCCTACCAATTTAAGAGTAAAATAAAGTACATTATCTACTGTTTCCATACTTTGTGTTTTACTCTTTCAGTGTAAAACAACTAACAACAGAATTCTGCTACCTCACACAAACCCAATTCTTAGAGACTAAAGGACTTGTGCACTTATGGTAATTGCCTTAAAGGCATTTTTATTTCATGCTTATAAAAGATTACCTTGGCTTTGAAAACTTGATGCCAGTATACAAGGTTATTTATTTACATTCCTACTTAAAAGTAAATTATATTTGTGTATGCAAATGCACTATGGGGGAGGCTTTAAAAAACTGGCAAGTAAATCCTAGTGCACTCAGAGGTGGAAATTATTATCCATTTAACCATAATGATTAACAGTTAAAATGCACTCTTTGCTGTTCCCTGTGTCTCAGGAAGAACAGAAGCTTTTGTTTTCCCGAAATAAAAAGCCACATCTCTTTTTACAGTAAATGCCTTAAAAGGGGCACGCGTCACTCCCATGGCACAAAGCCAGAGAAATTTAAAATACACCCGTCAGATACTAAAGAGTAAGTTAAATCCATGGGCCTTGTTTATGAGACATTAACACAAATATGGGTTGAAAAAATATTAAATTATACTTTTCTGATACTGATTAACTTGCATAGTGTATTGTAGATGGGGTACATAGAAGCTTTAAATATCACCTCAAAAGTCTAGGTATTGAAAAAAGAGCATAATAAGCCCTTCCAAGGGCGGGGTCAGGCCTTAATAAGATGTCATGGTATCACCTGATTTAGAAGCAACATTTTTTGGTTGGCCAATATGCAAGAATAAACAAAATTTTAAAAACCCTGAAAAATGTAACCAGATGACTTTAGAAGCGTTTAGCCATACAGAAGAAATACAAAAAATCCCATTACAAATAAAAATGAACCACCAGACAACTTCAGAGAATATCCACTTGCCCAGCTGGTATTATAAGGATCTCTTGGCACTAGCAAGTAAGAGAGGATGGGTTTGATTTGGTTTTCTTTTTTTACAGAATAATTTCACCTTTTTTTTATTTAGGCTTCACACTTTTCCTGGGGCCTCTGGGCTCCTGTCCAGGCCAAGATACTTCACAATTTACTTTGATTTTCTGAGGTAAGTGATCTGTCACTTTCAGAGCAGTTACAGGAGGGGTCAGGAGTGAGGTGGCGCGGTATGGCCTCACTCTGGCTCCTGCCTCTCTGACATTGTACAAGCTAATGCAATGTGAAGTAGCACGTCTAAATAGCCTGTCAAACTTTTTTGATGTTAGCAAACCCACAGATGGGATTCATTTCCACACTGTTCAAAAAACGTAAACGATACAAGGACATTAAAGAGCATTAAACTACTTGATGACATTTTGGTCACATTAATGAAAAGTGGCGTTTATAAACTACTACCAAAAAGTGGGGGTTGGGGGAAGAGAAAGGAACAAGAGGAAAGGAGAAGTGAGGAGGGAGAAAGGAATTAAAATCAATCAAGAAAACCCCAAAGGGACCTGAACAGTCTCTGGACATCATCAAAGAAATTAGGACCTTAAAACTAAATAAAATGCAGAGTGAAATTTTCCCTACATGTGTGCACATGTGCGCATGTCTGTGCTACTGCTTGGGTGTAAAAGCTGTGCCCAGGGTCCCCTGAGAAGGAACTGTATTGCCTATGTAGGTCTACATTTGTATCTCTTCACTCATAGTGGTTAGTAGCTTCTTACTTAAGGCATCCCATCGATGCTAGTGACTAAAGTGTTGCTGAATATAAGAAAGAGTATCAAAATCCAGCCTAGTCACCTTAGTCCCACTCAGCTCAGGCCTAATTTGGGATTCAGTGACATATGAAAACACCTTCCATGTCATCCAAGAGCATTAGGTCACACTATAGCCCATAAAGCCACAAAGGACTCTGGCATGCAGATCAAGATGCTAAAAGCTAATGGCAAAACAAACATTTGGCTACAGGAATTGCTGAGATCCATTTCTGCCACTTCTACAACCTGTTAGGCATGCTTAAATAAGGATTGGGACCCATGTGGGTATAAGTGTTAAACAGTTGCTGGTTCATCTGCTAAAGCAGCAGAGGCCTTGGAGCTGGCTGCACCAGGATGCCAGCCTTGCTGGGAAGAAGGGCAGACAGGAGACATGCTGTGCTGGCTACGCCACTGCCACTAGCAGCCGCAGCGTATTTTTTCCCAGTGTTCGTGGTTACATTAATTGTTAATGACAAAGGCAACCTTCACTCTGTGTGGTTTCCTGCCCATATTTGGATCCTTTACAAGGCCCCCCTTTTTCTTCCTCTCCCCCCCTCCATCATCCCTTCCCTTTCTCTGATAGGAAATGCAACCCGAGATGTGCAAAAAAACAGTGCGCATATTGTCATTTAATTGGCCCTGTGCTCAGGCGCATCGGGCCTCAGCGCGTGTGCTGTAGGGTGTCTGCTCCACAACAGGAAAGAATAAACCCAGACTCAAATCATAGGAAATTCATCAAATATGCTTCTTAGAGTTCTGTCTTTCAAGGTCTGTTTCCCTGCCATATGATCTCTATAAACCAAATTACTGCTGGCCTGAGTACAAGACTAGAGACGCCTGGGGCTAACATATAATGAATGCCAAATGCATGTGACAATAGACTGATCGTGGAGAAGAATTGAAAATTTTTTAAGTAGTTCTTTTATTTCATTTATAAAAAGCAAACTGACTACACTTAATACATTTAAAAGGAGCCAATCATTTCCCTGCAGTTCCAGACCTGCGTAGCAAACCTTTTATACCAACCCCATTAAACAGCTAGGACACAAGATACTTTTGAATAAGGCTGACTAAAGTATAGAATAGAAAATAAATTAAAAATACCTCATTTTAGTTTGGAAGGACTGTATACTTTATTGAATTAGCTCAATTTTTCCTTTTACAAGCCGTTGCGCATAAAGATTCCACCTTTAATTACAACACAACAAGAGGGTAAACTCCTGCTGCTGGAAATGTATTATCTCAAAACTGCTGGATTTTAAAAAAGTAAGAAAGCTGCTTAAAGGCTAGAGTGATATCAGATGAATTATTTTTATTAATTTGTGCAATTAGCAGCAAACCAGAGATTTTTATCCCTGTGTTGCCAATTATTCTAAATAACCTAACAAGTTCAAGTGTTGCTATTGCAGGATCACAGGAAATGTGAAATCTGCAGAAGAAAATATATTATACTCTCTACTATAGACAGAGGGCAATTAATATTGCTTTTTAGATTTTGGAAAATACTGCACTTAGGACTGCAAGTCAACTAACGGACCGTCTATAACCTATAAATGCTTCCATATTCACAGACATCAGCAGTCTTAGAGTTACAAAAAAGTAATAATACACACATATTAATAGATCACATTTTGTCCTTTGGGGAGTATATTTTTTAAAAGGGCTAAGGCAGCAATAGCAGCTCCTCTAAAAACTCTAAATGCTATAATTGTTTTATATGAATTACAGTGCTCATATTAATTAATGATGAATGCTTTATATATGTAAGTATTTGATAAATACAGCCAAAGAAAAAAAATAGCCTGTCTTTTAAGTTGACATTAAAAAAAAAAAACGCATTGCAACATTGCTGGAATACCTCTTTAGTCATATTTTAATCGAAGTGCTTAAGAAAACTGCCTGTAGCTAATAAAAAGTTGCATCCCTAGGGCAGTCTGTCAAAAGAATCTAAAGAGGCATTGACCTACTCTCGAAAGCAGTAGCTGTGTTGGACAAGTCAGAAACACATACAGATGCGTAGGTCTCTGTCCTTTATCTGGAGAGCTGCTGCATGGACTGAGGATATGAGAGACAGAAAAGAGAAGAGCTTGCAGGAACAGGACTGTAATTTTGAAATCTAACTCTAATATCAGTTTATTAGATGGAGCAGAGAAGTATTTTTTTTATAGTTATTGGGTGTATCTACATTGCTGTAGAGAGCAGGTTCTGTTCTGTGAGTGTAAATCAGTTGGAAAGAGCTCTACTGACATTAGTTACAATTAACTGATATGAAGCCACCAGCACTGGAATGTGGATCTAGAGCACCTATTTGTAGTGTTTTTATAAAGCACTATGGAAAATGTTTGCTTTGGTGTGTGTAAGGAAAGGAAAAGCTTTTTCAAGTAACAACACAACAAAATTGTGCTATCTCTATTTTCAAGTTGAACAAGTGAAGAATTATTTTAAATTTGGGTATTTATTCCTACCCATAGAACTTCTTCAACCTGGTCAGAAAAACAGGAACTAGCAAGATATTAGCATGTATAGAATATTTGTCAAACACTTGTTTCTGATTTCTTTATGCAGGATGCCAAAATGTACATGTATACAAATGACTAGTCATTCTGGACTGTAGTGACAGCCATTGCATGATTCACATTCTTCATATTTCCCACATAGACATTTATATGTGAAAAAGAATATCAATGAGCTCCTTACATGAAACAATGCAAAACAAGCCAAGGAATGAGTATAAATTATGGTTTTTAGATGCAACAAGAGAGCAAAATACTTTTGATGAAAAGTTGCTATCTCTCACAAAACCCCTTCCATAATTTTAAAACAGCTTTGCTTCCTCCTTGCTGAAAGCTCATTCAGAACTTTGTCTAAATGTATTCATAACTAATTTATATCAATTTAATCTTTCACATTATTTTCATATTCATCATCTGATTTACCTTAATGTCAGTAAACATCCCGTTTGAACAAATTTAGGACTGACAAGTCAGCAGAATGGAACTTCTCTCTCCTGGCCACTGCTGGAATGAATCTAGGACCACTGTTTGCCCTGGAAACAGGGAGGGCAGATAGAAAGTCCATCGCATCATCTATAAGGCCATGTGAGTGGGACACTAATCCCTACCTAGCCACCTCAGTCAGGCCACTCCTGTAGTGTTTACTGCCTATGAGGTGCAGGATGTTTAGTTCTAAGCTCTTCTCACACTCAACATGCTGAGTCTCACAACAGTGTATGGCACTGGATCATGAACTTGCAGCCTAAGAGACATTTAGAGCAGGTCCCCAAACATTTTGTCTGCATGTGTGACAGGCTGGTGCATTTGAGATACAAGATTGCCTAAGGCATCACTGAATCCACAGAGATTTGGACAGACGTTCAGATGTATCAACAACATTACAGTACAGTTGAAAAAGCCATCCTCACATGGAATTGCCACTTCAGGCTTCGACATTCTTTTCTACTAATATACATCCTCCTCGCAAATTTGGCATATAAATAGCAAGAGAAATAGAAATCTTTAAAAACAAACAATGTAGATTATCTCAAATATACTTGGTCTCTTTCTTCAGGGACATATACATTTAACCACTTTCTGAACATAATAATCAGAAGCAGAGTATTTCACATTGTTTGTGTATTATATTCTAAGTAACTGTGTTAAAACAGTATTACTAGGGGTGAAAATTCAAGACCTCAAAGCTACAAATAGCAGAATGAAAGTTGCCTGCATAAACTTAATCCAGCCTCCTTACATAAAACTTCACTTGTCGATTTTCTACATCAAAGAATACAAAGGATTACTGGTGCAGCATAATTTTCTTTTCTCCTTGTTGTTCAGTGTACTGCCTCTGACTATACAGAGTATTGTCCAAGCCATGTTTTGAAAAAAAAAAGTATTAATTCCTCTGTGGACTTTTGTTGATACTTTTCATTACAATATTCCAGAGTTTCACATCAATACCTCTCCATGAGTTGAAGGTATATTATCAACTTTTAAAGATGGGAAACTATAGCACAGAGATTAAAGGTCTCTACCCTACTTTGGTTCTAAATATGAGGTTCAGAGTAACTGATTTAGACTATTTAGTGCTATGTATCACTCAATCATTTGCAGCTATGCATACTTCAGCAAATGAAAGCTCTATGCCTCAAGTTAGACACCCCAAAAAAGAAGACAGACAAATAATGGCTCCTTAAAAACATAGCTTGATTGAGATTTGATGAAAACGCTATGGTAAAACACGATAATCCTGTGCCATAACCAAGAAAACATCTTTTTATCCTTGCACTCCTCTACTAAATCTATTGAATACCTTGAACTGCCACACCTGGGATAAAAGGCAGGAAGTTGAAACATTAAAATATATAATAAAGTCTATGGGATATATCTATGTACCTTAGATACCAAATATTTAAAACTGGTTGATCTGTGGAAAAAAAAATGAAGTGGTCATTTACTACTGATCAGAGCCAGTGTCAGGCTACTCCTGTGTAAGCATAGCAGCACCCTGAAATTAGGCAACTGCTTGTCACAGGGAAATTCAAAAACCAAATTAATACTTCAAAACAGACTTCAGCAACTGGAAGACCATCACCCTCACACCAAATGCCATTTCAATACATAATTAATCCCAGAAAGCTTTATTGAGCTTCTCCTTACTTTACTTGGAATTCCTTAAAATATAGTCTATGCCTACTTTTCTAACAGCTCACAGAAGGACTTCTAAAGCAGCGACGAAGGAGGGGCAACAGTCTCATTTCTACTATTCTTCTCTTCCTTCAGATACATGCACAAGGTCATTTGAGAAACGAAGACCTGAAACAGTAGAGCTTAGAGGTCCAAATGAAGCTTGGGATCCAGGTGCAATATATACTGTGCAAACACATTGTGGAAAGAAATTCCACTCTGAAGAAATTTCACTGGCAAGGAAAGAAAGCAAAAGATAGTAAGGAAACCAAAAGTGAGAGAAGGAACTGGACCAAGCTGTACATCAGATGACTGGCACTTCTGGGAACAGACTCTAGGTTTCCTGAATCCTTGTCTGCTGCTGTTGTTGACATCTGGCAAACACTGGGGTTTTGGGATGGGGTGTATTTGGGTTCTTTTTTGAAAAAAAAAAAAAGGAAAAAAGCTCATGTAGTTAATGAGAAATGCTTGATTTGACCATATACAAAAATGATGTTTTCATTAAAAACACTGAAAACATTCACAACTACCCATTTTTTTTCAATAGAAAACAAGGAAATTTAATTCCTGCTTTAAATGTATAAAGGGCTGCAATGTTAACTCTAGTAATTATCTCAGCCCTGATAATATAACAAATAATTTTATCATTGCTAATACTAATAAGTTTTACCATACATATTAATGTAGAGTAACTGTTAAAATTTAGCTTTTAACAAAGTTATAAAATATTACAAAAATGGCTATCATGCATTAACATTTCAATGGCAACCACTGAAACAATAACTTTTGTATAGGCTCATTCTGGGAATTCATGAACCATAGATGACTGAGAAAGAAAAATCAAAACCTGCCTACACTGCAAGGAATATGGAAGTGAAAGAGTTACACACATGCAAAAATCCAAATGAGTCAACAAATACTGTGAGAGAGCCAAAAAATAGTTTAGTTGAACATGCGTGCTTCTTGTTTATGCAAGCTTTTCAGAGAATGTTTTTCATAAAAGAGATGTAGCACTCTTCAGCGCTCAAGTCACTGTGTTCCTGGGGATATGTCTTGGCTGCACTACGATCAAGAGTTTAGACTGCTACTGAAGGAGGAAACAATTCTCTCCTGAGGCAGTTATGATTTAAATCTCCTACTAGGGTGGAAAAGTTTGTTGTATCCTACTTTTTTCCCCCCTCCTTTTTTTGCCGTTATTGGGTGCACGTGGCATCCATCAATTTCTTGCTGTACATTTTGCACGCAAATACCAATAGACACAAGTATGGTGATGCAGCTGCAGGACAAATGCATGAAAACATCAATTCTTAAGGCCAAACAATGCAGAAAAAGTATTAGAAAGAAGTTCTAACAAAACATTAGTGCAAACTGCCGTAAAATCCATGGTCTTAAGATGAACATTTGATTAGAAATGATAGCACATAGATTATCAAGGGCTGAGGAACAAGAAACAGGATTTCATTACATACTACTGAATGCTCAGTGGGATTCAGGTTGCTTTACCTCACTGGAGTCATTCCATGTTATTATAATAAATAGTTAGAATTTCTCAGGAGGAAGGAATGTCTTTTTAATCTTATCCACTGATTTTAACACCCACAAATTTTTTTTTTCTGCTTGAACAGTTGCCATTTAAGAGCATTCAGTATGAATTGGTGCTCTTACTCATCATATATTCTTCAAAGAGTATACTAAGTGCCCATAGTAAAACCTTGTCACTGCTCGCCCTCCTCAATTCCCTGTCGTAGTCGATGAGAGTTTTGTTACTGAATTCAGTGAAGGATTTCATTCTTTCTCATTAAAGGTATTCAGACACCACAGGCTTTTGTTTGGCAAGATCTAGTTTCCATTTTATCCAAACCATCAGACCTCAGGGAACAGGCAAGGTCAACTCCCTAATGAATTCTGAGACCAATTTGCATACGTCTTGGTCTACTACAGAATCGTGCTCACTCGACTCTCAGGTATTCTTTAAAGTATTTCTTCTTTAGATTTTATGCATTAAACTAAGACAATGGGACAAATTCTGTTTCCAGTGATCTTAACGTAAATTTAAAGGGCCTGTATTTATACTAATGAAAAATAAGAGAAATGGCTTTATTTGTAATTGTGCAATCGTCAAATTTTCCTTGTCTTGAATTTGAGAACCTTAGCCATAAAGATGGTTCGTCATAACCTGTTAAGTCACCAAGACAAACTAGCTGTTTTATACACAGGGGAAATCAGTTAGTGATTTCATAGCCATTTCACTTCCAGAAGCGTCATATATGTAAGTGGGTGAGGCCACCCACACGGTCCAGTGTTGTGGTCTGGTTGCTCTGTTGGAAAAAGCAGTATAAAGTCAGTTTTTTGGCTTCTGCCAGTGCATCCAGATGATTTCAATTTGTTAGGATTCCACTAGAGTGGTCAGCATTACTTTGACACTCTTTCTGCAGCCTAAAGAATTCCAGTACACACTGGGACCAGGCAGAGGTACAGAGCTATCTGCTTTACAATCCATTACCCATATGGCTTCTTAAATTTGAATCCATTAGGTAGCTCTCATACATAAAAGTGTTTATTATGTGGCTTACACACTATAAACACTTTACCGAGCTCAAGTTTCTACTGATGGAATAAGGAGAGATTATGACAATAGCCGTACCTTGGGGAACCATATATTGAATTCATTTTTAAGTACAGTTCAGACTCCTGAAATGTACAATAAGACATTAGACTGAACTTGCCCATTAGTAGTCAAATCAGTAAGTCCACAAAAAAAATGACACTACAATTTTTATGCTTGTTTCTGAGTAACTTAAATTTCATATGTAGGACAGCAATTCCACATAGGTCATTCTCTTTTTCAACTTATGTTTGGCAACCCTACCTATAAGGATCAATAGTCCTTTGGATCATATAAGACTATCTGTTGATCACAAAAGAGTTTAAGTATTTAAAAGGTGCTCCTTGAGTTTTCTGATGGAGTTTTACTATGCAGTAAAAGAGAGGAAATAGTCTTGGCACTTCTTATGTTCCTGGTGTTCAGCAAGTTAACCATCAGCATGAGTCCAACCTCATATTGGCAAGAATCTCATGTTCTCAGAATTTCCATCTCCTGGTTTCTATTTCATTAGAGAGATGATGTGTGGAGAACAAATAGGTTCTCTTTCTAGACATTCAGACTGTTGTATAGGTTGTTAAACCATCAGAAGAATTAAGTATTTTAAAAGTATTTGGGACTAAGACTGCAGTGCTTAACATATAAAAAACATGTCTTAGCGAATTACTGTATGTACTTGGAAAAACAAATAACATGGCACTGATTAACTCATTACCTGCCACAAAATTTCCAGTATTGGAACCAGACACCAAGTAGCAGTTTACTACTTGGAATTGACAGCAAATGTCTTTCCTTTTACTTCCTCACCTTGTCCTTCTACCTTCACCAAACACGTAAAGATAACTTACAGAAAGCAAGATGTTTCTATAACAAAGTGTAATATGCAAGTTGAGTGCCTGGTCATTTCCAGCAGTCAGGGAACAAACCCATCAACTAATCGTAACCCAACTGGTAGGCACACACATACTTTCCTGATTTTTACTAAATTTATGGGCTTCCTGAGCCAACCAAGTATTTTATGTTTACAGAACTGCTAAAAGCTTGGAACATTTTACAGACCTAACACTGAACTGATATTCTACCGAAGTTATTAAAAGTCTGATGCATAACGTAAGTGGATTTTACTCCCCAGTAACAACTTGACCTATTTAACAAAAGGAAACCAGGACTACCTCAGTGTATTGGCCTATTTCTTTTGGAAGATACAGACAATAAGTAACTGAGATCACTATGATTTGACTGTTGTTTGCAGCAGCAGAAAGGACCAAGCAGATTGTACTTCTCCTTCTGACTCAGCAAATATCAAGCTGAACTCCAAACACAGTGCTAACAGACAGACTAATTACAGTAGTTCAGTCTTGTGCACCGTTGGAAAGTGACTTTTGTGGACTCTGTAGCTTCTGTGGCATCTTCCAAAAATTAACTGGGCAAATCACTGGTTTCAGGATCTGAAATTCTGCCGCTTGTAGAAGATATGCAAAGAAGAAAACACAAACCTACATCTTAAACAAATATGATAAAATCATAGGCTACAAAGTCAAAATATTCTCTTTCCAGCACTGTGGAAACCCGTATAGAAAAAACTATGTTCCTATGTAATAAATCAGAAACATAAACCCAGTATTATTCTTCACATATATGTACAACCTAACAGATATGCAGATCAAGTCACCCAAACGCACAGTAAGTTCCCCTCAGAGCTGAGGCTATAACTAAGCACCTAAAAACTGCAATACACTGCTAAATTCTCTACAGTCTCAAGAGATTCATGAGAGGTCCCAAGTACCTCTGTGTACACAAGAAGTTCACCCTTTCTGAAGTCATTTAGCACTTATCTATGCTTACTACGTTAAAATTGTTCAGTAAAAAATGTCAGCTGGTAATCTGTTTATTTCAAATAAATGGACAAAATCAGCCTATGTTTCATTAGCAAGTAAAGATTTTCTTGCAAGTGTGCCCATCTCACTGGAACTAAAGAGCTGCCAGCTGCATAGAAAACCTTGCTTAAAGAAATATCATTCTGGGAAAACTTTAAATATCCCTGTATCCTTTCTACCTCTTTACATTTATTTAAATGAGCAGCAACATACCAAATTTGAACTCTTAAAATAAAAGTCTGAACAATGTAATTTCTATATTTAGCATACTAGTAGTCTCATGCCAAGATTTAGTCTTTGGAACATTTGCTGCATATGTACACAAATGTGTAACATCTAGCATTTTTGTATTCCAGTCTCAAAACACGAAAAGTGAATGAGGTGTTTTTGCACAAACTAAAACCATACAATGCCTAATAGTAGTATGTTGAGGCTTAGCTTAGGAAATGATCTAATTTCTAACACAGGCCATTCTCCCATCTCATGAACACAGGACTTTTTTGAAAGCACTGAACCCCAGCTAATACTTCAGCAAAGACTGTCTGATCTACTTTGTGACAGCAAGCCATTAGAACAGTACACTTCTTTTTGCTCACAGGGCAGAGAAATGTTTCTCTTCTGTAAGGTCCATCCAACAGTTCCAGTATTTATACTAACCAAATGAAGTTAGTTCTAGTTGCCATTAAATATCATTCTATTCAAAGAGGAAAGGAGCAAACATAATTTAAAGTATCTCGTCTTGACCTAACAGTGCCTGAACTTGAAAAAGATGATGAAGGTGCTATGCCAGAGTGTCTTTAATATGACATCCTGGAAACTACTTCCTTCTAAGCTTTTTATTTTTCCCTTCCACAGGATGGGCAAGGTACAGATACGGTCACCAGGGAGTGAAGTAAGAACATATCAGGCAGAAGAATCTGAAAAGCTGTGTTCAGATGGTAAACACAAGAGGCTTCAAAATCAGCACAGACAGTGCATCCATCACCAGATGCAAAAAGAGAACTGATGGTGATGATTAATCTCTGATTTGTATCCAATAAAAATATAGGTAATAACAGGATAAGAAATTATCAAAAGCATAAAGGAGAGCAACTGAATCCAAGCAGACTTTAAAAACAGATAATCAGATGTTTAAAATTGCACCTTTGTCTAAAAGTTATAGCGCTGACCACTGCATAACGGAATGTGCATATTGTTTTTTCCAAGGATTTTTTTTTTAAATCAAATTACATGGACTTTATTATCAATACCGTATATTCGGAACTGATTGAAACATTTCTGTGTGATTTCTGGCCGGATACAAATCATATGCCTTGAATAAGGATTAGCTGGATAACTCACAAGTCCCATAGGGAAAATATGTTGTACAGACTACTCCTCATAAGTGGGGATTAATATCAAATCCCACAGGAAGTCATACACTGCAGTGTTTGTTTTCATTTTGTTTTATATTTACTGGCAGTTTATACTGTTCTTTCAGCTTATGTTCGACAGATATTGCAGCATGACAGATTTTTCAGCACATGTAACATCATGTCTCACGTTTTGGCCATCTGATAATATTTAGTAGGTATAATTGTTGTCCAGTGGGTCTTACAAAATTGAAGATGCCAAGAACTCGAATTTACCACATGGAATGTGTTCCTTTATAGAATTTTTATGTTTAGAACAATTCCAAACCTAACATGGTATTGACGTGGCAGCTTCTGCCACTGCTCACCATTAATCTCAGTGGTGATGTTCTCACCCACAAGCAATCTTCACTCATTTTTTACTCTTGTTAAACCTGGATATTTTCCCTGTATCTGTACATCACCTACTGCTTTAGCTTATAGCTTAGTTTACGTCACTTATGCTCAGCTCTGATTACTCTTTTTGTATCTTTCTCCACATATTCAGAATCTAGTTTTTCTTCCCTGTCCCATCATCAGCCTGTCCTTTGAGATCAGAAAACAACTTCTTATTGACATAACTGTGAAAAGGAAAGAATGTCATACAAAACAGTGTTCAATACATCCCAGCACTGATACTACAAAATTGTTTTCCTCTTCATAGCATTCAAGCTGGAGGATTTATTTGAGCTATCTAATCCAGTATTCTGCCATCAGCTAATTTTAGATACATTGTCATTGGCACAAAAACAAACAAATCCAATGGCAGGCAATTTCTACTAACGGTTCCCTCATAACTCTTCCTTCAAAACTTGACTGGGTGTGATCTGCACCAGCATGATCTATCCTCAGTCAGCCCTGCTTTGAGCGGAAAGGAAAAGAGAGTGCAGACCAGCTGACCTCAGGAGGTTTCTTCCACTGAAATTTTTCTATGATTCTATTAATTAATTGCAACCTGCCTAATACCCTAAACTGTATCTCTAATCATGAATTTGTGATTATAACCATAGCAAGATCTCATTTATTTAGTGAAGTCAGGTAAGAAGAGCCTGACATAAGCACAGATGCATAAGCAAGAACATTTATTACTGAGGTTAAATGAAAAGTCAACCATTACCCTGCAGAGCTTCTCAAGAAAGGGAGGGGAAGAGGATAAAGTGATTGCACTAATCTAAATGAAGGAAATAATTATTTATTATCACTTTATTATAAAATAAAGTGATCACACTCTCTAAACAAAAGAAATTTTCTTTCTCAGTAAACGATCTTGGCGTGCATTACTGAAAGGCTATTGCTGTCGCTGCACTGTACAGGAATCAGTTACTGCCTATTTTGTGTTATGTTGCACTCTCAGTCTCTTCAGAAAAAGATCATGAAGGGACAGTATAAATTGAAATACATTTGATTGATAAATGATGCTGCCATCATACAGAAAATGACCTTGTATCAAAACCAGAAGTCCATCCGGTATTGCAAAACCAGACAAAAAACCTGCTTAGTAAGGTAAATTTTAGGACATGTTAGTAGTGCACCTCTGTTAACTTCGTCTAAGTAGCACAGGCAAAGGAAAGCGAAGGCGGTGACAGACTCCAGCATGCGTTAACATGTCCTAAAGACTTTGCACTGCAGTTGCCAGCACAAGCTAAGACTCACATTGCATGCAAGTGCAAAACATGCTAGAAACCTTTAAAAAATTCCTGCTCAGTAGGATCGTGTGTGAACCTTCCCTGCTGTGTTCTTCATTCCATGAGTGTTTGAAAACCTTTGTAATATTGTATTTAATGGTTTATCTTTTATTGTAATAGTTCTTATTGCAAACAATAAGAAGAAATTCTGTATGATCACCAGAGTTGGTCATCTATAGCCTTTCCCTCATCAGTGAGGCAAACACCCATTAAATGATTCAAATGACATAGATATTCAAGACCCACCTGGATAAGGTCCTGTGCAGCCTGTGTAGGCAACCCTGCTTCAGCAGGGGTTTGGACTAGATGACCCACAGAGGTCCCTTCCAACCCCTACCATTCTGTGATTCTGTGTGATTAACCAAATTTAAGGGGATAAAGAAGCAAGGAGGATGCAAAGGAAACACTGCACCTGTCTGAGAAGTGGTTTGCATCTAAAATATTAAATGTTGCCTGTCACCAATCAACATTAGCATTACAGGAAAGCCACCTACAGGTAGAGACAGTTTTTACTGGCTCCTCACACGTTTGAAGTGGGGGTTGGCTTTTTAATTGTTTTTCCACAGTTGGATTTTCCAGTAGCAATTGTAACCAAAACCCTTGGGCATTAGAAAACAATTGGATACGGGGTTGAGAAAATACATCCATTCACCTATACATTGTCAAAATATCTTGGTTTGATCCTATAAAGACAGGTAACGATATTCAAGTCTTGAAATTGTTTGTGAAGTAATCAGCATTTAATTTGTTCTGTTCAGATTTTAATTATATACCATGTGCCTTCCTGAGAGGACACTACCAGAAGTATAGCTGTCAGATGGAAATGAATTTGCTAGTAGATGACCCCATACTTCATGAATTATACATGAAACTTTGTCTCACGGTGACTGTGCTAAAAGATTCTTTCATCACTCTTATGTTTAAACAAACCACAATAGTTTTTAAATAAGTCTGATGAGCAGTAAGGAGATTATGATAAAGTGCTAAGAATGACTTCTAAAATAGTATTTGAGGCACATTTCATATTGATGTGTTTTGCTGCAATTTGGGTCACGTTCCTCTGCTCTTAGTTATTAGCAGAATGATGGGCAGACCATTGCATTCACTTTCAAACACAACATTGATAGCTGGATTTACATTTCTTTTTAAGACTCAGCTTTTGCAAACAAGCCTTAGATTTCAGACATAATTCTGTTATTCAAATGGGAGAAGAGTTTGATAGCTATGCTAATCACTTTTATCTGAGAAAACATAACTAATGGCTTGGTTTACATTTGCCTGCATTTATGAGCATAATTTTAGCGCATAATTTTATTGCGCTATAAAACATAATATTGCATTAGTCTGCTCTTAAAAAAGTTACCTTAGAGTGATTTGCACTTAAACCTTCACACTACATTTAAATAACAGTATCATTTTAAAATTTTGACCTTTTAAAATCAATTTTAAAAAAAATGTCATGTAACAATTAATTCTACAAGGCTGTTTACTATAGAGATAATATTCAGTGAATGTACTGAAGGTAGTCTAGTCACATTTATCACAGGACTGTTTTGAGTCAGTTATTCTCATGTATAAATTGGACTGAATTAAGATAATTTGTTCTTATATCACATCAGAAGAATCTCTTACAGTTCTCCATCGCTGTGTACATTAACAAATTATGTGGAAGAAAAGAGGAATGAACCACACAATCTCTTTTTTTTTTTTTTTTTTTTCCCCAG
>Ga0181612_125511_pt1 | contig 19580 bp, 17 predicted proteins | sample HoacroProtozoa21_FD_119630 | JGI IMG/M metagenome (GOLD analysis project Ga0181612, IMG submission 119630) | Hoatzin crop microbial communities from Cojedes, Venezuel. Combined Assembly of Gp0051906, Gp0051904, Gp0051908 | reverse complement strand
TTGTTTTTTTTCTTTTTTTTGTTCTGCCCCCATAAGTTTCATTGCTGTTGTGAAACTGCTGATATCCATGTGGGTTAACCTTACTGGAGAAAAAAAATTGAGTGTGTCTTTCGCAGGCTTAGTGAAATTCATAAAATTGGTTACCAGCATGAACAAAGATGGCTTCATGTGACTTCTTGGGAGGAAAAGGATGAAGCGCATCTCTAAGATGCTGAGGGTGATTCTGGGTGAAGCAACGGCATTCACTGGACTCCAGTTTCTCTGACTGGGGTGAATATGTCTGTGGGCTTTTCTACCTGTCAGGCAAGAACAGATGAATCTCACAGGTGTTGAGTGTGATGGTGTGCAGCTGGACAAGGGACCTTAGCAGGACATTCATGTGTATCAATCAGGATCTTATTACTTACATGATTTGAAGCAGTACCACGCTCACAGCCATTCCTCCATCCCTAGGTTGGTAAGAGTTTCTCCAGAGATCCTGAAGGACAGCCTGTGTCTGTCCCCGGTGCACTGCTGTCCCTGGTCCCCAGAGCTCTGCGTGCTTCTTCCTGCACGTCAGCTGGTGGCTCTGCCTTTAGCATTGGTGTAAGCAGAGATAAATGGCTTGTAGGACCTGGGTTATTTCCAGCCAGGTTGTCTTCTGAGTGCTGAGGGTAACCACGCAAAATGTGGTGTTTCTGCAGGGCCTGGGAACCACGATCGGTCAGCTGGTGCTTAGGCTGGAAGTACCAGTGTCAAAATGATGGGTCTAAAGCACGGAGGGGTAGGCACAGAATGGGTGGAAACTTTTGTGTCTTCCTAGAAGCTAGTCTGCTCACTGGCAAGAAAGAAGGTACTGGACTGTATTTTGGGGCTGACTTTTCCAGGTGGCCTTCATTAAGAATTTGAAGAAAGGCAGAGAAGACTCTGGTCTGGTATAATTTTCTCTCCCTAATTGTTTAGGTAGTAAAGCTTCTGCTCAGAAGGAAAAGCAGACAGCAGGACTGGCATAGTCTAGCTGGCTGATATGGGTTTGATTTGTCTTTTTTTAAAAAAAAAAAAAAGCCCAGAAGAACCTTTGTCTTTGTGGGGAAAATGCTATATAAATTGTGTATTTTGTAATTGTTGTTTTTGCTGTGCTAGCATTTGGTCTTGCAGAATCTGTGTGATTGCCTCTCGCCTTGATCTTGCGGATGGTGAACTTGAAAGCAAGGAGAAGTGGTGCTGATTGCTGTAGATGGCATATTTAAAGATGAGCACGTGCTTAACCGTATACTTTTTCGCTGGACTAAATGCACGTGCAGAATGCTGTCCTGTATGTTACACCATTTGTAAAAGGGAAGTAATATTTCCATCTCATTTGAAGCTTGCAGGAGGCTAACTTGTAAGTTTTGACATGTATCCAGGGTTTTTTAGATGGATGGTGCGATTTAACCACCAGGCTTCCTAGACACATACGGTCAAATGGGGCAGAAGGCAGGTGTGACAGCAGCTCCCTCTGTGGCTCATCCCTAGTCTGAGGCTGCCCTCTCTTGGACATTATCCATTGCTGCACTTTGTTTTCTAACTGACCCTTGCTTTTACATATTTATTTTTTTAAATCTTGATTGTCATTTTGGAGAAAACGCTGGAAAGTTTCAAAATAATTGAAGGCACTTGCTGCTATGTTCACCGCAGGGCAGACAACTGTCATCTAGGTGATTTTTTTTTTCTTCTACCCCAATTCTTTTAGAAAGGAAGGAGGTTGGTGGAAGATTAGAGGCAAAACAACCTCTCAAAACATTTTCTTAAATGTAGCAAGGGTAGAATTCCGAGGAGGCAAAGGGATGTACATGACCAAACCTCACTGAATTTTTGAAGGGATTTCAACATCCAGGTACCTCAACCGTAAGAAATCTTGCCCTGTGTTATTATCCAGTATCCTAAATCTCCTAGTTGATCATATATGATTTTGATTTTTATTCTACTTAAGTGTTTCAAGTAACATCTTTTTAGTAATCTGACCAGGGCAAGAAGAAGGTATACGGACTCAAAGCTGTCTTTCGCTAAAATAATGCTGAGATATTTGCTTAGATTTAGCTACACTGGCGAGTTAGGCTGGTAGACCTGTCTATCCAGCATCATTCTGATGCCTAGAAAGGAAAATGTTTATTTTTACATGTCAAGGTTCAAAAAAGAAAAATTCTGCCAGGTGATTTAAGGTGACACAAACTTGCTGTGATTGATTTTCAGAAAACTCTATTTTGGTGTTAAAGCGTGCCTTGATAGGTTTTGGTGAGTAGCATATTGTTTGTTTTAAGGGGAAAACATATTTGAACATTTCTGCTGGCCTAGGAGCTGATCTCTTTTATTTCACTGCCATGCTCCCTGGGACCCTGATTTCTGCCACATTCCGTAGGATATCCTTGAGGCCAGAGGAGAGATTCGTGCCCTGATCCACGTTCCTGGCCAAGCCAGATATGCCCTTGATATCGAGAGTAGACCAACAGACAGAAGACAGTGAGGCTTGCAGAAGGGAGGCAACCCAGAGCAGTTCTGTAGGCAGCTCAGTAAGACCATGGCAGCTTAATTTGGTTTTGCTTGACTTGTTTTCAGGGACAACTTCTCAGAGTGAGCCTACCTACCTCTGGGTTAAGAACTGCAAAGGGCTAAATTACTTATTGGCTTGTCTGGGGCCATGTTATTTGTCACTTCTTAATGGAATACTGGAAACTTGGGATGAGCCCAGCACAACTTTGTGTCAGAGTCTGGGCTGGACAAGGATTCAGACAAGCCGTTGACTGTCACGTATTCCCAACAGCATTCTTCAGTTCACTGAATTAGTGTCTGTTGTTGGTTCTGCTGCAGCAATTCCAATGGAGAAAGTGCTTTTTCTTTTCCCAGGAGAACAAATAAATTGATCAATTAACTCTTGTTGGCTCACCAAAGTTGTAGCATCCTTCAAAGATGTCCTATTAAAAACGTGTATTCTGAATTTCTGTCTCTGACAAGGCTAGCTTTTGAAGGGTGAAATAAGTTATCTTCTGTCTTCTTCCTGTGCAGTGAACAATCCTCCTGTTTGTCAAGACTAAAAAATGCCCAGGTTTTGTTCTGTTTGCACAAGCTGATGTTTGAGAACGTTCTCCTGTGGTGGTGGTAGCAAGTTCTGGAATTGCCGCTGTAAGATTTGGCTTGGATTTTGAATTTGCATGTGGGCTTCAGTTGCTTGTAGCTACCATGGTATTTCAGCATAAAAAATTGAAGATTGAAGTAACTAGTTAGTCGGTTGTCTGTAGTGTTTAACACGTCTCACTGCATTTTAAAGACTAGGATAGCCTGTAGCTTGTCATGCTGCTGCTCCTGCTTGCCAAATAAGCTGAGAAGGAAGGAAGAAGTCATGGCCCCTGCAAGCAAAATTTCTTGTCCTGTCCAAATAACTTTTATTCTCACCCTTCCAGCACTAAACCTCTTGCGTGACGTTCATTGCTCCTCCCCCTCTGAGTCATTTTTCATTCAGAGCCTCGGTAACTCTCTTCAGGGTTATCAACATCTCGGTCTCCACAAGATCTAATTTCACATAAATGCAGGTGGGGACAAAGAGCAAGAAGAAGAGGACAAGGAGGCAGCAGCCTAGTAGAGACAGCAGCTAGGTGGAGTGGAAGACTTGCTGGGAAAGATTGCTCTGGGAGACACATCGAAGAACAGTCTTTTGCTTTATTCCCTTTTGCAGAACCAGGGCAACGTGTAGGTGCTTTTGACCTTCTGAAGGGCAGTGTCCTTGCAGTCTCCTTCATGGTGACAGAAGAGAGCATCTTACAGCGTTGGAAGGTGGTTTAGTTGGCCAGTGATGGACAGGCTCCTGTGAAACGTACCTCTTGGCATCACTACCCGCAGGGGCTGTAGGTAAGGTTTCTGCTGCGATTTGAAACCGCAGGGTTCGCTGTCCGATAAAGCAAGTGAGGGAGATACAGTGTCTGTGCAATGACCATTTTTTATAAAAACAGAAAAAGGCAGGTCAGGAGAGGGGTTTCGTAGTGGTGTGCAGCTACGGATTGCGCTGTGAGATAAACTGCTCCCCAGTCAGAGCAGGCAGCAGCGTGGAGCTGCAGGTCCTTGTAGCTACTGACCGACGCCTGGCTTCCCACGCAGCCCCTCATGTCTAACGGTGCGGCTGAGCTCTGGCTGCAGCCTGTCGCTCCATGAGGTATGGAGGCTGCCTTTCCCTGCCTGTTGTCAGGACTCTTACCAGAACCTAATAACTCTGTCTGTGTCAAAATGGGATTGAAGTTGGGCAGCTAGGTTTGAAAAGGGAGACTAAAACTAAAATCCCCTCTGGTAAGAGAGGCAAGGAGGGCAGCAGAAATGACTGCATCTACTGCTTCTACCACAACAGCTCAATTTTTTGGCATCATTGAGCTTTTTTTTGAAGCCTGATGACCTATTTTGATGCCAGACTTCAGGTAAAACACATTGGAAAATTCTAAGCCAGTATTGTACATTTGTTTCACACATGATATAAACAAAACACTACCAAAGAGTGGAAAGTATTTAGTTTTCTTCCTCATTGTAGGCTCTGTCCCTGTGTCTTGGCAAGACAAGCTGTCAGAAGAGGAGCAGAGCCGATGATGTTTGAATTAATTTCCCTCCTGGCTTACCTACCGCAGTGAGCCCAGTTCATCCCGTCCTCGTGTGTCTGGGGTCAGTGCAGGGGTCTGGGGTAAGCAGGACTATTTGCAGTGACTGGTGGAGAGTCACAGCCATGCTGGTTGACTGGCTGTTACCAGCTGGGAAGTGTCATAGCGGAGGTCCTCCTTCGCTCTCCCCAAGTGAGGCAAGAGCTTGAATGTAGCTCGTCTTCTCAGCTGCTAATTTTCAGGAAGTGAGTTGGGATGTTGTCATTGGAGAGATTTCCTCTGTGTAAACTTTGATTGAAATTGGCTAACAGATCCAAAAATAGCAGCAGCGGACAAGATGAACAGACTGTGAAAATATAACTTGCTTTTTAAGAAATGGAGCAAAAAACCCCAGCAGAGTTCAGGACTCCTGTTGTAAATATTCAGTTTTTCCTATATTGGAAGCTAGCTGAGAAACTAAAACCATTTGGTTCTCTTGCCATGCAGGCAAATGCAGACCGGAGGCTGGAAGTTTGTGGGAAAGGTGGAGCATCCTCTCCTCTGCTCGGCCCCTGAAGCCGCTCCCCAAAAGGTGGCACTCTCTGCTAGCAGGAATCTGTCGCGCTCTGCCAGAGGGATGCTTTTCCTCAAGGTTCAGCCAGTTCTGTGTTCTGCACTGGTTGGGGTGGTTTTTTCCCTTCCCTCCTCCCCCATAACCTTTATCTTTCAAACGAGACCAGCAGCCTGTGTATTTGACAAATATTTGTCTAGCACTGTAAAGGCACATAGACTTAAAAATGACCTTTGAGTTAAACCAGAGCAGATTCCCACACAAGAAGGAATTAGTTTTAGTTAGTGGGTTTTTTTTCCTGAGCTATATAAACAGAAATTATTAGAATGCATGCAATGAATGCTTCATCTCTGCATCTGTGGCTGGGCTTCCACAGCGTTTTAAAATGTTGTTCCCCAGAGGCTGTGCCAAAGGCCTGGACCCGTACTCTCCAGTTACAAGCAAAGCTTCCTGACTTCTCCAGCGTTCAGTCGGTTTCGGGTCAGATCTGAGAGACTCAGAGCTGCCCCTGGTGTCATCATTCAGACCCTGCAGAGCTGGCACTCTCTGGTTACCGAAGTTGTTCTGGCGGAGCTGTATTTCACTTCCCTGCCTGAATGCGACAGCCCCGCAGGCACGGTTATTCCTGAGCCACCGCTGGGTCCGGCTGCAGCGCCGAGCCCTGGATCCCGCAGGATCCGGCCAGTGGCCACCACAGGACGAGCGGGAATGCAGTTCATACCCTGATGTTTCCACCCCCATCACATCCTTATACACGTGATTTCCTCATCTACTTCTGTAGTCTTCTCCCTGGAGAGCTCAATGAATCTAAGGAAAGGAGTGGAAAATGTCTGAAGAAGCAGCTAATTCTGTCCTTCCATTTGGGGACAGAAACACAAATTTACCTCTTGGGACAGTCTCTAAGGCATGTGCTGGTTGTTGCTTAAAAACAAATGGAAAAACAGACTTTCCGGAATGGATCTTTTGCACTTAGGAGCCTGACAATTGTATTTCAGGCCATTCTTGAGGTAGGGCTAAATTAACAAGGGTATTCTAGAGACAAATTCACTGAGACTGAGCTGTTTCTACTGTGCAGGCACTCTAAAGCAGCTTTGTCTTTACAGCATGACAATTTCCACGTCAGTCTGGCTGGAATAAAAGGATCTTCATGTGAATAATAATTTGAACTAGCATGGTAACATTAGAAATTTCATTTAACTAAGCTGCTTTTATCAGTGAGTCTGTTCTAGGACTTTCTTCTCTTTTAAAACAAAATATTCATTGCTTAACAAATCTGACTTACCTTCACTCAAAAATTATGACTTCAGATGAAAACCTGGTTTTGGGGGGGGTTGGGGGATGTTGTGTGTATTTGGCATTTGTTAGTTTGTTTTTAAGAATGCATTTTTCTGCCAATCCATGAGGAATTAATGAGCACAAAATCCAAATGCTTGCCTTGTTACTGGTTTTTGGAAGAGCCTTTGGTTCCACTGTTGTCTGCACTGAGGCTTCACGCAATGGGTTAAGAAGTCAAAACTCAACAGCACAGAACAGGGCTAAGGGCAGCTCCACACCAGAGAAGGTGGATTAGAACTAGAGAAGATTCTGATCAGAGCAGCAGTAATTGTCAAGGGCACTGAGCAGCTTCTGTACAGCGGCAGATCGGCTTGGGACTTCCTTTCTTGGAAAGAAGCCACTGAGAAAGGATGGACAAAAGTCTTTTGATGCCACAGGGAAGGAGAAGATGAAAAGAAATTAGTTGTTTGATGCTGCTTATAATATGAGATCCAGGGGATGTGAAAAACTTTAGCAGGCTTGGTGTTTAAAGTTAGGGGTGGAGGTTTGTAACGTCATCTAAGCTGCTGAGCAGAGGTTAGAGGTGCTAGAACTTCACATGGGTTCAAGAGTTCTGGGTTGAAGGAGTCTCACAAGAGACCTGTGAATTGTGTTGACTTGACCCTGGCAGAGTAGTCTGGTGAGGCCTTACCACACGCTTGAGCTGGTCTTGCGTTTTTTCCTCAAGCATCTGGTAATTGCCAGTGTTGGGAACAGGCTAACCTAGGCTGCAGAAACTGATGTGGCTGAAAGACAGTCCCATCCACTGTGGGTGTTGTGATTTTTTTGAATGCCATAATAACTAATTTTCATGTGGATAAGAACCACTTTGAAAGTCTAATTAGTACAGTCTTTAAAAGTTTTCTTCCTCTTTCTTTAAGCAATCACAACTTCTAAGTAACTTTACTCCTTTTAAAGAAATATTTCACATGCGTAATAGGAAATTAGATGATCCAGATTATTTCACAATCACTGCAGAATTCGCAGAATTCGCTTTTTTTTTTTTTTTTTTTTTACCTTCCCCCCCTCTTCTTGGCTTGGCACGCTGCAATTCCTCGCTACAGGCCAGATTCTGGGAGGTGAATGTCCCAACTCCCACAGAAGGTTTCTTGGAGGCATTTGGGAGAGGAAAAAATACAAAGTTTTCTATTAGAGAGGTTTTTTTCTTTGTTTTCATTTTCTCTTTCTCTCCTCCTTTTTTTTATTTACCTGATCAAATTCTGGAGCACTTGTTTTGCTCGTATTTTGATTAAATCAAAAAAGGAAAAAAGAAGAAAAAAACAACCTAAACCAAAAAACGCTCCAGCAAACCATCTAGCTGGTTCCTCCCTTGTGGATATAAGTACAGTGTCCCTGTTGGCCACGCACACATTGCAGAGAGTTACTTAAATGCAGACAAGCGGCCACTGTCCTTAAAATTATTCATGAATGTGTTTCCATTAAAGTTTTTCAAAACTCTCCTTTACTTTTTTTTTCCCCATTTGAATGCCATCTGACAAAAATAAATTTGAGACCTGTTGAAACACTGGAAACCTACTTGGTCAGATGCTATCTAAGCTTTCCGTGGTGGTGGAGTGGTCAATAATCTTTGTCCTCTTTGTCCCAGGGTTCATTAGTTTAAATCAGATGAGAATGTGCCTTCTTTAAAAAAAAAAAAAAAAAAAAAATCCAACAACAAACTGGCCCAGCTATAAGTTAGGAGGCATTAATAAAGTTATGTAACTTTTTTTTCTTTGTACTGTTTCTACAGTCTACCAGGGAATAAATTTCTTAATCGGATAAGGAAAGGAATGAATGTTAAATGCACATTGCTTTAAAATAGACCTGGAGTTTTAGTTTCTTTGGATCTCTGTTGCAAAGATGTTTGGATCAAAGCTTATTTCTTTAATGACAAATAAATTGCATTAAACACAATTATATGCCTTTCATGAAGATTCAAAGACAGAGCTTGTCAGCCATGCAAATATTTTGGTACATGCATTACAGGTTTCTTCTGGGCTGGGCAACTTCTAATTCAATTTAATAAATGAGTGGGGGAGAATCATGTTTATAATAATAAAATCACTGTTTCAGAAGACAAGAGTAGGAACCTGTTTACCGCATTCAGTGGGCTTTAGATCAGAAGCAAAATTATCACAGTTATCTCTAATGCCCTTAAAATTATTGTAATAAACTTCCTTTTCTTCTCTTCAGTATCCACGTGGAAAATCTTGTAATCTCTGCTAATTTTGAGGCAACAGTTTCCCTGAGTTTATTAGAGGCTTTCCAGAACTGTGTTAATGAAACAATGAGACATGACAGGTTGGGTGTTATGGTCTAATAACGATCTGCCTTGGAGGTTAATGGCGCTTGGCTGGCAGCCTCCTGGTAATAGGCAGCGTGTGCGCTCGCTGCCCAGGTGTGGTGTTATTAATTCACTCTGCTTGGCTCCAGGCTGTATGTGCATCACTGAAACGTTCGGCCCTTCGTTCTTCGGCCCCAGCCTTGCCTGGTGTTTGAGGAGAGGGGCAAGATTTTGAATGAGCTGGGGTGGAGGCAGGGGCAGAGCGGAGCAGGATGGCACGAGACGGGACACGCTCCTGGTGACGCTGGGGGGTGGTGGGGGTGCGTGTCTGTATGTACCGAGGAGGTGCGCACTCACAAATGTTATGCTTTTTGGTGCTTGAATGATTGTTGTTACTGCAAAGAGAGGCAACAACACGTGACTGCTGGATAACGTATGTATCGTTAGCTCAAACCTGAGGAAGAGGCCGTTTTGTTTAGCTGAGGTGTGCTCCTTCTGGAAGAAGCAGCCCAGAGGCTTAAGAACAAACTGTATATATAATTTCCTTAGGTTACAATTCAAAGCCTCCTCCAAATCCTTCTGCTATAGTAAAAATAAGAAAAATGAAACCAAACCACCCACTCATTATTGGTTTAACGTGGCCAAGCAGGCCTGGGGGTATGAAGTATAGCACCGAGTACGTATGGTGCTGAGTGGGAATGACGCAGATGCTGCTCTTGAATGAAGCACTGCTGCCTGCAACTCTGATTTTGTGAGTTACTTAATAAACCCAAGCACTGCCCTGCAGCAATAGAAAAGGGCCCAGAAGAGCAAATTCAGATCTGATTCTCACCTGATGAATTTTTCTTGTGGGTCAACAGGCTCGAGACCCCAGCATTTGTTTTGGACACTGAAGTTGTCGTCACACTGACTGTGTAGATGAGGAGTATTTCTGTACTTCAGTTGCTTGACTGAGAATCATTTCCATGGTGAAATGCCTCCACTGTTCAGAGGCAAGGGGATACAATAGTGCTGTATATTTGGTTTGATGTTTGTCTAGTAGAGAGATTTCTTCTTGCACTGTGTTTTATGTTAGTGTTTAAAATGGGAGTTTTTCTTAGCAGCTGTACAACTAGACTCTGCGGTGATGTTGTCTGGTGATAAAAATAGACTCTTACATGGGAAGAGAAACTATGAATTTATAGTGCAAACCAAATCCCCCAAATGCTATCCAGAAAAGGACGGACAACTGATTTGGAGTGAAGAATATTAAAATACCGTCCTTGCTGTGTAATACCTCCTGGCCCAATTCTTTCTGCTGAAACTTCAGTTCCTGAAAAGAGTAAAGGTGCCGCTCGAGCGAGGCCGCTGCTGCTGCGTTCTCCCGACGCACGGCCACCTGAAGGGTTGTCTCTGCACCAGCGCGACGTCCGCAGCCCCACCGCGTGGGAGGCCAGGTGTGCCGCGGGACGGAGGGGGCTCAGGAAGCCGGGGCTCTATTTCTGGCCTTGTCACGGACCCAGTGTATGATGGGGGGAAAGGCACTCTGCCTCTCCCTGCCCGGGTCTCCTTTCCTGTTTATATAGCCTGCACGCTCTTCAGGCAGAGATTTCTCTGACTGTGCATGGTGTTGAATGTCTGCTTCTCCTCGTCTCTGAAGGGCTATGGCCCTTAACACCTGATGGTGGATGAATGAAGAGGCAAGGTGGTCCGCCATGATTCCAGCGAGGGATTTGGCTGTGAACAGCAAACACATCTGCTCTTTCCTGTGAAAAATAGATGGTGTTTTCTGTCATGACTGCTAAGTTACTTTTTCCTCAGCTAAATTGCTTTGATCTAAGTTCCAGAGAATTGTTAATATATTAGCCACTGCATCTTTAAAGGTCAGAATGTACTTGTGAAGATAGGGTGCTGAAACAATCATTTGTTGCATATAAATCTCTCTTGACGATTACAGTATATTATGAAACATACTTGTGCTATGGAGTAGTGACAACAAATTATGTGTGAGTAATAGTAACTCAGAAAAGAGTACTTTGTCAGGGGAAAATACTTGACCAGTGGCCTGAGATACGTGAGACTGCTGCATCCCCAGGTGGATCCAGCCAGCAGTGAGGCTGGCAGTGTGTTCCCAGACAGTAGCAAAGGCAGCATCCTGCTCCCCTCTCTGGGTGGAATATTTTTTTTTTTTTCCCACCCTGGTCTCCAGCAGCCAACTCCCCTGCATTCTTGCCCCTAAAGACAACCCTGGCTTCCAGGCCGGTTCGCTTCCTCACCAGCTAGTTCAGCTCGCTCTTTGCCAGTGCTTACACACTTGCTTGCACACCTGCACTCACTCCATGGACACACGGGCCCTCCCACCCGTGGTCTAACTCCAGTAGCTGTGCTCAGACCCCCATACACCCACGCACGTAATGAATAGAGAGCCCCTCACCCAGAAAAAGAGTTAGAAATTCATTTAATAAGCAGATAGGGCAGGGTGTAGCCAGACAAGTGTGCCAAACAGCCAACTGATTACATTTGGCCAACCCTTTATATCTCCTTCTCTCTCTGTTTTCTCTACACTTGTTCATCTTGTTCATCCCAAAATCACCTAAATCCATCCCTTTTCCCACCTCTTGTGCCTTCCCTAAACATCTGGTAGTAAGTCTTGTGCAGTCCCAAAATGCTCTTCCCCCACATCGCGTAATGTGTCCCATGGCCCTGGGCAGCAACCCCTCTTTATCCAAAAGGTGCTCTAGTATTGACCCACCTGGATGGGTTTCACGCCTGGACACTGGTGCTGAGGCCCTGCTGGGACAGCCTTTCGGAGGGGCCCAAGCCCAAGTGTCCATTCCTCTGAGTCCCTAATTTGGGTTCCTGCCTGCCCTTATGCCTCTGGGCTTCTCTGGGCTTGTGGAGATGAGGCTGTGGTGGGCTGATGGGTCCTGTGATGGATTTGGCAATAGCCAGGGCAGGGTATTATTTGGGCTTCCCCTCCTGCCACTACCTCTCTGTGTTCATTTGGGCATGTGCAGATGAATTTTTTTATCACATAACCTAACACTCCTGAGGTTTTCTTTTTAATCTTATAAATGGCTAGGGAAAATGTGAGTAAGCAGGAAAACCCAATTCTGTAGCTGGCTAATTCGTGGCCACCCAGTGTGCTTAATGCCTGAGAAACACATGTATCATCCTTGTCAAAACCATATAGTGAAACCTAAGGCAAACCAACATAGCTACTCTTCCATATTAGCAATTCATCTCTTGGTTGCTATTTTTTTAAACATCATTCTTCAAACCGTAAGTACAAAACCGTAATTAGTACGCAGAGCAGATACAGCAACTTCAGAAACGGAAATCAAGCAATAAACCCTGAGGCAATGTAACCACATCTTAGTTGTCGCTAGCATGTTACAGAGGCAATAACGATATACAGAAGTGAGTAGCTTCATGGGAAGATGAGATAGAAGGCATTTGTGAAGGTTAACACAATTTCTGCACAAAAATTGAAGGGCTTTATCTGATGATGTTGCTAACAAACTCCTGGTTATGTCCTCGTGGCGGGTTAGGTTGCTTATCCTACTAGTTATTTGTCGGGCTGTTCTCTGTAGCAAGGTGAAAGCTAGCGGGTTCCCTCGTCCACTCCTGTATCATCTAGTTACCAAATTCTTCTGCAGGCTACCAACCTTCTTGTCAGCCTGGGCGAATGTCTACTCTCCACCCTCAGCTTCTGCAGAAATGACAACTTCTGCAAATTACAAAAGCAAGCTGGAAGAAAGGCACAAATCGTGAGTCTTTCTTTTCCGTGCGATGCTGGGCGGTGGTTGCATGTGTAGCACAGAGCAGCCTTTTATGAAGAAGCGCTTGCTCTAATTTGAGCTGACTGAGTGCAGGGCTGTGGCTGGTTGGAGCTCATGCGAGAGATCCGTGTGGAAATACAAAGGGATTAGTTGACTGCAAGCCAGACTCCGATAATCGGATAGTATCTTGGGTCTTGTCCATGCTAAAAAAAATTGCACAGCCTTACTATTCCAGAGAACTGTGTTTTATGCAACCAACAAATACTGTTGAACTGGTACTGCCAGTGTTGTGGTATGGCATGTTGGAGTATCTTTCGCATTCATTCCCGTATATGAGACCATGAATGATGCTGGTAGAAGACACTTAGATTAAGCTGTTTCCATGTCACTGTGCCAATGGTCTCAAACAAACGCACTTCCTCACTGTCACAGTGACTGACTGGTAACTGCGGAGGACCTTGTGTGATGGCACTTTGCACGTGTGTGTGTGTGTATCAGTACGTACAAAGCCCAGCTGCAGTCAATAGACCTGTACGTGACTGATAACAGAAGGAGTCTTTAAGCAAAACCCACCCCAGACACAGTCATCCCCCTGCGCCTTCGGTGGGAAAGGAGCTGTTGTGCTGTGCGGGCAGGGAGACTGCTAGCTGAAATGCAGCCCTGCCTCTTCAAGGAGCTCTGAAAAAGGATGAGCGGAGATGAGGATCAGGCCAAAATGGGTTAACCGGGAAGTAATGTAAGTTACGGTCACAAAATTGGGCCCTGAAATGTAGTCTGGAAGGAGAAAACTGCATTAATGATAATGCTCTGAGGTGTAAGGGAAAGGAAGAATAGGGTGAAACACTCTGCTGTTTCTTAAAAAAAGAAATCCCTTTTATTACTTTACTGAGATTATTTTCCAGGTGCAAACACTTAAGAGAGCAGTTAGAGCTACTCTGTGAGGTGCCCTGCACCAGGAGCCTTCTGTCCTTTCCCTGAACAGGAATTAGTTTGTATTGTTCTGAGCAGTTGTAGATGAATACTGCAATGTTTGCCCTCGGAGAACTTGTTATCTATGATAATCTGGGTAAAGCAACAGCACTTCAAAGCTAAGATAAAGCATAAAGATATTCTTCCACCTGTGACCCTATTATTCCACTCTATATTTATTATTCTGTATCTTGACTGGGTAGTTTCTAATTTCTTTTCCCTTCTTCTGATAAAATAATTTGTAGGTTTAATTGAGGTTTTCTGAACTGAAAACTGATGCCTAGCACTTTTTTCTTTTCTTTTTTTCCCACGAGAACCTCTCACTTTGTGGTTGCTTGAGGAAGTTGACTTAAGCAATTTAAAATGTAGTCGTGGCTTATTTAGAAAAAGACACTGGCCGTTAACACAAAAATATATGCCTAAATATGCTAACAGGTGCAAGAGCTGTCTAATCACGTGATGGCTACAGGAAACCTATTAACCATAGTGTTTGGGTTAAAGACAGGTCACGCTGATAATTAAATACAGAAAGTCAAATTTTTTGCTATCTCTTTTTCTTTCTTTTTTCCCCCTCAGTGTTTCCTGCTACTGTCCATGCTTACAGCTGGAAGTTGAAGTTTTCTATGTTCTAGAGTTAGTCTGAAAGGTTGTGACACTGATTAAAATCAGCAACAGTCATAGCTGTAGTAGGGACAGAAATAGAGGTGTGAGGTTAAGCAGATGTCAGCATTCATTATGAACTTCTGTGCTCTTTCAGGTTTCAGGTCACAGCTTCCAAATACTTTCTACATACTGCTAAAATAAAGCTCTTGAAAACGTATTGTGAAAAATCTGAACTTCTTGTCTAAGTTATTGGTTGGCTTGCCTTTGGCTCTAGAGGTCTTGTGTAAGGCACCATTCGGGTTTGGTTTTTTAGGGCTAGGACTTTTCTTCCTTGTTGTAAGGAGAGCGCACACACAGAGAAAACACCCTTCGAAGTAGATTTCAGCTTTAATAGGGAGGAGCCCTGTTCTATACTACCTATTCTATCAGGTCTATAGTCTGGGCATGTAAGTGTATCTACAGCCCATATCAAAATTCTCCAACAGCTGAGGAAAAATCTGTTGGCTTTCTGCATCACAGATTTCTGTAGGCAGGGGAATCCTGGTGATTCATCCTCAGCTGTGATCCAAAGCATTTCAGACCCTTGATACTGATGTGCTTGCTGGTTGAATGTTTGATGTGCAGCTTACCATTTTACTCTTACCTTTTTTTTTTCTCCAGTGATGACTTCTAGATGATACAAACTACCTTAAAGCTGGTTGGTGCCATCTTGCCACTGTACCTAATTTTGAATCATCAAAACCTCTTTATGGAGCAGGTAACCATATCTGGGATTGAGCATAGTGACATTTCTGTTTGAAATCTACTTCCTAAGGAAGTTTTGGGAAAAATCCCAAACAGACTTCTCCAGCATGTGTCCTTTCCAGGGCAGGAAGCACATCTGCCTGTCTACAGCAAAGGCACTGCTGCTCAGAGGTTAGGTCTATTGTGCCTGTGTAGCAGAGCTAGTCTTTCAGCAGCAAACAAGATGCAGGTTGTTCTGTCCTGCAAAGGGAAAAAGATAAGTGAATCGTCTGGTTAGGAGGCTTCTTACTGTGCTCATCTTCCCGCGTCCCCAGCAGGGCAAGGCGACATGAAAAGCAAGATTTTTATTTTCCAAGATGCCTTCTCACATGCTGAGATGACTTCATCCCTGTCTGGCCTCTGCCTGCTGATGACTTGGCCGGCATGCAGCATACCCTCGGATCTCAATACCTAAACCTGCATCTGTGGTTCAAATGTCTTGCTTTGTTAGTCAGCTTCTGCTGCTGTCCGCACCTTTGAAACCGTGTAGCAGAGAGAAGTTGCTGGGTGTTTCCCTTAGGACTGTAACTGTCCTGTTCCTTTCAGTATTACGGTGGAAAGTTGATGGTGAGGTAAAATTAGTTAGAAAATATGAAAGCTAGACTTCAGTGCCAAATCTGTAGATTTGATGCTTCTAACTGATGCTTGTTACTTGTGAGGTGGGAGCATGTGAACAGCGTTCTATAATGTTCCAGAGACATGCAAAAAAGCTATTGGAATCTTTCATTATAAACCATGTCCCTGGGTGTAAAACCCAAGCACAGTAACGGTGCAGTAGACATCTCACATCTGTTCATACACTAACTGGTGTTCTTCTTCAGACTGTCATATAAGGATTTTTAAATTACAAGTGTCAAACAGTGCTGGTAAGGAGTGATGACCCAGTGATTAAGGGATTGAGTTCAGTTTGTTCTGCTGCAAATTTCTTCTTGGCTTTCGACATGTTGCTTAGACTCTCTGGCTTTAGAGCACATTCTCCTTGGCTGGTAAGCTATCTTAAAAGATAAGGATGATATGAGAAACTCCTGCCTTGTAGTCGAGTAGTCTGTGGTTCCTCCTACCTGGTTTGTCACCCACTGACATCTCAGGAACTCATCGGTGTGTAGGATAACCCTTTATTGTACAACTGCTTTTGCAAGTACCAAGTTTTGTATTACTCTTTTAGTAAGCAATCATTTTTATTCTCTAACAGTTCCTTCCTCATGTTGTTTAAATGTTCTGGTTTGTGTAAACTTGCTTACCTGATTATTTTTAAGATTTCACTGTATTTAAGCACTCTTCCAATCTGATAATTGTGTTATTTACCTAAGGTGGAAAACACGTCTAAGGTAGGTATCTTCTGAATATTCCTTGGAGACTAGAATAACATGTTTGCTTCTCTGGGTTCTCCATATCCTACATGTGGTCTTTGCTTGAAGTTGCAAAGCACCCACCCTGATCTGCCCACTCCTGTTTACATGTATTTTAATTGTATAGCTGTAGGAGAAACTGTAGAGAAAAGGGAAGCAGGGTGGCTTAGTACTACGACAGCTTGTTCTGCTGTGATGTCTCATGTGAGAAGTTCATTACCATATTTGATTGGAGAAAGTATTCTGGCAGGTATGGACTCTACATTTTAGTAAAGGCAAAAACAAATGATATATTGTGCCATATTAACATCAATGATGGCAGATGTTGTTTTCGATAGCGGAAAGTAAGGGTGGAAGCAGAGTTATCAGAATATTGTACCACGAGCTGGAAATAGGGCCAATCCAGGCAAATGAAGTAGAAGAAAAGGTATTTGAATTGCAAAAGGCCACACAGTTCTCTGCTGCTCAGCACAGTATTGAATAAAGCCACAACAGATGCAGCAACATCAAATCTGTTCCCCAGAGAGGAGGAAGACATCTCCTCTAGTTAGTGACAAGTCTTGGAGGGAGTGAAAACACTTGATTTGTATGCATTTCAACATTGTCTTTTGTTCTTATATCGGCTTTAAAACAATTTCCTTCAGGAGAGAATTTAGAGAGGATGTAGATGTTGCTGCTGCTCATCTTGCATAGCCTCGTGCTATTCTTTGTGTAGGTGAGGAAAGGAGAAGTAAGAAGGATAGCCTTCTCAAAACTTCTGTCAATGGTATTTTGCTACCTGAGCCTGGTGCTCAAGTCTAAATGTCATGGTTGTCCCCACTGCTCACACCCTGACTCAAATGTCGAGCAAGATGGGTGACCCTTCCAGGTCAGTGCTAACATGAGGAGGGGAAGGATTGGCACAGAACTAAACTTTGCCCAAAGAGGCATACTGCTTTGTCCACTGCAGAAATACGTGTGTGGGATGGAGTTTGAATGTTGGGCACCTCTGCTGGAACTCTTTTGGATATATGGCTAGCAGAGCCCTTACTTATATCCTAGAGACACAAAGTTCTTGTCAAGAGCTTTGAGGCGGGCTTTGAGGCTGGCCATACCAGAAAACACTCATCTGTGGCAATTGCGCTGCACCTATCCCAAGGCAGCTTTACCAAAAGGCCTGTTGATGTAAAAAATGGAAATTGAAGAGCATGCTTATGTCAGTTGCAGAGGACTGAACTAGAGCCTTTATTTTCTAAACACATGTCTATCTTATGAGGATTCATAGGAAGTAATTGCTGAGTTAGTATCTGTGCTGTGTTTTCCTGGAAGCACTCGTACAGCCTGTTGATCCCTTTGATCATCTATTCCCATTTCTCCAGAACAGATGTCTATCAAATGCAGTACCTAGTACAAACTTCTGGAGTTTGCATGCAGGTTGCCAGCAAGCATAATAGAAACCCAGGGCTCAGCTGACTGAAAGAAAAGAGATTGTATTTTTCATGGGGGATTGGAGCACACCCCAGTGATGTAGCAGACCCCCCAGCACTCCTTTTCACTTGCCGTGTTCTCTGTTCCTCTCTCTCCTACCCTAGTATCACTCAATCTGTCATTCCTGCTCTTCTTGCCAAGTTAACTGAACACTGAACAGCATTTTCTGAAAATACAGCTTCTGTACCACTCCTTTTCCTCCCAGCTTGGTTCATCCCACCCGTGGAATAGTCTTTGTTCTTGAGAAAATGAAGCCCTTGGAGTGCGGAGAAGGGATGGGTGCAGCCGCGGTGCTGTCCTCTGCAACACAAACAAAAGGCGTTTGGAAACCTGTACGCAGCTTTCTGTCTGCAATGACTGCAGCACCCTGGAGGTAGATCGGCCGTAAAAACCAGCACACCCTTTGTGCTCTCGCCTGCCTGAACGCAGTGCAGGATGCCTGAATCGCCCTGGGCTGAGGTCCCTGTTACTCTTGCTAACAGGCACCCTGCTGATGTAGAAAAGTCAATATAAATGGTGAAAGGGCTGATAATGTATTTGGCCTCCTGGAAGAGGGAAGGTATTTTGTTACAAGGTGCACAATACAGCTTGATTAAGCAACGTATGTGAGCCAAGAGGCCTGGAACAGGTGATCTCATAGGTGTGCGAGATACCCAGTGAACCTGAATGTGATCATCTGCATAGGCATGAGTCAAGTTCACCTGGTTCACTGAATATGAATCAGGATTGAGACATGACTACTAAAAGCAACAGATGTATCATAAGATACTAAAGTCAAAGTACAAAAAGTGTTTGAGCATTGCTATGGTTCTGTTGACACAAGAAAATACCTTTGTGCTCTACTGAACCCACACTATTCCACAAATTAGGCAGAATTGAAAGCTATAGATTTACAAGATCAGTATCTGATGTCCATGGTCCTGTTGAGCTGCTGTTTTGTTGTCATTGTGCAGTAAAATATTTATCTTCTGGAAAAAATAATTTTTTCACTTCTTGTCTAAAATATCAAACTTTGATGAGGTAGGCTATATGTTTGGAAATAATTAGAAAAACACTAAAAAGGTAAAGAGACAGAGCACTCTGAAATACCTGACTTGGAAAAAGGTTACAGGAGTTGCTTGTAAACTGGAATCTGGGTATGGTTCTCACATCCACACTTCTTTTGTGTTTAAAGCAATAGCAGGTCACTCAGGTACTCATCTGTGTCCTGTAGATATACACAATAAAAACAGCTTGAGAGGTATTTTTCTTATTCCACCCTGACAACTGCGTTCAGGAGAAGAGTTTAACAGTGTGCTCTTCAAATTTGTGGCCTTTAAACGCTCACTTTGAATATTGAAGATCAAAGAATATTTGTACACTTTATAATGAGGAATATTACATAGAACATTTTAGTCTCTAAATACTTTGTCATATTCAGTAATGACCAATGCTTATTTTCACTTTACTCCCAGAGAAACTAAGGCAAAAAAAAACCTGTGTAGTTTCCTCTCTGAGCTACCTTGGAGCTTTGTGCTGGTGTAAGGGATAAATTTCAGTCTCACAAGCAGAAGTCTGCATCATTACATTTTATATTTAAGCTTATATTTTAGCTGTGAATTAAATACAATAAAAAATTGCTTGAGTGCTTCTCTGACAAGAACTGGAAATTCTTTGCTCGATTCCGCCCCCCCATGCTTATGGCAAAGCAGATACGAACAAATTCCCCACAGTCGTGTGGCAACATTTATGCTTACAAAAAGATATTGCATATGAAGACATTCTAGGATCAGTAAAAAAAAGAAGAATAGCTAGACTGATTCAAGTGGTTTATAGGACTGAAATACCTTGCAAGATATGAGAATCCTCAGTGGGCATAGGAGTGAATGAGGTCACACTTACACTCACAGAATCACAGAATGGTAGGGG
>Ga0181612_120562_pt1 | contig 19585 bp, 5 predicted proteins | sample HoacroProtozoa21_FD_119630 | JGI IMG/M metagenome (GOLD analysis project Ga0181612, IMG submission 119630) | Hoatzin crop microbial communities from Cojedes, Venezuel. Combined Assembly of Gp0051906, Gp0051904, Gp0051908 | reverse complement strand
GTGTATCTACCACACCTCCCAGTTTGGTGTCATCAGCAAACTTGCTGAGGGTATATTCTAACTCTTGAAATGTTGGTAGTCTCTGTGGCTAGGAAATGTGTGACAGCACTGTGTAAAGACTACTGCAGGAGAACAGGCCTATATTTACATATTTTAACTCTATATTGGGCCATCACGATAATCCAATTTGACATTTAGCACATTTTCTCTCTTTTCCTGATTGTTCCTCCTAAATTCTCCTGAATAACTTCTTGCTTCAAATCTATGAGTTGTGGCTGAGTCAGGTTATTAGATAAATGCCTGTGGCTAGGGAAGCCTGAGAGGTGGCTGTCATGGGAAGATTGCTCCCAGCCAGTCCAAATTTGGAGTTTTCTAGCTACTCTTCAGAATTATTCACCTGACTGCTGGAGAGGGACAAGAGTAGGATGGTTTCCATTGGGGTCCATTGGCTGTATGGAAACATAAGAATAAGGAATAGTGCTATTGAACTTTGCAAGTGCTATTGAACTTTGCTTTTCAGGTCCTTAAAACTCACTCTGGAGGAGATCCAAGGTACTTTGCCTCTCCTTCAAGGAAAGAGAACATTACTCTAAGTGGTGGAGTGTTTCTTCTGGGAAACTGATAGGAAACGTGGTTTGAAAATAGCCAGCAAAGGTGAAATGGGAATACATAATTATAGGGTAAGAGCAATTATCTCAGCTACTGTAAGGAGGTAATTTAATTAGATGATTCAGGGAAAAGCAATTTAGTTTGGCTTTTTTTAAATTTATTTTTTTTTTTAAATCAACCTGTTAACTCTGGACTAGCAAGAGAGAGCAGAAAGAATACAAAGCAAAGATTGTCTGTAACAGGTAAGCGTCGTCTTCTCTGTGATGACTGGTTTTGAGGCAGGCTGAAGCTGGCAAGCTGAGAAAATTGGAAAGAGAAGGAGAATTCAGAGAAGAGATAGTGTTGTTCCCAGTCATATTCTTGTTTGAATTCCAAATGTCTGCAGATCATGGATTTAGTTTGGCCTATTATACATCTAACTTTCAAATCTGGATTGAGCTCCAAGTCACTGCTGAATTTATGCTTCACTGAAGAAAAGAAAAGAGATTAGATCCAGATCACTGATCACCAGAGTGTTTGCTGCAGTGAAAGTCCAGGTGTGTTTACTTAATTCCTTAGTTTATTAATCTTTACCTACTTCTTATAAATAATCTGCTCTTAAAAGGTGGTCAGATACCATAATTATGAGAACAATAAGACACTCTAGACTAAAGTTTTCTGAGTGATTGTCTGTAATAAAGCAGTTTCTCTGCAAAGCCCACATGTCTGCTTCATAGATGGCCTCAGGCCCCTGTAAACAATAGAGCGTTTTCTATTGAAAAATTTTGATAAATGCGCAGAATAGTCTGAGAGAAATGTCTAGTGTTGTCAATGGCACACTGAGCCAAAAGTTTTGCCAAACATTAAATCAGATTGGTTTTTTCTCCCTAGGAAATCTCTTTGATTCCACCTGCCATTTCTGTTTTGATGTTTTTGTTTAGTACCATAGTATGAAAATGTCCCCAACAGGCTTCTGACGCTAAGAATGGTAGGTGACTTAACAGAGCTCTATTTTTTGCCGTAAGTATCTTGTCTCCTTATTTCCTATATTGAACACTCCAGTATGGAGTTTCCTCCAAATTAGAACAGCAAGTGTGTGCAGTGGCTGCTGTGGGGCTGGCCTGGCAACTTGCTGGGAGTGCCAAGCAGCAGTGCCTATGGAGGGTGCCTCCATGGAAAGGACAGGGAATTCAAGGGCTAGGAGTCGGGAATGAAGTGCTGCAGATGCAGGGACCATTCCTTTCTTTTATCCTTGCAGAGGTTCTCTGAGAACTTCAGGTGATGGTAGATGACTGCGCTACTCTGCTCACACACTGTAAATAACCACTTTCTAACAGAGGGGCTGTTTTAATATACTAGTTTATCAGATACATATAAAAGAATAGTAATTGGATAGCTTAATAAAGAACAATGGTATAATAGTATAATAGTTTAATGAATAGCAGTATTTTTACTACAAATAGATGTAACTATGTAAACAGTCTGTATGAGTAAAATCATGGTAGTTATGGGGAGTTCACTGTTAGCATTATCTAATTACAAAGGATGCAAAAGTACTAATCTGGGTAGAGACAAAGGTATCTATGATATTTTGAATAAAATAGGAGGTATGGTCTTGAACAGGAGGTTCTTGGTGTCATTCACATCCCTGCACAGATTTGCTCTCTGACCTTCCCTAGTCATCGAGGTAAAGATTTTCCAATGCAGATGAAGTGCTTATGTCCATGATTTACCATTTAATAGAGATGGCTTAATTTTCATAGTGTCTGTGTCTCCCCCACCTCCTAATTCCAGTGCAAATCACGATTATGTGCAACCAACACGAATTCGTCAGCTGCGACTGTAATTACCCTTCATCCTTCCCACTCAGTGCAACTGATGTTAGTGGTGTTCTCCGGATTTACTGAGCAGAATTTCACTCTTGGTTGAGCTCTTCAGGCTAATATTTTCAAAGGCAGCTATAGGGAGTTAATGTCCAAACCTTACTGAAAATCAGTGGGATATCAGTGGTTTATTCCCTTGGATTCCTTTGGAAAAAAAAGGGTCTAGATTTGCTGACTTTGATTGTTCAAATATACGGTGGAATTTATTTCCACCCCGCAGGAAATTTTTATCAGGTCTTACTCAGAGCCCAGAGCTGAAATATCCAGATTGGCGATGTTGTATCAATGATGGTAGTATAACTATGATGTGATTTACTTCCAATCAAGAAAAGAAACACTGCTTATTAGCCTAACTACAGATTTCTGTACTATGCTAATACACTTCCACCCAGCAGTGGGAGGAAATTTTTTCCGTTACCTGTTATATTTCTGTTACAAAGGAATGAACTTTCATATTTCTCTAGAGCTGGGAGTACCCCTATTCTACATGGAACTCCTCAGTTTTTAGGGCTGATTTAAGATGAAAGGATTGGCAGGGGAAGAACTAAAAGCCCTATCTCTCTGTTTTCATTAGCACAGGGCTGGTGTGGTGCATGATCCGGAACACCAGATGATGACTGCAGTAAAGGTTGCTGCTGCTCAGTCAGCATCGTGGGCAGGGATAGTAGCTCTCTGTTAACTGTCTATGGGTAGTTTCCTCCTCATTCTTCACCTGAATGGAGGGAAATTTTTTCCCCATCCCAGAGGGATCTCTAATTCAAAGGTTGAATTTGATGGCCATTAGGGATCAGCTAAATCACACTGTCCTGCCTATACTTCCATTTGTGGAAGTGTACATACAAACTGCTGTCACAGTGTGGTTTATGCAGGGTAACTTGTCAGCCTGTTTATACGCTCGTGCACCATGGTAATGTGAGGTGATTCAAGGTAGAGAAGTTTCAAGGAGACAAGGCAATCCTTGTATTTGAGATCTCTAAAAGAAGAAAAGTTTTCTTTGCATTGCTTTAAATATAATATGTGCTTTTTACAGTGTGAATAACATTCTTTAATATCTATATTTGGTTTAGCAACTACAATAAATCTGACTCTGGAACATAAGCCTAGAGAGCGTCTGTTTCTTTTTGTTGGAAGCATTAACCATGATAGTTCTGTTTCTTTCATAGGATATTTTTCAGCTTTCTTTGCAAAACTTTTCGTTTCCTATGAAGGGTTTTGTCTATGTTTGCATCTATCACTGGAGCTTGTACAAACTTAGAAGTACTTTCGCAATACGCCAGCAGTCATTTTCCTTTCAGTTTTGTCCATTTCTAGAAGAAAGAAAGAAAGTTGGCCTGCTATGGGGCTCCAATACAGTATGTTTCCTCTTGTCATACTGATCCAGCAGGCAAAGATCACAGAATTTTTTCCCCTCAGATGGCCATAAACCATTTGACATTAGAAGTTTTCAGGTAACTGTCACTAAACCAACATACAAGGAGCATGATTTATCACAGTGAATAGAGCTGGCTCAAAAATATTCATAAGTCGGTGAACATTTAAATCTCAATCTAAAAATGTTGCAGGTAAGAAAAAAAGAAGAGCATTTAATAGAAGCTTCAGGCTGTAATCTCTCTCGGTTTTACAGACATGCTAGCATATGGATTCACATGTGTCTGCCATGTGGTAGAGTTTGTACCTCTCAGAATCCAAAGCAAATAATATTTTAAGCTTTCTTTTTTAGGGGAAGAAAGGGACAAAACATTCACATACTAATAGCTCATACAACTGAAGGGGAAAAAGCTCAGCCTACTTGATCTGTGTAAACAGAGAGTGATATCAAAAGCTCCAACCTGGGATGTTTAAATGGACCCCAACATACCAGTACTGGAGTAAGAGAGGTGAGGCCAGCTAACACTTGTACGTAAAGCCTCCAGGGCAGGAGGTCTGGAAAGAGGTGAGAGTTGAAAGGCAGTGGGCTGCTACACCAGCCAGCGGAAGGCAGGTGCCTGGAAGGGCCCATCCCTCCGAAGGGGAGCTGGGCACCGGAAGGCATGCTGCACCAGCTGGAGAGGACGGCCACACCCCCATGCAGAGTCATCCTAAGCATCCTCTCTGAGACTGTGCAGGGCTGAGCTCCATTAACTAAGGGCAGAGACTAGCTGGCAAATCCCAGTCTGATACATACATAAATATAGCAGTCAGCTCAGAGCAGGTGGACTCTTTGGCTTTCAGGCGGGACGGGCCTGAAGGGTCTGAATGCAGGATTGCTTGTCCTTTATTAATAATTTATTTAGATCTATTTTTTGTAATGATTTATTATTTAAGTGTTGCTTGTGTATATCAGAAGAAGAAAACAAAATACCACATACACTTCAGTGTGTTCTTACAACACAGCAGATACAGAAAATGCACCTCATTTAATTACTGTCCACTATTCAAAATACTCCAGACAGTATATTAGTTCCAAAACAAATTACCCTTAGGGATTTTTTTAGATTATAATATCCAGGGTGTTCCTATATATACAGCAGAAGGGTTATTAAAAATAAATCAGATTCTTAATAATGGAATCATTCCCTTGAGTACAAGAGCTGAATGGCATTTGCTAGTTGAAGGACAAAACTTTCTGTCAAAGTGGAGATTCCAAAACTTCTAATCAATGCCAGTGAGACCCCGTCCTTCTCCTTCCCCACAGGAGACAGACACTATTTAGCTGCCGGGAGGCAGACAGGAGGTGTATTTGAAACCACACTAACTGCTAGTGCGATGGTGTGATAGGTGACAACCCCACCAGACCACTCCGACTGCATGACAGCTGCCTGCAGTCAGCCGCACGCTGGTAGGTATAGATAGATGCATTCTCCCGGCGGCACCCTGCAGACAGCCGCATTCTTCATGTCTTGTGCTATAGTCAGCTCACTTTCAGTGGCTTATATTGTAATCAACGACATTCTTATATTAATATGCTGTAGCCCTTCCTCCTCAGGGCTGTGTTGCCCTGCCAAAGTCACTTGCTGTAGTCAATCAGACAGACACTGCCTGATAGGTGTATAAAGGAGGCAGAATTTTTTACCAGGAGAGAAGAACATATGCCATGGGCTGCTGTGGCATTATAACCCCACGCTATTACCAGATCTCTGTCCTTTAAAGTATAATAAAGAATCATATGGCGTAACCATATGCTGGCTTCCATAGGATTTCACTGAAGTCATTTTACTATCAAAGACTATGCTGCCTATTCCCAGGGGCCTCTTCTCCATCTGATAAGCCGGAGAGTCACACTGGATTTGTTGTTTGTCCCTAAGGCATAGCTCCCTTATTCACCTGCATACTGGTGGCTGTGTAGATGTTGCCTAATGGGCAGCTGAGGCCTCTTAAAGTTTCTCAGGACATTTACATTAACCTCCTTCCCCTCTATTCTGCACCCTGTTCCCCAGATCTTATTATAATTACAGAAACTGTCACTGAAAAACAGAAGAAAACGGACCATTGCTTTTTCTAAGTAAAACTGAGTGAAAGGCCATAAGGGGGAAGAACTAGAAACTTCTCTGGCCTCCACCATCTTAAGGAGCCTGTTAGCATGTAGAAATGCCTGGCTCTCAGTGTGCAGAGAGCTGACAAGCACGTATCATTCATTAGGTTGTGTTGCTTTATACAGCAAGACTTTGCCTACAGAAAGCTAAGAATTTAGGAAAAAAAGCAGTTCCTTTTTTTTTTCCCTTGTGGGTTTTTAAATTAGTGGTGGATTGCCTTTCAGGCTGGAAGAGATTTAGACAGGATATATCTTCCTGCATAACACTTCACCTACTCTAGAAGAACCCACAAAAGCCAAATGTCTACCAGGGGCAGCAATTACACTCTCAAGACACATCAGATATTTTTTGGGATGCTGCCCTTACACTGGTCTAATATAAGGGCAGTAGCAATGTGAGAGAATTGCTGGAACTAATATGGGTTCATTTGTCTGTTTCTAGTTCACCTCCCACTGATACAGTCAGCTACTACTGTTTTGTCAACCATCACTATTTTCACTCATGTTGCACTTAGGTCATTACTTGCTTCCTTCGAGATGTCAATAATAGTAAGTTGCAGGACCTCAGCTGTTCCCTACTGTGGACTACACTGTGCAACCCAACGAACTCATTTTGTTTACCTTTTTTTTTAAGACAAGAACCTAGTCTATATTTTAGTGCTTGTTTAGAATCAGATACATATTTTTATACCATATAAATTACCATATGCAACAATTACCATATATAACATAACATATATAACTATATATAACTGCATCCAGTTCTGGGCTCCCCAGTTCAAGAAAGATGAGGAGCTACTGGAGAGAGTCCAGAGCAGGGCTACGAAGCTGATGAGGGGACTGGAGCATCTCTCCTATGAGGAAGGGCTGAGGGAGCTGGGCTTGTTTAGCCTGAAGAAGAAAAGGCTGCGAGGGGACCTAATAAATGCTTCTAAATATCTTAAGGGTGGGTGTCAAGAGGATGGGGCCAAACTCTTCTCAGTGGTGCCTAGTTGCAGGACAAGGGGCAACAGGCACAAACTGAAGAACAAGAAGTTCCAGCTGAACACAAGGAAAAACTTCTTCACTTTGAGGGTGATGGAGCACTGGAACAGGCTGCGCAGAGGGATGGTGGAGCCTCCTTCTCTAGAGAAAGAGAATTCATCTGGATGTGGTCCTGTGCAGCCTGCTCTAGGTGACCCTACTTTGGCAGGGATGTTGGATTAGACAATCTCCAGAGGTTGCTTCCAACCCTTACCATTCTGTGATTCTGTATAATAAAATAATTACCATATATAAAAATTACTGCAACTAAAAGCTTATAGTTCTTTGAATCAGTAATGCATCTTTGGATCATCATTTGGTGTCAACTCTGGGTGACCCATAGTGTCACCTTTGGGACACTATGCCAGAAAAACTGTCTTATCTATATTATAACAATACAAGGCCATCATCAAGTATGGACATTGAAGGCTCCAAAGGCATTTTTCCAGGCGTAGAGGTGAAGTACCTGCATACTGCTCAAATTCCTGTGCAAATAACTGCGGTCTGCTTCTCCAACTCTTTCTGTAGCTTTGATAACAACTTTTATTGTTGTATGAGCTTTCTGAAGCTGTTGGTTAAGAATGGTTAAACAGTAGATGCATATAAATAAAGCAGAGCCCTGTGTAGTGCGTCACTTTTCAGAGAACCTGGAGATCCACTGGAGTTGAAAGGTGCTATCTAATTGCATCTCAATCAAGATGTCCCCTTATTCACACATAGTGTAGCTTCATTGCATTTACTGTTGCTGCACGTTGTGCAAACTGGAGTAGAATCTGGTTCATTAATTCTAATTCTGTTCTGGCTGGACAAAGAGACGATGCGCCTAGACAGAGTTGTTATTGCATATAAAAGAAGTGCTTTACATATTTTCAAAGTATCATTAAGATGCTTATTTGGCCTGCAGTCTAGGAGCATCTCCGAACACAACTCCAATGACATTGCAGCTGTTGTGCTTGGGCATTAAAAAGGCAGTCTTTCCTTTCATTGTAATCATTTAAAAATTACCAGTCATGTGCGGACTCTGAGAGCCTGACCCTCAGACCATGTGAGTCAGGATGGGAATCAGGGCTTGTCTTTCCATTGAATTGTGCATGCATTGAATCACTGTGTGGATTTTGAGTGTGCAGCCACTGACACCAGATAGCGGACTGTTTACTGAAATAATGCTAAGTAGTTAACAACTAAGGACTGCGTTCATGATGGCAAGAACAGCATGGGTGGGAAAAGGGGCTTTTCAAGCACTTCCACTAGTTTAATGTCAGAATTCCTTCTCTCAAGTGAAATGAGGCAACTCTTCGGCGCTGTCAGCAGTAGGACAACCACCCCCACAGCCTTCTACTCTACAATAGCCCTTTGAATCTGCAGGAGCAACTTAATGGTTAATCTGTGATTCATTGCAATGTATGAGTGTGCCTGTGTTGGAGGGCTAACATCTCTCTTCCTGCAAACAGCAATGCTGTAAGAGTGTAATCTTACCTTATGTTACGCTTCAAACGGCGTTCCCTTTCACCACGCGCTGTATCTGTTGTTAAGCGTTGGCTCCTTCCACAAACTTGTCAGCCCTTTTTTTGTCATAGAGGGGGGTCCTATTCTGATATTGCTCCAAATCAGTGTTGCACAACTATAGAACATGGCTGAGAGCTGTGCTGCTCCTGGCAGTACAACCCTGTTTGCCGTAAAGCCCCGGGAAAGGGACTTCACGCTCTATCTTTGTGTACGGGCTTCTGCTTAAAGGATGTAGCGCAGTGCACAGTCATTGCTAAATTGTCAATAAGTTGCTCGGGTTTTATTTTGGCTGACACTGTCTTCACTGGATTTTGTCTTGTTGGCCTATATAATGAATCATATTATTTATAATTTATAAACATATAAATTATAAACAAATACATATACATATTTTACAGAAAAACATATTAGAGGAAGGCAATTGATAGGACTTTAGTTTGTGCAGCACCTCACATCAGATGGCAGAACTGTAACAACAGCCTAGTAATAATAGACAGTAAATCCTCAGGTTTATGCAGTAGGAGCAGAATCCTTGTACCACATTGCCACCTGTCATAGGATCATAGGAAAATTCAGGTTTGAAGTGACCTTAGAAAGTCTTTTAGTCCAACCTCTGCTTTGCAATTTTCTTTGCCACGTACTACAGAAAGTACATTCACAATGGCAGAGTGAATCTGAAGTAGTTTCAGCATCTGTTTGCAGTGGTGAGGTTTTGTCTCCCATAGTAATGCTTGGCAGTAGGTTAACAGGCAGTGGGTTAGTTCGGCAGGAATTAGTGGTCTTTAAAAGAGCCACAGCACACACACATCTCTGCAAACGACTGAACATCCAGAGGACAGTCTGGATATAAACATGTGCACAGAAGCCTATCAGTAATATGGAAAAAGAGTCTGGAATTATTCTAGGACAAGTTCATAACAAAAATAAGCAATATTTTAGGAAGTGAATGACAACACATACTAAACATTCCCTTTCTAACCTGCCTTCATGCAGCTGAATTTTCTTCTGAGATATGCATCTGTCTGAAAGAATTATTTTAGTTCTGTCTCAAATATTTAATGTGATCAATAGGAGTGAGAAAATACTCTTCGCTGTGGGAACAGAAATGTAAGCATCATGAAGAAAGAATTGTAGTGAATGTTACTGTAAGAAAAACTGACCTTTCAGTTTTTTAGTTTGTCATAGAAAAAAGGTTTATTAAGCCTCACAGAACAGTGCTTTAAGTCCACAAATACTTCATATGTCAGTATGATCACACTGCTGTGCTAAGTGGTTCAAAGGATTTCCGTTCATGTCTATTACATGCACAGCGGTTTTTCTCTTTCTTCTTCTTCATCAGTTTTCAATTGAAGCAACGCCTGTAGGATCTTTGTTAGACCACCCAAGAACACTGGAAAACAGGTCAGTCCTGGGCATTGAGATCCACAGCTAGGCTGGTTGCTTTAATGCTATAATTTTGTCTTCTACTGCCAGAGTCATCCAGGAACAAGGCAGTGAACTGAGGGATCTAACCTCACATCTGCTGAGGAGCTCATCTATGGTCTTCACTTTGATGTTTGGTTCTATCTCTTTTGGATAGAGTACATGCACTTAAAATTTAGTATGCTTGAATCTGGTAGCATTCAGCTTGAGTCAGATCTTCAGTACTGAGGATAAAGGATATAAGACTTAAAGAAATGAGAGGAATATAAGTTTCCCAGAAAGTGACCAGCATGGGCAGGCACTACATACGTCATGTTCATAGTTTCTGAGCTCTGTAATGCCTCACCTTGAACTGTAGTAATTTGTTCCAGACAATCAACTACTCTTTCTCTCTTTGTTTTTCTTCCTACAGATAATAGTACCATGTTCGGCACACAATTGGAATCTGAAGGGTACTGAGATGAGGAGAAGCATTATATTTTAGCCACACTGTACTTGAAGGAATTAGCCTTGTTTCAGTTTCAAAGATCCTACTGCTTTGTACAAACTTGGTCTTCTCTCACCTTATCATTGAAAGTGACCCTTCTTAAAGAAATATGAGCCTGAGACTATTAATAGGGGTGTTTTTATCAAAGGAAAGAACCCTATAGCATCTTGTTTATGAAATTAACAACGCTTTTGTGGCTCACCTTTTTGGACTTTTGTCGTTGGAAAATGTTATCAGAAGCAAGCTAGAATGTATGAAGCGGAGAGCTGTATAATTAATTCTCTGGGCTGCATGCAAGTACTATAATGTTAGTGTCATGTGTCCGTGACAGGATGAGCAGGTTGAACTGCACTAACTGTTGCTAATGGGGAAAAAGATAGCTAGACACATTGCCTGTCCCCCTGCAAAATCCTCCCATGGTTCTCTTCCATTATAACAAAGGTGACAACTGCTGCTTCCAGGGAACTACTTAACATTTGGCTGCCTAGATGCAGTATTGGTCTTTCTGGAGACAACAAAAGACTTTCTTCTGTAACTAAAAATTATTTCCATGTGCAAGTAATATCTGATTGAGGACATATGTCTGCAGAGGTCTGTTGTTTTTTGTCTGGTGTGCCTGCTTACTGATTTAAAGTCAGATTCTGCAACCTTACATCAACGCAAGCCCATTGTCTCCAGAGACTGAGAACAGAGTTTGGCTCTGGCACCAGAGAGGTCTACCACAAACCATGTAATTCCAGTATATGTATGATGTGCGACTTGTAACCTTGTTCTCTGCAAAGTAAGTGATTTGTACATCTCTTACGGAGACACAATAAAGAATTCCAGCACTGCAGCTGAAATTCCTTCTATTTTAAATTGCCGTCCTACATTTACAAACAACTGAGTTTCTCTTTCCCGCTTCTGTATAAACAAAGATTGGGGTATAAATAACCTTGAATACTTTGTAGATTGAGTTTGTGGTGGGATGAGTGAAAGGTCAGAAAGAGGCTGAGAGAAAGCACTATCCAAATAGGATAAAGAACATCTAACACAAAAGCTGTATTGTTAAAAAAAAAGGAAAAATCCCATTCTGCATTGGTGTAAACAACTCTTACCTGAAGAAGGGAGTGATATGTGAATTCCAAACCTGGGTTGCAGATTTAGAGGCTTTCCAGCTAGGAACTAATTTTTAAAATATCAGTCTGTGATGCGTTTTTCAATCCAGTTTTAAAGAGTTTGAAACCCAAATTCTAAGTAACATTTTCTTTTGTATTCTAAACATCAGTGATGTTTATTAGGAATGGGATCAGATTTTGGCAATTCAATCTTATTTTATTTGTGGAGCTTCAAAGAGTAGCACCACTCTTTCTTCAGCACAGATGCCGGAGTCTAGGGATTTCCTAAAATTGCTAGTAGAATATCATCCTGGAAGTAATTTGTCTTTTTTTTAAAGGAGCAAGGGCACAAGAAAGAGGAAAAAGGCATAAGATGTCTTCCTGATTTGTGCAACATCCACACACCATGCAGAAATTGTTTGCCACTTCAGTTCTATTGCTGTTTTCTTATTTTTTTAAGGCAAATTTGTCATTGTATTACAAAAAAAAGCTGATATGTAATAATAATGACTGTAATATTACCAACTGTGTTCTTTGAGTAGATTTTTAAATTCTCTTATACATCTTTCTCCTTAGTTGAAGTAATAGTAAAGAAAGAGGGAGGATATTATTTTTACATTACCGTTAATTTAAAGCTGGGAAGCATCATTAAGGGAAGTTTAGTTTTGTCTGCAGTAGAAAGTACTATACATGCTGTGCACAAAAGTGTGAGACATACAGCTTATTATGCATAGACAAGAACCAGAAGCAAATCAGAAATGGATAAGAAAAATGGCTTTACTGTGTCATTTGTAGTGCCTGCAGTTTAAGGATAGACCTTTTTTTCTTGAAAATAGGACACAAACCAAATAATATCTGCAAAACTTGTCAATATTTTAATGAAGTTTCATGTTTTATGCATGCATTTTGCAGAAGCTAGAAGAATCCCATACAGGATATTGAATCCCAGTGTTTCCACCTGATCAGACTAATACTACCTCTCCTTAAAGCCTGGCTTACTGTATACCTTGAAGTAGCTTTTACTTCTATGTGTAACCTACTTACCCACTCCTTTCCCCCTTGCATTGTTAGGGTGCATTGTAGTCTTGCTTTCATTTGAAAAAATGAAGCTCTTTGAGCTGAAGAGGCCTCAGCACTTCTCAGGTGCTCAACTTCTTGCACAACCAGCCTGGGGGTGCCTCCTGTAGTATGTGCAGCTCAGGAGCCAAGGCCCTGGGAACAGCTGTCCCCTCATGAATCGTTCATAGGGGTGAGCTGTGATAATGAACGATCAGCTGCAAACAACGCATAACATTAAGAGAAAATAAATGCATTTCATTCTAATTTCATTTTTTTCCCCCAGAGGTGGGGCAGAGCCCCAGGTGCCTCCACAGCAGGAGAACTTCAGCGATGGAGGAACCTTGAAGTCCTGGCCACTGCTTTGTGGTGACCCCACAGGTCTTCTCAAGACCTTTCCCAACAGGAGAAGGTGAAATAGCAGTGATGACACAGTAAGAGTTTCAGTGCAGACTAGGAAGCAGAAACATTTGTTCATGCCTTTAACTTCTATGTATTTCCAGATTTTGGAAAATGCATGAAAAATTAAATGGGTGACTATTTTTTGGCTGGCTGGGGAATGCCGAGTCACATGCTGTTGTTTCTGCTCTTTGACTGGCTGCCTTCTATAGCTAATCAACACTGTGTCATTTTGAAATTCACATCTGGGAACTCTTTGAGCTAAATATGCACTTTTCATAAGCTCTGGCAACTGTAAAGCTCCGGCAACTGTAAGGCTCCAAATGCTTGAATATTCAAGGAAAATAAACACACATGCTAAGAACATGACAAAATAGAAATCTGTGTCAAGTTTGAAAGAACACTCTAGGATATCCTCTGCCCTCTGCTCCCTGCTTTCCACTCAGCTGTGCTCAGTCCCAGGAGTAGATGGCAGAAACATGTGTCCCTTATGTAAGATGTGCTCGCAATGCCCGTGACCTTTTGGCACCAGTTCAGAATGCAGTGAACTGGATTGTGCCAGTTTAAATATATCTGGTCATTTTTCAGTACACTGCTCAGCTGTCTACCTTTCAGAGCCCTAGCTGGCACCTCAGTAAACTCAATATGCATTTCTGTGTTTGCTAATGCTACTGGGTTCTCTAGTGGGAAACTAGGTATTATTATGTTGAGAGCATGGAACTGGGAACCGAAAGATCCAGAGTCACTGTTGGTGGCCGCTATGATTTCCTGCAAACTTCTGGAGACATTCTTCTGGCTTTTAGTATTTAGAGAAGATTTACAGACCCCCAGTCTAACGAAGCACACTTCTAATTTTGAGCATGTGAGTAGTCACATAGCATTTAGAGGACTGAGGCTTTGATCTCCTCAGAGTTCAGCTTCCTGTGTGTATTTCACAGGATCGAGAGATATTGAAGCACAACAAAGTTTGGAGACTATTAGGCAGAGTAATAAATCATGGGTGAAAATGACATGCTTCGAATTTTTAAAACAAATCTGCAGACTTTGATATGGTTTGCTATTACTTGCACCAGAAACAAGAAGGTCCTTCTGAATGAAAGAAAGGTTCTTAAGTCCTGCTGCTGTCTACTTCAGACTAATTCCTCCTTTTGACTAGTGGACTCCATGAAAGCATCATGTCTCTGCTTATATCCATTTTCTCTCTTTTGACTTTATCGCAGTGTGACTGTATGGAGACATGCAAAACGGCTGCAACAAGAATGGTCTTTAGTGATGCAACTTAGACAGCTATAGACAGGCATAAAGGTCACTGCCTGCAAAATTTCTCTGTCCTGTGAGACAGATTCAAATTCCAGCCTGCTCTGAGCATCTCCAGTTTTGATCTTTCAGTGTCGCTGAAAGGCTAATAAATATGATTCTTTAATAATAAGCATAAAGTACAAGACAAACATGGTATCAATGGAAATGGTTAAGCCTACACTCCTTGCTATAGCCGAATCAAAGTCACCATCATGCCTTGACTCCGTGGCAGAACACAGTCTGCAGTAAAGCTGAATAACTTGATTTCTAGCTGTGGATTCTATGGATCCTCCTTGCATACCGCAAAAAGGCCAAAGCAGAAGGGAGAAAGGAAAGATTAGACAGAGCAGTGCCAGTTATTTGGGAATGTCATTGTTTATCCGCATTTAGGAAGAAAGGGACGCCATTTGGCCGCATGGGGTGCTACCACATTGGTTCCAGCTAATGATCGTTGTCTGAATTGAGCTGTAAGAAGAACTGCCCATTGACCAGCTTTGATCGCTGTCCTCAACACGTGCTAATGTTTAGAGGGCAGATCACAGCTGCTTGCACAGGGTTCCCATTATCCTTTGCTGGGTATTGATTCTCCCTGTGGGATGTTTCTTTCCTAGCTGTGTTAATTTTCAGACCACATATTTGCATTGGTCTGTGCTGAGAGGGGTAGGCAGTGGTGCTTTGGCTATGTTTAATGGCCTTACCCCCTTCCCTTTCACACCCCTCCCCAATCCCTCGAGTCTTCAGAGACCACATCTGTTGGGATCCAAGTTTCCTCTAATTATGGAGCACGTTAGGTGACAGACTCTAAGAAGAATATCATTACTACTTTTGTAATTGCTTCAGGTGCACTCAAAAATTAATCAGAAAGTACACAATGGGTGTTTTGTTTTGGTGTGGGTTTTATTTCTAATCCTTTCTAAGCCTGAAGAATTGCTGCCTGCATGTAGAGCTCACACAAGTGTTACATGGAAGGGATAGGAAAGTATTTCATGAGGTTGCCAGGGCAGGGACTGTTGTGTCCCTTCAGTACTATGTTGGCGCTGCACACAATTGATTAACTGATGGACCTCATTTACCATCAAACCAGAGTTTTAGTATAGTACATTCACATTTCATTGGTATAAATATTATTCAGGGTTGAGTGGATATACGGATTTGTCTACTGGTAGGTGTCTGCACAGTGCCTAGAGCTGTGTTGGGATCTTGCAGAGTCTTCGTACTCCACAAAGCTACCTATAAGAGTGGTGTCCTAGCTCCCTACTGTAATAGGTCAAAGAAGCCTAAAACAGAATTTTTGCAGAGAAGGGAGCTGTAGTGGATAACAGCAAAAATACTCAGCAACAGAGGATTTTGCTTATTTTGGCACATATAATCACCTCAGTGCAAATACTGCCCCCTCATATGAAGAAATGCTATTAATTTTGTCTGTGTAACATGGAAATGGAACAACTAATTAAGGTTCTCTGAACAAATTATACCTTTGCACTGATGAATGGATCCCAGTTTCCAATCCTTCTTTAAGGTATCTTCATTTATGTGGTCTGTGTAGAAAGAAGAGAGTACATCTGAACCTAGTTAGCCCTAGTAGCTGGGTTGTGGTGTTTCTACAACCAATAGCAACAAAAAGATGAATGTAATTATCTTCAGCGCCCCAGTTTAAATGACTAGGTAGTCATGTGTAGCTGAATACCCTTTAGCATGGCACCAACACTCGGATTAAATCTTCTGGAATAATTTCCCAATGGAGGAGTCAGCATACGTAGCATTATTATAAAAATCACACTCCTTCAAGCATCAGGGTATCAAAGTAGTTACCTCACCCTGGAATTACAAAGGCCCAGAGATCATGTTCTAACACTAGGAATTTTCTCAGTTTTCTAGAATGTTTCATATACTGTATGTGCATGGCTTTGGAATGGTGAAGTCTACAGACATGAATGTTGGAGTGTCCTTTTTAACCTTGGCGTGTTTACAGTGCACGTTTCAAAAATGAAGCATGAGTGGGCAGATTGAAAAAAGATGTAAAAATACACAAGGTACATTTGGAAAAAACAAGTAGGCAATTTCAGCAGCATCTGAACAGCAGGCAGAGGATGCGTTCCTCTTTTCATTTTTTCACTGCTGAAGTTGCTTTACCTTTAATGTACAAAGGTTTCTGCTCATCCTGACTTTCCGAGGACTGCAATTGCTTCTGTGGCTGCTGGGGTGAGTGGCTTGTGCTACAGTGCATGCAGGATTTAAAGAGACGGTTTAATCCTCAGTTGCAGCACATCAGCTCGTTTAAGCAGCCGTAGTGATGCAAGTGTGGACAAGGGTGCAAGTAATCTCATTAATTGATAACTGCTGTATGCTTTTGGAGAGTGCAGACTTAAGCTACTCCTGAAATGAAAAAAGTCAGCTGTTTAAGATCAGCTGGGACTTCTAATTCAAAAAGTAAAAGAAAAAAAAAAAGAAAATCCCAGCCCAACAGAGAGCCTGAGTCTGCTCTTGCTTAAGCTTGGATAACTCAAGAGAAATGAAACACAAATTAGTGCAATGAAGCCAGTGTAAAAGCAGTAAAAACAAGATCAGAATCTGTGCCCAAGAGAGACAGCATATGTGAATTTTATAGGAAGAAGGTGAGTGGGAAGAGCAATGTTAGTAAGGAACGGATAAAGACCAGGAATACTTATTAACTGCTTCTTGCAATGTTCTTCCACCTTCCTGGGATCAGGAATGTTAAGAATTATCCCATTATTTGTCATACTTTGAACAGTTGTTTCCCAGCTTGTTAAAAAGGAAACATCCCAGTTTTTCCCAGGAAAACATTTCAGTTATCTTTACTGTGTTTTCTTTGTGGACCTGATTCTTCTCTGGAAGGGTACAGATCTGGAGCCACTCATTTGGGACCTACAGCATTGCATTGACATAAAGGAAGCAAAAGGGGAGAAATCTGGGCCCTCTGCCTGGAAAGGAAACTCATGAGTTAAAACAAATTACGGGGGGGGGGGATTAAAAGCACAAAAAATAAATTAGATATTCGAGACTTAAAAGAGGCAGGTGAAGCTGAGAGACAGGGCTTTATTGAAGTGGGTGGTGAGATAGTGTGCTGTGTAAGACAGGAGTCTGCTGAAAGAGAAGAAAATAATTAAATTCAAATAGAAGGCTAATTAAAAAATAAGAAGGAGAAAAGAATATCTTAAAAATGAAAAAAGGAAATAGAAGGCAATATGAAATAAGAAAATGTAAGTACTGAGAGGTAAGAGATGAAGAAAAATATCTTTATCTAAAGCAATTGTACAAAATAAAAAGCAGCAGCAATTTTATAAAAGTCTTTACCTTTGGATTGACAGACACCCTAAAAGATCTCCAAGAAAAGCAATTCAATTCAAATTTGACTCTAGTTAATTAAGACACCAAAGCAGATTACTGATTTGGACACCAATTCAATGCAGTTGTAGTGGAGTTGTCAATCAGTACAACTGCAATTCAAATTAGATACCAATAACAAAAAAAATATATAGAACTTGATCTTGCTTCTGCTGAAGTTATTCACAAAACTCTTATTGACCTCAATGGGACAGGAAGAAACCATCCTAAAGAAAAGCCCGTTATTGGGAAAGAGAGCAAAGGACAAAGGTTAAAGTTAAAGAGATCATTTGGGCTGCAAGCCACAATGTGAAGATGGAAAGTGAGAGCTTCCTTCATAACGGGTCTTTGCTGGTTCCTGTTCTATTCTGCCACGCTGCCTCTAGGTCAAGAAGAAAGCTGAGGATAGGGCTGTATTTTCACAGAATTATAAAATATCCTGAGTTGGATGGGATCCACAAGGATCATTGAGTTTTATTCTTGACTATACACGGGGCAAAATAAAAGTTAAATTGGGTATCTAAGAGCATTGTCCAAATGTTACTTGAACATCCAACAGGCCTGGGGGCACGACCACTTCCCTGGGGATCTTGTTCCAGTGCTTAACTACCCTCTCAGGGAAGATCTTTTTCCTAATATCCAGTCTGATCTTCCCCTCATGCAGCTTTAAGACATCCTCTCATTCCCTGTCACTGGACACCAGGCAGAAGAGATCAGCACCTCACTCTCCACTCTTGTCTTCAGGAGGTTGTAAACAGCATTGAGGTGACCTCTCAGTCTCCTCTTCTCTAAGCTGAACACACACAGTACCCTCAGCTGCTCCTCATAAGTCATGCCTTATTGTCCTTTCACCATCTTTGTTGCCTCTAGGCACATTCTAAAATTTTAATATCCTTCTTACATTTTGGAACCCCAAACTGCACGCAGTACTCGAGGTGCGGCTACACTAATGCTGAGTATAGTGGACAATTACATCTTCCCATCAGCTAGCTATACTGTGCCTAATGCACCCCAAGTATACGTCTGGCCCTTTTGGCTGCACATTGTTGACTCAGGTTGAGTTTGTCATCAACCGAAATCCCTAGAACCTCATCTTCAGGGCTGCAGTCCAGCCTCTTGTTCCCCAATCTGCATGTACATCAATTTCATAGAATCATAGAATAGAATCATTGAATCATTAAGGTTAGAAGATACCTCTAAGATCATCAAATCTAACCTCAACCCAACACCACCGTGCCTACTAAATCATGTCCTGAAGTGCCATGTCTACACGGTTTTTGAACACCTCCAGGGATGGGGACTCCACCACTGCCCTGGGCAGTCTATTCCAATGACTGACCACTCTTTCAGTAAATAAATTTTTCCTAATATCCAATCTAATCCTCCTCTGACACAACTTGAGGCCATTTCCTCTCGTCCTATTGCTAGTTACTTGGGAGAAGAGACCAACACCTGCCTCACTACAACCTCCTTTCAGGTAGTTGTAGAGAGCAATAAAGTCCCCCCTCAGCCTCCTCTTCTCCAGACTGAATAGCCCCAATTTCTTTCTTCTCTTCAAGGCAAACAGCATGGATGGAGTAGGAAGGAAAATGTGCCTTCTTCCTTCAGCTCAGCACACACATGGAAGAGGCATTGACAACACTTCAGAGAAGCAATGCTGAGCAGAATACTTCCTGGAGCTACTTCAAAGATGGTGCAGCTTAGTCACCACCCATTGTTTCATGCTTTTCCTGAAGATGCAATTCAACCCCTAAACATTAAAAGGATGAAGTCTTGCAAATCCTTGAGCATGCAAGTTATAATCCATGGACTAAACCAGAAGTATTCACCTATAAAACATATCATATACTTATGTCCCTGCTGGTCGCAGAAGTAATGGGTCTGGAAAGCAGCCTCTAGCCAGGATCACAGAATCACAGAATCACAGAATAGTAGGGGTTGGAAGGGACCTCTGTGGGTCATCTAGTCC
>Ga0181612_109624_pt1 | contig 19587 bp, 11 predicted proteins | sample HoacroProtozoa21_FD_119630 | JGI IMG/M metagenome (GOLD analysis project Ga0181612, IMG submission 119630) | Hoatzin crop microbial communities from Cojedes, Venezuel. Combined Assembly of Gp0051906, Gp0051904, Gp0051908 | reverse complement strand
TAAATATTTACTTTAAGTACCCTTGTAGGATTTCTTTTTTCCTGTGTTTGATAAATACTCCTCTCCGGTAAGTGTGACTTCAGAAATCAGGTAGAACGGATACATGAGTAACTCACAAATAGGAAACCCATTTCTTCCCTGTCTGGGTCAAGTGAGTTTGTCAGCTGATGACTGATGTAAAAACAAATGATGACTATGTAGTCTTCAAAACTTATTTTAGCACCATAGCCTATGGAGTCCACAGAAGAATTAAGTAACCAAGATACCTTGGGTAAGTTAGCAGTAATTTTTAATAACTCTGGAAACTGGGCTAATCTTGACTGTTTGTCCAGGGGATGTATGTCCCAAGCAGAATCAATTATCAAGCTTTGAATAAATTCTAAACTGTAACATTTTCTTATGACTGTATGGAATTTCAGTGGGAGCCATTGGCTTTGGTTTGGTAAGACTTTAAACCTTGTTTAATTGTTGAAATACAACTTGATTCTAACAGTGAAAATGTGGTGTTGTCCTAGTGAACCTCTGTTTGAGGTGAATATGGTTGTAGTAAATAGGTGTTGGGATCGCAGTCACGACAGTACTGCATATAGTTTAAAAAATCACAGGGTTTCAATAATGCAAAACAGCTGTAGCATCTCTTTCATGCCACCTTGAAATAACTTGGTAAAAACTGACTTCTTTATGGTGTATTCTATGTTAATTTAAGATGTTTAAATGTTTTAATAAGAAAAAAGCAAGTGCAAGTTCGACCAGACTTTATTGTCTATTTTATAGTGATGTCCAAGCAAAGTGATTTTCACTTTTTCACAGCTTTTTTTTTCTAAATGTGATTTTTATTGCTATAATCATTAATCTTAAAATATTTCCTTTTTTTTTTTTCCTTTTTTTTTTCCCCAGTGGGAAGAGATTAGTGGTGTTGATGAGCATTATACTCCAATCAGAACTTACCAAGTGTGCAATGTTATGGATCACAGTCAAAACAACTGGCTGCGAACAAACTGGATTCCACGCAATTCAGCTCAGAAGATATATGTGGAGCTCAAGTTTACCTTGAGGGACTGTAATAGTATCCCTCTAGTTCTGGGCACTTGCAAAGAGACCTTCAATCTGTATTACATGGAGTCTGATGACGATGATGACCGTTCGGTAAAGTTCAGAGAGCATCAGTTTACAAAGATTGACACCATTGCGGCTGATGAGAGCTTCACCCAAATGGATCTTGGAGACCGAATTCTCAAGCTGAATACAGAAGTCCGCGAGGTGGGGCCTATCAGCAGGAAAGGCTTTTACTTGGCTTTTCAAGATGTAGGTGCATGTGTTGCCTTAGTCTCGGTGCGAGTGTACTTCAAAAAGTGCCCTTTCACTGTCAAGAACCTCGCCATGTTTCCTGATACAGTACCCATGGACTCCCAGTCACTGGTGGAGGTGCAGGGTTCTTGTGTCAATCATTCCAAGGAGGAAGAGCCACCCAAGATGTATTGCAGTACAGAAGGAGAATGGCTAGTGCCCATAGGGAAGTGCTTGTGTAATGCTGGCTATGAAGAAAGAGGCTTTGCGTGCCAAGGTAACAATGCCCTTGTTCATAGTTCCAATGTTCATAGCTCAGTTATTAACAGGGGTTTCTCTTTATGTCCCTACTCTCTATATTGGGATGTCTTAATTTTTTCCAAATTCTTGACAGAAATAAATTAGTTCATAAAATCGCTATGAAAGTGGGGTTTATTTAATCTGCGTTAATAATGTAAGTTGCTAAAAATACTTGCTTAAGGGTCAACAACTGATTTTTAGTTAATCTAGTGTGTAGCAAATCTAGCCTCTCTTACTAGTCTTGGACTTCTTTTCAGTAGATTATAATTTTCTCAGATGCATTGTTTGTGTCAAAAGACTTGATTTTTTTGTGTGATTTTTTTTTTAAACTTCGTGTATAACTGAGCTGTGTTGATTAATTGGGATTTGTCAGAAAAAAACAAGTAGCATTGTTTCAGGTAGCATAGTTCCTAAATGCAGATACATTTGGAAAATTAATTTTTGAACTTAATAATTGCATTTTCCTGAATATGCATCATTTAACTGAAAGTAATTTTCTCCAAACTTTTGGTTTCTGCAAACTGTGGTTATGTGAATGCTCCCAAGAACAAGACTACACCAGGGATTTAGAGTTTTTCTAGAAATAGTCTTTTAAAAATTAGAGAAATGCATATTACCTAATTTTAATATCAGTCAAAATCATGGTGGTTTGCGATTTCCTTTTTATAAAAGTGCGTTTTGAAGTTTTGTGCTAATTGAATCTTAAACCTCTTTTCACAGAGTGCCTTAAAGGGCGCTGGCTGTGGCAAATGGTCTTCCATTAAATAAATAAATAAAAGTTAAACAACAATATCTAGAAATACCATGGATGGAAGGAGTAGTAGCTGAGCTATTTACTGTGGGGTGTCTGTATGTGTGTTTGTGTACATGTGCGATGTCTGTATCCATAAGAACAGAAATTTAAAGTATTCTGCACCTGGTTGAGAGAGTGCCTATTCCTTTTTCATTGGTCCTACAGCAATCTTTATGTCAAACAAGTAAGTCCTGGGGAGCTACTAGGAGCCCACCAAACCAGAGCCCACCAAAACATAGCCAGGTAGTTGTGAAAGCTGTTGCTCTAATTAAGGTGACTTTTTCTCAGAAAATGCCGGGGAGGTGTGGGAGGAAAGGGGTAAGAGTGTGTCTTGTTTGGTTTTGCTTTTAAATACACATTAAGTGGTTTTGCCCTCAAAATGAGTAAACTGGGGAGTTGAATCTTTCGAGTATGCTTTTCTGCAATTAGATACCTGTATTAAGAAAAACAAGTTAAATTCTTCTGTTAAGAGCTCAGTCTTGCTTACTGTAGAGCCTGTGTCTTTGTAAGCAGTTGAAATCTGATGGTTTAGAATTTCAGTTACGTGTGAGTGCAAAAAGACAATCACTTCAGAAAGCGTCAGACTACAACTGAGGAAAAGTTGAGCTAAATAAAGTAAAAAAAAAAATGAACTGTTTTACTAAAAAAAGTTTCTCAACTGCTTGGGGTAGGCAAGCAGCTCCTACTGAATTCTGCAGAGATTAGTAGTGAGTTCACGTCCATGTGTGAGAAGGCATAAAATCAGACTGTAGGACTACTATCTTTTTCTTTATTTTTCTTTTTTTTCCCCTAACCCCCCCCCTTTTTTTTTTTGACTTCCTCACCAACTGTTGATCAAGGGAGTGATATATGATGAAACCATTAACAATAGTGACAGGTCCTTCTGGCTTATGCTGATTTAACATATAATGTTCTACTATTATTTGAAGTCATATTTATCAAATATTTTCACTGTGGTGTGATTGAAGTGGCACTCTAAAAGCAGTCAGTAATTCAAAACCTCCCATTTGTCGGCATCGGTAACTCAGCAGGAGTTGGAAAGCTCAGAAAAAGAGTTCAGTTTTGAGTTCAGGCTCAGGGCTGCCTCTGCACCTTTGCTTTTCTTTTTCTTCTTTCCTTCTTTTGCTCCTGCTTTTAAGGTGTTGGGGTTTTAGGGTTTTTTTGGTTGTTTTTTTTTTTTTTTGTCAACAAAAGGGCAATATAGTCAGGATTACAGAGTCAAGAGAAGATCCAAAATGGTGTTACAAGCGTGGGCTGGAATGAAGGCATATTTTAGGAAAAAAAATACTTCAATTGAAGTTTGAAAAAGTAATAAGTAATAGAAATTATTGTCTTCCCATTACTTAAAAACATTCAACAACTTAGTGTCTGTCACTATTTGATCCTACATTCAGACTGTTTCTGATTTTGTTGGTTTGTTTCTTCAGTGCTGGTGTTGGAAATAATGTCATTTTACGTTAGCAGATTATCGATGATGATTAAAATGAAGGACCCTAATGGTATATGATCAGCCGATTTAAATTTCATTCAGAACAGCTTTTCTTGGTACGTGGAGAAACAGTAAGGCACAGTCATGCTCCCAAATAACACAACTGGTACCATTTTCCACAACTGCTTTCCTTTCTCTGCGTAACCAGGAAAAGTCGACATAAAGCTCAAGCTATTTTTTGTTATTGGTGTACATGTACGTATAAAAATATACATGTTTTTATAACATCTTTGTATATAAGCTATGAAAAGGCAAAATTGACTGTAGGCTTTACTCAACATATTGGTTCTTCTTGGAAAGATGATCGTTCTGTTATGGGTGCTATCAACTGATAAGCATTTTACATGTACAGCAGTATGATACTTAACTGTCAATTAGAGAATCAGGACCGACTTTGCTGTGACCATCCTTGTCCTCATTATTGCGCACGTGTGGAGAGGTGATTTCTCAAAAGCAGATTGCATACCTCACCTTGAGGTATTCTGGTCTTTGTGGTATGCTTTAGGTTAACAGCTGAAGTTTTAACACCTCCTCTAGCAAAGACTTTTGCACCTGATCAGTATTTTGGAGGGATTAAGTTTGTATAAGGTATGGTAAGATGTGTCAGGGAGCATGCTGGAAAAGCCACTCTTTACCTTTTTTTCACCTTAGCTAATTTGTATGTTAGTTAGCTAAATATGGTATGTGTCATCCACTGTAGACTGTTTGTTATTACAGCTTTCTTAGCACTTGCATTGTAGTCATCCTGCCTATTTAATGTTACTGTAATATTTCATGGTTGAATAGGACTGCTTCCTCACAGTGTCTTTTCTAAATTATGTATTCATGCCATTTTGGCCAAACTACATCTTTATAGCATCTTCTCTCTTAGAATTAGTGCGGTTTAATTTCTTTTAATTAGGGGAAAAAAGAATTGATTGGAACTGCACACTAAACCTAATGCTTTCTGATGGTGTCCATTCTACTCCCCAGTCAACAAGAATAACTCATCTTTTCCACTTGTTACCCATCAAACAGCTATGGCAGATCAGATCAGAAGTTTCTCTGCCTTAGTGTTCTTCCTCTGACAGTGGCTAATGTCAGATTCCTAAGGGAAAGTATAAGAAACTGTATAAAGCGGTGCTTTACTGGGTATACTTTTCAGCTTCTGCCGATCTGTTGACTTTCTAAGATTTAAGATACATCTTGTGAGAAAGACTGTGTGTAGTAGGAATCAGTGACCTGTCACTTGTTAATTTGTCTATTTTTTGACTCATTTATATTTTTAGTATTTGTAAGTTTTTATGGCAATGAATAACATGTCTTGGGTGGAAAACATATCTTCTTGCTGTGTTTAAGCCTTCTGTTTCAAGTCAGATGGATAAGGTTTTCCATGTCCTTGTATAACGAGAAAATAATAACTGTTCCCTTTTAAGCTTCTGTATTAACAATTTTCAAGGTCTCTTTCATGTCTAGTATCTCTTCTGTAATACCTGTTTTCCTAACTCTCCCTCTCTACGGGTGCCTTCTCACTGGAAGGATGGGCTGGTTGCTCCATACCTCAGCTCATCTTTCTCACTGTCTCTGTCCCTATTCAAAGTAAACAATGTGATTTTTATGAAAACGACAATGTGGCTTGCATGCGCTATTCATGTTACAAGTACACCAGGAGATTATATGAGTGGCAAAGGGTTTGAACAGCCCAAAGATCAATAAAAGAAAAGGAGCATTCACATCACCTGCCCAGTAAGTGATTTATATGAGGAGAAGCTAGGCTCGGTTTTGTTTTGAACACTACGGAGAGGAAATAGATCTCACAATGTGAAGGCTGGTTAGTTGGGGTAATAGCATCAAAACAAATGGCAAAATGTAGATTAAATGTTAGAAAAAATGTCTTTAGTTCTGTAATGATCTACAAGTCTCCTCGGAGAAATAATGGAAGCCTCATTTCAGGAGATGTTTTTTAAAAATGTAGTAACCGGATGACAAAGGAAATCCTGCACTGGCAGGCTTGGACTAATAAATCTTTTCCATCCTGAACGTGTCTATTTTGTTGTTGGTTTATTTCATGCACTTCAGAAAGACTGGTTGGGCATGGAGAATGGTATTTTTCATGATAATGTACTTCATTAGCAAACATGCAGTGGGCAATTGTTTATCCATCTGGGAGTAAGAGTGAGCTTGAATGTTCTTTTAAATGCTTCCAACAGGTGACCCTTTAGACCAAAAACAAGCTTTGTGGCTCCAGTTATCAAATGGAAAATTAAGTTGCTGGGCCTGAACAGAATGACTTGAAAGGCACAGAATTACATTTTCTGCATGCTGTCATTTCAAGGTGTAGTTCTAAGTTTTAGGTGCTGGAGTTGAGTAAGTCTGAATTGTAAATTTCCTATGTAATACTGTCTAATAAAATTGTATGTTTTAACCACAAGTGACCGACATGTTCTATAGCAAAGCCAGGAGAAAAAAGAGAATTTAATCCAACTGTCCTTCCTTACATATGTAATTTTTAGCTGTTAATCAGGAGGATTGAATGGGAGAAAAGGGAGTAAGGGGTAAAGGAGGGAGAGGTGAAGTTCACCCACTGTGCCTGGTTATTGCAAAAATGACTTCACAAAATTTCCCCTAACACTAAATTATTCAGTGTTTGAAGTTGTATAGTGAGCATATCCTAAATCATATTTCTCTGAGTTTATGGAGATATGAAAGGAATGCCATCTGTGGCTGCTAAATCTGACCCATCGCATACATTGCTTAATTCTTTCAGTAGAATGAAGACTGTACTTGAGATAAAAATATGTAAAACATTAATACTAAGGATAAAAAAACATTTCTTTAGATCTGTTTTGGTTTTTTTTCCTATGCTTTAAGTAACTGTCTCTGCATAAGTAAATACACTTTTTACTCGCTTGTCTCAGTAGGTAAAAGATAACTTTACACGTAAAGAGAAAAGGTACTGTGAGGAACTACTCAACTTTGTGCAGGCGAAAACAGACGGAAGGCACACATGCTCGCTGCAGCTGCGAAGGTGTGAACATTTTCCCTTGGAAACAGCCGAGTGACTTGGATGTGTTGCTTACACTGTAGAAGTGTGTGATTTTAACTCTTAAACTCTGTATAGGAACAACTGCATTTAATAAAATGTAGAAACTGATAATATGAAGACAGTATCATGTAATAACTGAACTATTAAGAAAGTTTTGTTTCACATGAAATCTGAAAAAGCTAGGGATTCACATTTTTTAAAGCAGAGGTTTGAGCTTGATTTTGTCAAACTCAAATATATTTGAGTTTGAAGTATGTTTTGATTTTAAAAAGCAATATAGATGCTTTTTGAAAGAGACTCTTAATCTTTCAAGCTAGTAAACTAAAATGGCAGCAGCTTTAAATTATGAATCACTTTATTTGTAAAATATTCATTGTTTTTATCCACTTTATATTCTATAAGTGCATAAACAGAGCACACAATGAAGGATTTACCTTCCTGCTTAGAATTTATTTATCTCTTAGAAATGTTATGTCAGAGATACCCAGATGATTTTTCATAGGGGAAGAATTATGTTGTACTGAATACTTTGAAAAGACCACAGCCAATTTTTTATGTAATATTTTCTGGCAGAAATTTGGAAAATATTCTCCAATTTGTACATCATAAGCAGTAGATTTAAAATGCAAGTTTTTAAGGCAGAATTTCTTGAGTGCAATCATACGGTTTGTGACCACATTTGTCACACATCCCAAAGAAGCAAAAATGAAAAAGAAATGTTCTGAAATTACTAGAAAATAGATTTTTTCAGTGTGACACTATACAGATTCTCAGGTTAGAAAAGTGTTGTTTCAGTGCTCTGTAGTTACTTGAGAAGAATCTTTACTAAATTTGTTGGAGACTGTGGTAGAAATATTTAAACAAAAACTTGATTATAAATATTGCTGTTCATTTTTTAATGTTCAGGGATTAGGAACCTAGCGTTAGTGTTCTGTAAAAAAGCTTACTGATACTTCTCTCTAAGTTGTTCAGTACTATAGTGTCACATGACACAATTAGGTAATTCAGAGCTGCATTTTTGTATTTTAAACTAGTTGGGAAATGGGAAGGTTCACTCAGAAAATGAAATATTTGCAAAAGTGTTAATGACTCACAAACTGCAACTTAATACAGTTGCACTGTATGCTTGTTCAGTCCAGATCTCTCACCAGTTTAGACATGGTGCTTGCTATGCCACATTGTGCGTATTTTGGCAATTTCTTCCTTGTCCCCTCACCTGCCGTTCAAGCAACAAAAAGCCTTCACACCCCTTCCCCCCCCCCAATCCAACCCAAACAAAAAAAACCAACAAACCCTCCCCAAAGTAGTGGAATATACTGGATATTGATCCAGACTCTCTACAATTTAACGAGAATGTGTGAGACATTTGCTTCCTCTTTTTAACAACATAGAAATTTTCACCTTAGTTCTCTGACACTTAAATGTTCCATGCCACTACTGTTGAATTTTTGTACGGGTTTTTACTGCAAACATCTTATGGATGTCTATTACAGAGAATCCTAAGGGATCTTGCTGGCATTTCCTTAACCTTTTTGTTTTAATGGCTTTGCTTCTTTGGAGGCTTTCAAAAGATTAAAAACTAAATTAGTAGTATCACCCTGAGCATGTTTTGCTTGTACTGTCTTTGGTGATATTCAATGTCAGCTTAGCTCAGAGTTGCACAAAGATTGTGTTGTCGGTGTGAGTTCGTTGAGCACACACCTTCTCCATCGGTTTCTCTGCCGCTAGTGTCTGCGTATAGAGCTGTTTGACAATCCCTTATTAGTTCCAGAGTGGAACTTACAAAGGCTAACAGGGGTTTGCATTACAACTGACAGCTGGTACTAGACTTTAATAGAGAGCAATTGTAGTGAGAGCTGTACGTTTTGATAATGTTCGATGAAAATGCTCTTAAAGTAAGAACCATCTTGAAAGATGAGTACAAGATGACAAGAATCTTCTATACGTCTGCCGCTTCTCAGCGTGAAGCACAAGATGTTGTCAAAACGTGCTGTTGGCAGACATCTAAATAACCAGTAATTGATATCAGACTTTATTGAAACACTTAGACTGCAGGAGAAGTATCAGAATTGGCTGTTTCTTTGGGTTACAAACTGTGAATAAGAACAGTTGCATTTGTAATGTCTCGTTTTCTTTGCATTTGAAGTTGCAGTTTTATTCTTGATGGCATGCAGGAACATGGTAACTTGGACGTCACACAGTCTTTTTTAGGGAGAGGAGGTGAGCAGTTCATTGCCTAGAATTTGTTTGTAGCTTCAGCTTTAAATACCTGCCTGTGTCGGATACCCTGACAATCGGCGTGGCTGTTGTGCTAGGGCGGAAATAGACCTAAACAACGACAAAGCCTTCATAGGTCAAGGAGGAGAACTATTTCACTGCCATGAATCTGTGGGTTCAGTGGTTGTCTGCTGTAAGGTTAAAATTTGATGTGATAATTTAGAACAGCTGCTCTCTGACAGAAAGATTCACTTTCGACAAAGGAAGAAAAGGCCATATGGTGGAAGTTGACATGGTGCCAAGCCTGAATAACTACAGAAGTGATACAGGACAGTTCTCTGCAACAACGTGATTGAAGTAATGCATTTTTACTTGCCATTGGTATTTCAAATCTACATGCTTCTTTGAATCGTACCTGATCCCATGATACTTTTGTAGTTATTTTTAAATAACATATTTTTATTAATAATGGTGATTAAGTGACAGAAAAGGGTTATGGACTTTAAAAATACGCAGTTTGTTCATAACGCTGTCCATGCCACACTTTGTGCTGTAAAAGCATATCAAAGTTTCATAGAACAATTGCTTCCAAATTTTCAACCAAAATGACATGCGTTGTTAGAGGGGATGTCTGATACCTTAGTTCACACTCTTTTAGCAGAGTATTTAGTAATTTACTCAAGTCACACTGCCTTTATACACGTATTTAAATTCTGGTAAATTTAGCATGTGAATAGCATGAAACCTAATGAAAGTAGTCTTTTACTTAGGTGCTCAACCTAAACCAGAGTGGTCAGTTTACATGTGGGAGTAGGCTGGTCATCAGAAGTTCAAAATCTTAGGAAGGATTCATTTGTACTCCAGTTTGGAGGAGCCACTGTTCACAAAAATTAATTCTAGGTTTAAAATTAGGTAGACTCTCTGCTCTTGGATTTGATGGAGATTTTTAATGGGAGGCGAATAACAGAAAAAATTACTCGGAAGTACCCAGCTCTAGGAAATGCCAATAAACAAGCAACCGAAAACCTTCAACCAACAGTGTACTTAACTCTAAGGATACATCTTTTTTTGTTCCCCCCTCTATATAATGAGAATGTGACACAAGATTGTTGTTTAAGGAAGAAAAAAATTCTTTCATTCTCTTAGAAGAAAAGAGAAAGTCTCTAAGGTGATTATTTATAAAGCAGTAAAATATGTAGAAATAGTCATCTGTTACCCAGCTGAAGTAAGAAAAGACATAAAGTTTGGCAAACATATTAAAGTCGGGTATTAAACATGTTCTTTGATGTTCTGCAACCTTATACAGAGTTCACTCATACAGGATTTGACCTAGCCTGAACAGTCGCTTAATCTCTGCAGAGGTAACTCTAAGATTTAGGTATGCATGTGTAGAATTGTTTTATTTATAAATGTTTTTTTATAGCAGTTTTTAATGTCATGTTAGTAGTAGGAGGCAGTAGGATACAGTAAGAATTGCTCCTTTGCTTTCATAGTGAATGGCATAATGTAGTCATCATTATTATACAAATGAATACAAGCAATTATTCAATAGTCTGTATATCCAGTTTAATAGGGGCATCTCCAGCTGTGTTAATGTGCTGCTTTAGATTACAAAACAACTTGAATTCTCTGAAGGTCCAGCAGGACTTTTTTCTTATTTTGGTAATGTGATCTTAATACTGAGATGACAGGTATGGGCAGTTATTTTAAACAAGTTGTTCTTCAGATCTGTTCTAGGAATTTCCAGGTTTTGCTCCCAAAAGAATAATGTGGAAAACTGAAGCAGGGCTGAGGGTTTGTGACTTTAAGTGAAGTCAAGGTGTATTAACCATGAACATGAGATCACTGTTCCAGCTGTAAAACTCATGTCCTGAAAAAAAAATATAGCAGTTGGGCAGGAAGCAGGACATATTAGCAGGAGAATAAAAAGTTTAGAAATCTGAGTTAACCATGGCTAATGAACATTCTGTTTCATACATTAATAGCCTATTCACTAAGCTGTCATTTTTATACAGTGTGTAATGTCTCTGACTTCTTTGTGAAGATGAGGCGTCCAGAGCTTTCACCTCGAGACCATACGAATATGTATTTGTTATCTATGGGACAGAATTAGAAAGACATGGAATTGCTACTCATGCATGACATGTAATAAGCAATGACGGTGGTCTTTCTCATACTGTGTTGAGGGGATGAACGGGCAGTGAAATTAACAGTAAAAGGGGAATCAGCTTCTGTATCTTTTCTCTACCCGCACTAACCACAGCAGATGGTGGAAGAAAGAAAGCTAAAGACATTTTTTAAAAGGGTCAGGACAGGAAGGAGAACAGGAGGAGAGAGAAGAATGGAGGGAAAAATTTACCATGGTAAGTGAAATATACTTATGTAGTTCTTTCACTGAAACCTAAATGCTGCAGTTAGCAGTATTAAAAAAATAAAATAAAAAGTGAAAAAGTAATTGGCTCTCACGAGAAAGGGAAGGATGTTGATTTGAGTTCAGACAGGAGTATGGTTTAATGGTGTCTTCAAATGAAGATGAGTATATCTGTGCAAGTTTGTGCTGTGCCTAACTGCTAAAAAGGTATTGAAGTTTCAGGGGGGAAAAATGCTGTGGCTGTCTGAAGTCCGTGTTTGGATGTATGGTGGGTCTTGCATAGAACTGGTCTGCAAAGAAAGGTATACACAAATAAAAATAAACACACAAATGAGTGTGTTACACTGAGAGATTTAAAGCCGATCTGAACTATAGTAAATGGGGACACATCTCCTGTGTCTCAGTGAGCACTGTCTAAATGAAGTTGCAGTCTAGAAAAGATTTGCTGTTTTCTCAAGAGCTTTTCCATGAGAGGAAGGTGGTGTGTAAATGGTCTCTCTGGTTCTCTTCTGGCCAGTATTTTAAGAATGTTTCCTTGGTGTTTCTTTACGTCGCTGAATTTTCAAGAGCTCTGAGTATGTACCTAGCAGTACATCCATCAGAAATGATGGAAACATCTTGGAAGCCCGAGGGCTGCATCTTGTCCCAAACTTGGGGGGCTGTTTCTGCCTGGTGCAGTGATTCAGAGACCCTCTGTCCCGTGGGCTCAGCCCTGCTCCGCAGAGCGCTGCATAGAGGAACGTGAGATAAAGCTCTTCACAGTGGTCACGTGTGTGTATGTATATATAGTTTCCCTTTCCAAGTGTGATTGAGAGGTGCAGTTTACCATCCGCATCCTTTGGGAACAGCTGCTTCGTGCCGTGCTCGCAGGCAAACGGCCGCTGCGGCCTGGGCGTGTGGGGCTGGGCTACGGCAGGGCAGTCCTGAGCCCACCTGGTCTCTGCCTTCGCTAGCCGCTTGCTTACGGCAGTGATGAGGAGGAGGGTATTGAGTGATGAATCCCGGAGAGGGATGGAGGGAAGAGGGTAGCAGAGGTTTTCAGGCTGAGTAGGAGTTAATCGTTGTCCGCCCCCACGCTCCGGCCGTGCTACCGATCCGTTCTAATCCACAGCGAATCTGAAATGAGGTTGTAACATGGATCGTGTTAGTTTTCACTCGGTTGGATTTCTACTTTTAATTCTGATTCACATCTGCAGTGTGATAACAACCTAACCTTTTAATTCTTAATCTCTTCTGTGAACAAGTAGACCCTGCTGTTCCTCCCAAAAGCTAAATATTAGTCTTTTAATTGAAAAATACACAAAAAACTCCAAATCCTGTGGTAAAAGCAGGTGTTTGGGCACAAGTCTGTTTAGTATAGAGCTTGTTTAAACATGGATTAAGGGCGGCTTTGGAACTGAACACATTGTTTTTCTGTGCAATAATTACTTTCCAGAGCCAATATGTTTAAATTACTGCCTTAAAACCCAAGCATGCCATCTATCCCAAATTCTCTTATAATTAGGGATTATTTTATAGCTTGTCAGTTATCCATCTGTTGGGAAGCTTCCTTGTCCATCTTTCAATCCTAGCAGTCAAGCTGTTACCTCACACTTGCATGTTAGCATCAGATCCCCAGATGTGCGTCCACAGATTGCGCATCCGCCAGGTTGAAACAGTTATCCAATCTACAGGTGTTTTCTTCTTTTTGTATGGCAGGAAATATTTTAATATATTACTCATGAATGCAATAGAATATGCAATATATATTATGTGGTGGTGTAAGAAGTTTGTCTCTGCTAGAGGAAGAAGTCCGAGGTTATAATTCTCTCAAAAACCAGCAGAATAAAAGCATACTGATTTGATGATTTTTCATAAATTATTGTCTATTTTTAGTCTATCTTACTGTCATAACATGCTTTAAAATTTCCATTGTTTGGAAGGATTTTTTTCCACTGTAATGTAGTAATTTGGCTTTTGAGTTGTTGCATCTTTCATTTTCCTCTGAAGCACTGGATTGGCCACAGCTAGCAATCAGATGTAGAGCAAGGGTACTGATGCTTGTCCAAGCTAACTTTTCTTAAGCACCTTTGATGTCATGTTCTGCTCCTGCCTTCTACATTAATCTTTTTGCTAGACTTGAGGTTTGAGGGCAGGAAGGGGGTTTTTCCCTGGATTGCTTGGATAAAGTCGGTCAGATTCCCAACCCCCCTGCCCAAACACATATGAACACGAGTTTATGTATTCGTTGTACTCTGGGATACGTCTGATTCTGTAGGATCATTTGGGACACTCTGTAAAGAAATTCTTTGGTGTTTCTGTGAGCTAGGACTTTGGAAATACTCTTGACATCTTAGAGATGATTTGTTTTGATGCGGTTGTAGCTTTTGGTCTTCTATTACAGATTGTAAATCTGATTTGGGGCATTGAAACTTGTTTTGGGGTGCTCAATGATGTGTTTTGTTGACTTTATGGAGCCTGTTTCCATAAGTTGAATATCTGGCTGTATCCAAAGGTTAAAAACAAACCAAATGTTAAATACAATGCTGCATACAGTCTCTGCAATCAATTTAGAAACGCTTACTCTTTTTGGATAACAGTCATGTCCTGCCGTAATCTGAGGAGGTTTCTATTTGAAGAAAAAGAAAATGTATTATTCTTTCCTTCCTATAGTAATTATGAAGAAGTCTAGAGTCAGACCAGCTTGACTGTTACATACTGGAGACTCTTGAATGCAAGCAGTCATTCACACCAGCTCCCACTGGGAATTTCCTTTATGTCAGGTTGAAAACATGAAGAGGTGTGATGACAGCAATTTTGTATAGAGAATTAAAAAAAATTTCATGAAGACAACTATTGATAGGGGTGTAAAACATTTTTTAGAGTTCCATTGGAGAGTCATCAAGAGCATGCTTGCAAGGCTTGCATAATTTCTAATAAAGTGTTACCTGAAAAATAAAGCCTTCTTCATTCTGGAGGAGTTCAGTTGAAAAGAAACTGGCAGCAGTGACCAGTGGCTCTCTGGCTGCTTTTCTGTGAGGAGAGGGAACACTTGTAGGGAAGGCAGAAGAAAGGGGTTATGGTGCACACAGCATGCCTCATCTTCTGCATCAGCAGCTATTAATAACATCAAAGCATTCATTGTTTCCTTTGTTGTTGTTGACATAATTTTTTACTTCACCTTCCCATGCTGTGATGGACCTGCAGACCTTTGCACAAGCTACTTTTTTGTCCTTGTCTACTGTGTTCCTGTTTTGGTAAGGGAGAACGGGTGGGTAGAGAAAGCCGGCTTTCCTATCTCAGATAGCTGGCAGGCTGTTTGGCTGAGGATTAATGCTCGTTGCTGGCTCTCGGTGGGAGTCGGTGGAACCTGTGACAGAGACAGATGATGGCATGCTGGAGTCTGTCAGCTGAAAATGGCAGTGGCCTGAAGGAGGAGGAATGCTTTCCTCATCAGCAAGGCTTGCGTTCACCTTCTCTAAAGGTGGGGCAGGGGGCAATGGTTGCCTGGTGGGGTATGATTTTTCTTTTGTCTTTACATTTTACATGCAAAGTCTCTGACTGCATATTGGGGTTGCTTGTGCCGTCTCTGAAATCGGTGGCAAAATTCCCATTGATTTGATGGGAACAAGCCAAGCATTTCAAACAGTAAGAAGTTCTTGGACGGACGAGAACAAGTGGCTTTTTGATAAAATGGTTTTCCTCGTAAGTAGCCACACATCACTCTATGTTTCGGAAAAGCAGTACAATACATCAGTGAATAAATTTCTTTTTATATTTGTGAAATACATTACAAATCAGATCATGAAATTTGCAAAATTAGGAACAAATCAATTGTTTAGCCAGTTTACATAATGAAGATCTTTAGCGCTGTCAGTCATTCAAAACCTCTTTGTATTATATTGTAATTTAAAATAAAAGACGGTGTGCTAATAATATTGGTCAGGTGGTATTCTTTTAGATTCCAGTTGACTAGCCTCTATAACTAACATCAGCATGAAATTATAAACATTTCAATGAAGTATGTAACATTTCTGTGATACTAATTTAAGTGCATGTTATCCAGCTAGAAAACAAAATCAACTGGCTGTGTGATTTTACTAATAGATGGAGTCCATCTTTCAAATGATCAATTTAATTAATAAATACGTAGTTAAAGAGATCCTTTAGCAAGTTTTTAATCTAAAAATAGTGTCTTACAAAAAAAGCAGCAGCTGACCTGCACCAGCACAAATATTTGCAGTAACTGTGTATTTGTGGATGTAAATTGGTCCAGCTGAAACTTGGGTTGGAATGTAGATAGCTATGTACACACTGGTGTGTTTACAACTCTCATTATTCAGGGTCCAGTTCTGCCAGCTTTATATGTACTGGGGAATTGTAAGAAACTTAATGGAATGTTTGTACATTGAGGCTTTTTAAAAAAAATAAATATTCGTTATCAGTTACAGAAAATATCACCAGTTGCCCACACATGTCTTGTTACAGAAGAATTATGATAACCTGAAGGCTTTGTTTTCATTGCTTTTGGTTTTATATTTTATGGAGTCTTTGTGATCACAGTTTCATTATAGCTATGTGCGTGAAAAATGCTTCAATTATCAATATATTGAAACGGTTTGCAACTGTTATGCTCCTTCCCTATAATTTAGAAATTTGTATAAATTACTACAGTCACAGGACTGAACTTCCAGCGTGCCTGAGGCCTTTGGGTCTGGTCTTCTGGTTCAAATAAGTCCTTTCAGTGCCTTAAAAGAATAACTGTCCTTTTCCCCCTCTTTTTATCTTGATATAAATTTTCTCTCTGTCATACCTGTACAGATATGTATAAATACAGAGATACATCCCACAAAGAGAAGAACTGAAAGTCTGGCCTTTACTCACTTTGCATGTCTTGAGAGAGTAATTTATAAAATACAGGACAAGGAGATTTATTTGAGAACATATGGAAACCATGGGGGTGAAGCCTGAAGAGGCTGCTTGCCCCAGCATGGGACGCTCCATCTTAACCTGAACAGAAGCTGCTGGATCAGGCTCGATGACCCCATGCTGGGGCTGGGAGCCTGCATGAACTAAGCTTAGTGGCCAGGGGACATATTTGGCTTGCAGGCCACTGCTGCCATGGAATACATTGCCCTCTCGGTAATGCCAACTTGCAATAGAGGAATTTCACCTAGTGCAAGGTATGTTAAAAAGCAACTAAAAATAGTTACACATTTCATGTAAAAACACATAGTGCTAATGCAAAAGGAAATTGAATTTATATGAATTTAACTGAAATGGTGAAGAGAGACAAACTTTATAATTAATGCTTTTAAATGGGGGAGGTCTGTCGTAAAACTCCATTCTAAAGACCTAGCTACCAAGGCATATTCAGTGAGAAGAATCAAAACTTGGTGCGGGAATTAAGTACTAGTGTTATTTATTCCCCTAGCAGCTCTATTGTCCGTAGCAAAAAAAATGTTTTGTTTGCCGGGCTTAATCGGAGCTGTGATTCGGTTACTTCTTTTAACAGCTGTTTTAGTCTGGTTTACCCTTAGGAAAGCTCATAATTCATTATAGAGCACCGCTTAAAAATAATTATTCAAATAAAGCAGTAAATTATTACGATCTGGATGGGTGGCTTTTGTTAATACTTTACAGATCGTATCTTCTCAGCTCTGTTCACAAGCGTTATGTATTTTTTATGAGATCTGAAATATTCTTTTCGAGTTGCGGTCTCTTGCTCGCTCTCTCTCTTTAATTCTGAAATCCGAGTGATTTCCCCTGGCTGCGGGTTCCCGGCGGGTTCGCTGCGCGGCAGCAGCCTTGCATCCCCAGCACTGCTGGTTGCACAGGTGCAAGAGACGGCTTTCCCTATCACAGCGTTGCACTGCTAGCAAATTTTATACAGGATTTCTTCTTTCTTCAGTGTCCAGTGAAGCTCACCCGTGCTGCGTAGGTTTTCTTGACTGTTGATATGACTTTTGCGTATTGCCTGGATTCAAACGATGCTCTGGAACTGGCTGGGTGCAGCTCGTCGTCTTCACTCAGGAAAATCATTGCTTCTAGCATTTCTAGTAAATATACCCCCAGGGGCGTTTCTAGAGAAAGATGACGCTTCAAGAATAATGTTGATTATTACTTTCTGACCTCCTCCACCATGTGCTCTTGTTTAAAGTGTGTTAATAAGATTACTGCAGTGCACCTTCGGTCGACGTTCGGAGAGCAGATCCTGCCTGGTACCGAAACAGCCAGTCTGCTGTTTTTCAGACCTGATTGCAGGTTGCCTGCTTTGGACTTCTCAGCTGCATGCCAGAGAAGTCACTTCCCAGTTTTGGGAGCTCTTTTTTGATGTGCTGCCCTCCTGCACTGTCCTGCTTTGGGCTTGCCTTGGTCACAGGCACACAGGAGCTCTGTGCTGGGGAGAGGGGTTGAGGGCTGTCACGATACCGGTGTGACCCACAGGAGGGGACAGGCAGCCATTGTGCTAAAGCAAAACCGTCTTGTGAACTCAAAGGTCTTGGAGGTACATGGCCTCTCAAAGAGGAGTGGGCATACTACGCCCCAAAAGGGTGGTGAGAGGACCCTGTAAGGGCTCAGGTCACTTGCGTACTACTTTTCTTTCTGTGTTTGCTAAAATTGGCCTTCTGTGTAAGGGGCACAGAATTTGATGGTTGTAGAAAACGTTTTTTTAGCGAAGGTGGACTAAACCACTGGATGTTACGGAAATACTTTAGCTCTGTTAAATGAGAGATTTCCTGCTCCCCCTGCATCTCATTGAATAGTGTCTCATTCATTTTTCATTGCGCTGATGATTATATTTGCGAAGGAGTCTCTTTGTTTAATGATCAGTCAGGGAATTTAATTCATTAATCTGAAAGCACTCTGCAGCATAATAAAATATCATCTACAGTTTACAAATAGAGTATTAAAATAGGAAAGATGCGGTTGCTTACTCGCATAAATCTGTCGCCCAGTGAGAAACAGAACCCAGATTTCTTGAGTCTCATCTCTCTGCTTGCTTCGTGAACCGTGGCCACCTCATCACTGTTTGAAAATGATAAATGCCTCCCATTTATAAGTGCGTGTGCATGTTCTGGTTATACAGTAAACAATGAAGCCTTTCAGTATTAAGTGAAAGTATTCACAAGAGGCCAAGCCTGTGGTCCTTACACAGACAAAGCTCTTGCGGGCTTGAGTCACAGTTTTGTTTTGAATGATTACTAGACCAAGCTCATAACGTGTGTTTAAACCTTCTCAGGGGAAGAAAGCATCTAGCTTGAAACAAATCAGAAGTGAGGGTTTTGGTTGTTTTTTTGTTTTATTCCGTGGAATGAAAGAGAATAAATGTAGTATCACTATGGGTGAGATCATATGAGAAAGCCCCTTGCAACAGAAGCTGACTCTTGCTGTTCCTGAAACAGCTTTCCTTGAGGTCAGTTAGTACATTTAACTTTCACAGTTCATCTGCCTCATGGCTTACAGAAGACATGTTGCTTTTATTTGCTCAGTAAATTGCGTATGAATGTAATGAGTGCTATTCCTAATTAATATTCTACAAAATAAGATATAAATTTAGCGATGGATCTCACATTTTGTGGTTTTCCAGACACGTTATTTGGACTTTAGTTTTGAAGGTAAAGTTTCAAACTTAACTTTGCAGGATAAAGAACTAAGTAAACAACTGAGCCCAGAGAGTGGTGGTGACTGGAATTAAATCCACCTGGCGGCTGGTCACGAGTGGTGTTCCCCAGGACTCAGTTTTGGGTGCAGTCTTATTTAACATCTTTACCAATGATCTGGATGAGGGGATTGAGTGCTCCGTCAGTAAATTTGCAGATGCTGGGTGGGAGTGGCGATCTGCTTGAGGGTAGGAAGGCTCTGCAGAGCGATCTGGACAGACTGGATCAATGTGCCGAGGTCAACTGTAAGAGGTTCAACAAGGCCAAATGCCAGGTTCCACACTTGGGTCACAACACAACCCCATGAAACACTACAGGCTCGGGGAGGAGTGGCTGGAAAGCTGCCCAGCAGAAAAAGATCTTGGAGTGTTGGTCAACAGCTGGCTGAACATGAGCCAGCAGTTTGCCCAGGTGGCCAAGGCAGCCGAAGGCATCCTGGCTTGTGTCAGGAATAGAGGGGCC